>ENA-ORXT01005532-ORXT01005532.1-marine-metagenome-genome-assembly--contig:-NODE-5532-length-12357-cov-3.068730_pt1 | contig 12357 bp, 5 predicted proteins | sample MGYA00237868_ERZ511482 | MGnify/ENA metagenome assembly ERZ511482 | reverse complement strand
AAAGCAAAACTTCAGGAATACATAAAATGAGAGGTACTTCGTTTGGATAGCCGTTCTTTTTTATTCTTACAAGGAGTCGCTTCCCCATTTTTTGATAGGCTCGCTTCAGCATTAAGACAGGCAGGAGTTCAAACTTGCAGAGTTGAATTCTGTGGTGGCGATACTTCATTCAACCGATCTGGCCCTGCCAAAAAATTCACTGGTAAGCTGAACTTATTAAATGAGTTTTACAACGAAACATTTAATGAGTTGAAGGTAACAGATATTGTCCTTTTCGGGGATACGCGCCCTGTTCACATCCCTGCTATTGAGCTGGCTAAAGAAGTAGGTATAAACATTCACGTCTATGAAGAGGGTTATCTTAGGCCTGATTGGATAACTCTGGATTCCGGGGGAGTAAATGCCTTTTCTCCCTTTGCAAACAAAGTCCCAGATTATTTCAGAGAGAGGGCGAAGAATATACCTAGGAATATTAAGAGTTTTAAAACAGGTTATTCTCAGTGGACTAGGTTGTCACATGATTTGCGATTCAATATTGCCCGCACATCGGATTTTGTCAGATTTCCAAATTACTCCAGACACAGGGTTGATCACCCAATAAGTGAATATTTAGGTTGGTTTAAAAGGTATCCAGCTTTAGTGCCTTTCTCTTTGCAAGCTAAATATAAGACAAAGAAAATTATTAATGACAATTTAAGTTACTATATATATCCGTTGCAATTATCCGCGGATTCACAAATAAGGATTCACTCTAATTTTAGTGACGTAAATCATGCAACTGAAGAAATACTTCGATCATTTGAAAAATATGCACCAAAGGCCACTAAGTTAATTATAAAGAATCATCCTTTGGATACGGGATTAAGTAAATGTAAAGAATTTACTCGAAATATGAGTAAGGATTTGGGGATAGAGGATCGAGTTATCTTTCTTGATGGCGGACACTTGCCCACGCTTCTTCAAAACGCTAAAGGAACTGTGGTAGTCAATAGCACAACGGGTATGTCGGCGTTATTTCATAAGTCACCAACTATTGCCCTTGGGAACGCACTTTTTGATATGCCCGGTTTGACTTTTCAGGGTGGACTTAATGAGTTTTGGTGTCGCGCAAAAAGGAGCGACTATAAGCTCTTCAGCGATTTTCGTGACGTCGTAATAAACGACACCCAGATTAATGGAAATTTTTATACGAGAAAAGGCATTGCAATGGCTGTTGCTGGAAGTCTGAAGCGATTCAATGTAACCATTCCAGAAGCTACTACAGCAAGCCCGCAAACTTCGATAAGTTTCGATGTGAGAACCACATAGTTCAATAATTTATTATACTATGTTGATGACATCATTTTATTCTGCACCTCCTAATACAATGTACTTCTGCTAAGAATGCGCTTCGAAAATCGCTGCACCTCAAAATTTACGGTGCTCATAACAGGGGCCACTGGAGGAATCGGTTCTGCTTTAGCGCTGGAATATGCTAAGAATAATACATTAATTGTCCTCCTAGGGCGTAATCAAGAAAAATTAAAATGTTTGGCCAGTGAGTGTGAAGATCGTGGCGCGACTACGAAGACATACTGTCATGACCTTTCTGCAATTGATGAGTCTGTTCGTTTATCAAAAGAAATTGCGCAGAATCATACGATTGATCTATTTATCTCCAACGCGGGCGTCACTAATAGCACTCAGAACCATGAAGCTGAATCATGGGATAGCATTGAATCATTAGTAACCTTAAATCTACTTGGAGCTCTGGCCATATCGCATGGCGTACTTGAAGACATGCAGAGACGGAAGTCTGGGCACGTCGCTTATGTCAGCTCGTTGGGTGCGTATTACGGGATGCCTCTGACACCCTCTTATTGCGCAAGTAAGGCTGGACTAAAGGCTTATGCTGAGGCAGTTCGGGGGTTGCTAGCATCCCAATCCGTTGCTGTCACATTAATTGCTCCTGGGTTTGTAAAAACAGCATTGAGTGATAAATTTCCTGGGGGTAAGCCATTTATGATGAGTGCAGAGGACGCAGCAAGCCGTATAAAACTTGGCCTAGACAAAAAACAACGAGTTATCGCTTTCCCTTTTGTACTTATGTTTGGTGTGCGTATTTTAAGTTGCTTGCCTGCGGGTGTTTCAGATTTTATATTAGCTCGCCTCAAATATTAGTGTGCCCATGGTGTTTGATTTTTTTCCATACTACTGCATCTGCTTGCTAGTTTGCTGGCTGGCTAGCTTCGTTGTCGAGTCTTTTTATAAGCCTCGATTGCGTACGATATGGAAACGTAATCATGCTGTAATAACAATACACCTTTTGTTGATAGCATTATTTTATACCTTGATGTTGATATTGACTCAGCGATTCATCTTTTCTATCGGTTTAACCATTGGGTTAACTTCTATAATTATAGTCGTTAATAATGCAAAATTCGCTACTTTGAAGGAGCCTCTGGTTTTTACAGATTTCTATCTATATCTCCAAGTGTTCAAGCATCCCCGACTATATCTTCCGTTTCTTGGCATTGTACCCCTGATATTACTGAGTGTTATTGGCATTTTGATTGTTCTGGTAGGTCTGACTTTTGAGGAAGCGGCATTTAACTGGTTCTCTTTAACTCCGGTGCTCTTATTGTTTTGGGCACTGTCAATAATGTATTTACTAGCAAAAATTTCTTTGGAAGTTACCCTCTCGGAACAAATTAGAAGGGATTGTGAGCAATTTGGGGTGCTTGCAACGGCTTGTGTTTACTCCTTTCAGGCATCGAAATCTCGGAATAAGCTTTTTGAAACAATTATCAAAGAGAGTGTGTATGCGAAGGAGTCATCAAGTAATTATCCTGATGAAACAGAGCTCTCTGATATTGTCGTTGTTCAGAGTGAGTCTTTTTTTGACGCTAGAAACTTGAATTCTAACATTCTGGGAAAGGTTCTATCTTCATATGACAAGTGTTTAACATCAAGTAGTTTGTTTGGTAAGCTTAAAGTGCCAGCTTGGGGAGCAAATACAATGCGAACTGAGTTTGGCTTTCTGGCAGGTATTACACCAAGCCAGTTGGGACTAGCGCAATATTATCCATATCAGCAGCTTTTACAGTTTAAAATTCCTTCTGTGGTTAGCGCTTTAAAATCGCTAGGTTATTATTGTGTTTGTGTACATCCCAATGCATCTGGTTTCTTCATGAGAGACCAGTTTTTTAAACAGCTAGGCTTCGATGCATTTCTTGATGAAAAATCTTTTGATGGAGCTATTCGTACGGGTCCGTACATTGCGGATGAAGCAGTTACCCAAAAAATTATGCAGGTATTAAATTCTGCAGATAAGCCGTGTTTCGTTTTCGCCATCACAATGGAAAACCACGGTCCTTTACATCTGGAGAGCTTGGTGGCTGATGAATGGAGGGATTATTATGAAATCCCCCCAGATAATGGACTGGATGACCTGACTATTTACCTAAGACACTTGAAAAATGCAGATAAAATGATTTCACAACTTTGCGACTACTTTAGTAAAAAGAGTAATGAGGGGGTGTTTTCATTATATGGCGATCATGTGCCTGCAATTTCGCATGTTTTCGATCAAATGGGCTACGATGATTCTCGATCAAATTATTTTATATGGTCTAATATTGACAAAATGGCTCAAAGCGAACAAGAATTTTCAGCAGAGCGAGAAATGAAGGTAGAAGATCTGGGAAAGCATTTACTGGAACTAATCCGAAAACAGCCATCGAATGTTTTGAACTGAAATCAATTTTTTGCTTTGCCTAAATGTATTAACCTTAGAACGGCTAGGCCATGAGTCATAGCGCGTTCTCTTATTCCCCATAGTATGGCTATTTTTTTTCTGTAGATAAGATGTGAACAAATCTCCTCCGGCACGAAAGAGTTTACAGTTAAGCGAAAACAATGAGTCCGTACTCTCAATGTTGCACGTCTGGTTTGAGATAATCAATCCCGTGTCAAATTCTTCATCTAGATGGTGAAGGGTAACGCCTGTTTTTTTATAATCTTCCAGTAGTGCATAAAAACCTGGGTCGACACCCTTAAGATCCGGTAATAGCGAAGGATGTATGTTGAGGGCAGCATGATTTGCTAACGAGTATATTTCAGGAGCAACCCGCTGGTTGAAGTGAGCACATAAAATAATATCCGGATTTAACTCACGGATGACTGTTTTCATCTCATCATTATTGATATTGCTAGTTTTATAGTTTGGGATTTTGTATTTAGAAGCCAAATCCTGAATGCTGTCGACTCTAGACCAAGGAGAGGCCAAAGCATGAGCGCTACTGATCAGCCACAAGTAGCAGGAGTAATGCAGGCCATTTAGAAAAATACGTTTGAAAACAGACACTAGGGAGTATTCGTTGACTCTCAAGTTTCTGGTTGAGCTAATAATGGCCACTACGTTTATGTCTGACGACTTAAGCATAGTGTTGAGAACAAGGCTGGAGTAACAGCAAGGGTAAGTAAGAAATACTAACCGTTGCTTTTGTTTCAAGTTAGCTTACTCAAAGCCAGTTTAAGCGATTCTACTGTTTGCGAGATTTGTTGCTCGGTATGCTCACTGCTTATAAAAAAGCGTAGTCTGGCGGCTTTATCCTCAACAGCAGGCCGCATTATTGGTTGTACGTTGATGCCTTTTTCAAAAAGCATATTTGACAAGGTAACGGCGTTAGTAGAGCTCCCTGCCATAACAGGAATAACAGAATACCCAGCGCTTTTTCCTGTGTTAATACCGGATTCCTTAGCCTGCTTCAGGAATGAAGAGCCACGTAAATGCAATTTTTCCAGCCTTTCAGGCTCTGCTTTCATCAGGCGAATAGATTCCAGTGCGGCGGCGGCAAGCGGTGGCGAAATCCCCACACTATAGAGAAAGCCGGGTGCGTAGTGTCTAAGGTGCTTAATTAATGCTGATTCCCCAGCTATATAGCCACCGCAACTTGCAAAGCTTTTGCTAAGGGTACCCATCCAGATATCAACATCACCATGGTTAATATCAAAATGCTCAGCAATTCCTCTTCCGGTTTTCCCTAAAACTCCCACAGAATGTGCTTCATCAACCATTAAAAAGGTTTGATGACGCTGCTTTACTTCAATGAATTTTTTTAAATCGGGTATATCGCCATCCATGCTATATAGGCCTTCGATAGTAATTAGAACACGTTCAAAGCTCTTTCTTTCCCGGGTTAAAATCTCATCGAGATGGCTCCAGTCATTATGCCGAAAAGGCAAAATCTTCGCCCCTGATAGTACTGCGCCCTGCAAAATGCTGTTGTGGCACAAGGCATCGTAGACTATAAGATCCTTAGAGCCAAACAGGTAGCCTATCGTTGTCACATTCGTTGCGTGACCACTGACAAATACGATGCTGTCATCTGCATCGTAAAGCGACGCTATTTCCTCTTCCAGCTGATGCTGTATGGGGCGTTCTCCAGACACCATGCGGCTTGCAGAAACAGTTGTACCATATTGATCCAGTGCGTCTTTAGACGCTTGGATAACTTTTGGGTTGCCTCCCATTCCAAGATAGTTATAGCTGGAATAATTAATATATGTTTTGCCATCTATTGATGAGGTGGCACCAGCGATCCCGTCATGTGTTTTGAAGAAGGGGCTGCTAACACCCAAAGATCTTCCGCCTTTTTCGAGAAACTCAATTTCTTTTATACCATCAAACTCGCTGAAACGGTTCCAGCGACTATCGACTTTTTTCCCAAATATGCCTCTTTTAGAAGGATTGGCTTCGGCACTGTTGAGTCTTTCCTGATTTCTTTGCCGGGCATCTAATGCTTTATTAAGCAGAAGATTCTTAGCAGATTCATTCAGCCCCAGTTTTCTAAATTTACTCATTGTTAATCCGTTTTAAGCGATCCAAGTCTTCACTTGATAGATTAGCCCCGTGTTTTGAAACTAAATTTTCAACAGTTTCATCGTTTTCTGAAGTAGAGGCATCGCGGAGCTTCAATTGTATTTTATCCGCAATTTTTTGAATACTACCACCTTCAGTTAAACTCATTAAGGGGAGTTTCATGCCGAACCGCTCTTCGATTGCAAGTAATAGCTCCATGCCCATTAGGGAGTCCATTCCTAAGTCGTAAATTGCACATTTTTGATCAACTTTTTCAATAGGAAGTCTGAGGATCTGGGAAATCTCTCTGGTGAGTTGCATTGCTATCAGGTTGCGTATTTCATCATCAGACATACCAGCAATACGTGTGAAGAAATCCTCTATTTCCTCGGAACTTCCTTGACGTGATAACTCATTATTTTGCTGAAGAAATTTTAGCGATTTTGCTGACGGCATGCCCCGTTTAATCGATTTCCAATCAAAGTTTATGTAGGCACTACCCGCATGCTTGCCAGTGATGAGGTCTTCCAATTCGTTTAAGGCTTGATCTGATGTCAGTGCCGATCCACCGAGACGCGAAAGAAGCCCTTCTTGGGTTTCTTTATTTCTTGCCAGAAATCCAACATCGGAAATAGCGCCCCATGCCGCGTAGCAAGCGACTAAGTCATGTTGACGGCGATATGCCACCAAGTTTTCCAGCATATAGTTTGCCGCTACGTAATTCGCTTGTCCTGGATTACCAAATAACGTTGTTGCTGAAGAATATAAAACAAAGAAATCAAGTGATTCACCTTTACTTAGTTCATGTAAATTCCAGGCACCTAAGGCTTTTGTATTTAAAACACTCTGAATTTTTTCAGTCGTAAGATTGCTGATGAGTGCATCGTCAAAAACGGTTGCAGCGTGGATGATTCCAGCGATTTTAGGCGCGTTCGCCTTAAGTTCATCAAAGACATTCTTGAGCTGATCATAGTTGCTCACATCACAAGGAGGAGCGTAGACATGAACGCCTGCTTGTTCCATTTCCACGACGGCTAACCTTGCTTCTTCTCGTATTAAGCCTTGTCGTCCAATTAAGGTAAGGTGTTTAGCCCCTTTAGTGATTAACCACTGGGCTGTCTTAAGTCCAAATCCACTGAGTCCCCCAGTGATCAGGTAGTTACTCTCGTTATCAAGCACTAGTCCATTTTTAGCGGTTGGTGCATTCACCGGTAGCACTTTAGGCAGGCTAATAATAATTTTGCCAATCTGCCGTGACTGTTGCATATAACGGAATGCTTCTTTTATCCTGGCCGCTTCAAAAACACGAAACGGTAGTGGATGTAAATGCCCCTCTTCAAACAGCACCATTAATTCTTGGAACAAACGACGAGCCAAGGATTTTTTATCGATTAATAGCTGATCGGCATCAATACCAAAATAAGTTATATTATTGCGAAATGGCCTTAACCCAATTTTTGAGTTTTCGTAAAAATCTCTTTTACCTAATTCGAGAAAACGGCCAAATGGTTTTAGTACATTCAGATTGCGGTTAATAGCTTCGCCTGAAACCGAGTTAAGCACAACATCAATGCCTTCTCCTTGCGTAATCTCCATGATTTCCGTTTCAAATGAAAGACTTCGCGAGTCCATAACATGGTGTGCGCCTATCTTACGAACAAAAGCTCTTTTTTCAGGTGTTCCGGCAGTGGCAAACACTTCAAGCCCTAAATGAAGGGAGAGTTGAATCGCTGCAATCCCGACCCCACCGCTAGCGCCGTGAATGAGTATTTTTTCACCTTGCTGTAATTGCGCAAGGTGAATAAAAGCGTAATAAACTGTGAAGAAAGCAGCGGGAACAGTAGCAGCTTCTTCGAAGCTCCAGTCCGGCGGTTTATGAGCGGTGGCTGTTGTGTCTGTAATCACACGATTGGAAAAGCAGGCTGGAGCAAAACCGAGTACTTCGTCGCCAATAGCAAAGTTAGTGACACCATCGCCAACTCGACTGACGGTTCCAGCAACTTCCATGCCCAGGCTAGGGCCTGCAAAGCCGTTTTCCACCGCTTCATCAGAGAGCAAGCCCATGGCATACATCACATCTCTAAAATTTAGCCCCGAAGCGATAGGTTGAATTTCAATCTGATCCGGGGAAAGATGGGCAGTTGCTTGGGCACGCCAGTAAAGATTTTCAAATGAACCCGGCGACTTGAAGTCTAGTGCCGCAGGTTCAGCAGTCACAGTAGTTTTTGATGCTCCTTCATTTCTCAACATCCTTAATATTTGGCGTGAATCAGAAGTTAAGACGACTTCATCATTGCCATCATTGTAAAGCAACTCATTGCAAAGTGCTGATGAAGCTTCAGAAAGCGACTGTTTCTGTATATCGACCATACGGCAATCAAGATCGGGATATTCATTCATAACGACGCGGCCAAATCCCCATAACGCTGAAGCAAGCGGGCAAAGGCTTAAATCTTTATCAGCATTTATTGTGGTGACAGCCCCGCTAGTCACTAATGTTAATTTGGGCTTATCGTCAATATCTTCTAGAGCCGATAAGAGTTTTTGTAGTTTATCGATTGGATCTATCGGTTCAGTGGGTTCAGAAGTGCTTATATAAACAATGTGATTATAGTGCTGCCGTACCAATAGAGCATTAAAGTCAACTTCGTTATTTAATGGTTCGGTTTTATAATTGCCGGAACCAAGACTCTCAGGAGCCTTAACCGTTTCACATGCAATTCCGTGGAGTGTCAGTTGGTTTGCAAGGTCTGATATGTTTTTTATTTCAGAGGTGGTAACAAGTAGCCATTTTTCTGAAGGGTTTACTGAGTTATTGTCTGGCGTTTTAAGCTCAGGTATTTCTTCATTCTGGGCTAGAATGACAAAGACTCCCTGAGCTGATTCAGCCTCTTTGCTGCCTACACATGAAACTTGAGAAAAGCCGTTTTCTTTCAGTGTATGCGACCACAGCTCTCTACTAAAGAGTCGTGATCGTTGCTCACTCCACCAGTTTGTATCAACACCAAAAGTGATATCGGTAAATCGATCAGCGGAACGCTCAAGGGCCAGTAACCAGCCCCTTGAATTAAGTAGGCTTCTTAACGTAGTCAGACCAGCGCTAAGATCATCGAATTGATGTAATGAGTGAGGGCAAATAATGAGGTCAAAAGGTTGTGAAAAAGCTTCCTGATCTAAATTATTTAATTCAATGTTTAAGACATTTGCAGAGTCGTTTCCCTCAAATAGACGATCCACAGCCCCCAATCCTGCTTCATTCTCACTTGCAACAATCAAATCATAGCTATGCTGATTAAGCAGTGACAATAAATGCGTAGATAATTGCTCAGGATACTCAGCGATTAACAAGACACGGCAAAGTTGATTTTTTGGGAATGCCTTAATGGCCTCAGTGATGACCAAGACTAGTGATTCATTAAATGCTCTATAACTTGGGCCAACTTCGTAAAGTTGTTGAAGGAGGTTGCTTTTATCTGGATATAGCAATTGATCAGCGATTACCTCTGACCGAAGCAGCGGCAGCAGGTTCTCACCGCATTGAGATAGCAGCAGTAGCTCGGGTAAGTAATCAGGTGATTCTTGAATGATATGTTGCCAGATCATTGTGGAGCCTGAGTGCTCATCAGCAGGTATAAGGGTTGCTTCACCGTTTTCGGCGAGAAGCAGTAACTCATTTTCTTTTAAGATGTCGGTTAGGCGATGCAGCAGAGCATGATGTTGACTTGCCACTTCGTTGTCTAATGACTCAAGTTCAAACGTTGAATTATTGGTAAGGCCATTAACTGCATGGTACGCATAGTCTGCAACCATCATATCGATTAGCAGAGCATATTCATTATGGTGCTTATTAGTATTCTCTTTATCTATACGGCTATATGCGGCCTGTACAAGCTGCTCTACTGTAATGTGCGGTGATTTCGGCCATTGCTGAATAAGGGGTAAAGGTCGTGATAAATATTGGTATTGGCTGATCGTTGTGGGTAATGCCTTTTTAAATTGCACTTGTCTGAAGCGGCAGCGTTCCAATCTAGCAATTAACTTGCCTGACTCCTCAAACAAGTTGAAATTGGCGACTACTGACCTTGGGCTTTGTTTAGTCACCTCAACTTGGATTTTTGTTACATGATTCGCTTGTGTCTGTAGCAAATGCAAGCTGCCAATTTGTATGGGTATCAGTGCTTTATGATAACCGGCATCAATAGCTGATTTACAGATGTCGACCAGCACTTGAAATCCTGAGTCTAATAAAGACGGGTGTAAATGGTAGGATTCAATATTTTCTTGCAGCGTCTCTGGAAGTTGTAAATGAGCGCTTGCCTGAGTTGCCGATGCATTAACCCAAGTGACTGATTGAAAATTCGGGCCGTAATCGAGTCCTACTTTGCTGGTAAGTTCGTAGTGCTGTTTGGCCGTGATTACCTCACTGTTGTTAGGTAGAGACTCAAGAGTTTTATCGGTAGTTTTTTTGAACGAACGTCCCAGTAATCGGCCGCGCGCATTTTGCGTCCACTCATCCTCACTGAGCCGGTCGCGACTACAAATATAGAAGCTACCGTCGTTAGTATTCAAATGAAAACGGGTCTTTTTAGATTGCTTTGGGTCTAATAGGATGGGGGCTGGTATCTCAACCATATCGATATGGTGAGTGTCTGTTTTGGCCCACAACGTTGAAGCGGCAATCGCCATTTCGATATAGGCCGCCGCTGGGAAGACCACGGCGTCGTCGACTACGTGGTCAGCTAAAAATGGAAATTCAGATGTATCGATATTATTTTCCCAAATAATATCGCTGTCCTTAAGTTGGTAGCCCAGTAGGGGATGATCACGCCTGCGTTGAGCTAAATTATAAGCCTCGGTAGTTAGGGGGAACCAATGAGGTTCTCTCTGCCAAGGGTAGCGTGGCAGGCTAACTTTTTGCCCAACATAAGGAAATAATCGATTTTCATCGATATGACAGCCGGACAATAAGACCTTCAGTGTGTTCTGGTGTAAACGCGCTTCACTGTCTTGGTTACGCTTTAGCGTGTCTAGAATTAGTCCTGTAGCGCTTTCACTGCTGAAGCAGTCATTAATATAGCCGCGCAGGATAGAATGCGGGCCGATTTCAACAAAGACATTAGTTTCTTGTTGGATTAAGTGCTTTATGGCGCTGCCAAACTTAACGGGTTTGCGAATATTATCCCACCAGTAATCAGCAGTTAGTTGCGTGCCGTTAACTGGTTGACCGGTTACGGTAGAAATAAAAGGAATGGTTTCCTGACAAGGCTTTAAGGGAGCTAACGAAGCTCGAACCTTCTGTTCAACAGCATCCATATGTTGGCTATGAAAAGCATAGTCTAAGTCTAATAAACGGTAAAACTGACCTTCTACTTTAAGTGCTTCCTCTAACAACTGAAGCGATTCAAGATCGCCCGCCACCGTTGTGTTGTTGGGGCTGTTTTCACCTGCAATTTCAATCGGCGATAAGGTTTCTAGTGAATCCAGGATGATTGTAAGTGCTTCGACGCCTAAACCTACCGCCGCCATGCGGCCTTTTCCCCGTGTGAGGCCTTGAGCTTGGCTGCGGTGGTGGATGACGAGTACTGCTTGGTCAAGGGACATGGCACCACTGGCCCATGCCGCTGCAATCTCGCCCACGCTATGCCCCAACACAGCGGAGGGCTTTATTCCATAATGAGATAGATAACTGACCACGCCTACCTGAATCGCAAACAATAAAGGTTGTGCAATTTCAGTTCGCTCTAGGTTTGAATCTGCCTCATCACGAAAGAGTTCTTCAGTCAGTGAGTACTCTGGTAAATGCTTTGACAGTGCTACTGTTACGCCATCAAATGCTTGCCTGAACAGAGGCGTGCCTTGATATAAAGTTTGTCCCATGCCCTGCCATTGACATCCATTTCCAGTAAAAACAAAGGCAAGTTTGGCGTTATCAATGTAGTTAGCTACAGTGCAGGAGTTAGATTTACCCGTTTCTGCAAATTCCTCGAGTTGCTGGACTGTTTCTTGAGCGTTTTCTGCTTCAATCGCCAGCGCATGTGGCAAACGAGTTTGTTTATAGCGAGCGGAATAAGCAATGTCATAATAATCACTTGTTCCTGATTTGAGCAAGCTAGCGTAGGCGCTAGCCAGGGGCGTCAGTGCTTCGCGTGATTTGGCTGAAATAAATAAAGGAGGTAAGGCAGTCGTCTTGATCAGAGAAGAGGGCTCATCTGAAGTTTTGAATTCTTCCAATAATACATGTGCATTAGCGCCTCCAAATCCAAAGGAGTTAATACCTACATAGTGAGGCTTTTCCTGAGCGACCAGAGGAGTATTCTGGGTAACAACCGTTAGATTTAAATCTGCAAAGTCGATATTTTTATTTGGGGTATTAAAGTGCAGGGAGGCAGGAATTGTCTGATATTTAATGGTAAGAATGGCTTTTATTAAACCAGCCATTCCGGAAGCGGTTTCTAAATGGCCAAGGTTGGTTTTGGCCGATCCAATCGGTAGAGGATTGTCTTTGGGGCGTTTCT
>ENA-ORXT01005531-ORXT01005531.1-marine-metagenome-genome-assembly--contig:-NODE-5531-length-12358-cov-4.014820_pt1 | contig 12358 bp, 10 predicted proteins | sample MGYA00237868_ERZ511482 | MGnify/ENA metagenome assembly ERZ511482 | reverse complement strand
GCAACCGATTTCGATGACTCGCCCGCTGCGACGGTCAACGCTTCGATTTTCAAGGTGGAAGCCGACAGTTCTTGGCGAACATGACTCAAGTAAAGCGGACCAACATTGGAATCGGTGACAATGACGACGCTGCGACCTCGAATCAAATCGTTCAGCGCATCGGCAAGAGAACTCAGAAGCCCACAATCAATTCTAATATCGTAGCTGCGTGAGTCCAGCGAAACGTGAAGGTCGTTAGATTTCGATTCAACGGATTGGGCGTTTTGCATAGCGATAGATTGTATCAAAGTAGGACGGCCTTCACTATGACTTTAAGAAGGAACCGGACGCGGAGTGAACTCGAATTAAACAGCACCAATGAAAACTTCACGACCTCCCGGCTGCACCTCGCGTAGCACCGAAACGCAATCTCACTACGGCTCTATAGAATAAGGCAGGATTTAATTTTAGCGCGTAATAAAGCTCTTCTTGCCATAACGCGGCCGGTGGCTTTGACCAGCAGTGATTCATGTGCCTCGAGATGTGTTGATGATCTACGTTTTCTTAAGATTTTCATGTCGATGCTTATCCCCACCGACAAAGCCAAAAATTCGTAAAGTAACATGAATGTCCGTCATTGGAATCAAGCGTTCGGGGGCCACCTCTTCTTCAGGAGAAGTGTCCACCACCTTCGAAAAAAATTCAAAAGAAAATTTGTTGAACTAACGGCCATCAACCTTCCACAACATGTCCAACTGTCTAGCTTACGGTGGCACCACGGCCCTAGTAACTTTCCCCCCCTAATAGTGCTCCAAGGTTAATAAAAGTTCCTTGCGTCGACTTGTCAGATTGTTTACAATACTTTGCCAGTCCACTCCCGACCGACCCCGTTTTAAATTGGGCAAGAACCGCCGGATTATTACCATTTTTTATTACCTGCGGTGTTCACAACGACGTCAATTTCTGAGGGTCACGTGGAAGGAACTGTGTTTTTGACAGGGTCTTTTTTTTAAATTTTTAGGAATCATTTATGAGAAACTATCACAAGAAATCAGGTTTTACGCTCGTGGAACTGTTAGTCGTAATCGCGATCATTGGTATTTTGATCGGAATGTTACTACCTGCGGTTCAGCAGGTCCGTGAAGCCGCACGCCGGACTCAATGCCTGAACAATTTGCGTCAGCTAGGTCTGGGTGCGATTAACTTTGAATCTGCCCACATGCACTTTCCAACTGCGGGAACAGGCGGTTCAGATAAGTGGTGGACCAATTGCGTTCAGCAAGGCGCGTCTGCTTTGACCGGAGTGGGCGGTGGATCACCAGCTTTCTCGAAGGAATGTGCTGGATTCTTATTGCAAATTGCACCCCAGATCGAACAAGGCAACTTGATTGGACTGCGTAATCCTGGTGGGCTTTACAGCCTCAACAGTGCAAATAACATTATCCCGGCTGAGCTTGCGATTCCGCTTGCGTCTTGTCCATCTCGCGGACAGCGCATCTTAACTCAGGGAGCGCTGCTGCTTCCTTTGCTTGATTACGGAAACCCGGCCGCAATCTCTAACGCACCTGGATTCCCCGGACCTTCCGCTACAGGTTCAGATCTTTGGCAATCAACTGAATGGCACATCGGTCTTATCCGAGCTGTCGGCGAGACAAATTTCAGTAACGAGACTGAGAAATACTACGGAACGGTTGGTTTTGGCGGAGCAGTAGACGGCTCTTCCAATACTGCATTGTTCATTGAGAAATCTGCCCACGCACAAGAGTACAATCCTGTTGTTGACGGTGGTAACGCATGGCAAGCGTTTGGCTACACTGGTGGACAATTTGCACCCGGTTTTCGAACCAACAGTCGCCAACCTTGGCCATTCATCGCTGACAACGCTAACACTACTCCGGGAACCTTCCCCTGGAACCGAAACGCTGATCGTGCCGGAATTCGCGGTGACAACACGGCGGAAACTTGGTTCGGAAGTGCGCATCCAGGCTCGGTAAACTTGGTCTTGGCGGATGGCTCAACGCACTCAGCTTCGTTGGATACGTCTCACGATACAATACATCAGCTTTCCTATCCTTCGGATGGAAGCGTCCTAGATCACGAAGACTTCTAGTTTCCGATAGCTTTAAGTTAACTCAATTTTAGCCCAACTCTACTTCATAGAGTTGGGCAATTTTTTTAAGGAATTTGACAGATGACAATTGGCAGCAATCGAATTCGTGTTGCGACCCTCCTACTGCTTGCGATGCTCATATTCTCCGGATGTGGCAGTTCGGTAAAAGAACTTGGAGCTATTTATGACTCCAATATCAAAAAGGCACATTTGTGCTACACAATTTTTATGGAGCAGCATCGATACAAGGGCCCCAAAGATGAAGCCGAATTAAGGAAGTTCATATCTGAAGACAAATCAGGTCGATTTTTAGCGGAACGAGCGGGCATCGCAGTTGACAACTTAGATTCTGTTTTCGTCAGCGAACGTGATGGTGAACCTTTAGTTTTTCGCTTCGGCGTTAAAGGGGTCGCAGATCACGCGGTCGTTTTCGAAAAAACTGGCGTCGAAGGCATGCGATACGTCGCACTTGGAAAACCAATTGAAGTCGACGAAGAACAGTACGACAAATACTTGAATGGAGAAATTAGGCCCGAGCGCGCGGGTGAAGATGCAATGTTTGAAGATATGCAAGAACCAAAGTAGTTTTCGTTTCTTTAAGCCACAGGGGCGACCTATTTCGTTTGACGAATTCTGGTCGCCCCTTTTTTTTTCGCATTATCTCTTTAAAAATTCCTCGGCGTCATCTTCGGGAAAAAAAATGATGTGCTCGCGTTTGAAAATTCTCATTACGATCACGCTGTTGACAATCAGTGCTGTTATTGCACTGAAGTGGAATCTCCAAGAGACCGTCCTTTACAAACCTCAATTCAAAAGTCACCAGAGAGTTGCGGTACCGAGACTAAAGCTTGCAGAACCCGATGCAGGGTTAAACGAAACACAATCCAAAATTTTCAAGCTGAATGTTTCTGAGGAATTGATTCTCCAACTTACACCGACGCTTAAGCAAATAATCCAGCATTTGGAAGAAGGTGGCCTCATACCTTCGGATATTTTTCTAAACGCGTGCCAAATTAATGAACCCAAGGAAAATGGTGTCACGCTGGCCGATGCGGTGACAGCCAACCTTCCCCAGGACATTTCATGGCCGTTAACCGACCTTCACACGATGGGCAATCCGAAAAAACTTTGGTCTGAAATATCATCCCAAGCCACATTCAGTAAAACTCAGTTCGGTGTCGTTTCCGGAGAACTGATGCCCGGCGGGAATACATTTGTCATGAAGACGATTTTTGAAGGGAACTTGATCCCCAAAGATGACGCCATTGCAAACTCTGCCTGCGGAGCGAAGGCGACTCAAATTTTGTACTGGAAACGCAGCTCTGAAGATCGATGGCAAATCCAAAAGTGGGAACAATTAGACTTCCAATTGCAAGTTGTGAAGAAGCCGCTGTTTGCCGATGTCACCAACCCGGTTGTCAAATCAAGTTCTGCAATAGAGACGATCCAGAAATCAGAGATCGTGGACTTACTCAAAAAAGAATTACGCGGAGAGCAATTCTCGCTGAAATCTGACAAGATGTTTCAACTGTTTAACGACTGGCATTCTTCGGCACAATACAGCTCAGTCAGCGTTGTCGATTTTAATAATGATCAGTGGGATGATCTTTTCTTAACCAATAATTTAGGGAAGACGCTATTGCTTGAGAACAATCAAGCAGGTTCCTTCAAGGACGTTTCTGAGCAAAGCGGTCTACAGCTGGACCGAGGCTATGTGAACTGTGCTCTGTTTGCCGACTTCGATAACGATGGGGACAAGGACGTTCTCTTAGGACGAAATTTTAAACAATGCCTTTACTTCGAAAACTCAAACGGAAAATTTCAACTGGACGCGGAGGTCTGCGAACGTTTGGTCGACTGCAAACTGGTGTCCGCAGGATCTGTTACCGATATCAATGGCGATGGGCTTTTAGACGTCTATCTCAGCACCTACAGCCAGACGTTAGGGAATTCGCAGGAATGGATTAATCATGCCGTCCCGCCAAGACAGTCCGAAACACTTCGGCAAAAATCTCAGTTCCGTCATTCTTACCTTGACCGTGCCGGTCCACCGAACATTGTGCTGATTAACATCAATGGCAAACTCGAACCGCTTGAACCCTCTGGCCCGCTTGCTCAATGGCGTAACTCTTTTCAGTCGGTGTGGCTGGACTACGATTGCGATGGCGATCAGGACGTCTACATCTGTAATGATTTTGCGCCGGATGTACTGCTGGAAAATCAGACAGCGCGTGACGGGCAGCAACCATCATTTAAAGATGTAACCAAAATCGCCTTCGGTGCCGGATTGATGGGATTTGGGATGGGAGCCAGCGTCGGCGACTACGACAGCGATGGCCTATTGGATATCTACGTTTCCAACATGTACTCCAAAGCAGGAAACCGCATTTTCCAACAGCTCGATGGCAATGTACATCCATCGCTCAAAGTCGCGGCGGCCGGCAATTTTTTATATCGTAATTTAGGCAACGGAGAGTTCTCACAGGAGGCTGGCGTGGCTGACCTTGATCAACATGTTGCAAAGGTAGGTTGGTCGTACGGCGGTCAGATGGCCGACTTCAACAACGATGGCAAGCTGGACATCTACGTGCCCAGCGGTTTGTTCACGCCACCAGCGGAAGTTGACGCACAAGAGGATTTGTGAAGCTGTTTGTGGCGCACGGTCGTGCGTTCAGACCCCAGCCAATCAAAAGCATTTCGCAAGTCGAATGTATGGAAGTCCGTCGATTTGAGTATGAATGCATTTGCACCGAGGAACTCAGAAGATACATCTGCCTCTTCGAAAATGGCAAAGTCTTTCAGTGGCCACGAACGCAACCGCCTCTTCATCCAAGGCCACGGAAACTTCGATGACCTGACCTTGGTTTCAGGTGCTGACTTCCAAGAGGATTCCCGAGGCTTCGCGCTGCTGGATTTCAATCGCGATGGTTGGCAAGACATGGTCGTCAGCTCGCCTCAAAGCCCACGATTTCGCATCTTGGAGAACAGGATGCAAAATACTTTCAATTCCAAGAAATTCAACCATTGCCAGATACGCTTAATTGGAGCAAACGACCGCCCTGAAATAAGCACTCAGTGGAGTTCAAGAGACGCCATTGGCGCTGAGCTCACCGTCACGATGAACGGCGTCCGCCAAGCGTTCCAAAAGAGCGTCGGGGCGGGTCTGTCGAGTCAAAACAGCGAATGGATTCACGTCGGGATGGGTAACGCTGAAAAGATCAATCGCATTGAAATACGATGGCCATCGGGAAAGAAAACGAGTCACACGAACATCTCCGCTGGCGACCGATTGACCTTCCATGAACGAAATTTTAAGAAAGCGGAAGAAGATTAACCGCACACGCCGCATAAATCGGCCTTTGGCAAGCAGATTTTTCCGACACATAAAAATTTGATTCCCTCACCGGCAATCAGGGTACTACAATTTTAGCATCGAGCATTTACTGATTGGCAAGGGTGAACATGAACGTTAAGAATCAAAGATCCGCCTTTACGTTAGTCGAACTCTTGGTCGTCATTGCGATTATTGGCATTCTCATTGGCATGCTGTTGCCGGCCGTTCAGCAAGTACGCGAAGCAGCACGCCGAACGCAGTGCCTGAACAACTTGCGACAGCTTTGCCTGGCATCGCTGAATTACGAATCGGGACGGATGGCGTTCCCCAATAACGGCGGACACTTCCAGACCAACGAACTCGATCCGTTTGGCACCTACTATCCAGGAGTCCAGTCAGGTAGCTGGGTTTTCCAGCTCTTGCCCTACATGGAACAAAATGCAGCGTTTCAAAATCGGCGATCGATTGGCTATTTCGGCGATTCCTCTACCCCAGGAATCATGACCTATAATTTTCCGCTGTTGAATTGTGCCTCGCGCGGGGCGCGAACGTGGCTCGGTCCCAACCCGGGAGATAACGGTAGTGAACTTTCGGTCTACTCCTGTGATTTTGCCAGCATGGCAGGGCCAACGCCAAGAACCTTGGCGACATCGGTCGGCGCGTTACCGCCAAGTAAAGCCAATCATGTTCCCGTCACCCCCAGCCAAAACGGCGAAGACTCGCAAGGCGAACAGTCTTCGTTTTGGATTGGTGTGATCAACAAGGGGTTTGCGGTCGACTCAAGTGGAGCGTTTCAAAGAAAATATCCCAAGGTCGGATTCGGGGGAATTCCCGACGGATCTTCCAACACCATTACGTACGTTGAAAAATCCGCTTACGTGGGTGACTACTCAGGTGCAACCGATGACTGGTCAAGCTTGGTTGGTGAATCCTTTGGTCAACTGGGAGCAGGAAACTTCAATACCTACCGCTCAGTCGGCACACCGATCGCTGATTCGGACAAAGCCTCCCATCGCAGAGACGACGGAACGACGCGGCTGCAACAAGGAATTGGATCAGCTCACCCAACGCTGATCAACGTCACGCTGGCCGATGGATCGACACATTCGCTGCCGTATGAAATTAGCCTAGAAACGCTTTGGGATTTGACAGACCGACGTGACGGAAACTCGGTTTTCATTAACGATCTGTAAATATTCTTTGAACTATCGAGAATCTATTGGCTCATTGCAAATGGCAACGTTTCAATCGAATCACTTCATCATCACGTCGGCCATCGATTAGGACAAGCCAATCGCTGCTGCCCAGTGCTTCACGTAGGCCATGTCAAGCTGCGGCCCCCGAAACGGCAAGAATCCCACGAACATCTGTTATCTGCAGGTCAGCGGGGCTGATCGCGTGCCAGCGTAATTTGTGCAAGTGCACGTCCTCCGCGATAGCGATCTAAGCGGACTGATCAAACAATGATAGGCGTCGCCTGCGTTCAAAAGGTAATGTTTCGAATTGATCACCCGCCAAGCGAAAGAAGTCGAATTTTTGTGCCGAGCGGGTATCGAGTGCGCTAAATTGATGTGCGGACTCAATCCCGATTCGACACTGATCTCCTGAATGAAAAACTCATCTTAAAACGCGGCGACGATGCGCTGGACATCGCGCTGGACATCGCGCTGTGTTTATTCGATCACGAAAATCTCTTCACGGCGTTTGGGGAGCCCCATCGGCGTTGGGAGGCGATGCAACTTAGTGCAACTTAGTGCAAATCAATTTAGGCTTTTTCTATCGCACGCTTCATCGCGGTTCCGAGATCGCCGGGGCTTTGCGCGACTTCTATACCGGCCGCCTCTAATGCAGCCATCTTCTCATCCGCCGTCCCTTTGCCTCCGCTGATAATCGCGCCGGCATGGCCCATTCGTTTTCCGGGAGGGGCTGTTTTACCGGCGATGAACGCAGCAACTGGCTTGGTGATGTTTTCCTTTACGTAAGCGGCCGCTTCCTCTTCGGCGGTGCCGCCGATTTCGCCGATCATCATGATGGCTTCGGTTTCGTCATCGTCTTGAAACATTTGCAAAACGTCGATGAAGGACGTCCCGACGATCGGGTCGCCGCCGAGCCCAACGCAGGTTGTTTGGCCCAAACCGAGACTGGAAGTTTGCCAAACCGCTTCGTAGGTCAGCGTCCCTGAGCGGCTCATGATGCCGACCTTGCCTTTTTGGTGAATGTAACCGGGCATGATGCCGATCTTACACTCTTGGGCAGTGATCACGCCGGGACAGTTAGGACCAACGAGCACCACCCCCGCTTCTTTGGACGCCTCGTAGACGCGCACCATATCTAAAACGGGAATACCTTCGGTGATTGCACAGATGACGGGAATTTTGGCCGCGATCGCTTCGAGAATTGCGTCCGCAGCAAACGGCGGCGGCACAAAAATCATGGTCGCGTCAGCTCCGGTTTGCTCAACGGCCTCTTCGACGGTGTCAAACACAGGCAGACCCGATACCGATTGGCCGCCCTTGCCAGGCGTCACGCCGCCGACCATTTTCGTGCCGTACTCCAAGCAACCCTTGGTGTGAAATTCGCCCACGCTACCAGTGATTCCCTGGCAGATGACTTTGGTATCCTTGTTGATGAGGATGCTCATTAATATTTCCGATAATTTGTTTTATTGAGTTGTTTGTTTTGAAGTCGCATAACGCAACTGATGATGACTGTCGATGACCGCTGTCGATGATGACTGTCGATGATGACTGTCGATGATGACTGTCGATGATTCGCGGCGGAGTAACTTCAGCACCCGCCCCGCATACCTAGGCTGTTAACGTTGCGACAACTTTCTCGGCCGCGTCGGTAAGGTCAGTGGCGGTGATCAGGTCGACGTCGGAGTCTTCGAGAATCTTTCGGCCCTGTTCCACTTCGGTACCTTCGAGTCGCACCACTAACGGCACGGTGAAACCGACGGACTTTGCCGCGGTCACGATCGCTTCAGCAATGGTCGAACACTTCATGATGCCCCCGAAGATATTCACCAAGACGGCCTTCACATTCTTATCAGAAAGAATGATGCGAAAGGCTTCGGTGACCTGTTCGGCATTGGCACCGCCGCCGACGTCCAAGAAGTTCGCCGGTTCGCCGCCGTGAAGCTTGATGATGTCCATCGTGCTCATCGCCAAACCAGCTCCGTTGACCAAGCATCCAATGTTCCCCTCCAGCTTCACGTAGCTCAGCCCCGCGTCGGCGGCGCGGACTTCGGAGTCTTCTTCTTCGCTGAGGTCACGCATTTCGGCGATGTCTTTTTGGCGATACAGCGCGTTGGAATCAAAATTGATCTTGGAATCCAAAGCCACCAATTCGCCCGCCTTGGTCACGACCAAAGGGTTAATCTCCATCAGGCTGCAATCAGTATCGACATACAAACGGCAGAGAGCTTTTATAAATTTGTCGGCGGCGAACACAGATTTACCGGTGATCCCCAGCTTTTTACAGAGCGTGCGAACCTGATAGCTTTCAATGCCTTGGGCCGGATCGAAATGCTCTTTGAAAATCTTCTCAGGTGTCTCATGAGCGACTTTTTCGATTTCGACGCCGCCTTCCTGCGAGCACATCACAACCGGTTTTTGCTCGGCGCGATCCAGAACGATGCCCAGATAAAGCTCGCGATCAATATCACAGCCCGCTTCGATGATGACTTGGTTGACCTTTTTTCCTTCGGGGCCAGTTTGAATCGTCACCAGTCGATTTCCCAGCATTGCTTTAGCAGCTTTTTCGGCTTCTTCTGCAGATTTGACCAGCTGAACACCGCGTTGGGAATCGTTCTCGATAAATGTCCCCTTACCGCGACCGCCAGCATGAATTTGAGCCTTCACAACCGCGACAGGGCCGCCTAAGTCAGCAAATGCTTGCTTCGCTAATTCAGGTGTGGTTGCCACCCGATTCTCAAGCACGTTGACGCCGAAACGGCTGAATAACTGTTTGCCTTGGTATTCGTGTATTTTCATCAGCTTCTTTAGTTAGATCGGTTGTTGGGGTCGATTTGAGGTCCGATTATACCGATGCCTTAGAGAGATTCTCAAGGGTACAGGCATTTCGGCTGAGGGAATATAAATCACCCAAGTATTTACAATAAGGGCGATTATTACTTTGACGTCATCGTATCTAGCAGGTATTATTCTCACGCTTAACTTAATCGAGCAGTCCTCACAAATTTACGCCCAAAGCGCACTTAACGCTCGTTAGCGTCAAGTAGCGGTAAACCTTTCCCGATAAAAGACTTTGACTGCATTAAAAAGAAGTCTAGGTTTCAACTCAATTTCAAAGCCACTCCTCCTTCTCCCTCCTTTTTAACGTATCTGATCTAATGAATTATTCTTCGAAAATTTCTGGCCTTCAAGACTCATCTGCGGACGCACTTAACGCAGCGGTTCCCCTGCAACCGCTAATGGTCCGCCCGTTGAAGGATCCGTCGCAGCAATCTCTGCCTGCCGCAGAACAGAATCGTCGCAATGACGATCGCTTGCCGATTATGATCCACGCCGGTGACGTTGTTGTCATTGATGGCAATCACGGCCATGACCACATTGACCTACGCGGCTATAGCGTGGACGACGCTTTGTTTCATGGAGACACGATTGAAATCAACAAGGGAACCGAACACCATTTTGTGATTCAATTCAAAAACGTCCGCGAGGCCATCTTCGCAGAGAACGTGGTCGTCGACTTGTAAATTGCCTTCCTGAGATTGTAGGGCGATGTTGTTCGACGGAATTGACTCATTCATCCACAATTCTCTACCTGAGGAAGAGCCGTCGTGAAGTTATTTGGCGAATTTTGCGACGCCGCGTTTTGCCGATACGGCACCACCGGATTCCATCGAGTTTGCTTTCTTAGGCTCGCCGTAGTCGGATATTTTACGATCTTCGGCTTCGCGACTTTGAAATTGGGCATCGCACAAACTCCCAACGACGTCCCGTTGGAAGTTGTCCTTGGCGACGGTGAACCGATGCCATCGCGGCTGTATCTCTTTAACGCGGATATGGCGACCGAAATCGCATTTCGTGGGGTTGGCTATGATAGTCCGCAATTCGAAGACACCCTCAAACAGCTACGCCCCCAAGGGCTTCGTTTTCCAGGTGGCACGTTAGCCAATAACTATCAGTGGCGTAAGGATGGTTTTTCTTCTGCTGACAATGACAAGACAGGTTGGGCAGCCGAACACATCCGTCTTTTTCAAAAGATTGGCCTTCCCTACGATCTGCCAGGGTTTGCGCGAGTCGTCAATCGGAACAGGCAGATTCCAATTTGGGTGCTGAATGTCTATGAGCAAACGCCGGTCACCGTCGCGGCCTTTTTCCAGCGACTGGATGAACTCAATCTCGACGTTGCTGCGATCGAACTCGCCAACGAACCTTACTGGGACGGGCGTTCATTCAACGACGTACAAAAGTACGTCGAACTTGCTCGGCCATTAGCAATCGCGATCCGCCAACTTCGTCCCGAGATCGAACTCGGGGCCTGCTTCGCGCCGCTGGGTAAACCGGCCAACTACGAAGTAATCTGGAACGCCCCCTTGGCGAAGCAAACGTGGTACGACGCAGTCATTTACCACGACTACTACGGCGGGCAGGGTATCGAACTTGAAGAGGGCAATCAACTGTCATTGGATTCGATGCTGCACCCGGAGTCGATGATTCTCGATCCAATCGTCGCGTTTGAGAAGTTGGTTCCAAATAAGAAAATATGGTTCACTGAGTGGAATGTCGGCGTCGAGGGCTTGCAGCAATGGAAAAACACCGGCGCAGAACTGCAATACATCGCAGCGATTTTTAGTTGCTTGATAGAAAATCGTGACCGCATCAGCGTTGCCTGCTTTCACGCGATTTGCGATTCCCAATTTGGCGCGATGTTTATCAATCAAAAAAACAACGCTGTTCAAACACACGCATCGCACCAATTGTTTGAAATTTTGGGATGCATGTTCGATGCAGGAATTCTCCGCCCGGTGAAATTCGAAGATGATGACCTATTAGGATTCGCCACTCAACAAAATGAAGAGCTTCGTTTGTTTGTTTTAAATCGGGGCGACACCGAGCAAACGTTGCGAATACTTCCGGAAATGGCAAATCAATACATGCAGGTCATCCTCGATTGTAGAGTGCGACCGAAATTTCCTAATTCAACTCCAACGATGCGAATGGCTTCGATTAAGGACATCGCAGTACGGGACAACGCAGTACAGGACAACGCGGGACGGGACAACGCGGGACAGGACATCGCGGTACGTGTGCCGCCACACTCAATCAACCTGTTCGCCCGGCAATCAACGATCATGGCGATTGCTAAGCTTGCCGATCGCAAAAATCTTTTGCCACAACTGCCGACACTATCGCTGTGGTATCCGCCTCACGCGAAACTACAACCAAAGTTTAACTCGGAATCCATCTATCCGGTCGATCTTCGACAATGCCAAGGTTGTTCTCTTGCAATTGTTAAGTTGCAGATTACTTCGCTACAACTATCGCAGAATCGGAAATTCATGTTGGAGTTCGAAGCAAAATCTAGCACTGGCGGGGGCATCTCTGTAAAGCTTCCCGGAGTAGAAAAAATCAAGGAAAACTATGTGCGATTAAACCAGAATTTCTCGCCGTCGCGGCACTATTTTGAACTTGCCGGTGATGAAGAAAACGCAGCGATCGAATTTCTGTTCACCAAAGAGGCAATCGACAGTGCCGGGCTGATAGAATTCCGAGGCTTCCATCTTACAGAATTGAAGCCTCCTGAAGACAAGTTTGCTCCGGCCAATCCGCTCAAGCATTGACAGGCGCACCAGAGCTGGCACGTGATCCAAGAAGAGGATTTGTCAACTTAAGGACTAGTCACGAAATAACTTCCGCATTTTGCGTGCTGCAACTTTTTATCGCTGAATTGACTTATGGAGTGTA
>ENA-ORXT01005530-ORXT01005530.1-marine-metagenome-genome-assembly--contig:-NODE-5530-length-12360-cov-3.092974_pt1 | contig 12360 bp, 9 predicted proteins | sample MGYA00237868_ERZ511482 | MGnify/ENA metagenome assembly ERZ511482 | reverse complement strand
CTGGCAACCCTGTCGCTGGAAAACAGATTGACTTTACCGTGGTACCCACTCACTACCTCAAAGGGTATCTGGTTTATTATGAAGAAGCCTCACAATGGGGACTGCCCTATGTAGTGGATACCTCGGGCAATTTAGTTGAAGTTGTTGATGAATGTGTCAGTGAAGATCTGGACAAGGATGGCTCTTTAGACAGTAACGAAGACTACAACGGCAATGGTAAGCTGGAGCCTACCAACTCCACGACAATTATTGGCAATAGTGTCACCGATGCATCAGGGCAAGCCACCGTTAAAATCAGTTATCCTCAAAACCATGCATGGTGGGAAAAAATTGAATTGACGGCTCAGGTTACTGTTGATGGGACTGAATACATTCAGAAAATCAATATGAAACTTCCGGTACTGGCAAGCGATGTGAAACAGGAAAGTTCACCACCTAATGCACGCAGTCCATACGGTATCGGTGCTTGTGAACTCACTCCAAATTAATCAACCCGGTTGATAAATAGCTAAAGACAGGCCCTTGAGAAATTCAAGGGCTTTTTTATTGGGCTAGCCTTAGGCTTTATGCACGTGGGATGATAAAATCGCTTTCATCAAACTCAATAATTCCACCGGCCGGTTCTTACAATGAAAAGCTATTTCCCAGAAAAACAAAACCTTCCCCTGTTTAGTAAGATCGAAGCTGAAACAGTTATTCCTGTGCTTGAGCAATGCTTATCAGACAATCGCGCCCTTCTCAAAGCGCTGTTACAAAGCAAAGACACCCCGAGCTGGAACAACTTTGTACGACCTTTGGAAGTTGCTGAAAACAATTTGAGCAGGCTTTGGTCTCCTGTCAGCCATTTAAATGCAGTCGTCAATACTGAGGAGTTACGTGAAGCCTACAACACGGCATTACCGAAACTTAGCGAGTACAGCACGGAGATGGGCCAGAATGCTGACTTCTTCCAAGCCATGCAATCTGTTGAAAAGAACCAGAGCAATAATGCACTTAACAAAGCACAACAAAAAAGCTTAGATGACGCACTTAAAAGCTTCATTCGCTCAGGCATCAATTTATCTGAAGATAAGCAGCAGCGTTTCAAAGCTATCAGCCAACAGCTATCTCAATTATCAGCCAGGTTTTCCGATAATGTATTGGATGCTACCAATGACTGGACAATGCTAATTACAGATAGAGAGGAGCTAAAAGGTTTATCTGAAAACGCTTTAGCAGCGGCGGAACAAAGCGCAACTCAGCGAGAGTTGGAGGGTTGGCTATTAACACTGGAATTCCCTTCGTTTCACGCTGTTATAACGTACGCTGATGACCGCAGCCTCCGTGAAAAAATGTATCGTGCGTATACAACAAGGGCCTCTGAAGAAGCCGACAACCAAGAATTCAATAATGATGCCCTGATGGTTGAGATTCTTCAGCTGAGACAAGAAAAGGCTAAACTGCTTGGCTTTGCGCATTATGCAGACTATTCGGTTGATGTGAAAATGGCTGACTCGCCATCACAAATAATCAGCTTTCTGGAAGAACTTGCGGAAAAGTCTTTGCCGTCGGCACAGAAAGACTTTGCTCAGCTGCAAACCTTTGCTGCTGATAAACTCGGCATCGATGAGCTGCAAGCCTGGGATGTCGCTTATGCTAGCGATAAACTGAAACAACAGCTGTTCGATTTTAGCAGTGAAGATTTAAAACCCTACTTCCCTGTTGACCATGTACTAAACGGCTTATATCAAATCGTTGAATCACTTTATGGTATTAAAATTAAGGCTAACGATGCCGTTGATACCTGGCATGATGATGTTAAATTTTATGAAATTTTTAACCCACAGGGTGAGTTGATCGCACAGTTTTATCTTGATTTGTATGCTCGTCAACACAAGCGCGGCGGCGCGTGGATGGCTGACTACTGCACACGCTTTGACAACGGCTCATCGCTACAAACACCCGTCGCCTTTATGACCTGCAACGCTTCATCGCCCACTGGCGATAAACCCGCCCTATTCACTCATGATGAGGTCATCACCTTGTTCCATGAGTTCGGGCATGGTTTGCATCATATGCTCACCCAAGTCGATTACCTAAGCATTTCAGGGATCAGTGGTGTTGAATGGGACGCTGTGGAATTACCCAGCCAATTTATGGAAAATTTTTGCTGGCAGCGCGAAACCGTCGATTTATTTGCCGCTCACTACGAAACAGGTGACAAAATCCCCGAAGCCTTGTTCGCTAAAATTAAAGCGGCACAACACTTTCAATCAGGTATGGCCATGGTAAGACAGCTGGAGTTTTCTCTGTTTGACCTGAAAATTCACATGGATACAACGATCAACAGTGCTGAACAAATTCAGGCTATCCTGAATGAAACACGAGATCAGGTTGCAGTGATTCCGGCACCTGATTTTAATCGCTTTCAGAATGGATTTGGCCATATCTTTGCTGGTGGCTATGCCGCAGGTTATTACAGCTATAAGTGGGCTGAGGTGCTGTCAGCCGATGCTTTCTCGCGATTTGAAGAAGAAGGCTTATTTTCGGCAGAAGTTGGCAGTGACTTTCTTACTCAAATACTCCAGCAGGGTGGCTCTCGTCCCGCAATGGAGTCCTTTGTTGCGTTCAGGGGACGAGAGCCAACAGTCGATGCTCTGCTTCGACATAATGGGCTCACAGGGGAAGCTGCATGAAGATAGCCAGCTGGAACGTTAACTCGCTGCGGGTTCGATTAAACCATGTGCTTAAGTGGTTAGAAACTGCCGACCCAGACATTCTGGTATTGCAGGAAACGAAAATGACCGATGACCAGTTTCCAGCAGAGGCCATCCGCGAGGCTGGTTATCACGTCGTGTTTAATGGGCAGAAAACCTATAACGGTGTCGCTATACTAAGTAAGGTAGAACCAAAAAACGTCCTGTTCGATTTACCTGAACTTGAAGACCCACAGCGCCGTATTGCAGCAGCGTTAATTGGTGACATCCAGATTCTCGATCTTTATGTGGTCAATGGTTCAGAAGTAGGCTCAGAAAAATTTGCTTATAAGCTAGACTGGCTGGAGAAAGTAACCGACTGGGTGGCAAAAAAGCGTAAGGAGCAGCAGAAATTTATCATCCTTGGGGATTTCAACATCGCTCCTACTGACAGGGATGTACACAATCCCAAGTCTTGGCATGAAAAAATTCTTTGCTCAACGCCTGAACGCAATGCCTTACAAAAACTACTCGATCTCGGTTTTTCAGACTCCTTTCGCCTATTTGAACAAGAGGATGAAATCTGGAGCTGGTGGGATTATCGCAGCGGAGGCCTCGAAAACAATAAGGGCTTGCGAATTGATTTAATTTTATCAAGCGATATCATGGCGGCACAGTGTATTGATTGCTACGTTGACAAGGTTCCACGGACTTGGGATCGACCATCAGATCACGCACCAGTGGTTGCTGAATATCGAAGAAAGATTAAAATGTAACCACAATTACATAATTTTAGCTAAAAATAAACTTGATCAATGTTTAATATTCTAAGATCAATCTATTTGTGATATAAGTCCTACATTAACAATACAGCAATAATATAGCTTGAATTTTTAATACGGGGAAAGAAGCTAAGGGCACAGGGGAATAATATGCATCTATTAAGATTAGGGTGTTTTGTATTACTGCTAACATTAAGCAGTCCGGGTAATGCACTAATTGACGGCTACTACAGTCAGGCAGTTGATATTGATTATGCACTACCGGGGGAAGATGAATCTATTCGGGTAACTCTGGAAAGAGCCATTAAAAGGTTTCTGGAGATGGTGAACCTTAATGACGATCAACCATCAATGGGGCTAAATTTGGATTATTATAACAGCGATGAGGACATGACCTCGGGACGTTGAGTCAACATATATTAAGCGCGAAATAAAAAACCGGCAGATGCCGGTTTTTTTATTTCTGAAAAACAATGTCCTGGCAGCAAGAACTACTTACGTGCCCCTGGACCGTTAAACGCCAATCCATTTGACATCAGAGTCTGGAAATACTCCAAGGCTTTGTACTCGTCGCTTTGTGCTTTAAACGGTCTGGCCCTTATATTGGTGTTGCAACCAGCATAACGACGATGCAATGTACCCATATTACCCCACTTCGAGCGGTAGACAGGGAAGTGTGTCGTGTGCCCCAGCGCAGGTCCTAATGTATCTGCTCTCACCATTCTACCAGAATAGTTAACATGACAATCGGAGCAGGCCAAATTTAACTGACCACGCTTTGCATAAAAGAAGTTCTTCCCCTTTTCATACCAAGCCAACGCCTTCTCAGATTCAGGAAGCTTTACCTCAACCGGGGCGTCACGTCCTTCGAAGGCGATGTAAGCCGAAAGATCTGCAATGGCGCCTTTTTTCCAACCTAATGGTTTCTCATCGTTAGCTACACGGCACTTGTTGATGTCGTCTTCCAATGTCGCGATGGTGTCTTTCTCAGCATCGTAATGCGGGTACCGGGCACGTATTTTTGAGACATCTTCACCTAAGCAATCGGCGTAAGTTTTTCCATTCGCAAATGGTTTTTCCCACATCTCACTGCCGTTATCTATGGCTAGCTCGTAAGGAGGAAAATCTTCGATTGACTCCCACTGCTCACGAGACTCTTCGTGTATTGAATAAACACCGTTTTTGAAATCGCTAAACTCAGTGTCCTTAAAACGCTTTTTAAAGTAAGTTTGAAAAGCAGATATTTCTTCTGCAGGGCCAGCATTTGCGACTGACCCAGCAATAGCGCTCACTCCAATTGCCATCGCGGCAACCGACATAATGACTGTTTTATTCATTGATCAACCTCCTCAGGATGTTCGTTTATCTGAGCAATAATAGCGATTGCTATTTAACCTTTTTCTCTGCTTCACCCTTATTATCCTGATTATCTGTCCACGCTAGCTTTACCACGTCGCCAGATTTACCTGCATAATCTAATGAAATATAAGGATCTTTTGAAACAGCAGGACCCCAGTTCGCTGTCATGATGACTGTATCGTTAGCCGTAATGACCACTTCCTGAATAAAGAACTCGGGAATTTTATTGCCCTTTTTATCCTTAGTTAAACCCGTCAACATAGGATGTGAAACAATTGCCTTAACATTTACCCTACCGTCTTTCTCTTTGACTTTGAGGCGTGTTTTAAATTTCTTAGCCATATCTATTATCTCCTTTAACCGCCGCAGCCGCCCTTAGTTACTTTAACCGCTTTTTTGGCGCTGTAGTATTTATCACCAGACTTTACAACACCAATGACATCACTACTTTTGCCCATTTTAAAGCGGCACTTAACTATCGCCTCTGAGCCTTCACCCATGGCGAAGTTCGCAGCATGAGGTGTCGGATTTTCAGCGATAAAGATTCTGATTTCTGACACATCTTCCAAGCTAGAGTTAACCTCCACTGGAACTACAGCGGCGTTTTCAGCTAAATCCGGCGCTTTGACCGTAATCTTGTCACTCTCTTCATGCTCAGTGATTCCAGCAGCTTTCAAAGCCTCTTCCAAGCTTGTTGCTTTAAATGGATTTGCTTTCTCTTCTTTAGCCAGAGCCGTCCCAGACACAAGGCCTGTTCCTAAGGCGGCTCCTGTTGCTGTAATAGCTAGAGTGTTTTTTAAAAATTTTCTACGTTTCATAATTATCATGTCCTCTATTGCTGAACTATAAGGTGTGAATAAAAGCAACGACTTTATCGATTTCATCGTCTGTCAAAATACCGTGAGTACCAAATGGTGGCATGATGGTATTAGGATTCATTGTTCTGGGTTCGGCAATTTGTTCTCTAAGTTTTTCCAAATCAGGAAAACGCGCTTTCATTGCTATCAGCGGCGGCCCGATATTGCCTGGTAGCTCACCGCCTGGAATCATGTGACAAGCCAAGCAGTTGCCTTTTTTGTTATTAAAGGAAAGGTCTTTACCTTCTTTGATGACCGCTTCATCAGCCGCCATAACGGCTCCCGATACTGCCGTCAACATGCCAAATATCACTGCTAGTGGCAACACTTGTCGTATTTTATACATATATTATTTCCTCCTGTTTGAGTCGTTTGTAGCCGATCACCGCTCATACTTGTAAAGCTTTAATCAGCAAAACACCGTTGTTAGAATAGCGGATAACTGCTTTACAATCAAAGCTATCGGTATATCTCATGCGAGGTAGCCACCCAAAAAAAAATCACAACTAGACAATTATTAACGTTTTTTAAACTGTTTGGCTCGATAAACAGCTTGCTGTATCGTTTGCCTTTCGTATGGTGTGAGATTCGGCACCTTCAGCGCTTGCTTTAACTGAATTAGCGCATGGTTATATAAACCAATTCTAATGTTTCGCTCAGCGATTGATAGATAAGCCTGCCCTGTGCGACCCGCTAAACGCGCAACTTCCTGCCTTGCACCAAGAAAATCCAGACTGGTCTGTTCGCTTAAGTTAATTCGTTCCAACATTTTCCAAGCATCAGCGGGACGCTTGAGGCCTATTAGTGCATCAGTCATGGAAATCAGCAAACTTTCATCACGCGGGGATCGCGCTAATTCGGGTTGTAATAACTGAATCGCTTTTTGATATTGCCGCTGCTGATTATAGCTTTTGGCCAGCAACAAACTCTCGTGGATAGTTTTATTGCCCTTTACATTGCCTTTTAATAGCGTCTGAGATGCTTGAGCAGCCTTGCCCTGCTGATAGGCACGAAGTGCATTGCCGTAGTTCCTCACGGAAGCAGGTAGCTTATTACTGACACCGGGATGGCGAGTCAATACCCGAAGCTTTTCCTGCATGTAGTAGTAACTGGGGTTAGTTTTGCCTCTGTATGGGCCGTAAAGCGCTGCTCGCCGGCCAACATCATTTATCCTGTTTGCGGTCAATGGATGACTGCTTAAATACTCAGAGATACCGCTATAACGAGCATCACCTCCTCCACCAAGCTTTCTTAAAAACCGAGTCATGCCGTTAGGGTCGAAGCGTGAACTCGCCAGAATTCGCAAGCCTTCCCGATCCGCTTCCGTCTCTGCTGACCGTCCGAAGCGTAAACTTTTGTGTGCATCGATCGCGAGAGCTGATGCAACGATTGCCTGCCCTGCGGCAGCATCCTTTGAACCCACTAATATGCCAGCCACAACGGCCGCTGCATTACCAAATTTATTCTGCTTCGACTCAGCGATCATACGTTCAATGTGCTGCTGCGTAACGTGTGCGATTTCATGCGCTAATACGGCGGCAAGCTCACTCTCTGACTCAGAGCGCAGAATCAATCCGGAATTGATAACGATCAAACCACCCTGAGTCGCGAATGCATTAACATTGTCATTGCGGACTATCACAAAGTAAAAAGGACGGTTACTGTAGCTGGTTTGTGACACCAAACGCTGACCGATACCTCGTAGCCAATGATTTAACTCAGGATCCTCAATCACAGCGGGCGATTTGCGCACAGCCCGTAAACGGCGTAGTCCAATAGTGCTAAAGTTAACGGGTATATTGTTGAACGTGCCCGTACCGCCCGATGACAATACTGTTTCCGGAAGCTCAAGGTTCAGCTCGGCATGGCTCAATTGTGTAAGCAATACCAATAGACCCGTACTTATCAATGTTTTCATATTCACAACGCAACAAACTCCCTTCATCGCATGGATATACAAGTTAATACCAAAACCTATGGTGGCGGTATTAATCTTTACTAAATATTGCTAATCATTGACTGCGGTAGCCAATAGACTTCAAACTTGACTCATTTCAAGCTCACGGATACCATCCTGCGCTGTATTTCAAGGATATCAGCACCATGTCAAAGATCGCAGAAATCGATGTTGCAGAACTAAAAACACGACTTGCCAGTGGCGAAAAAATTCGCTTAATCGACGTGAGATCCCAACAAGAGTGGGATCAGGGAATAATCGAAAACGGTGAGTTCATACCGATGGAGACTATTCCTGCCAGGCTTAACGAATTTGATAATGACGTAACAAACCTTATCTACTGTCGTAGCGGCGTGCGTTCTGCACAAGTTTGTCTGTTTTTAGCTGAGCAAGCAGATATTAAAGCAATTAACCTGCGTGGGGGCATCATTGCGTGGGCACAGTCTGGTGCCGACATCGTGCGTCCCTGACCTGAAAAATCCATCAAATCTAGTCTCTTTCATATTCGTAAATTAAGTCGACGCTCTGCTCATCCATTCCTGCTTGCACTTCAAAATTCAGATATTTATTCACCCGGTAATCAATAGCCAAACGATGCGCAGAATCAAATAGTCCGACAAGATAACGCACGTAAAGTTTAGAACCTAATCGTTTCCCTAGCTGTAGCTCACTATCACGATAGTCTTCTCGGGTCACAATACTCAAGTCATCAAGCCCAAGAGACTTGCCAATACGTTGGATAAGCCCCCCACTGCCATCAATCCCCAAGCCCCGAACTGCTTGCATCAACAGAGCGGTCTCGCGTCCAGTGGCAGAAGTCAGGCTGTGCCCGGTTAGCAAGTAACTTAAAGCATCCGTTTCTTGCATCACCGGATCAGAGAAAATAGTCGATTTAAGTTTTTGTATCGTCCCGGTCAAATGAATACCAACCGTACCAATGCCCTCCACAGGTCGTAACGCTCTGACATCTACACCCACATTTTTGGGCAGTCCATTAAAGACTAACCGGCCATTGGCAATTCTTAAATCTTGGCCATAAGCTTGATAACGACCGTTGACAATGGTAAGCGTTCCGTTAGTGACAATCGTATTGCGACTGTTGGTTACACGAACCCCGCCTACTAAACGGCTGCTGAAACCAAAGCCATTAAAATTCACTTCCCTACCCAAACGCACCAGGATGTTTGGCTGCATCCGCACGGCCCTTAACGCAGCGCCTGGCTCAGCTTCACCGATCACAATCACATCGTCTGACTCATCGACGCTGAATTCCGGCAGGTCTATCAAATTAATATCTGCTTTGGGAATATCAACTGTTCCGGTAATAACCACGGCTTTAGGGGTGGCACTGATTTGTAGATTGGGTGTCATTATGGCAACCGCTTCATGAGTGTCTACAAACTTGATGTTTTCCCCACTCAGACTCATTTGTGCCGACCAGTTTTTAATATCGTTTAGCGTCAGACTTCCATTGGCCCTAATCACTCCACCACCTGAACTCATGGTGCCAGATATAATCGCTTGGTTTGCCCTATTCGCTTGAATCTGTAGCGAAATATCACTTAACTCCGTACCCACTTGTGGCAACCTGAGATAACCATTACTCATGGATAGTTGCCCGGTAACGCTCGGCTTAGACACCAGACCACTAACCTTGATACTACCCACAACGGTTCCACGTAAACCACGACTATAGGGTACGTAGTTTTGGGCCCAATAGATGTTAGGTATATTGATTTCAGCTTCACCATTGATACTTGGCGAACCTTTTTCCCTGAGGAGAATTTGTGCACGGCCTCTTAAATCACCTCTGCCCTTGAACTCCAGCGATGTTTCAACGTTGATGCGATCACCATCAACCTTAGCGTTGATTATTCCATTCTCATACGCAAACGACTGCTTATCACCTGACGCTGTCTCAACGATAAAATAGCTTTTAGGCAGAGATAAGCCAACATCTCCAGACAGTTTTCCACCACGCTGACTCAGCACGTAAGAGCCTGTCACTTTTCCCGGGAAATCCAAGTCTTTAGGTAAGTAGGGCTTTAATAATTTCAGCGGCAATGCTTGTAAATCGCCCTGCAAATTGACGGTGTGTTGCTTCAGGGACTTGCCTAGCGTGACATTGCCTCGAGTGCTAACAGTGCCGCCATCCTGCATGACTACTAACGCATCGCCGCTAATTTGCTTGCCTCTAATGATTGCGTTGAGCTCACCGGATTTGTATTCAAAGGTTTGAGACTCGCCTTTTTCATCGATATACGTGAGGCTACTTGCGGGTAATTGCAGTTGAACACTGCCCTGCTGCCCACCACGCTGCGTTAATTGGTAACTACCACTAACCACACCTTTAAGGACAATTTTTTGAGGTATATAGGGTTGTATTAATTCCAGAGGGAATTTGTTAAGTGTTCCCTCGCCTTCAAAACCATACAGATTATTGGACTGAGCCAGATCAAGACGCCCTTTAGTGCTGAATGCTCCTCCATCACGCAACACAAAGTTCAGATCAGTTTCAACCTTGTCCCCTTGGATATCCGCGATAATATCCGCACGATTAAATCGATATTGCTGTGCCTCTGTTTTGCCATCGTCATACCGTACGAAACTGTTTGGCACACTTAGCTCAACTTTACCCTTTAGCTGGCCATTTTGTTCCAACTGGTAACGGCCGCTGGCACGCCCGGAAATCTCCAACTCTTTGGGCAAATAGGCCTGAGCCAGTTCAAGTGGTAACGATTCCAATGCGCCTTCAGCAGTAAAGATAGGTTTTTTATCAAGCGATGAGACCACCGCACTCACCTTACTAGTCAGCACACCAGCGTCTCTTAGCTCCAGAGCAATATCTGCAAGTGCCTGGTCTCCTGCAATACTCCCTTGAAGTTTCGCTAATCGATAGTTGTAGCGTTCCTTGTTACCCGCTGTTTTTTCATAGCTAAAGAAACCATCTTTTGCTAGCAAATCAACCTGACCAACAGGCCCACCATTTTCCTGTTTAACGAGATATTGACCGCTAATAAAGCCATCGACATCAAACTCTTTTGGCAGATAAGGTCTAGCTAACGCAAGCGGCAAATCTTTAACTTGCCCCTCTGCCTCCACTGACTTCATTAAATCCTTATTGGCCAAATCGACGTTAGCACGCGTCGTAAACAGGCCACCGCCCTGCAAAGCCAAATCAACATCCGCCAAGACCTTATCGCCTTGTATTGAGCCTTTAATCGTTGCAGAATCGTATCGGTAGGTCTGTGCTTTTCCCTTCACTGGCTGATAGACGAAAACCCCTTGGCTTGCCTGCAAATCAACAGTGCCAACTGGCTTGCCCGACTCCTGACTTAATTTATAGTCACCGGTTAACAAACCCTCGACAGCAATTTCCGGGGGTAAATACGGCCTCAATAAATCCAGTGGCAGGGTTTCAATACGACCTTCTGCCTCAACCGATTTCAATAGGTCGTTGCTGGCAAGATTTGCTACCGCGCGTGTACTAAATCGCCCGCCGCCTGTAAGCGCCAGATCTATATCAGCAGCAACGTCATCACCTGCGATGGTTCCTTTGATTTTTGCGCTATCGTAGCGATAAGTTTCACGCCTACCTCTATCTGGTTGGTAAGCAAAAAAGCCATTACTAGCTAACAAATCGACTTTACCAACAGGCATACCCGACTCTTGGCGAATTTGATAATCACCACTCAGTAAACCATCGAGCCCGACAGTCTGAGGGAGGTAAGGCCTCGCCAGCGCCATTGGCATATCTTTGATCTGGCCTTCCGCTTCAACCGATTTAATTAGATCAGGCTGGCTCAAATCAGCCGTGGCGCGGGTGTTAAAACTGCCGCCACCGCGAATGCCCAAGTCGGCCTCCGCCACAAGTTTATCGTCATTGATAGTGGCATCAATATTTACTTTATTAAAATCATAACGCTGACTGCCCGTAGTTTCATCAGATCGGACAACCCGCACATCGTCGCTAGTTAACGACAATTTACCGGTACGACCAGTATCACTTTGCTGGAGATTAAACAGGCCGCTTGCATCACCGGATAAATTCATTCCTTCAGGTAAGAATGATTGCGCTAATCCCAATGGAACTTGTTGAAACTGGCCGCTTGAGCTGATTAGGTGCTTACCGTCTGAGGGGGATAGTTCTATATCTGCAGTGGCTTCGATAGATCCCTGTGCGGACAAGTCAAAATCGATAGCTGACTTAATATTATTGCCATCGATATCTGCTTTGACTGAGCCTTGTCGATAAGCAAAGCGTTGAATTTTACCGTCTTGCGTCAACTTGACTTCGCCGGGTGCAAACTTTAAATCAGCAGTACCTTTTAAATCCGGGTTTAAACTAACTTTATAGTCTCCAGCGGCTCTGCCATCGACCGCTAGCCCCGTAGGTAAAAATGGATTCAGCAAATATAATGGTGCATTTTCTAATTTCCCAGCCGTTTCGAAACCACTTTGAGGTGAGTAGTTTATCGCCGTACAGGCAGAACCTGTCGTTGACACCATACACAGCTCATCAGCGACAACGCCTGCCGCTGATACCTTAATGTTGGCAGGCTTTTCTAAACCCCAGCGACCAAAAGTAGCATTATCAATCGACAAGTTTTCAATTTGACTATTCCATACGCCAGCATCCCACTCGCCGACGAGTGAGGCAATTATCTTTGCTTCCGAATGATCAGCAGATACAGCAATACTGTGTTTATTAATATCACCATTACCACGCA
>ENA-ORXT01005529-ORXT01005529.1-marine-metagenome-genome-assembly--contig:-NODE-5529-length-12360-cov-31.289669_pt1 | contig 12360 bp, 18 predicted proteins | sample MGYA00237868_ERZ511482 | MGnify/ENA metagenome assembly ERZ511482 | reverse complement strand
GCGTGGGGAGAGGTACCAGTACTCTCATTGTCAAAACGCATCAGCGGCGTACCCATGCGACGGACCGATGGCAGATAGGCCGCCAGAATGCATGCGGGGAGCCGCGGGCATCAGCGAGCGGCGCGACGTGGGTCGTGTAGCTAGACACATGGGCCTCCGGTGCGCAAACAATCTATGAGGAGAGGCTGTACGGGATGGAGCGGCAACTGCGTCGTTCGGCAATGACCTGGGGAACGCGTTGCTGCGTTGCATGGCAAAGCGACCTTCTGTTTCAGAACAATCAGTTGGAGAGTGGATGTGGCTGACTGCAAAAAAACTAAGAGCCTGTTCCCACCTTGTGGTGATGGCAGCTTTGGAACCTCATGTCCACGGATCACCGACATGTGGAAGTCGCTGGCAGACCGCCTCACACCGAGCGTCGACTTTCGACACCCTCCTGCGAAACACTTCTTGAATGCCATTGTTCGGACTTCGTCTCGCGTGAGAATCGCACAGACCACCAGACGGGGCCACGCGAGGCCCGCATGATTCACTTTCACAGCGTGCGTGGTCAATCTTTCAACGTCCGTCAACAAAATGTATTCTGGGGCATGTGCATGAGGGCCGTGGGTGGGCGCTTCCCATTCATGAAGAATGGACAGATCGCTTTTCATGACGCATTCTCTTCGTCAAAACCTCGTCCCTGGAACTTGCCCGGACTTTCTGTCGAAGAGGACCTGTCAGAGAAAAGTTATGACGTCACCACGCCATCATGTGGACGGCAGGAAATGCACATTGCTTGCATTTACCGAGGAGTTCCACATCTACTGAAGAAAGTCCGTTGCACGGTCCGGATCCGTTGCAGCTGCGAGAAGTGATGCGAGACGAAGTCGACTGCCTCGTCTTCTCGAGAATCGCGCGCCTGCATGTGCCTGCACGCGCCTGCCTGCGCCTGCACGCGCCTCCTCCCACGTTCTGCTTCACAACCTGACAACTCCCTGATTCCCGTCGGCGCAACTGCCGGCTTCGGCACCAATGTTTGACGCAGACAACAGGGCTCCCACAGTGCGCGCCACCCGTGCTGCATCGTTCCGTTGCTACTCTTTAACCCCGCCGGCAGCACCTTTCTTCTCGGGCAGCGCCCATTACACTATGCTGCGGTCGAGTCGACACCCCAGTGGCCCGCACCGACCCGTCTTCCTCCATCAGATTGACGGCCGCGCAGCGGTCCACGGGCCCCTGGGAGCGAGGGAGGCTACAGCAGACACATGCATGCTGCCTGTGTGTGGCGGGATTGCCACGGGATGGGCGCCGAGTGTGACTAAATAAGAGAGAATAAACTAGTGTCCCATGACCCCCACTCCCGCACACGCTCATGATGCTCGTCTCACATTGTCCCGCCAGCACCATTCACCTGTTCATCAACGTCATACACGCGCTCCTCGCTGCTGGCCGTGCCACTCCCTACCCCACTACCGGCACCACTGTCAACTATGCAGCCCCGCATATCCTCCTCGTCGGCACTGGCGGCCGTCGCCGGCCGCCGCCGCCGCTTCCTTCCTCGAACCTCGCCCGCCGCTGTCGCGGCGTCACGATGAAGTTTAGACAGCCATGTCGCCAGCATCATGAGGATGTTGGTGTTTGGCTTTGTTGTGCGAGTGGAGCACAATTGCTCAGCAAAGCGTGCGGGGGTGACAACGCCGCAGGTAATCATGACGCCGATAAGCATGTTTGCTCGCGCCCCGTTGACAAAGTCAGCCTTGAGATCCGGGGTGTGGGTGGCCATGTCCTTGAAAGCACCAACGTGGGCCGCGACAGCGAGCTGCTCCGCGTCCATGACGCTAAGTGAAGGAAGCTCAAATGGCTCCATCTGGCGGTCGAAGGTCTCGCGCGCCCCGTCGGGCCACGTAAACGGGCTGTTCGTAGCCGCAACAGCAGGAACCTGAGAAGGCACGGAGCGCCCCGCCTCGCCACCGGCCGCGGATCCGGAACGAGAGCCTACGGGGGATGACGCCGACCCTGTCATCGACAGGCGGCGGGCAACGTCCAGCCCAGCGTCGGACACCGACGCGTTGTGCGCCGCGAACAGCTTGGCGGCACTCGACCTGGAGCCCCCTCGGGCGCTGCCGGGCGTCCCCTGCCGTCCGCCCGCCTCCGGCGGGTTTCCCGATGCGCCCGACAGTCCGTCGCCTGCCGCCTGCGCGCGTCGCTGTGCTGCAACCGCCGCCAACGGAACGGCACATGCCCCAAGAGCGGCGTCAACGGCCGATACCGACGGATCCTGTAGCAAGCGCGTCGACTCCTCCCAATGCCCCCGGTGTTCCGTCGTTAGCGTGGCCCCCTCCATGCCTGGCGCGTTCATGAGGTTGAACGCTGCGGTCGCGTCCAACCGCGTGTCGGCCGTGTTGCCGACGAGCTCGTTGGCGACGCCCGTCAGCCGCGCCTTGTCCGCCAGCTTCTTCTGGTAGTCTCACACGGCCGCCGCACGAAGACCGTGGACTTGTGCGTCCATGATCTTGGTGCACACGTAGTCCGCGCCGCAGAGTGGCGGTGCTTTGTCCCGCGGCAAAATGCTGTCGCCGTTGCCGCTGCGGCAGTTAATGCCGTCTATGACCAGCGTCCGGCTGTTGTGGCCCATCTAATTGCACAACGTGCACCGGAACCTGCACGGGCAGCTCAGGTCCGTGCATGCCGTTATGTGGCGTTTGAAGACGTTCCCGACGGGCAGTGTCCGAGAGCACGGGAAGCTGCGCAGCAGCAGGACACTTGCGTATGGCCGGATTGCGAGCCGGATTCAAATCCGCAGAGAAGGCATCGTGTCATGGTGCTAGCAAGTGCAGACCCCCTCCGCGATCAGCGCCCCCAACCAAAGCCGCGGACAAGAGGACACGCCGTCGCCGACACCACCACCCGCGCCGACCGCGCACGCCGGCGCACTTTCCACAAGCAGGCGACCACGCACGCCAACGCCACAGCCACAAGAGTGAACAACAGACGCCAACCGCCTCTAACACACCGCATACACACTGCGCGCTGGGACGCGACGGGCAAGCGCACGCCGCGGGGTGCAGCACGGCAAGACGCACAAACAGCAGCGGACGTCCCGGTGCGCAACGCCCCCAGCGACGCCGGTGACGTGATGCTGCGACGACGTCGCAGCGGTGCGAGGACGGCGCTGCGTTGCGACAACAACGCAACGGCGCCACGACGGCGCAACGGCGCCACGCCGGCGCAGCGGCGCCACGTCGGCGCAACGGCGCCACGACGGCGCAACGGCGCCGCGACGGCGTAGCGGCGCCGCGACGGCACAATGGCGCCACGACGGCGCGGCGACGGCGCAGCGAGACGACAATGGTGCGACGACGGCGCAGCTGTTGGACTGTGATGTTCGTCGCCGGCTCCACTGGCGGTTCGCGGTTGAACGATGGTCGGTGACCCTTATGGTACCCCACATGGTACATTTGCAAGACGTGGTCAAGTTGCACACATTTGTGTTGGGTCATCTTGGGGCGTTACTTTTGGCATGTTTTGGATTTGATCTTCGCTTTGCTCTAGTGGCTTTTGATTTGGTGAGTGATTCGATTTGTTGCGAGGGCGTGGGCGTCGGTGTGGGCGCGAGAGGAGGGAGCACTTGGGCCGGTCGGGACTAATTGAGAGGTGCTCTCAATTGGAAGAGGCGGGCGAACCTTAGGACAACCAGCAAAGCACGTTCGCACACACACACACAAGCTCAAGCCACTCAACCACTTCACCGCGGTCCCCCAACCCCTATCCCCACTGCGTTTCAACATACAAGGAAGCGACGCTCAACGCCGAGGTGGGGGCGGACCAGACCCTGCAGACTTTTGATGAGGACGTGGCCGACCGCTTCCGCCGTCGCCTACTCGGCCACAAGTCCCAAGTGGCGCGCCAGCGGGCCCGGTGGACGCCGGCCTTCCTGAAGGAGCTCCGCTACGGAATTTTCCCTGCGGTTCATCTCTTCAAGGAGTGCTACCTGGCCGTGCTCAAGCTCAAGATGACTGGCCACCCATCGCCAGAGCAGCTCATCAATGCGGCCAAGGCCAAGTACAATGGCCTTAACCCGTACGACGGCCTCAACCCTACTTTGGCCGTCAAGCTTTCTTGCCCGCCTTCCAGCGACTGGCGCATTCTGAGGGACCTGGACAAGTTTGGGGGGAAAGCGACGGTTGTGGCGCTGACAGGGGCGGCGTCGGGGGGGCACGACGGTGCGCTCGCACAGTCTGTGCCGGGCTCTGAGTGTCCTGACGCCGATCCACTAGCGCTGCTCGCCAACGTTGACGACGAAGCCGATGACGATGAGTTCAAAGACAACGGCAATGGGAGCGCCCCGCTCTCTTCTACTTTCACACGGGGCAGAAGCGCTCGCAGCAAGAGCTTGTTTCAAGAGCGGCCGCTCGGCTGCAAAGCCTCCAAGGCCGCTTCGCGCTCGGAGCTTCTCCTACACCGCGAGGCGGCCGCCAACACGGCCGCGCTGGAGTCGCTGGCCAAGTCCGCTGAGCAGCGCAACGCGTTGGCCTTGTGGTCGACAAAAGAGGCCGCCAACTCCTAGGAGGGCCGCAAGTGGTGGGCCCTGCAGATGCGCCGGCGCCTAGAGGAGGCAGAGAGGAACGAGGCGGGCAAGCGCACAAGGGGTGGCGGGGAAGAAGAGAGAGGTGACGACGGCGACGCCGAGGCCCCATCTTGCGGCCGGAGCCGCGGCGGCGGCGGCACGGGCCGCCGCGGACGGGATGAGTTGGAGCCCGCTATTGACAACGAAGAGAGCCTGGACGAGCCCCCATCCGGGGCGCGCGGCGGGCGCCGCCGCGGTGCTGGCAGCAGGCGGGGCGGGCGCTTTCGCGGCCGTGGGCGCGGTCGTGGCCGTAGTTTCGTCCCCGTAGGACTCGCGTGCTGCAAGCGTTCGCGGACTGCTCCTGCGGCGGGCGGGAGTTATTCATCGTCTTCTTCTTCTGCATCCTCTCTGCCGCCTGTCTCTCACGACCAAGCGCCGGACAAGACGTGGCCACAGACGTCGCCCTACGACGACGACGACAATGAGGAGGTCTACACGATGGCTGAGGACCATCTACAGGTGCCGCCGCGAACGCCTGCTGCCCCCTCCCAAGTCCCCATGCCCCGCCACCCGCCGTCGAGCACTACCGTTGAGGAGGCCGCGACGGACGCGGCCGCCATGATCGCGGCCGCAGCGGCCACGTGGCAATCTGACGGCAACGACGAGGGCTTGGGCAACGACGCACGTGCACGGACGGACAAGGACCTGATGGAGGAGGACGACAACTGTTCTGGCTGCGCTAGAGGCGGCCGCGCCCTTGGCGTCCACCGGGGCCGCAGAGTTACTGCATCTGCGGCCCTGCACTCTGACGGCACCGACGCGGACGGAGCCGACGTGGACGGCGACTGCGTCGCGGACCGTGGAGCGCATGAGGAGGACTCGGGCGGCAGCACTCGACGCGGCCGCGTCACTAGCAGCGGTCGCCGCCCACCTGTGGCGCCGCACCATGTGCGCATTGGGCTGCGCGCGCGGTCTTCCGCGTTGATGGCGGCCCACGCCGCCACGTTGAGCTCCGATGAAGAAGACGAGACAAAGGTTGCGTGACTATGCAGGACGGCCACCACCATCGTGAACGAGATTAAAAAGATGGCAACCGTCCGTGCCGTCTAGGCCAAGTGACTGAAAAGACCAGTGTGACAACCTTGGTAGCAGTTGTGTACATTGCCTTTGTGTTTTTCCTCACCTAAGACTAGGTCTTCGTGTCTCTGTAATTTTCTTTTAATTTGTTTTGCCTCAAGAACGTCAGTAAGCAGTACGGTACTATTTTTCTGCCTCTCCGAGTCACCAAAACGTCCATTGCCACGAACTAAGGCGCATGGCTTGGACGTGACCCATACCGGCGCCCCGAGAGCTCAGCAATGACACACGCGTTTACGCTCACCATGCACGAATCCTGGAGCCTGCTTCAGGGATGTCTGGACCGCATTCGTGGCGTACATATGCGGTGGTGGTGGCGGGTGATGCTCGCGGACGTGTGAGAAAAGCGCTTTTGCATGCAATGCCAGATTCCAGATCGGGGCAATTGCAAACTGGGTTTGGGGGGGCTACACGCCTGACAGTGAGAATGGACTCACGTCCCCCGCGAGACGAATGAGGTCCAGGCACAAGATCTGGACAGCGAATCAAGTAGCACGCCTCAGCCTAGTACACTCATTTGAACTGATTCGGCGCCTCTATCAGAAACTGGTCAGGACCCGTTTCGGATCACCTGAGACGAACACTACGGGGCGGTTTTCGAGAGCCAGAAACACAGAAATACACCTCGGTGTATCTGAGCTCTACGAGACTCCTTGAGCGCCTTCTTTTTCCTCCTGAATACACATGCCATAGAGACCAGTTCTATACTTTCTCATGGTCTAAGAACGTCTGGAACAGCTCAGATAAAACTGTTTTTTCATACTCCTAATTACACGAAATAGACATTTTGCAGTTCTTTTTTAGCGCGCCTGCCGCTGAAAATCGCAGAGCAGCGCATGCACGCACCCACTCACACCCCTGCTGAAACTCCCAAGCCCCCACGCATGCCGCAGCGCACGTTCGCGCCCGCCCACCGCAAGCGCATAATCTGACGCATAGCACAGACTGCATAGGAGCTTCTGTTCAGAGGCCCATCCAGGCAAAGACCCAGAGACTCACTGCACTTCGTGAAGCAATACACGGTGCTCATTGTCGGCCTGCTAAGAGGCTGCTCTAGGCCGCACGCCTACGGCAGCGGGGACTTTAACATATCGAGTACTGACTGCTTGGCTATGGGCATCATTCCCAGCAGTAGCCGGCAAAAAAACAAAGGGAGGCAATGATATCGAGGAAGAAAAAATCCCGCAAAGCGGGGAAAAAAGAACCTTGATGGCTTGCTCTTTGCGATAGGCACGCCACCGCTACTCCACACTCTCAAGGGAGGTCCAACTCACAGATACGGCACCAATAAGGGGCCACGGTTGGCATAGAGGTGCTCCGAAAGGTCATGCAGCAGCGCAAAATGAGCGTCCGTGTCCCTGGCCTCGCACTCCGCCCCGTCGGTGTACCGTAGCGAGCCGACGGCCATGTCTTGCTCGGCTTCATGGCCGTTGGAGCTGCTTTGGCCGTCCGTCTCGATGGACACAGGAGGGCCCCACACGCCACCGCCACTCGGCCCGTCGTCAACGAAAAACGCCGCTTGGTCGCCCCCAAAGGCACCTTGACCGCCAATGGCCTCGTTGCGCGCAGCGCTCCGTTGCTCCTGCATCCGCTGCTGCGCCACAAAGTCCTCGCGGGTACACTCAATGGCCATTTTATGCAGGATGGCCGCCGCCTTGCCGGTGTTGATCAGGCGGAAGACAGACGTGAAGCGCGCCGGGCGCATGACAATGTTGAAGCGTTAGGGCATCACCGCGTACAGTCTCTCGGCATCTTTGCGGACAGCTTCTTGAAGGCAGTTGTGATCAGCAAGTTTGCGGGTGTCGGGGATAGGGTGGGGTGCCGCAAACAGGGCATAACGTGGATAACCTCGATCGGCCGTGTAGCAGAGCAAGCGACGGGTCCGGCCATTCAGTGTGTAGGAGATGTTCCGCGGCGGCCACACACCAGCATTGACATCCAGCATCTGCGGGGAGGACGCCAGCACGTTTGTGTCATTATAACTCCCAGGCGCCCCAATGAAAAAATGCCAGATGTAGGTGTCCTCATCGCACACGCTCTCAATCACCACAGAACGCTTACCCTTGCGGTCGTGGTACTGGCCGGCGAGGGCCCTGAGGAATTTTTGCCACTGCCAATGCGTACAATCGATGGCGCCATTCCATCCCGGCATGCCACGGGCCGCGTTACGGGTAAGGATGTGCTTAAGCTCCTCCTCCGTTGGACGGCGCAGGTTCGTCGGCTCCCACTTGTTGACAATAAACTCGGTCAAGCGTCTCGTGGCCTCGGTAATGGTGGACCGCGACAGGCGGCAGTACTCATCAGGGCGGTCGTACGGCTCGCCATGCCCCAGCACTCATAGCGCCGCAACCAGCTTGTGGAGCGGATCGGACTGTAGGCGCCCGGTTGCGTTGGCGAACCGCCTCCACCACGGCTCGTCGCGCACGGCCACGAAGAGCCGCTTGAAGACCAACCGCGGCATGCGATGGCGCTTCTCGAAATCCCGCTCGCTGTAGACAGGCGGCTAGCCCCCGACGCCGAAGAAGTCGTGCATGATCGAGTGCGCTCCGACGTCGAAGTCACGGTGGCGATTGGGTCGAAGTCCCGGCCGAGAGCCCCCCACTGGCCGCTTCTCGACGCGCCCACGGGCAGCACGCAGAGCTCTCCGCACGATGAGGCCAGCCCTGGCCCCGAGCACAATGGCCACGTCCAGGTTCTCATAAAATTGGCCATCATCAACCGAACGCGCACTGGCGTCCATACAGGAGCGGTCCGGTGCGGGTCCGCAAGTAAAGCGGTCCGGTGCGGGTCCGCAAAGGGATGGTGCACACGACGTTGATGCGCGCGACGGCGATGCGCGTGACGGTGCTGCACGCCAGGGTGCTGCACGCCAGGGTGGTGCGCGCGACGGTGGTGCGCGCGACGGTGGTGCGCGCGACGGTGGCGTGCACGACGGTGCTGCACGCGACGGTGGTGCGCGCGCCGGTGGTGCGCGCGACGGTGGTGCGCGCGACGGTGGTGCACTCAACGCAAGCGCATCCTCACAAAGCAAGAGCTACGCCCGCTCGCCGCGGATGCGGCGAGAAAGCTGGATGTCCTTCGACATGACAGTCACACGCTTGCCGTGGATGGCGCACAGTTGGGCGTCCTGGAAGAGGCCCACCAGGTAGGCCTCGGACGCATCCTGCAGCGCCAACACCACCGACGCAGAAAAGCGAGTGCAGTCAGTGTACTCCTGCGCATTATCGCACACAAGGCGCTGGAAGGGGAGCTTTCTGATAAGCAGCTCCTTCGATCGCTGGAAGTTGCGAAAGATCCGCAGGGCGACCGTCCCAGGTCGGTAACGGCGCTTGACTGCGGCCTTGCCACCGGCCTTGGACTTTGTCGCCCGCCTGGCGGCAGCCCTAGCCACAGAAGTTGGGGCCTTGCCGGCAGTGGACCGCCACGCCGTCTGCTTCATCCGCCCCATCGCTGGCGGAGTGCAGGTGTAGTAGCCGCCACAGGTGGCAGAGGAGAGGGGAGGCAGGGGGGGGGGAGTTGAGGCGCGGTGAGGGGGGGGGCAGGTCCACACTAGACCAAATTCGACGCGGCGGGGGCAGGTCCCACCACCAAAAGAGGTTGGTAGGGTGGGGAGGGAAGAGGAGGGCGGGTTGCTGGGGGTGACAGGTCAACCTCAGACCACAGTTGGCGAGGCGGGGGCAGGCCGCACCGCTGGTAGCGGTAGGCTGGGCGGGGGTGGGCAAGGGGACGGGCAGAAGGGACGATACTCCGGAATGACGCTGAGAAGAGATGGCCGGGATGAGCTCCTCATTATACCTGAAATGGGTCTGCCCTGGGTGCCCTGGGTGACGGGCACGGCCGCTGCCTTCCTGCCAGAGACCACCTGGGCAGGACCAGAAACCCCTGCGCGACTCAGTAGTGTAGTGGATGCATCTGTGGCGACATTCCTTCGCCTTTGTATTGGGCTCGCAGAGTCATCCGAAACCGCCGTCTCCATGACTCCGTTCAAGCGTGGAAACGAACATTTCTTCTCATTTTCGTTAGTGAGTGTCCAAGAACTGCGGAAATTATTGCCAGAGAAAGGAATGCTTATCCAACGAACCGCACCACCCGGTCGCTGACGCCCCACTCAATGCGGGATCGACGACCACAGATTGCCCCAGCTGATCGCCCCCCCCCCCGGGAACGATCTCCGGGTGACAGACCGCCTCCCCCCAGCTCCCTGCAGGTCCCGCTGTCGCCGCCGTAGATCTCATTCGCAGACATCCCCTCGACGACGTCATTCACACTGCGTCACGGCAACCAATGGGGTTCATGGAAAAGCTATTCGCCAGCGACGCGGTTCAGAGCTGTGCAGTGTAAGATAGATGCAAGTGTTCTGATTGAAGCTTGACAAAAAATCGATCGGGATCGCGTGATGCTTTGTCGTTCGCCCACTGTGGGCATTGAAACAGCGCCACGCCAACCAATGGAATGGCTTACACATGTTAATCAAGAACGACGAGGGGCCAAGTCTTGCAATGTATGGTAGATACAAATGGTCTGATTGGTTCTTGAAGTTATGTAAGGACTCACGTGAGTTTCTGGTGTCCGTCAACTGTGGGACATCATTCTTCGAGAACCTTGAAATCCAATGGGATCCCTTACCTTTAATAAGCTTCAAACAAGCAGTTCAAAGCCTTGCATCGTATAATGGATAAAAGTGTTTTGGTTGGTCGCTGTGGTCATGTGAGGAATCACATGATCTTCCGCACGTTCTTGACATGTATACCTCCTCTGAGGGAAGCCATGTCATTGGACTGTGGCGCCGTCAGGACACATGATGCAATGAATTGTTTGTGCTAGATTTTAATGGCGGGCGATGACCACAGAAGCAAGTTAAATGATAATGTCGATCAGCAGTGTACCGAGCCACAAGATCTTGCGAAGCTCGCACGCGCCACCATGGTGCGGCACTTGGCAGGAGTGCCGCCGCCACCGCAGACCGCCGCCCTGTCCACCGTGCTGCTGCCTGCAATCCTCCCTCCCCGCCCCCCCGCGAGGCGACCGCGGGCAATCTCCGTGGCTTGGTCGCCTGTTGCCGCTCCGCCTCCGCGGTGCGGGCGCTGCGTACCCTCCCGCCCCCGCACCTGCACTCGCCGTCGGTGGCGGCGTCGGCGACGGGGGCGGCCCTCTGCCGCTGCCTGCCACCTCCGCGCCGTCCCCCTCGGTGGCCACCACGGCGCAGCCGTCGCCTACCGTCCCGCTTTCGCACGTGCCCTCGCCGCCAGCCTCTTCGCCGCCCAAGCGCAGTGGGAGGCGTCGGTGGCGGTCAACGGCGACAAGAGCGGCGACGGCGGAGGCAGCAGCTGTGGCGGCGGCTGCACCGGCGGCTGCGACGGCGGCAGCGGCGACGGCGGCGAGGTCGGCGGCGACGGCGGCGGCGACGGCGGCAGCGGCGGCGGCGGCGGCGATGGCGGCGATGGCGGCGGTGGCGGCGGTGGAAGCGGTGGCGATGGGGGCGGCCCTCTGCTGCTGCCTGCCACCTCAGCGCCGTCCCCCTCGGTAGCCGCTGCGGCGCATCCGTCGCCTACCCTCCCGCCGCCGGACCTGCGCTCGCCGCCAGCCTCGAACCCGCTCAAGCACAGGGGCCGGCGTCTGTCTCGCTCAACACCGCCATGAACGGCGACGGCGGCGGCTACGGCCGCGGCTGCGGCAGCAGCGGCGACGGTGGCGGCGGTCGTTGTGGCGGCGGTGCTGGCGGCGGTGGCGGCGGCGGCGGCGGCGGAGTCGGCGACCCGCCGTCGGGCGCTGCGCGGCCACCGGCGCGGGAGCCGCGAGCGCCAGCATGACCACGGGTTGCCACCGTGTGGAGGCCGCGGCGGGCCGGCGCGGGCGGCCCTCACGACGGCGACGACCGCGGCCGAGGCAGCCCGGGGGATCCCCCGCCGGACCCGTCGGCTAGTCACTCCGGGTTAGCGGCGCTGGGGGCCTCCCGCCATTCGAACGATCGTAGCAAAGGTGTGTAGGAAAAAAAACCCTGCCCAGCGGGAAAAAAAAACCTTTGTGTCTACTCTACTACGCCCTACATCGCGTCACCCAATGTACGGGGCAAGCAGTTCGCCTCGGTCGCGATAAATGTCCGCGGTCAGGTCAGCTCGCAGGCGCTCGTTCTCCTGCACATTCTGCGTCTCAGCCCAAGCATCAAAAATGGCAGCCATGCCAGCGGCAGGCGGGTGGGCGACGGGATTAAGAGCAGGGGGCGCGTTGCCGACGGCGTCAATGTTATCCATTGCCGCAGCGACGCCGCTGACGCCACCGCCAGGTGCTGGAGCCCCGGCGGCAGCAATAACACCGCCGACGCCACCGGGACTGCCGCCGCCAGGTGCAACTGCCCCGGCGGCAGCAATGCCGCCAGCTGGTGTCCCACCGCTCTGTCCTTCCCCCCCATCTGACCCGCCGCCAGCATCGCCACCTACGCCACAGTTAGTCCCACCATCACCCCCCACCGCACGTCGACGGCGACTCAAAAAGTTGCTACGTCGACTCTCCACACACATGTTATGCAGAATGCAAATGGCCTTGTAGGTCGTCACTAGCTGCGACACAGAGCGGTAGCGCCCAGGGTGGAGCGCAACGTGAAAGCGCTTCATCAATACGCCAAACAGCCGCTCCACGTCCTTTCGGATGGCCTCTTGGAGGCGGTTGAACGTCGT
>ENA-ORXT01005525-ORXT01005525.1-marine-metagenome-genome-assembly--contig:-NODE-5525-length-12365-cov-4.581706_pt1 | contig 12365 bp, 9 predicted proteins | sample MGYA00237868_ERZ511482 | MGnify/ENA metagenome assembly ERZ511482 | reverse complement strand
CCGGCGTTTTAATCACCTGCACCCCCTCTTCCAGAATCATCCGGTTATACGCCGGTACTTTGTCTGACAGCACGGCGCGGTACTTCGCCAGTTCCGCGTCGATCCGGCCTTCGAGTTCGGCCTTGACGGCGTAGGCGGCGGCGGTTGGTTTGAAGGTACCGATGCCGGTGAGTGAGTTGAGGTGAGCGAGCTTATTGGTCAGGCGGATCGGGTAATTGAGGGGGTCCTGGCGACTCTGGTTTTTGGTCTGGTAGAGGGTTTCCTCCACCTTCGTCAGTTCGTCGATGATCGTTTGCCCGGCCTCCCTGAGTTTGGGGTTGGCTTCTTTCGGCAGGCGATCCTGGAAGGTCTTGATCTGCTCACGGACGCCGCGCAGGTCGAGGATGGCCTGGTGCGCTTCGGAGGTCTTGTCCCGCACCGCCTTCATGAAGTTGAACTGGGCGGCCATGTCCTCCTGGCTCGCCGTGACGCGGGGGTCGGCCTTGACCATGAAATCATGCGCTTGTCCGTTCGGGCCGTAGGTCATGCTGACGGAATACTTTCCCGGCAGGGCCATCGGTCCGCCCGAGCCCGCCCACCAGAGCACCATGCCGGGCACTTTGACCCCATCGGGGTAAGAGAGATCCCAGTTGATCGTCTGGCCTCCGGCTTCAAGCTCGAGCTTATTGTCTTTGTCGTCAGTGCTCCAGGCGCGAATCACCTCTCCGTCGGCATCCGCTACGGTCAGCTTGATCGGGATGGTATCCTTTGCGGCGGTTTCGCTCAGCCAGATATGGAAATTAACGCCACCCGGGTGATTTTTGCCGGCCGTCCGGCTTTCGCGACCGCCGCCGCCCATGCGCCAGGCGTCGACGGGGTCGAAGAGGTGGTAGCCGGCACCGGTTTGTACCTTATCCAACTGCTGGAGCACGGTCAGGTCATCCAGCACCCAGAAGCCGCGGCCCTGGGTGGCCACGATCAGGTTATCGTCCTTGATCGCCAGGTCGGTGATCGGCACCATCGGCAGGTTGAGTTCGAGGGGGCGCCAGTTCTTGCCGGTGTCGAAGCTGACGTAGAGGCCGGATTCCGTACCGGCGAACAGGATGTTCGGCGCGCCGGGATACTGGCGGACAACGCGGGTGAAGTGGTCGCGCGGAATGCCGTTGTCGATGCGCGTCCACGTCTGGCCGTAGTCGGTGGTATGAAAGAGGTAGGGCGTATAGTCGCCCAGTTTGTAGCTGGTGCCGGCAAGGAAAAGCCCCCCGTCGGCGCGCTGGTCGATTTCCACGGAGTTCCACATCACATATTTGGGGGCGTCCTTCGGGGTGACGCTGTTCCAGACCCGGTCGGCGGACGAGTCAGGGCCGCCGCCCGCCCCGGCCGACGACCTGGAGACGTGAACCAAACCATCATCGGATGCCGCCCATAGTAAACCAGGCTCTTTATTGGACTCACAGGCGGCAAAGATCGTCGCGTAATATTCCACGCCCGTATTGTCCTTGGTGATCGGCCCGCCGGAGGAAACCAGTTTATCCGCCTCGTTTCGCGTCAGGTCGGGGCTGATGATCTCCCACGTTTCGCCCTCATCCGTGCTGCGGTGGACGTGCTGGCTCGTGGTGTACAACGTATTTTCGGCCGTCGGGCTGAAGAAGATCGGGAAGTTCCACTGGAAGCGGTATTTCATCCCTTCCGCGCCGTAGCCCATCGGGTTGTCGGGCCAGACGTTGATGGCGCGCGTCTGATTGTTCTTATGGTCCTTACGGGTCAGGAAGCCGCCGTAGCTACCGCCGTAAACGATGTCGGGATTGTGTGGGTCGGGCGCGATGTGGGCGCTCTCACCGCCGGCCGTCGCTTCCCAGTCGGATTCACCGATCGTGCCGCCGTCGGTGCGGTGCGCAATGCGGACGGTGGAGTTATCCTGCTGCGCGCCGTAAATGCGGTAAGGAAAGGCGTTGTCGGTCGTGACGCGGTAGAACTGGCTGGTCGGCTGGTTGTGGTAGGTGCTCCAGTTGTCGCCCCGGTCGAAGGTGACCTGCGCGCCGCCGTCGTCACCGATGATCATCCGCTCGGGGTCTTCGGGCGCGATCCACAGGTCGTGGTGGTCACCGTGGGGGGCGTTGCTGCTCTCGAACGAGCGACCGCCGTCGGTGCTGTGGTGGTAGCTGACGTTCATCACGTAGACGCCGTCGATATCCTGCGGGTCGGCGTAGATGCGGGTGTAGTACCAGGCGCGTTGGCGCAGGGCGCGGCTGTCGGAGCGCGCCGTCCAGGTATCCCCGCCGTCGTCGCTGACGAAGACCCCGCCGTTTTCGTTTTCGATCAGGGCGTAGACGCGGTTACCGTCCACCGGGCTGACGGCCACGGCGTTGATGCCCCAAAGACCTTTCGGCAGGCCCTTGTTTTCGCTGATGTTTTTCCACGTTTCGCCGGCGTCGGTACTGCGCCAGAGGGCGGATCCTTCACCGCCGGATTCCAGGCTGTAGGGCGTGCGCCGGATCTTCCAGGTAGAGGCAAACAGGGTTCGCGCATTACCGGGGTCCACGCTAATATCCACCGCACCCGCGCCCGCGCCCGCAAAAAGCACGCGTTTCCAATTCTGGCCGCCGTCGGTACTTTTATACACGCCGCGCTCTTCAGAGTCTTTGAACAGGTCCCCCATCACCGCCGCGTAAACGAGGTTCGGGTCGTTCTTATCGATGCGAATACGGGAAATATGGCGGCTGTTCTTCAGGCCCATCTGGTCCCACGTTTTACCGCCATCGACGGTTTTCCAGACGCCGTAGCCGTAACTGACGTTGCCGCGCACGGTTTTCTCACCGCCGCCCACGTAGATGGTATTCGGGCTGCTTTCACTGACGGCCACCGCGCCTATGCTGCCGCCGAAGTGCCCGTCGGAAATATTCGTCCACGTCTGCCCGCCGTCTTTCGTTTTCCACACGCCGCCGCCGGATGCCCCGAAATAATAGAGGTTCGGCTTGCCCGGCACGCCGGTCACCGCACTCGCCCGGCCGCCGCGAAACGGGCCGATGTTGCGAAATTCAAGACTCTCGTAATGCGCTTCCTCCTGCGCGAGTAAGGGGGAAAGGGCTAAAAGAAGGAGGGGAAGCAGCAGCCAACTCCGCCCTTTGTTCCCTTTCCCCCTTCTCTCACTACTCTTTCCCCCTTTCCTCCCTTTTTCGGGGGCGGGGACGCGGGTGCAAAGGAGGTTTTGGAGGAGCGAAAGTGAGGTAAAACGCATGGTTGTGTCGGTTTGGAGGGGGAAGATAGGGAACGGGGGGCGGATGTGGTACTGATCGAGCATCCTGCATATCGGATGGATTATCGTCCCGTTAAAACACCGGAAACGGGTGACTAACAAGACATTCGTCTCAAACATAACCATAACTTCTAACCATTGTACGATTTGTGATACATCCAGCGTAAAGACGTCAGTAAATTTACACAACGATTAAAGCCTGGCTGCTTAGAGCCAAGCATACTCAACCTACTTACTTAAATTCGATTCAATGCAAAAGTTTTATCTCTTTCTCTCAGTGGTCTTTATGGCGACCACACTTTCCGCTCAAATGACGGGTACCATCCGTTTTGAGGTAGATACCAACTGCGGTACTTTAGAAGGCGGCATTCCCCTGACGTCCATAACCGGTGTCAACTTCATGGCGGCTACGAACGGCGGCACGACCGCCGCCGCATCCGCTACCCTTACCGATCGTACCACATACGTATCCTTTCCCATGGCGGACGATGGAACCGGGAAGTATTTTCTGGATTTTACGCCTAATGGCACTACCGGAAATATAGAAGTTCGTTGGTTCTACCAAGTAACTTATGATGACCCCGCCAATCCTGGCACCGTACTTACTACCAACGAATTTCTGAATAACGAAGCGGATGCCAACAGCCTCGCTGACATTCCATTTTTCGCTTGTGACGTTTTGTACGGTGATATGGGAGCTACGCGCAAGCACTTTCTGTTAACCCAAAGAGACATTCATGTCCGTAACGCTATCGGCCAGTGCCTCCCCTGCGGCGGCAGCGAATGGCGCATGAACATGGACTACAGCAATGTACCCGATGCCGTTACGGTAAACAATGCTCAGATGACGATGGGCGAAAACCGCTTCCTCAGCTACAATAGCAGCTTCGTATTTGTACCCCTTACCAATACGGGTGGCGATATTTACAGTGCGCGTTTTGCGGTGCGTTCGAACGGCGATTTTTTTGTAGGCAACATGACCTACAACTTTGGCCCGGCTGAGAAGGCTTTCCTGGACGAAGGCACCAGTGTTTTTACTACTGTGCCTGGTGCTCCGGACCGTGTCTGCGACGTTTATGGTTTTGGAGCCCGTTCCAATTTCACGCCCGGCGGAGGTCAGGTTAAAGTGACGGACTACCTCTGGAGCTCCTGGGATACGGAAGTTCCCGGCACCGCGGTCAAGCCGTTTACCGCTAACTCTACCGCTACGGCCAACCAGTCTTACACGGCTGTTGACGGATTCACGTATTACATGGATAACGGCTCCCACTTGATCGCCGTTGACTGGGGTAGCGAAACACCCGCCCCCGCGAGCGACGTAAGTGTAACCTTTGGTGCGAACCTGGCGACCTTTTACACCGATGGTACGGGCTTCGTCCAGACTGGCGCCGGTTCGACCGGTGCCGCTATCATGGGCCGCACCTGGGACGTAGCGAATAAGACCATTGGTAGTAATGTCACCGTACGCTTTTTTTACAGCCAAGCGGAGTTTGACGCTTTAAATGCTCTCGTTGTGAATGACGGAGGTACGGCATTGACCCACGATGATCTCGGTTACTACAAAGTCACTTCCGGAGAAGACGAGCAGGATATTGCCGCCCTTAGCAGCGACGACGTAATCATTCTCGAAACCGGTAGCGTTTCCACCAATACATTCGTTGCCGGCGACCTGGTTTCCGATTGTGATCAAAATGCCGTTAACCCACCTCCAGCCAATGTCGTCCGCCGCTATGGGGATTTCGAGGTAGCTTCCTTCTCGGGTGGCGGCGTGGGCGACCTGGCCAATTTGATCGCGGCTCCCGTCGAGTTGTCCACACTGAGCGCCGAAGCCACTAAAAACGATGTGATGGTTGTCTGGGGTACGGCTACCGAGTCCGGCAACGACGGCTTCGAAGTCGAGCACGCTACCAACGGCGTTGACTTCACCAGCCTCGGTTTCGTTGCGGGTGCGGGCGACTCCCGCGCTACCCGCTCTTACGCATTCGAGCACGTTAACGCCCCGGCCGGCGTCAACTTCTACCGCCTCAAGCAAATGGATTTAACCGGTAGTTTCGCTCACAGCAACATCGTGACGGCCACGGTGGGGCGGGCGGATGCCATCGGCCTCTACCCCAATCCCGCGACCAATGAATTGCGCTTCACCGGTGTGACGCAAGCCACTACCGTCGGTATCCGCGACGCACAGGGCCGTGAGGTTAATCTGAACAGCCGGCTGACGGACAACGGCCACCTGGATGTTTCCAGGCTTGCACCCGGTCTTTACTTCGCCACCGTACAGCGCGACGGCGCGGTGTCAACCGTTCGCTTCGTGAAGAAGTAACAAGCACAACGGTCCGCGATTGTCGCGGGCCGTTGTTCTCTAACGAAACAAAGAAAGGCAAGTCCCGAGGGGGGCTTGCCTTTCTTTGTTTAGGTCAGTACTTGTCCGCTTTGCGCGAAGGTGATTTACCGATCCGTCTTAACCATTCAGCTTCTGAAACAGTAAGATCCCCCAGCCCAGCGCGCCCTCATTGCCGAGCGTTACGAATTTCTCGCAAGCGTCGAGCCGCTCTTCCACGAACTTCTTACTGGATTGCTTGACCAGCTTCGATTCGTTTTCCTTGAGAATTTCGGCGAGCTTAGTGAAGTGAGTCGGCAGATGCTGATCGCGATTAATGGTGAATATTTGCTGGAAGAATCCTCTACGGGCGTCCTTCTCATACTGCGGCAGCGTGATCAGGTCGTCCACCGGCAGTTCACCGACGCGGCGCATCACGGCATCGCTCAGATTTTCCTTGATCATGATGGCACTGAAGACCAGGCGGCCTTCAGGCTTCATCACGCGGTGAATGGCGCGGAACATCTCCTCCTTCTGGGCGGTGATGCTGAAGCTGTCCTGCGCAATCACGTAGTCAAACGTTTCCGGCGCATATGGCATGTAATCCACGGAGCCTTCAGTGATGATGATCTTCTTTTGCAATTCGATCTTCTCGATCTCCGCCTGGTTAAAGGCGTTCTGCACTTTATCGTCGTTGAGGCAGTCCACTTTGCAGCCGTAGGTTTCGGCGATGTACCGCGCCGCGGTGCCGAAGCCGGACATCAGGATCAAAATACGAGTACTGCGGTTGATCTTCGGAAACAGTTTGAGCATCCGGTCAGTCGTAGCACGGGCGGCCTCAAAAGGCGTCATCTCCGGCTTATCGTATAAACCGACGTGGAGATCATCGCCTCCCCAGAGATTCCGGTAAATGGTCTGTGATTTCTTGTTTTCGTTGAAGGTTGTTGCTTCTGGCATCTATTGGGATCGTTTGGTATACAACACCTGTAGCTGCGTTTTGTGCAATGTAAGCAGGACTTTCTTGAGCCGGGAGGAGAACTTACCGGTACCTCAGGAAGCCTCTACCAGTTCCACCCGCCGCCCTTCCGGGTCCGCTACGACGGCGCGGTAGCCCCATTCGCCATTCGTCGGCGGAGAAATAAGGTCGACGCAGTGCGCGACCGCGGCGTCGAGGTCCTGCACCGTAAAACCCAACCTGAGGGTAAGATCGGGCGCGGTTTACGACTTCCTAAGTGGGTAAATCTCCAGCGTTACGTCGTTTACTTCGGCGGCATAGTGCATGGGGCCTCTGCCGTTGCGGTGGTGATCAAAGGTTAGCCCGAAGCGGGTGTACCACTTGGCGAGGGCGGTCGGGGTGGCGGAGCGGATGACAAGGAGGTTGAAGGTCATACTACAAATATACTCACTCCCGTTTCTTCAGCTCCGTCTGCCAATTCGTGTGCCCCCCCAACCGAAACTTGGCCGGAATAATTCCTCCTTTCTTCTCATTGATCTCCAGCCGGCAGAAAAACGCCAGGTGCGGCGCGGACTTCGAGAAATCGAACACCGGTCCGTTAGGCGTCCGGCCCAGACCTTCGGTCACCAGCAGCGGATTAGGCGCGGTGCGGAAAGCCGTCGCCGGATGGAACGTATTGGCGAACCGCCGCAGCCCGATCACCAACCCGCCCGCCGTCTCCTCCGTCGAGAGAAAACCGAAGGGCGTACCGATCACCAGCCCACCGGCGGGCGCGAAAGTCGGCGCGATGGAAAAGTCAGGAACGGTATACGTAGCGCCACCAAATTTCACCGTTTGGGGCATGGGCTTATGTTTCAGAAACGGTGGCACTATTTGATTCTTCTGCGCCGACAATACGCCACTCACACTAAAAGCCAGCAAGAACAACATAAGCTGCAACCATTTCCCAGTACCCTCCAACGACGGCTTCTCTGTTGGACTCTGCGTAATCCTCCGTGAGACTCCGTGGGCAAAAAGAGCCGCGAAGCGGTCGCAAACAGCTCCAAAAGCCGCGCAGCGGCCAACCTCTTCTCTCCCCTCCATCACCGCTTCTTTTTGTTGTTCTTGTAATCCCGGAACACGAAATCCCCCAGCCCCTGCAGCCCCGAGTAATACGCCTTTCCGTTGTTCGTCTCCGTAAACGTTTGCACGAATTGCACCAGCCACGGGTCTTTAGCGATCATAAAGGTCGTCACGGGGATCGCCAGTTTACGCAGCCGCGCCGCCAGGTTGAGCGTCCGGTTAACGATCGTACGGTCCAGCCCGGCGGAGTTCTTGATGTAGCGGTTGCCGCGCTTGATGCACGTCGGCTTACCGTCGGTGATCATGAAGATCTGCTTATTGGGGTTGCGGCGGCGGCGCAGGATGTCCATCGCCAGTTCCAGCCCGGCCACGGTGTTGGTGTGGTAGGGGCCGACCTGCAGGTACGGCAGGTCCTTGATCTGTACCTCCCAGGCGTCGTTACCGAACACGATGATGTCGAGCGTATCTTTCGGGAAGCGGGTGGTGATGTACTCGCTCAGCGCCATAGCCACCTTCTTGGCGGGCGTGATCCGGTCTTCGCCGTACAGGATCATCGAGTGGCTGATGTCGATCATCAGCACGGTGCTCATCTGCGCCTGGTAATGGGTTTCGTAGACCTCCAGGTCGTCCTGCGTCAGCTTGAATTCACCGATGCCGTTGTTGATCTGGGCGTTGCGCAGCGATTCGGACATGGCGATCTTGTCCAGCGCGTCGCCGAACTCGAAGGGGCGTCGTTCGCTGGTTCGCTCATCACCGCGACCGGAATAACGGGTGCTGTGGTTACCGCGTTTGGTTTTTTTGATGTCGCCGAAAATGTCCTTCAGCGCCTTTTGACGCAGCTCGCCCTCCATCTTCGCGGTGGGCGTATAGGGCGGTGCGCCGGGGCCGTCGCCGGGTTTGATGAAGTTCTTGTCGATCAGCTCCTGGATGAAATCCCCCATCGAGTAATCGTCATTCGTCAGCTCGTACTGCCGGTCGAGTTGCGTGAGCCACGTCAGTGCTTCACCGACGTTGCCGGAAGTGTGCGTCAGCAGTTCCTGAAATAATTTCAGCAGTTTGTCGAAGTCGGTTTCGTCGCCTTCACCGGGTAAATAATTACGAAATCTCCAGCCGATCATAGATTATTGGGTCTTGTGGTAGGGGAACGGTTGGGGGCGGGTTTGGGTTTATAAGTCAGTAGTCAGGAGTAGCGCGACTCCTGACTACTGACGAATACACGCCTGACTTACACGGGCGGGGTCGCGGGTGCTAAACAAGGATCGGGGGCCTTGTTGCCTGGTAACCGGCGCGGAAATTCAACGCCTGCGGGACCGGCTACAGAAGCGCTACCACCCCTTCCTCCCCCGCCGTAGCCGCTACCTCGTGCACCACGCCCCGGGCCGCCAGCGCGCCGCCCGTACTCGGTCCGATGGCGATGACCCGCGCGCCGGCGGACAGTTCCTGGTGATCCAGGTAGGCGGAGACGTTGAGCGGGCTGGTGAAGACGTAGACGTCGGCCGCGATGTGCTCGTCAGCGGGCACGGCCTGGTTATCGTAGCAGACGGCGTCTTCCACGGTAATTCGGTCGGCAAGCAGGGTTTGGACGGTGAGCCGGGATTGCTTGGCGCGGGGGAAGAACACCCGTTGGCCGGCGGCGACCTCCCCGAATGCGGCCGCCACCTCCGCTGGTGTACCACTGCCGACGAACTCCGCACGGAACCCGCGCGCCGCCGCCCTGATCGCCCTGGCCGTCCCCAAGCCCATAGCGGCTATTTTCGCGGCGGGCCTGCTGCTTCGTTCCGCGTTCGGCAAGTAAGGCAAGCCGTATTCCACCGCGCGCGGGCTGTAGAAGAACCACCAGTCGTCCTGCCCGGCGTACCGCTCCGGCATACGTACGGCGGCGAAGGTCAGTAACGAACGGCCGGTCACCTCGTTGCCCGTCGCCTCCGCCCACTTGCCCAGGTGGCTGTAGGTCGGGTTAAGCGCGCGGGTGATGAAAACCTCGATCATGGCCCAAAGATATGTTGCCCGGTGGTCAAAAAAATCGCTTATCACTTTTCGCTTATCACTTATCACTTATCGTACCCTACCTTTAACCTCTAACTAAAAACACCCAAATGGCCACCCCTACCGCCACCGACGGCTCCGCCCAGCTACCGCCCGTAACCAACATTCAAATGGTCGACCTCAAGGCGCAATATGTCGCCATGCAAGAGGAGGTGGACGCCGCCGTGATCGACGTTATCCGTAGCGGCGCGTTCATCAACGGGCCACAAGTCAAAAAATTTCAGGCGGGTTTGGAAGACTACCTCGGCGCGAAGCACGTCATCCCCTGCGGCAACGGTACCGACTCCCTGCAGATCGCACTAATGGCCCTCGGTCTCGAGCCGGGTGACGAGGTGATCGTTCCCGCCTTCACCTACGTTGCCTCCGCCGAGGTGATTGCCCTGCTGCGCCTCAGCCCCGTGCTGGTGGATGTCTGCCCCCGTACCTTCAACGTCCGCGCCGAAGACATCGAGGCCGCCATTACCGACAAGACGAAGGCCATCATGCCCGTCCATCTTTTCGGGCAAAGCTGCGACATGGAGCCGATCATCGCTCTGGCGAACGAGCACAGCTTGCACATTGTCGAGGACAATGCCCAGGCGATCGGAGCTACCTATACTTTCTCCGATGGTCGCCAGGCGCGTACCGGTACGCTGGGCGACGTGGGTAGTACCAGCTTCTACCCCAGCAAGAACCTCGGCGCGTACGGCGACGGCGGCGCGATGAACACTGATTCCGACGAGCTGGCCTCAGAACTACGCATGGTCGCCAACCACGGCCAGAAACGCCGTTACTACCACGACGTGGTGGGGTGCAACAGTCGCCTCGACTCCATCCAGGCCGCCGTGCTCAACTGTAAGCTGCCCCGCCTGGACGGGTACGCCGATCGCCGGCGCCGGGCCGCCGATTACTACGACGCCCACCTCCAGGGCATAGATGGACTGCTAACGCCCGAGCGACTGCCCAGCAGTACTCATGTTTTCCACCAGTACACCCTCCGCGTTGACGGCGGCCGTCGTGACGCACTCCAGGCTCACCTCAAGGCCGCCGGCGTACCGAGCATGGTTTATTACCCCGTCCCCCTCTACGCTCAGGAAGCTTTCCAGGGCTTCGACAAAAACGCCGTCGACTTCCTCCCAGTCACCGATCTGTTGTGCAAAGAAGTGATCTCCCTGCCCATGCACTCCGAATTTGACGAGACAACGCTGGCCTACATCGTGCAAAGCGTAAAATCTTTCTTCGAATAGCAATTTGTTGAAAAATAAATACCAATAGCAACATTTTGTGCTTTAATTCAAACCAGCCGCTTGGTCGAGTTGTTTTCCAGTTGTACTAACAAGCTGAAAATCATCGTCCTATGGCTCTTCCCATCGTTTTACAACATGTAAGTTCGCAAATGCTTTCTGAAATGGGTTACCTGCGCGCGGCGGAGACACTTTTCGTCAAATTTCGTAACAACGGCGCGGTATATGCCTATTTCAAGGTAGAGCCGGAACACTGGCATCGGTTGCGCGCCTCCGCCAGCATCGGACGGTACATGCAGCGCAACATCTTTAAGCGGTACCCGGCGGCGCGAATTTCGGGCGGGGAAACAAAACCCGCGGAGGCCGCCTGATACCGCACGGTCCGCGCTTAACTCCGTTGTCTTCCTCCGTAAGCTTTTTACACTAATCGTTTCCTTGTACCAATCAGCTCCTACTGCCCCGTACCCTCCTACAACATGTAGGTAACCACAATGAAACGGCCCCGACGAGTTTGCACTCGGCCGGGGCCATTTTTTTTAAAAAATAAAAGCCGTACTAATCTTCCGCCCAGATGCGTGTTTTCAGCGTCCAGTCGTAATCGGTATACTCCCGCTTCATCTCTTCCTGCTCGGGCGTCAGGATGCCGAATTCCACTAAGAAATCGTCAATCCCTCCCCGGTCTCCAAAGTCGCCACGAAACCAGGAAAACAGCGGGCTGGTGTACAGCACCTGCTTGCCCTCTTCTTCTTTGATCTCACTATGTTTTGCCAGGTACTTGCGCACGCGGTTGTTAATCTGCTCGTCATAAGTTTCCGCTTTGTATACCTCCACCGGCGGGCAATCCGCCGCGCCGCAGTTGAGCGCAAAATGTACGCGAGAATCCCCGCCCTTTACTTTGAATGTACGCTCGAACTTATTTGGAAAAAGCTGCGGAATAAATCCCAGCCCCAGTTTGTTCTCGCCACCCCGGATGATGCCGTGCTCCATCTCATTAGGGCTCATCGTTACCCCCGCCACCGTATAGGCGGGCGTGGCAAAGAAAGCACCCCGATCATCGAACAGTTCCGGTTTGCGGGTCAGTAGGTACTGCACCATACCGTTGTAAGTGTTGACCCAGAAGGCCAGCTTTTTATCACGGGTATCCAGCGCGGCGGCCAGTTGAGAAGGTTCCAGGGCGGCGAGTTGATCCACCAGCGCGCTGGCGTCCTGTTCCTGCTTAATGGTCTCGAGTATTTCTTCGCTCAGCCGGTTCGGCGTCGGCGCATCGGAACCCGGAGGTGGATAGGCGTCGACGGCTTGGTAACGCCCGCAAGACATCGTAAATATTAAAATCAGGAAACTCAAAAGAAGGAACGGGTATCTCATACTATGATTTTATGTTAGAACGGGTTTTTCGTTCATTTTGTGCTACCGTGTGGAGTTGTCTTGTCGTCATCCGCCATAGCCTAAAGAGAAAGCCCCATCGTACGGTTAAGTACGACGGGGCTTTCTTTTCAGTTCGGTATGGCTACCGCACTTCGGTTCGGT
>ENA-ORXT01005524-ORXT01005524.1-marine-metagenome-genome-assembly--contig:-NODE-5524-length-12366-cov-11.079502_pt1 | contig 12366 bp, 9 predicted proteins | sample MGYA00237868_ERZ511482 | MGnify/ENA metagenome assembly ERZ511482 | reverse complement strand
GACACCCCGGTAACAACAGAGCTTGCCATGCCGGAGTTATGCGCCGGGTTGTAGTATGTTTTCACATCAGTATCAGCAAGCGCGATTTCTACCTGTTCGTGTTCATGGCCTGTTACAGCAATAACGTGTGATGCGTTGCTGGCACAGATATTCTGGGCAATCAGGCGCACCATGCTAGTTCCGTCAATGGACACTAATAGTTTGTTTACTGGCCCGGCTCGCCGTGAAGATCCAGCCGCAAGAATGATCGCTCCCACAATACCGTCATCAGTAGTATCGACTCGAGGAGAAGGGCGGTCTGCAATTTCCGTGAGTAGCCCACCAACTGACAATCCACATAGCCAGGATTGAGTGATCGGCACATTACAGGCTAGTCGATCCAGTATCAGATCAAGACCGTTGTGCCGTTGCGAACGCGCACAACCGGGGAGTCCGATGATCTGTGTATTGCCTACATGAGCCAGTAGTAACAAATTTCCAGGATCAACGGGGATTCCATAACGATCTATAACACCACCCACAGCCGCGATGGCATGAGGGATGATGTCTGCACGATCGCTGATGGCTGATGCGCCCACAACGAGGATCCAGTCTGGGTTACGCGCCAGTGATTCCTCCAGTTGACCTTGTAACTCCTTGCTGTGATGGTTGCAACGCGATTCATGTGACAAGATTACTTGCCGTGGAGTCAGTCGGTTGCGTGTTACGCGGCAGGTTTTATCAAGCGTTGACTCCTTGACCGTGCTGAGCCTGGTTTGTATGAGCTCTGCTGTATGTATTGTCGGTGCTCTGACCGAAACAGTCTGGTTTGCCAGAACATCAATCACCTGATTCACGTTTTCTTGTGTGACTGCATACGGAATAATCTTGATGGTAGCTACCATCCGGCCCTGCGCTACCCAGCTATTTTCAGACAGGGTAGCCACGGTTATGCCTTCGTCAATCATGTTCATGGCAATGATCGAACTGGCATCGAATGTTAAAAGTCCATCATGTGAAGCGAGTAGATTAACCCGGCCAGTTTTTGCGATGGATATCGTTAGGCCGACACCCTGCAGGTGTGTCGCCAGCACATGTGCGGCGGCATCTTCGTGAATATCGCCGTCTTCGAGTTGAGCAACGAGCACGTCAGTAGTGCCGTTGTCGCTAATCCGCTGCATGATATCTGCAGTAATCAGTGCGCCTTTCCGAACTCGCCCTGCAGGCAGTAACAAGGAGTGCGCCAGAAAACAGCCCTCGCTATTTTCCGTTTTTATTTTGGCGAAAATCACGTATTGAGTGGTTTCACTGTATGTCGCCAGGAGGTGACAGATGTGTTTCGTCTGTCACCTTCCGGTTCATTGTGGTTGGGTTGCGCGCTAGCCCTGACCTTCAAACCAGCCGCCAACCGCTTTCACTTCCATGAATTCTTCCAGACCCCATTCGCCACCTTCACGGCCGTTACCAGAGTGCTTGTAGCCACCGAACGGGGAGCCGGCTGAGCGGCCGATGCCGTTCATATCAACCATGCCGGAACGTAGTTGTCGGGCAACGCGATTGGCTTTGCTACCGTCGGATGTCTGTACATAGTTTGTCAGACCATAATCAGTATCGTTAGCGATGGCGATGGCTTCTTCTTCTGTATCGAATGGCATCATGGACAAAACAGGTCCGAAGATTTCTTCGCGCATGATGATCATGTCGTTAGTGCAGTCGGCAAAGATTGTCGGCCGTGCAAAGAAACCACGTTCCACACCTTCAGGCTTGCCAAGACCACCGGCGATGAGACGGGCTTTGTCTGTCTTGATGCCTTTGTCGATCAGGCCCTGCACTTTTTCGTACTGTGCTTCACTGACCAATGGGCCGATGTGCTTGCCTTCTTTGGAGGCAAGATCAACAGCGGTCTGCTCAGCGGCAGCTTTTGCCTGTTCAACAGCCTCTTCGTAGCGTGAACGTTCCACAAGCATTCGAGTAGGGGCGTTGCAAGATTGCCCGGTGTTGTTGAAACAGCGTGCAACACCTTGCGCCACGGCTTTTTCCGGTGCGTCTGCAAATATGATGTTAGCGCCTTTTCCGCCCAGTTCCAGTGACACTCGCTTGAGCGTGTCGGCCGCATTTTTCGATATCGCAATACCGGCCCGCGAGGAGCCTGTGAAGGAAATCATAGCCACATCAGGATGCCCGGACAGGGTGGTACCTACTCCAGCTCCATCACCGTTGACAAGGTTGAAGACACCCGCGGGTACACCTGCATCATGCAGAATCTCGGTGAACAGCATGCCTGACAGAGGGGAGAGCTCTGATGGCTTCAAAATCATCGTGCAGCCTGTGGCAAGCGCTGGCATGACTTTGAGTGCAATCTGGTTCATCGGCCAGTTCCAGGGCGTAATCAGCCCACAGACGCCGATAGGCTCATAGATGATTCTGTCTTGGGGGGTGTTGGGTCGTAGCTCACGATCGAATTCGAATTCACCCAGTGCCTTAATAAACGCCTCGATATGGTACGAGCCTGTACCGGACTGTGCCGTTTGAGCCATGGATATGGGTGCACCCATTTCACGGCTGATAATGTCGCCCATTTCTGCAGACCTTGCCTTGTAGCTTGTCAGAATGCTGTTCATGAGCTCCAGACGATCGGCCCTGGATGATACTGACCACGTCACGAAAGCCTGCTTGGCGGCGGCCACCGCAGCGTTTGTATCTGCTTCACCGCCCAGAGAGATCGTTGCACAGACCTCTTCGGTGGACGGGTTGATGACGTCCAGATCGGTACCGTCAATAGGGTCGACCCAGGCACCATCGATATAGAATTTTCGTGAGTTCATGTAATAATCGCAGGAAAGTTGAAATAGGGGGGTCAGTCGCCTGACTGGTTTTGAATAAATCATTAGCGCCTGATCGTTGTTCCAGTATCGCAGAATTCATTCGGTTATCCATGCACTGCGCAGAGGTACTCGGGTACCTGTGTCGTGCACAGGCATCCAATGGACGAGAAACTGTCAATATTGGTGTCGCCTGTGCACTTTTTCCTCTACGACGCTTTGCTGAAAACCATGAACACTAATCCGATTAGCGCCACGATCGCATTTGACCAGCACGGAGTTCATCTTCTAGCCCGGATATGGCCGACTGATCGCACAGGAGTTGCGCCTATCGATTACCGTGCGCCCCGTAGCGGCATACTGGCAGGCAGGCACTTTCCCGGTCTGGTGAAAGCGGGGGATTACATGGTGGTTGTTGCAGTACAGCTGCCTGACTGATTGTTCTGATGCTCGTGCCCTTACTCATGAGCAAGAGCTGAACATGACGCTGCACAGAGTGAGGCGCGTTGTGAGACACGCTAGCGGCCACCGGGTCATGGCAGTGCTTGTTCTATTGATCAGTGTCGAATGAATTACCTTCGCGCACACTGGCGTGGCGAACAGTCCATAGTCCGGGCATTCTGGATTAACCTGGTTGCGCTTCGCATAGGCGTCTTTGTTGCCCAGCAGTGGGCTGAGAGAATGGGGTTGATTCATGGCGAAATCCCTGTTGGTTTCGTGGTTCTCTGGATTCTGCTGTTTCATGTTTGCCTGCTTTCCTGGCAATTGGTTGGCGTGATACGTTCAGCGGAGAATGACTTCGCACGTCGGGGCACTATGGGACTTGTCTGGGCCGTTCAGCTTGCGGCTGTTTTGTTTGTCATACATACAGCACTCTCTGTTTTTGAAGTGTCGCTAATCCTACATCAGGATAGCGAAGATCAGGATCGGTGGGATGCCATGGTTGAACAACGTGAAAAACGCTATAAAGTGTCTTTAGTGCCTGATGGGAATACTGTGCTCATCAAAGGGGTGCTTGAGCTTGGGGCTGCCCAACGTGTCGGCGATATTCTTGAAGCTCAACCCTACGTGCGTAATGTTGAACTGAACAGCGTGGGAGGAAATATCTATGAAGCCAGAGCGCTTGCGCAGTTGTTCCAGAAGCATGGTGTTGCCACTCATGTCGACTCTTTGTGTGCATCAGCGTGTACGACGGCATACATAGGGGGTGTTGTGCGCACTGTCGCGCCCACTGCCCGGTTAGGGTTTCATCAATATTCCGTGAATGCTGATTACACCATCATCGCGACCAGTCCTGAAAAGGAGCAGTTGCGTGACACGATGTTCTACAAGCGCGCAGGAATTAGCACAGCATTTATAGAGAGCGTGTTCTCAACATCGGCAGACAGCATGTGGTGGCCTACGCAACCGGCGCTGATCTCGGCAGGCGTTGTTCATACTGTTAAAAATGAATAATCCAGGCTAGTCGGCTTTTTTCACGCGGATGGGCAGACCTGTCACTTCTTTGCCGTTGAGTTGTTTCATGGCAGCTTTGGCTTCACCGGGCTTTGGCATCTCAACGAAACCGAAGCCTTTGGATGCACCGGTTTTCTGGTCCATGACCAACGTGCAGGATTGTACAGATCCGTACGGTTCAAAAAGCGCCCTGAGGCTCTCTTCGCTAAGGTTGCGGTCAAGGTTTCGCACGAGCAGTTTCATGGAGTGTTGTCTCGCGACAAAGAACACTAGTGTATCTGATGACGCCAGTGGCTGATTGGATTATTGGCTAGAAGAGTGAAGCATCCTATCGGATCCGATGGTTAGTCCGAGGAACCTGCACTTCGCGTTTCCCGAAGGTTTGAGCGTATCATCAGAGGTGCAAGGCAACAATCACCCATCAAAGTCCTGATACCGGCTGTGAAGCCGCTAACAGGCGTATGTGAACTATGGCAGATCAATTCGCGAAAGTCCCAGGCACCGTACAGGGCACAAGCTCCGATCAGGGAGTAGGCGACGAGAATCATGCCATTGGTATTGTCTGGATGCTGGTGACCATGATGTTGTTTGTATCCATGGATACCGTGGCTAAGCATCTCACCCAGGAATTTTCGCCATTGCAGGTCGTCTGGGCACGCTTCTTTTTCCACATGGTGTGGATCAGCGTGTTCTTACGCAAGACGTTGTTGGCAGCGTTTGTCAGTGGTAACTACAAATTGCAATTAATACGCTCAGCCTTGCTGGTCACCACCACGGTTCTGTTCTTCACCGGCCTGCGAACGACAGCCTTGCCCACAGCCACCGTGATCATGTTCTTGTCACCTGTTTTCGTGACGCTGCTAGCCATACCGTTACTAGGTGAAAAAGTAGGCGTCAGACGTTTGATGGGGGTAGTGATCGGATTCATCGGTGCGGTGATCATCATTCATCCCAGAGGCCTTTTTCGTTCAGTCGGTGCACAGGACACTGTCGTGCCGGACGTTCTTGCAAGCGCCGCACTCAACGCAACCAGTTGGCTTCCAGAGACAGGACATTTGCTTATTTTTACGGCCGCCATGACTAATGCGCTGTACCAGCTAATGACCCGCAAGCTTCGGACTGTAGACAATTCCACGACAACATTACTTTACTCGGGCGTTGTCGGTGCCATCGTCATGAGTCTGTGCGCACCCGTCGTCTGGCAGGCACCGGCAGCCATAGACTGGGTGTTAATGGCTTGTGTGGGACTACTGGGTTGTGTCAGTCATTTTTGCCTTATACGCGCTTTTCGCAATGCGCCCGCATCACTCGTCGTACCGTTCAGTTATTCGTCATTGCTCTGGGCAACACTGCTTGGCTATCTGGTATTCAACTCGCTACCTGATCGCTGGACGCTGATTGGCGCGGCACTGATTATTAGCAGTGGACTCTATATTTTTTATCGAGAGCATGTACTTGCCCGGACCAAGACGTCATGTTGAGGGAGTAACTCTGGGCAATGGATTGGCTACCGGCTGAAACAAGCCTGTTAACGGCGGCAACACTGATTGCCATCAGCTTCCTGACATCGGCTATCAGCGCAACCTTTGGTCTGGGTGGAGGGGTGGCCATGCTGATCGCGTTACTCTCATTTGTCCCTCCGATAGTGGCACTGCCGGTACACGCACTGGTACAGATCGGTTCCAATACGGGGCGCGCATGGATGCTGCGCCCGCATATCATGCACAACGTTGTTGTCTGGTTTGTTGGAGGTACTCTTGTGGGTGTCATTCTGGCGAGTCAGATCATCGTTGTCCTGCCCACTCGCTGGTTACAGTTGCTATTGGCCTTATTCATTTTGTGGTCTGTCTGGGCGCCCAGAATGAGCGCCGTCAACATCACTGAGAAAGCATATCTTGGCGTCGGTGGTGTTACCAGTTTTGCAACCATGTTCCTTGGTGCCACCGGACCATTGCTCGCGGCTTTTCTGTCTCCCGACCGGTATGGTCGCGACCGGACTGTCGCTACGCATGCGGCCTGTATGAGTGCCCAGCATTTGTTCAAGCTGGTGGCGTTTGGATTGCTCGGCTTTTCATTAACTCAGTGGCTACCACTGATTGCCCTGATGATCATCAGCGGATTGCTGGGGACAGGGTTAGGTCGCTCCCTGCTGCGACGATTCCCCGAGTCGACATTCAAGGTAGTGTTCAAAGGCGTTTTGAGTGTTCTGGCCATTCGTCTTCTGTACAAGGCTGTCACTGGGTGATCTTACCCTCGACACATCAAGAGCATCGTATCAATTGTCCAGCGGGTACTCGTCGGAAAGCGTTGTTCGAAAACTACCCATGATTAATATCGCGCCTGCAAGGCACATGGCGGCCATGAGCCAGTAGCCTGCGATGCCTATAGAGTCGTACATAGCACCTGAGATCATGACAGCAATTGCCAATGCACCCGTTGTCATGGTGGCGTAGAGGGACTGTGCCTTCGCAGCTATTGAATCGTCGACACGTCGTGCAATAAAGTTTACCGTAGAGATGAACAACAGGCCATAAGTTAGCGCATGCAGAGTCTGCAGAGCAAAGAGCCAGGGAAGCGGCAGCTCTATCGATGACACACTCCAGCGAACCAGCCCGGCGCAGGCTGCGATCATCATGCAATATCGGGCAGAGAAGCGTTTGGCGACAGCTGCAAACTTCCACATCAGCACGATTTCCATAATCACGGCACTGGTGAAGAGCCAGGACGCCACAGACTTGGTAATCCCGGTTTCCAGCCAGTGAAGGATGCCAAATCCCATGAAGAATGCATGCGAGGCGTTGATCAACGCAGCGCCGGATAGTGCCAATAGAAAGCCGAGGTGTCGCAGACCGCCATCCAGTGTAGGGGATGTCAGACTCGCAGGTGTGGAGGCAAGGTTGCCGGCAGGTGCCGCCAAATTCGACACGGGCAAGGGCTCGTTGACGATCATGATCGGTTCCCGATCAATCAACGCGGGTTCGCGCAGGCGAGGCAGGGTTAGCGAGGCGACAGCGCGTATTAGTGCACCGATGAACAGACACCAGTTGAACAACTCGAAGGTCAGCTGGTCGTACAACGGACCGGCAATGAGCAGCGCTACGACAAAGCCGATTGATCCTGTGGCGCGGATTGGGCCGTAGTGCCCACCCTGACGACGCAGAACACTCAAGGTTGCAGCATCCACTATGGGTATCTTTGCGGCAACCAGCAGACCCGTTAGCGTCCAGATGACGATGATGTCAGCAACGCCCTGACGAAAGAGCAACCAGCTCAATAACAGCACGATGGTCCATTCGCTGGCAATGATGGCACTTCGCCAGTCGTTGAGTCTGTCGGCAATGGTGCCAAGGTAGATTGTCGTCAAGACCATCGCGATGGACGGCAGCGCTACTATCGTACCGGTGAGTTTCGCATCGATACCGAGGCTTGCAAGCCAGGGGGCGAAGAAGGGACCAGTCAGACCAATAGAACCGAACATGACTGCGTAGTAGGCCGCCAGACGCTTCTCATGCTTAGCCATACTCTTTGGGGATTACCGGTGTTAACAAGTGCGACGCCTGCTGGAAACTATTCCTGATCCGCACTGACGAGTGTCCTTACTGAGAGGCGATTAGCAGGATAGTTTACGGGTTTTCATGCCTGTAATTTTAGGTATGCATTCGGCCAGAGCATGGAAAGTCCTGTGCTAGACGGTAGTGAGTTGATTTTCTTCCAGGATCTGCGAAAGGGTCATGATCAGCTCTCTGACGTCGACAGGTTTATGCAGCAGCAAAAAACCTTTCTGCCTGGCTTCAAGCAGGCGCTCATTGGATGTATCACCGGTCACTATGATTGCCGGGATCTTGCGTTTGAAGTGTTGACAGACTAGATCGATAGCAACGTCGCCGGTGTTGCCATGCAGCAATTGATAATCCACGACCATGATGTCCGGCTCTACCTCATTGACCTCAAGCAGTTTGAGGGCCTGCTCAGCAGATTCTGCACAAAGCGTATGGCAGTGGAAGCCTGCGAGCAACAGACTGAGACCACGCAGGATATCCGGCTCATCGTCAATCAACACAATAGTCTTTCCTGCCAGATGACGACCCTCTGCAGGTGTGTCCACGTCAGCTATATCGTCTGCATAGCCTATCGGTATCGTGAGGCTAAAACAGCTACCTGTGTCTATATCAGAGCGCAGTTGGACGCTGGTGTTCAGAAGCTGTGCCATCTTTCGAACAATAGCCAGTCCCAGACCGAGTCCTTTTGTTGACTGGACATGCCTGCTGTTGAGTTGGCAATACTCGGAGAAAATGGCCTCGTGCTGGGATTCGGGAATACCGGAACCGGTGTCACTGACGGCGATTTTCAGTGAGTCATCGAACTGCGTACACGATACGGTCACTGAGCCTGCGTCTGTGTGGGTGATAGCGTTCTGCAACAGATTTCTTAATATTCTTCCTAACAATACGCGGTCGGTACACACGACGGCATCGGTTAAGGCAACAGAGACCTGTAATGATTTTGCGCCACCCAGCTGCACGAATTCATCGCGAATACTGACGAGTAGTTCATTGATGGGGAAGGTCTCGATAACCACCTCAACGACGCCGGCATCGAGGCGCGATATGTCCAGCAGACTATTGAATAGAGCATTAAGTGATTCACTGGACTGACGGATTTTTGTCAACAGATCCAGATTACCAGCGTCGGTCGTTCGCCGTTCCAGCACCGCGAGAAATAATCCGAGGGCGTGCAGCGGCTGACGTAGATCGTGGCTGGCAGCAGCGAGGAACTTGTTCTTGGCTCCCACGGCCGTTTCTGCTGTCTGGCGATGCTGTTCTGCCTTGAGCTTTTCCTCGGTAACTCTACGCAACATCACATTTCTGGATTGAAGGTGGCGTTCTGCATGTACCCGATCCGTGATGTCGGCGGCGATAACCAGCAGCGCGAATACATCACCCTTCGCATTTCGCAGAGGCACGCGGGTTGTTCGCTTATAGCGGCGGCTTACGGAAAACGCACGCCAATCCCTATTTTCTTCCGACGCAGCCACTCCCGCGTTGACGACAGCATCGTCCTGGGCCCAGAAGCCAGGCCAGCCGTTTTCGGAATTACCGAGCACAGCTTCTTCACTGGTGCCAATTTCAAGATCGTTCTTACCAATTATCTGGCTCTTGGGCAGGCCGACTGTATCGGAAAAATCGTCACTCACCAGTAGGAAACGGTGCTCGAGATCCTTGACAATAACCCAGTCAGAGAGATGATTAATTGCAAAATTGACCAGCGTGTTATCAGGGGACTGTGACACCCGCAGAGATGTAGGCATCAGGTAATTCAGGCAAATCTGCTTCAGACGCCAGCAGAACGCTGTTGAATGAATATCCTCAACGGTGACCAGATCAGTAATATGGGCAGCGAGCAGGCTACCGGGAATGTGTTGTTCAGCGTCAATAACCGCAATGCAGGGCACTGGGGCGGTTAGTGTCAATGCTGTTGACGCCAGCAGGATATCCTGCTCTCGCCAGTCGATTATCAGTGCGTCATGAATTGCTGGGTCGACGTTGTTTAAATGCCGAATTCGGCAGACATCACCGACGGATCGCAGTGCAGTCACTATCAACTCATCGCAATCCTTGGGTACGGCAATTCTGGTCACATTCTTTCCTGAATTAGCAACAGCTCGCTGTTGAAAGCTTAAACCACTGATGAGGTTAACTCAATTTTAGAGGCATTCCTATGTCACTGTGCGTGAACGAAAGCCTTTAGGCTGATGTGCAACACGGTAGAATCAGGTGAGCCGGTGCTTCCACAGGCTGAGCAAGATGCAATTCCCACCACCAGAGACGCCAATGGCTATCAGTGCAACTATCAGCAAAGTGTCTCTCAATATCGCGGATATGGATCGAGCCTATTACGGGCAGCACGAGTTCACGGTGGCCATGCATCCTTCCGAGACAGAATTCAGACTCATCGTGCGAGTCATGGCATTTGCGTTGAATGCTCAGGAACATCTGGTCTTTACCAAAGGTCTGGGGGCGGGTGATGAGCCGGAACTATGGGCAAAAAACCTGTCCGATGAAATTGAACTCTGGGTTGATTTCGGGCAGGTAGATGAGAAGCGTATTCGCAAAGCCTGCGGCCGCGCCAAACAGGTGCGGATTTATACTTACCAGGACAGAAAAGCCAAAGTCTGGTGGGAGCAGCATCGACAAAAGCTGGCGCGTCATGACAACCTGTCGGTTTTTCACATTGAGGCAGAAGGTGCTGAAGCCTTGGTGAAACGAACTATGCAACTGCACTGCACCATTGACGATGGTGCAATGTTCATGAGTGATGAAGAGAGCAGTGTCAGCATCTCTGTTCAAGCGATGAGCTAGTTACACACCCAATCAGGTTTCAGTGTGAGTTTGCATGTTCACCACCAAAAATCCTATGAATTAGCGGTAGCAGTCTTCCGATGGCCGCGCACCCCCACAGTTCTGCAAACTAACGTGGAAAGAACAGATACTACGGTGTGCTGCCCCTTACGTAATACCCGGCCTCAATAATTAGCAACCTTCTTGTCCAGCTTCTGATCTGTCAGATACTCGTCGTATGTACCAGCGAAGTTAACCAGCTTCTTGTCTTTGATTTCGATTATCTGGGTAGCCAGCGAGGACACAAATTCGCGATCGTGGCTGACAAAAATGATCGTGCCTTCGTAATGGTCCAGCGCCAGATTCAGAGCCTCGATAGCTTCCATATCCATATGGTTGGTGGGCTCATCAAGGATCAGTACGTTGGGGGATGACATCATCAGTTTGCCAAACAGCAAACGATTTTTCTCGCCACCGGAACATACCTTCACAGGCTTCAGGAAGTCATCGGATGAGAAGAGTAGTTGCCCCAGTGTTGCCCGAACGATCTGATCGTTGTGGGTAGGCTTGCGCCACTGACTCATCCAGTCGAACAAACTGATACTACTGTTAAATTCTTTGATGTTGTCCTGTGGGCAGTAGCCTACCGCTGCATTCTCCGACCACTGGACCGTACCTTTATCCGGCTCCAGCTCATTAAGCATCATTCGAAGCAGAGTAGATTTACCCACACCGTTTTCGCCAATGACGGCAAGCCGTGCACCGGCTTCAAGCATCAGGTTGCCCTTCTCAAACAGCGGACCATCATCAAAGCCCTTGGAGAGGTTTTCCAGTGTCAGTGCCTGGCGGAACAGTTTCTTGTCTTGTGTGAAGCGGATGTAAGGGCTGATGCGGCTGGATCGCTTGATATCAGCAAGCTGGATTTTCTCGATCTGTTTAGCGCGTGAAGTAGCCTGTTTGGCTTTGGAGGCATTGGCAGAAAATCGGCTGACAAATTGTTGCAGATCAGCGATTTGTGCTTTTTTCTTGCTGTTTTCGTTCTGCAACAACTCACGAGCCTGAGTAGACGCGATCATGAAGTCGTCGTAGTTACCCGGGTAGACGCGCATCTCGCCGTAATCGATATCGGCCATATGCGTGCAGACCGTATTCAGAAAGTGACGATCGTGCGAAATGATGATGATCGTACTTTTCTGGTTGCTCAGAACACCTTCGAGCCAGCGAATGGCATTGATGTCCAGGTTGTTGGTTGGTTCGTCTAGCAGCAGGATATCAGGGGAGGAGAACAGTGCCTGTGCCAGCAGAACTCGCAACTTCCAACCCGGTGCCACGTCGCTCATTGGACCAAAGTGCAAAGACTCCTGAATACCCGCACCACTGAGAAATTCTCCGGCACGGCTTTCCGCTGTGTAGCCGTCCATCTCGGCAAATTCGATTTCCAGCCCGGCGACGCGCATGCCGTCATCTTCTGTCATCTCTGGCAGGGCGTAGAGCCTGTCACGTTCCTGTTTGACCTTCCACAACTCGGCATGGCCCATGATGACGGTATCGATGACGGTGAATTCCTCAAAGGCAAACTGATCCTGATTCAGTTTACCGATGCGCTCATTCGGCGTTATAGACACGTTGCCAGCGGTTGGCTCCAGCGTACCGCCAAGGATATTCATGAACGTGGATTTGCCACAACCATTCGCGCCGATGATGCCGTAGCAATTTCCATCGCCGAACTTGACGGAGATGTTTTCGAACAAAGGTTTGGAGCCGAACTGGAT
>ENA-ORXT01005522-ORXT01005522.1-marine-metagenome-genome-assembly--contig:-NODE-5522-length-12374-cov-3.682768_pt1 | contig 12374 bp, 9 predicted proteins | sample MGYA00237868_ERZ511482 | MGnify/ENA metagenome assembly ERZ511482 | reverse complement strand
CCCTACATCGATCCCGCCTCCGGAGGTGATATCCTCAACTGGCCGCGCGTACTGAAAGACATTCGCCGGGCATTCAATAAACGAACCCTGTTTCTCTTCGGCCACGCCGCTGACGACTACCCCGTTGTAGGCACCTCGGCCGATATCAAAGCTTTCGAACTTTACCTCAAATCGCTGCGCCGCTACGTGAAGAAGGAGAAGAAAAAGGGAAGCAGCCTGGACGACCTCAAAGCTAAAACCGTTACCATCCCCGGAGCACCGGAATGGAAGTACGGGGAGCGGCTGCGCGACGTTAATCTCGAAGTTATGTTCAAAGCACTAGGGTAACAAAAGCAGGTGGGAAACGGGTTTTCCAAACAGGTGCTTATCTACCAGGCGACCGCCTCCCCGTCCCGAAAAAAGCCTCCGTTCGGCCCGTCCTCGGGGATAAGTGCGGCCCAAATGATCGAAGCTGCCCCCTCGTCTACCCCACGCGGCGCTTCAGGGCCACCCATATCGGTACGCACCCAGCCGGGACAAACGGAGTTTACCTTTACGTTCGAGCCCTGCAGGTCAGCAGCCATCTTCAGCGTGAGCATATTCAGGGCGCACTTTGACATGGAATAGGCCGGTGTACCCGGCCAGGAATCGGCGAAGGAGCCCGAACTGCTGGAAACGTTGACGATGCGGCCGGCGGTACTTTTTTGCAGCAACGGCAGCAGCGCCTTACTTACCCGCCAGGGGCCAATGGTATTTACCCGCAAGGCTTCCTCGACGATGCTAAAATCAGCGGTAAGGGTATTCTGGAAAGTATCGTAGTGGATGCCGGCGTTGTTGATCAGCACGTCGAGGTGACCGTACGCAGCGGTCAGGAACTCGGTGAGTTCGGCGATGCTCTGACCATCGGCAACGTCGAGCTGATGGAAATCTACCGCGAGGCCCTCTTTGCGGAACGCTGCGGCTACTTCCCGACCACTTTCAGAACGGCTCGTAAGCAAAACCCGGAAGCCCTTTTGGGCCAGCTGACGGGCGGTTTCCCGGCCGAGACCGCGGTTGGCACCGGTTACTAAGGCTAGTTGCATGATGGCTCGATTTGGATGGGGAGCGAAGGTAGTGGTAATTAGCGCATTGTGTACCTGCGAAAGCTTAGAGTGGTGGAAATTAATTACACGAATCCCCCGCACCAGATGTGCCGCTGCGTCAGCCCGCTTTTTACCTGATGCAAGCCGGTCGTGTACCAACTCTTCAGATTTTTTGCGTTGCTCCTCAAAGAATCAACCTTTGCATCCCGCGGACGCGCCCGAACCCCGTCACTCTAACGCAAGGATTCTACGGCTGGCGGCTACGAAATAACCGTACCCGCCCGCTACGTTATTGTGAATATTTACCGGTTCGGCGAAGGGGTTGTCTCCGGACACTTCGTAGGCTTCGCGGGAAACACTGTAGCGGTAGGCATCCTCCGTCAGGCGATAAACTTCGAGCCGAGTTTCCCCATCCCGAAAAGCATCCACCAGCAGGCGGACGCGGTAAGTACTGCCGTTGAAGCTCTGATCGGTAACGACGAGGCCGTAGCCGATGGAGTTTTTGAAAACAGGGTCCTGACTGTCCATAAATGCCTCGTTGGCAAACTCGTAAAAGTTTTCGCAGATCAGACTGTCCCCTTCGGTGTCGAACTCACAACGCTGCTGCGGGATGAGGACGCGAAAGCCGTAAAAATCTTCGGTGCCGGGAGGATCGGTGAGGTCGATATTGATCACGTCTACCCGACTACCTTCGCTGTCGAGGGCGCCATTGGGTTCGAAACTCACCAGCGTGAAGTCCGCCGGGGCGGGCATCCGCTGGGTAGCCTCCGCGGGTGCAAAACCTTCGATGGTGGCCACTACGCGGTACTCCTCCGGGCCGGCCGGAATGGTGTCCGGGCCACTGGCGGGTAAGGGAACCCTCAGGTCATTACCATCGGTATTCTGAAGTGAATAAGATTGTTCCAGGTAAAGACCTTCCCCACGATAAACTTCGATTTTAGCGGATCTGTCCGTAACCTGAGGATCGTCCAGAATTCCCCGGCTCAGGGCCAGGCGGGCGTACACGGCCGTGTCTCCGGAGCGCATATCTACGGTGAGCGCGGGGAGTGGTTCGTGCTCGGGGAAGGGGATATCTACGACCTGACTGAAGCTGTCATCGTCGCAGGCGGAGGCCAGGGTGAGTAAGGTGAGGGCGAGGGTGATTTGGAGTTTCATTTTATATTTCTTGTGGGAGAAATGCGTAGGTTTAGAAAGGATATCCGGCTTCGTTTTCGTATCCGTCCGGATACGATCCGCCGTAACGGCGCCGGCGTTCGTGGTGAGAGAGGGTTGGACTAGAATTTGAACTGGTAGGATACAGAAGGGATGATGGGCAAAAGGCTGATCTCGCGAATCCGGCGCTCGGTGGTGCAGCCGTTGTCACCGCAGGTAAAAACGTTACTGGCGGTGAGGAAGTAGGGATTGCGGTGCCAGTAAGCGTTGTAGGCACCGATCACCCAGGTGCGCTCCCATTTGCGTTTTTGTTTGCGGAAGGAGATGCTGAAATCGAGGCGGTGGTAGTTCGACATACGAAAACTGTTTTTGGAAACGCTGTTCTCGACGAAAGTGCTGCCAAACCCTCTTTCATCAGGGCGGTTGACGGTACGATAGCCATAAGACGGCAGGCTAACGGCATTGCCCGTACCGAAGACGAAAGCCCCGGAAAGCCAGACGCGGTCGCTCAGGTTGTAATTACCCACCACGCTCAGGTCGTGCCGGCGGTCGTAGCGGAAGGGAAAACGTTCGCCGCTGTTGATCTCGTCGAACTGCCGCCAGTTCCAGCTCAGGGTATAGCCGAGCCAGCCGGTAAAACGGCCCTGCTTTTTCTGGATAAAAAGTTCCAGGCCGTAGGCTTCGCCGTCGCCCTGGGTGACCTTGTCTTCCCAGGCGTCTTCGATGCCGAGCACGAAGGAAGCCCCTTCGCGAAATGAAACCACGTTTTTCATCTGCTTATAGTAAGCCTCTACGCTCACTTCGTATTCGTTGTCGAAGGTTTTGGCCACTCCGGTGGCGATCTGCCAGCTCTGCTGGGGTCGCACCCGGTCGGTACTCGGCACCCACAGATCGGTCGGCAGACTAAGCGCCTCGCTGGTGAGCAGGTTGATGTACTGCTGCATGGTGCTGAAGCCGGCCTTGATGCTCAGGTCGTTGTTGAGCAGGTAACGCAGCCCCAGACGCGGTTGCAGGCTGGTGTACAGCTCGTCGTTAACGCTGAAGGCGGAGAAATGAAGGCCGGCGTTGACCTTCAGCGCGCCCAGCCTGAAATCGTCTTCGACGTAGGCCTGAAACTCGTTGCTGTAATCCACCTGCGAGCCGATCAGGGTATCCAGGTCGATATTTCCGTCGCTTTCCGCCTTCAGCGAAACGGCTCCGGGCCGATAGGTGTGGTTGGTCCACCCGCCACCGAAGCGGATGTAATGATCGGGGTTGGGGATATAGTCGAGGTCGACCTTGCCGCCGAAGTCGTAAATGCCGGAGACGTAGCGGGCACGGAAATCAAAATCATTGTCGCCGGCCAGGGCGTTGACGTTGATCTCGTACTTGCTCAGGGTGGCCGTAGTGTTCATGAACAGCTTGGGGCTGATCTGCCAGTTCCAGCGGGCGGCGGAAACGATGTTGCCCCAGTCGGTACCACCACCGAAGACGTCGCCTTCCTCCTTGATCTCGGTGCCGAAAACGTCGGCCCCGGAGTAAAAACTGAGAAACAACCGATGGTTGTCGTTTACCTTGTGTTGCAACTTGGCGTTGAGGTCGTAGAAGTAAAGGCTCAGGTCCACTTCGGCCCCGTCCTGACCGGCCGCGCTCTTGATCAGGGGCTTGGCGATCAAGTCGGCGTAGGTGCGGCGGCCGGAGACGAGAATGGAGGTCTTGTCTTTCTTAAGCGGTCCGCTCACCGTCAGTTTGGAACTGATGAGGCCGATGGATCCTTCTCCTTCCCACTTTTTCAGGTTGCCCTCCTTCATGTTGATCTCCAGCACGGAGCTGAGCCGACCGCCGTAACGGGCCGGGAAACCGCCCTTGGTCAGCGTTACGTTGCGCAGTGCGTCGGCGTTGAAGACCGAGAAGATGCCGAGCACGTGGCTGACGTTGTAGATCGGGACGCCGTCGAGCAGCACCAGGTTCTGATCCGGGCTGCCGCCCCGCACGTAGAGGCCGGTGGCCCCCTCGCCCCCACTCTGCACGCCGGGCAAAAGCTGGAGGGTTTTAAGTACGTCTACCTCGCCGAGCAGGGCGGGGATGCGCTTGATCTGGGCTACGGGGATCTCGGTGCGGCTCATCTGAGTTTGCTGCTCGATGCGCTCGCCCCGGTCGGAGGTGACCTCCACTACGGCGAGGTCGACGCTGGGACCGAGTTGAATGTCAATGTTCCGGTCACCGTTCAGCGCGATGGTTATTTCCTCGTTCCGGTAGCCGATGTAGCTGAAGCGAAGACGGGCGGAATCGGCGGTTTCCGGCAGGGTCAGACTGTAGAAGCCGTAGGTGTTGGCGAGGGCACCCTGCCCGGAAAGAAGGTCGATAACGTTTGCGCTCAGGAGGGGCTCTCCGCTGTCGGCATCGGTGAAGTAACCGGAGATGGTGGTCTGAGCACTTAGCATGCTGGCCGCGCAGAGTAGCGGCAGGAGAAATGATCTGATCAAGGGAAGCGGGTTAAGTACAGGTAACTAGGTTCAGAATTGAAGTTGTATTAAACAGACGTAATAGTTCAGAAGGGGGTTGCCTTGTCCGGAAAATTAACACAAATCAGGCGGGGCCGCGGGTGCAGTATCTGCTCATTAAGAGAATGGTTAGGAACGAATTACCACCGGTTGACGCGAAGCGCGGCGTTGGGCGCGACACCACACCATCACCAAACGACAGATACCACGACAAGCGCTGGCGACACGATCAAGCCGTACTTCTCCGAAGTAACCGCCGCTGCATCCTGCGTACGCGCCCCTTAACCGATCGGGGTCCGCACCGCCTGGTATCGCCGCCACAAAGCCACCGCTGACACCAGGAACCAGGTCCCCTCCAGCAATACAAACGGAAGATATTCCATGATGATCGAGGCCAGGCAGGCCAGCGCCGCGCCCACGCAGTTGAGCAGCACGTAAGCCAGGTGGTCGGTATCGAGCCACTTACGCAGGTTAAGGAAGTAGGCCAGCAGGATGAGGGAAACGCCGGCGAAGCCGAGGTAGTCGGTGGGGGTCATGACTGTAAAACGAACGGCGGCTAAAAACGTTGCTATGATCGATTTCTCAACCTTTAATCCAACCTTAGCCGCTTAGCCGTATTTTGCACCCGCGTCCGCGCCTAACGGCCCGGTTACATGAAACGACCATCGTGCAAGACCACCCCAACACTGCCCTCATCGTCGAAGGCGGCGGCTTCAAATCCGCCTTCACCACCGGTATCCTCGATGCCTTCCATGCGGCGGATTACCGGCCGTTCAATCGCTACGTGGGCATCTCGGGCGGTTCCATTGCCCTGTCCTATTTTTTGGGCCGGCAGTACCGCTTCGGCCTCGAGTCGTTGCTGCACCTGGCCGGCGATCCGAATTTTACCGCCTACAGCCGGACCTTCTCCGAGCAGGGTTTTATGGACCTCGACATCCTGGCCGCCGTGGCCCGCGAGAAGATCGTCTTCAACCTCAAGACAGCAATGCGGGAATCCCTGCGTCACCCCGTCCACTTCGTCGCTACCGACGAAATCACCGGAGAGGCCGCCTACCTGGTTCCCAACCGCCATAACTGGCTCGACGCCATCATCGCCTCCTCGGCCATCCCCTTCTTCACTAAGGGCAAGCACAATTTCCGCAGCCGCGCTTATATCGATGGCGGCTGCAGCGATCCACTCCCCGCCAAATGGGCCTACGAGCAGGGTGCGCGCAACGTTCTGGTACTCCGCACTTGGCCCCGCAAGATGCGCTTCACCAAAAGCTGGGCCGACGTGGCCGGTAGCTTCTATTACCGCGCCGACCCCATCCTCAGCACCATCGTGAACCGGGGCCACGCCATCTACAACGACAGCGCGGCATACCTCGAAAATCCGCCGGAAGACCTGACCGTCATTCAGCTGGCCCCGGAAAAACTACTGGCCACGGGTACCTACCTCAACTCGGTTGATACCATCATGAAAGACTACGGGCACGGGCTCGATGTGGGGCTGCAGTATGTGGAGGGGCTTCGCGGTATTTAGGGGTTGGTGGTAGGCGGCATGAAAAATGTTACGGCAAGGCCAATCGTCTGAAGCAGGCCATTCAGAAGATTAAAACCCTGCGAAAAAACCAACGTTTGTCCTTCCACACCAAACGCCCGCCTACCTTTACCAGCATGGAGGAATTTCTGCGCATCTGGCAACCCGTAACCCACTACGCGCTCCACTTTCTGGCTCCGGGCCTGATCGCCTGGCTATTTTTTCGCGACCAGTGGAAACGGGCCTGGCTAATCATGCTCGTCACCATGATTGTTGACCTGGACCACCTCTTCGCCGTCCCCGTTTTTGATCCCGACCGGTGCAGCATCGGTTTTCACTGGTTGCATACGTATCCGGCCATCGGCGTTTACTTCCTGGTATGGTTTTACCGGCCGTTGCGGATCGTGGCTACGGGCTTGCTGTTCCACATGCTGACCGATTACCGGGACTGTCTTTACAGTTGGTATTTGAACTGATTCTCCAAGGTTGAGGGCTTGTAGCACGAATGCTGTTCGGGCTATATTCTGCGTTACGACGTGCTTTGGCGGACGAGAAGGACCGGTTCATCGAGGTAGATAAATACCAGGCTAAAGCCGGGGCTGTGTCCCCAAGCTCTGCGAGCTATTGCATACGTTAACCTTTGCCAACATTCCACCGTTTATCCACTACAGCCTATCTTTATACCCAAACCACTCCCGGGCGATGACAAAATTTATCGAGCCACTACTACAATCTTTCCCCGAATTCAGCTGGACGCTGGAGCGCTACCACGAAGCCATTAGCAAAGGAATTTTCACTACGGCGGACAAGGTGGAACTTATTTACGGGAAAATAATTGATAGAATGCCTAGCGGAGGAACCCATGCTGAATGCGTACAAGTTGTAGCTGATTTTTTTCGTGACCGTTTTGCAGGAAAGTACACTTATCGGGAAGAGAAACCAGTAACTTTAAGTTCGCACGATTCCGAGCCCGAACCCGACTTAGCGATTGTCACCAAAAAACGATACGCACCAGATCATCCCACCGAAGTAGACATTCACTTCATTGTTGAAGTAGCGCAAGATTCTATTCGCAAAGACCAAACCGTCAAAGTAATCCTCTACGCCGAAGCCGGTATTCAGGAGTATTGGATCATCAACCTGGAAAAGCGACGGATTGAAGTACACATCGATCCGTTGCCGGAGGAGGGCGCTTATGGCTCGGTCAACAACTACGGAGAAGGGTCCGATTTCACCAGCCCTTTTGCCGGAGAAGTGGTGGTTGCGGAGCTGTTACCGGGATTTGTAGAAGGGGAAGAATAATTCTTACGTCGATCTTTTTCATCAGTGGAATACACATCGCTTCGGCGGTAGTGCTACCGTTTCACCAACTTCACCGTTTCCCGCCGGGTGCCGCTCGTGAAGGTAGCGATGTAGACGCCGGGGGCGAGGTCTTCCGTGGTCCATTCCAATTCGTCGCTCAGGGTACTTTCCCGCAGTAAACGGCCTGATATATTAAGTAAGCTTACGGTAATGGATAAGTTTTACAGTTTATTTGAGGCTGTAAAATTGAGTTTTGAGGTGAAAGGGTTGGGGTGGGTTTTTATGGTGAGGTCGGACGTAAGATTGGTTACCGGGGTTAGCCGGACGTTGCAGTCGGGGAGTTCGCCGGTACGATATTCAACTATGAAATTTATACAGCAATTAACTAATAAGGATGACCCGCCGGAAGTAGGTCCATATTCTCCGGAACCAACACCTTCGAAGTAATTTCCTCCGGTCGTTATCCGTACACGCCTCATTACTCCATATTCTTCTCTCTCCACTACTTCCGTGACAACCGCCGCTCCAATGCCACGCTCAAATCCAAGCCCGGCTAAAGTATCACCTTCGCCCAAAGAGTAATCGTGGAGCAGGGTATCGTTAGAAAACTGGGAAGTTGCGACAGAGATATTTCTTACAATACCATACACACTCCGCTGCTCAACATCGTCCCGCAGCAAAGCGATCAACTCACGCTCGGGAAAAACCGGATATGGCCGCGCCAGGGGAGGATCGGTGGATTCATCTTCAATATGATCGATCACCTGCTGGTAAAGCTTTTTGTACGCCTGACCGTTCACTACGGTATCCCCTTCTATTCTGCGGACGAAGGAGATAAAGGGGTAATGTGCTGTTTCACTGTCTTTTATTATCCAGTTTGCGCCTTCTACTGCGGTGGGTAGGTACGCTTGTCCGTAAAGGAGTTGACATGATAATCCCGTCAAAACTACAACACTGCAGATACTATAAAACGGGGCTGCAAGTATTCTTAAAGGTGATACTAAGCTCATAATTTATTATTTATCGCTTAACGAACTGCTCCACGCCCAACAAAATGTCATCCCTATGCAAAGTAAGAAAATAAGCACCATCAGGTCTGGCCCCCTATTTCTTGGACAGGGTGATAAAATAGTTTAGGAGGATTTCCCCCGGCCGTTGCCGGGTTTGTCGTTAGTGTCGGAACGCTGTCGGTTGAGTCATCGTCGAGGGAAGGAGAAGTGATCTCTTTCAGCGTCTGAGCCAGAAGATACCGCTTGATCTTGAGGTAAAAACCAGGCGGCCGTACTTTTGATCGTGACCGATAACCTCCAATACTGATGGAAAAGCATCTTTAAAGTTCTGAATTATATTCCTTGAAAGCCTCTGTTTCAAAGACAGGTCCGTCAAAACGAACATATATGCCTGAAAAATCTTGGACAGTTTATGCCAAACTATTTGTTGGCATGTAAAAAACTAGTATGAATACTAGAAGCGAGAAGCGAGAAGCATAAGAAAATAGGTTTCAATTCAGGTATGTCTGAAATATTCGTAAAAACAAACTTATCAGACGTTAAATCAGGATAAATACATAAAAAAGCAGCCACCAGGATTGACCCCCCGATGGCTGCAACCAAAGCTAAAAAGGTGTGATTGCTGAGGCTGATGCTTAATTGAGCACCAGACTTGGCACACTATGAGACGTACTTATTCTTATCGGATGTAATAGCGAACAAGTAAAAAGTAACAAAATCGACCCAGGGCAGAATATCGAATACCTGTCCAACTAATTTCTAGTTGCTAGTTCTCTGGTTTCTAACTTCTAATCAACGTTGTCGTGCAAATACCGGTTATCCCGGCGCAGCGGCATCTCCTCATCGTCCGAGATGCTCCAGCGGCTGAGCTCGCGCTGGTCGCTCGGGGCGACGTTGTCGAGCTGGATGTTGCGGCGCAGGTAGGCCGGCTGGCTTTCCAGTTCGTTCACCACTTTGGGGTTGCTGAGCTTGGGCAGCTCGGTGCGGTTGCGCAAGAGCGCGCGGCGCTCTTCGTCGCGGGCCATCTGCTCGCGGCGCTGGGCTTCGCGGCGGGCCTCCTCCTCGTTCTGGAGGAAGGAGTTCGTGAAGCTGCGATCTTCGCCGCGCGTCCGGGGGCGCAGACGGGCCTTGGCCTCCTCCAAATCCTCAAATTCAAAGGTGGTGGTGCCTTTATTGTCCTTATCGAAGCCGACGGGGTCGCTCTCGCCGGTAATGTCTTCCAGGCTGACCCGCTTAGCAGAGGCATCATCGGCCTTCGCTTTCTGCTCGTCGAGGTGCACGACTTTGCGGTCGGTGCCACTGGCGGTGAAGATGGACTTCTTTTCGCCAAATCCGGTGGCGATCACCGTCACGCTCAGGCTGTCACCCAGTCCCTCATCAAAACAGTTACCCCAGATCAGGTCGGTGCCGTAGCCGGCTTCTTCCTGTACGAATTCCGTGATCTCGAAGATCTCGTCCATCGTCACTTCGCGGGTGCCGGAGGTGATGTTTAGCAGGATGTGGCGGGCGCCGCGGATGTCGTTGTCTTCCAGCAGCGGGCTGTGCAGGGCCTGGTCCACGGCCTGGCGGGCGCGGTCGTCGCCGTCGGCGGTTGCGGTGCCCATGATGGCTACGCCGCTGTCGCGCATTACGGTGTTTACGTCCTCGAAGTCAACGTTGACGTAACCGGCAACGGTGATGATTTCGGCGATGCCCTTGGCGGCCGTGGTCAGGATGTTGTCGGCTTTGGCGAAGGCTTCGCTCAGGTTCAGGTTGCCGTGGATCTGCCGGAGCTTATCGTTGCTCACGATGATAAGCGTATCCACATTCTCCTTCAGTTCGTTCAGGCCTTCCATCCCGTTGGTGGCACGTCGGCGACCTTCGAAGGTGAACGGTAGGGTCACGATACCCACCGTCAGAATGCCCATTTCGCGGGCGGTCTTGGCGATGATCGGCGCGGCGCCCGTTCCCGTTCCACCGCCCATTCCGGCGGTGACGAAAAGCATGCGGCAGTTGTTGTTGAGGTACTTGCGGACGTCCTCGATGCTTTCTTCGCAGGCGAGTGCGCCTACGTTCGGCTTCGAGCCGGCTCCGCGGCCTTCGGTCAGGTTAGGGCCGAGTTGCACCTTGGTGGGTACGGGGCTCAGTTCCATCGCTTGGTGGTCGGTGTTGCAGATGGCAAAATCGACGCCGATGATGCCCTGGTTGTACATATGGTTCACGGCGTTGGAACCGCCGCCGCCGACACCAATCACTTTGATGATGGGCGCTTCGCCCTGGGGGAAATCTATAGTCATGGTCATATTATTTGTGCCCGTCGCGCTCCTCAGCAAGGTTCACACCTCTGGAAACCCATTTTGTTCGGATGTCGTTGTCGGGCTAAAGCGGGAAGCGCGTTCGTTCCCGTAGTTGTTAAATTGGTTAAAAGTTACTTTCCTGCGTGCGCTTTGTGGGCGCGGCCGCGGGATGCAGGGGAAGTTTTGGAGGAGCAAGGCCAGCCGGCCCGGGAGGCTGCTCCGGCGTCAGGAGGCAAGACCCTCCCCCGGCACGCAGTGCTAGAAGTCGGAGTCGGGCTCCGCCTCGAACCATTCCTTGGTTTTCTTGAACACATTGTCGAGCCAGCCACCGCCGGCCGTCATTGCTTCCTGTTCCTTTTCTTGCTCCCGCGTTCGCGCTATTTCGCGCTCTTTCGCTTCGGCGGCAGCCTTCAGCTTGGCTTCCGCGGCGGCCTTCTTCTTCGCAACTGCGGGGCTGATCTTGCCCGCGTCGAGGTCGGCAAAACCCTGCAGCAGCAGACCGACGCCCGTAGCGTAGATCGGGCTCGTGAGTTTTTCCTGGTATCCGTGACCGAGGTGCTCCACCGGCGTACCGATGCGGGCGCTCATGCCGGTGTGCAGTTCCGTCAGTTTGTCGAGGTCTTTGAGCAGCGCGCCACCACCGGTGAGCACGATGCCGCCGATCAGTTGCTGGCCCTCGAAGCCGGCCCGACGGATCTCCCACATCACGTGGTCCAGGATCTCTTCGGCGCGTGCCTGGATGATCAGGGCGAGGTTCTTCTCGCTGATCTCCTTCGGGTCCCGTCCCCGCAGGCCGGGAATGACGATAAGGCGGTTCTCGAAAACTTCGCTGGCGAGGGCGGAGCCGTAACTCACTTTCAGTTTCTCGGCGTGCTTATCCATCACGGTACAACCCGCCTGAATGTCTTTCGTGAACACATTGCCTCCGAAGGGGATCACAGCCGTATGGCGGATGATGCCCTCCTGGAAGATGGTGATGTCGGTCGTGCCACCGCCGATATCGACGAGGGTTACCCCGGCCTTTTTTTCGTCTTCGTACAGCACAGCGGCAGCGCTGGCGATGGGCTCCAGCGTGACGCCGGCCATTTCTAGTCCCGCACGTTCCACGCAACGGCTGATGTTGTTACTGGCCGTGATCTGGCCGGTGATGATGTGAAAGTTGGCCTCCAGGCGGCTGCCCGACATGCCGATGGGGTCCACGATCCCCTGTTCGCTATCCACGGTGTATTCTTGGGGGATTACGTGCAGGATCTTGTCGCCGGGAGGCAGTACCAGTTTGTGCATGTCGCTGATCAGGCGGTCGATGTCGCGCTGGCTGATCTCCGATTGGGCGTTGTCGCGCACGAGCATGCCACGGTGCTGCAGGCTCTTGATGTGCTGGCCGGCAATGCCGACGTGTACGATTTCGAAGTTCTGCCCGCTGGCCTGTTCGGCCAGTTTCCGTGCCTCGCTGATGGCGCGCACGGTCTTCTCGATGTTGGAGACAACGCCGCGCATGACGCCCTGAGAATCGACCTTGCCGGTCCCGAGGATTTCCAGCCGGCCGTGCTCGTCCCGCCGACCGACGAGTG
>ENA-ORXT01005521-ORXT01005521.1-marine-metagenome-genome-assembly--contig:-NODE-5521-length-12376-cov-3.051224_pt1 | contig 12376 bp, 10 predicted proteins | sample MGYA00237868_ERZ511482 | MGnify/ENA metagenome assembly ERZ511482 | reverse complement strand
ACAGAGCAAGATATTTTTTTCGCCTATTCGCGGGCGCAGTTTTCAGCAGACAAACCGGCGCATCTGAGTGTTCTGAAATCGGGAAATAATAATGACTGAAAAAAGGACAAGTTCAGCCGCTCATGTGCAGCTCATCGACCTGCCTGTCGTGACCGACCCACGAGGTGATCTGACCTTCATCGAAGGTGAGCGCCACGTGGCTTTTCCGATCCGACGGGTCTATTATCTTTACAACGTGCCGGTCGATGCTGAGCGCGGCGGTCACGCCCACCGTGAACTGGAACAAGTGATTTTTGCTCTGTCCGGCAGCTTCAGAATGAAAATAGACGATGGAACGACGAAGTCTGAATATTGGCTGCGCGACCCGCGCAAGGGTCTCTACATCAATCGATTGATTTTCTGAACAAAGTTTGGTCATTACCCCATGTTTTGACAAAATCACTCATCCAAAATGGATTGTCAGGATGCGCTAACCAGCACATCCATAATCATTAATTATCAACCGACTGTTCCTTCTAACTTCAGGCTCAATAGCTTATCTGCTTCGGCGGCAAACTCCATTGGTAGTTCACTCAAGACATCCTTGCAGAAGCCGCTTACCAACATAGATATAGCATCCTCTTCAGAAATACCCCGTTGAGCGAAGTAAAACAGTTGTTCTTCACCTATTTTGGCAGTAGAAGCTTCATGTTCTAATTTCGCCGTACTGTTGTTCACCTGAATATAAGGAAAGGTATTTGCTTCTGCATTATCGCCAATTAACATCGAGTCACACTGGGAGTAGTTACGCGCACCAGTAGCCTTGTTGCCAATTTTGACCAAGCCACGATAGCTACCTGTCGAATTTCCGGCTGAGATACCTTTAGAAATGATCGTACTGCGAGTATTTTTGCCCACATGAATCATTTTTGTTCCTGTATCTGCCTGCTGCATGTTGTTGGTCAAGGCAATGGAATAAAATTCACCGACGGAGTTATCTCCTACCAAAACACAGCTAGGATATTTCCAGGTAATAGCCGAACCCGTTTCTACCTGTGTCCAAGAGATTTTAGAGTTAACCCCTTTACACAAACCGCGCTTAGTGACAAAATTATAAATTCCGCCTTTACCGTTTTCATCTCCTGCAAACCAGTTTTGCACTGTTGAATATTTAATATCTGCATTGTCTAATGCCACTAATTCTACTACCGCAGCATGAAGTTGATTGGTGTCAAACATTGGTGCAGTGCAGCCTTCTAGGTAGCTGACGGATGCGCCTTCTTCAGCCACGATTAGGGTACGTTCAAATTGCCCACTATCGCCATCATTTATACGGAAATAGGTGGATAATTCCATCGGACAGGTTACGCCTTTAGGAATAAAGACAAACGAACCATCACTAAACACCGCCGAATTTAAAGCAGCAAAGTAATTATCTGCTGTAGGCACAACAGTACCCAAATACTTTTGAATTAGTTCGGGATGTTCTTGTAAAGCCTCTGAAAAAGAGCAAAATATTACCCCATCTTCGGCTAACTTTTCTTTAAAGGTAGTACCAATAGAAACACTATCAAAAATGGCATCTACCGCCACATTACTCAACCTTTTTTGTTCTGATAGAGAAATACCAAGTTTGTCGAAAGTCTCTAGCAAGGCTGGATCGACATCATCTAAACTACCAAGTTTTTCTTGTTTTTTCTTGGGTGCTGAATAGTAAACAATATTTTGATAGTCAATGGGAGGATAGTTTACATGAGGCCATTCTGGTTCAGTCATTGTTAGCCAGTGACGATAGGCTTTGAGGCGAAACTCTAGCATGAATTCTGGCTCGTCTTTCTTTGCCGAAATTAAGCGAATTACATCCTCACTTAAACCACGAGGAATTTGCTCTTTCTCAATGTCGGTAACAAAACCATACTTGTAGGGTTGATTGACTAAAGTTTTGACGTTGGCACTCATAGTAGGGAATTTATATAAACGTTATCTTTAACTGTTTTAAATTTTGTGGAGCAATAACAGGATGATTGGTTAATGCTTTTGTACAATTAAACTAATGAGACTGAAATAACAAACATTTTTGTCTGGGTTTAACAACCAAACTGTTGTTTAAGTATATTGTTATTGTAGGTTACATTAGCAATAAGTTTGTTGTTAAAGTCAAAAAATTCTCAATTCTCTTGCTTTATTTGTTCAAAATATATCTCTTAAGACGATGACAACCACTGGTTTACCGTCTACTAAACAAAATATCCTGCAATCTTTGCTCAAGCAGGGTCAAGCCACAGCACAACAGCTAGCGCATGACCTAAAGATTAGTACGCAAGCAATTCGTCGTCATCTCAACGAACTAGAAGCAGAAGAATTAATTGTTTATCATTCAGTTCAGCAAGGAATGGGTAGACCGCAACATTTGTACCAGTTAAGCGAATTGGGACGCGATCGCCTGACTCCCCAAAAATATGGTGAATTTGCCGTTTCTTTCTTGGACACCCTCGCAGAAACCGTAGGCAAGGAACAGGTTAGCAAGGTTTTAGCAAAGCAGTGGCAGCGTAAAGCAGCAGAATATCGCGATCGCTTAGGACAAGGTACTTTAGCTCAACGCATTTCTAGACTAGTCCAGTTAAGAAAAGAAGAGGGATATATGGCGGAGTTGCATCAAGCATCTCCCAAAAAAAGACAGGAATTTGTCCTCGTCGAGCATAATTGCGCCATTTCTGAAGTAGCAGAGTCTTATCCTAGTATTTGTGGACATGAGCTAGAACTGTTTTCGGCAGTATTGCCAGACTGTATTGTTAAGCGCACTCACTGGATTAATGATGGCGAACATCGGTGTGGGTATTCTATTACCAAAGAATAAAGGATTAATAATAATTTAGCTTCAGATATTAAGGCGCGGTAATCTGCTACGGAAGTTACGTTATCTTAGTAGATAAGCCAATAATAATCATCAATCTTTAGTTATGAAAAAACTATTGCTGCTGTGTCTGTTTGTTCTAGGAATAGGCTTTGCCCTATTTAGCTTTAAAGGACTGGCACAACAAGGAGAATTTAACTCGATTATTTTAGATTTTAAGGAAGAAGTTCCGATCGCGACAATTAGCGAAGAAATTCAAGAACTTTCTCATAAATATAATCAAAAAGTCAATTTAAATAGCGTATTTTCTATCAGCGATCGCATTTATATCGTCGAAGGAGACAAAAAAACTCTCAAAGAATTAAAGCGATCGTCTTTAAATAAAGAAACAGAATATATTGAAGCAAACTATCTTTATCACGCTTTAGAAGTTCCTAACGATCCTGAATATAGCAAACAGTGGAACTTCCGCAATATTAATCTCGAAAAAGCTTGGGATGAAACTAAAGGAGAAGGAGTTACTGTTGCCGTAATCGATACGGGAGTCAGTAAAGTACCCGATCTCAAATTAACCAAGTTTGTCAAAGGCTACGACTTTGTAAATGACAAAGATGATGCCAGTGACGACCAAGGACATGGTACTCATGTAGCAGGAACAATCGCTCAATCTACCAATAATGGCTATGGTGTGGCGGGAATTGCCTATCAGTCAAAAATCATGCCTCTAAAAGTTCTGGCAGCTAGAGGTGGTGGCACAATTGCTGATATCGCCGAATCGATTAAATTTGCTGCCGATAATGGCGCAGATGTGATTAACATGAGCTTAGGTGGTGGCGGTGCTAGCAGCATGATGGAGGAAGCAATTAAATATGCTCACAGCAAAGGAGTCGTAATTGTTGCTGCTGCGGGTAATGAAAATCGCAATTCTTCTTCCTATCCTGCTCGTTACCCAGACGTAATTAGCGTCTCGGCAATTGATTCAGCGGGAGAAAAAGCCCCCTATTCTAACTTTGGCGCGGGAGTTGATGTATCTGCACCTGGAGGCAGTGAAACAGGCAAAATCATTCAAAATACAGTCAATCCTCGTACTGGAGAATCTGTCTTTGTCGGCTTTCAAGGCACAAGTATGGCAGCACCCCATGTTGCGGGAGTTGCAGCCTTAGTTCGCTCTACAGGAATAGATAATCCTGATGAAATCAGAGATATCTTAAAACAGTCTTCTCGTAAAATACCCGAAGATCATCTAAATCATTTTGGCTCGGGACAATTAGATGCAGGTGCAGCAGTTGAATTAGCTCTTAAAGGCAAAATCACCTTTAATGATTTCTTCCGCTGGTTGCGTAAAAGTGGTTATCTTAACCTTGGTTTTTGGATCGACGGTGGTGCAATAGCTTTGTTACCCAAGATCGGCATGGTAGTTGGTTCTTATCTACTAGCTTGGTTATTACGCACCTACTTACCCATGACTCTTGGTTTGAATACAGGGTTGATTTTTGGTAGTTCAGGCTTGTTCTTTCTTCAAGGATTGTACTGGTTTGACTTACCTCAATGGCCGATGCGTTTAGCGGGTAGTTCTATTCCTGAATTGGGTAGCGTTGTATTGGGCAATAGTGGTCTTAACCCTTTGTTTGCTAGCGTTTTAATTCCTTTTGGCTTGATTATCTTATTCATTGGCAACCCAAACTTAAAATGGTTTGCAATCGGCTCTAGTATTGGAGTTGCTGCTTGTCTAGGGATCACCGCATTCACCGAGCCTAATCTGTGGCTTCTGGGTACGGGAGCGATCGCTCAAGGTTATTTGTTAATCAATGCTTTTCTTTGTTTGGGTTTGGCATATCTAGCCAGCCACAAGGAAGTAGTAGGTAGCAGGTAGGGACGTGACTTGGTTCGCCCCTACGGTAGCAATTGTAGTTAGATACAGTCCATAAACGAATAATGTGAATTGCTGAGTTCTAAATTGCTAAGATAATTTGGAACTCAGTTTTTTTGTGGAGTTTTGGGAATGAAGGTTATTGGCAATATGGAAATGAAGGGTTTTGGTTTTGGAGTCTGGGCATTAGTCACAGATGATGGAACAACTTACGAACTAAAAGGTTATCCCGCAGAATTAGAGAAAGAGGGGTTAAAAGTAGAGGTAGAAGGCAAAATACGCGATGATGTGATGACTATGGCTATGATTGGCAAGGTTCTAGAAGTGGAATCTTACAAAAGGCTTTAATAGACTTCTGGCAGGAGTTATAGACACATGCCAGGCAATAAAGGTAAATAATAATACTGATGAAAGGCAGATGATTCTGATGTATTATGATGCCCGTTAAGAAAATTTTTGGTGTGTTTTGATTTTTTCGAGATGGGAACAGCGTGTATGAAATTATTTGCCTTATTTTCGATTTGCAATTGCTTGGTGCAAATATTTTCTATCTTTCCTGCTGTTGCTCAGTCAACTATGGATGCAACGGAAGGAGAAAGCAAAAAATTAGACATTCCTCCAGAGGTTATTGAAGATAGTCCAGTATTGCGGGAATGGTTAGATGAGATTCCTAACGTGCTAGAAGACATAAAGCACGATCCTGCTTTGGCAACGCTTTTTCGGATTGGATTTACTACCTTTCCTTCTACGGATGATGCGAGGGGTATTAATATAGGAATTAGAGACGTTTTGATTAAACGTACTGGTTTGACTATCAGTGCCGACTATCAGACAGCTTTTAATGGCGAGCGCAATGCTGTTGGTGCAGACTTACACTATTTTTTACTACCTCTTGGTAGCTATCTTAATTTTGCTCCCCTATTGGGTTATCGCTACGTTCAAAGTAATGACTTTTCTACCAATGGCATTCATGGGGGAATCAGAATGGTTCTGGCACTCTCTCGTACTGGTGGTGGAGATATTTCTGTGTCTCAAAGCTTTATCAATCTGGGAGGAGAAAATGAAGTCGGCATAACCTCATTCTCTGTTGGTTATGGTCTAACTTCTCACTTACGTCTGTCTGGGGATATAGAACGACAAAACTCTACTGAAGACCAAGACAGCCGATTTGGTCTTAATTTAGAATGGTCGTTCTATTAGCTATCGAAACGAGCTTGAAATATTTTATAGTCGTTCTAATTAATTTCCGTACTATCTCAGTAATTTGTTTGGGGGACTAGGGACTAGGGACTAGGGACTAGGGACTAGGGACTAGGGAGCAATAAATAGTACATACTTTCGTCTGGTTCTTATTAGGAATGACTATATATATTAAGCGATCGCTCAACTATATATGGAAGATTATATACATTCATGGACTACCTTTAGAAGTTCTTGCGGTTTAAAAGGCTTAGTTAAATACTTCGTTGTACCAGCAAAACGTCCTTTTGCTCTATCTACCAAACCATCTCTCCCAGTCACCATAACAACTGGTAAATCAGCCAGTTGAGGTACTTTACGGACTCTTTTACAAAATTCTAAACCATCCATATCAGGTAAAGTTAAATCTAATAGCAGCAGTCTGACCTTATTTTGGTTCAGTATTGCCAGAGCTTCTTCTGCATTCTGAGAAAGCAGGACATTATAGTTGTTTTGTAATGCTCTTTTAATCATAGTTTGAATAATTGGACTATCATCCAAAGACAAAACTATGGGCAAATCTTGACTCTGAGAGGCAGCTTCAAAGCTGACCCAGCCATTTTCAACCCAGCTAAAGTAAATTTTGGCTACTTTTAAAGGGTCTTTGCCCATTGCGTCAGCTATATCTAACAGAGTTTTTTTGTTGTATATTAGATTTGCTAAATGTTTTTCAACTCTGGCATCGTCTATTTTTTCTAGCTGTTTTGACGTAACAACAGGGACAGCGTCCATGCTAGGAATTCCTGGCAAAAAGACATCCCATTGTTGCTGGCGTTGGCTAAGTTTGCGTTCTATAGTAGACCAGTTTAAACCGTGTCGATCTTCTCCCAAGAAAAACTCAAAATCATTATCATTGCTTTCTTGCCATTGACTCTCTCCAGCAACAGAAATAAACTGCTCTAAATTGATTATTGTTTGGTTGGCGATCCAAGTTTCTACTTCATCCCAAGTAAATACTTTCATCTTGATTAGTAAATCTAATAGTTCTCGAAAAGATTGAGGATTAGTTATCCTATCCTTGGCTACGGATAAAGCAGCATCAAAATTATCACGCTTGAGTTTTTTGCCTAAGGTTTTGCAGAGTTGATGATTGGTAAATAATTTAGAATTGCCAAAAACTATTGTTCCTTGATGCAAAACTATGAAGCATGACCTCTGCTGTTTCCAAGAACTAACTTTGGTCTTGAGGCTTAAAATTCCAGTTGAGTTCTTAGCAAATAAAGATTTAAGAATTGGAATAAGTTGATTTGACTGATAATGATTAGACAACATGGCTAGCTTTTGAAAATTTAATTAAATAAAAAATAACTTTTAAGAATACTCTCAGACTTTTTTTATTATTTCGCGCTTTAAATAGCAGCATGCACCAAGCATTAACTATTACTTCCAAGCATTCTATACCTAAAATTGCCCATTCTTGTGCGATTGAAGAGAAAGTTGAAATGGTTGTTTTTAAGTAAAAATAACTATTAACTAACTAGATAATTGCATATTGAAAAGTCAAATTATCTTATTTGAAACAATATATATCTGCTTTTTCATATCCAATAATCTTTAGCAAGTAGCATTTGATACATTGAAATGCAGAGGATTATGATCTATAAATATTGTTTATCTGATACAAAAGTTTACTTTTAAATAGCAGATCTTTATATACTAAAAGCCCTATGGGTTTAAACTATGCTCTAAAGCCTGTCTCCAAAACAAGAGAAAAACAAAATATGATGATATACTTCCATCGTCTATTTTTAAATTTTTAAGATGAAATCATTATTTGTGCTAGGACTTACACTTTTTGGTTTAAGTAATGTAGCTCAGACAAAAGCAGTCACGACGGACAATTTTTTACGAATAAACTACGTCCAGAACAACCAAAATACCTTTTTGTCTCAAACAAGCCCTGCACCCCAAACCGCAGTATCTCCATTGATTCAGGCAGGGAAAGAGTTACTGAGTTTAGAACGATATGAGCTAAAATCTGTGATGGAAATATCAGGGGATATTCCTGGTGCATCTTTTGTTTCTCAGGCACAAATAAAGACGAAGGTAGAAGCATCTAATAAATTTAATTCCCAAATTACCTTTGTCAGTCCCAGTGGACTAGAGGGAAAAACTTACCAAATTGTCTGTGACGGTAATCAAGTCTGGATTTACAATGTAGCGACCAACCAATATTCTGTCAGCGATTTTAAGCAATTTATTCAGACTAGAGAAGGGTTTTTGTTGGGTACATTGTCATATTTTTACCTTAACACCCGCAGTAATATTGGTAGCTCAAATATCATGGCTAACTTTTTAGCGAAGCTTCCCGAAGACAGACTGTTGCAGTATTTTCAAAGATTTAGTAATCTCGATTTACAAAATTCGGTTGTTAAGGATGGAACTGTAGAGGGAAAAGCTTATAAAGCCTACAATATTGATGCTAGCAGTCAAGGATTCCAAGCAACAGCCTATATCAACCCAGACAAAGGCAATTTAGCGCGAGTAGATCTATCGGGGACAAAAGATGGTTGGCAGCTAGCTAGCTTTGAACAAATTGTCAATCAAACCACTCCTGAATCATTTCCCGAAGGGACGTTTGTTTTTAGTCCTCCTGATAATGCCGTACAGGTTGAACAGCAAATTGAGATCGCACCATTTTAAACTTAAATTTAATAAATCTAAATTATGAACTAAGGTGAACACAATTACGACCCTGTTGTTTAGCACTATAGCAAGCAGCATCAGCTAGCTCTAAAATAGTATCTAAATCTTTTGTTTTAGAATCTAGAGCAACTACGCCAATACTAACCCCGATTCTCAAAACCCGATCTTCCCAAATAAAGCAAAAGTCTTGAATTGTCTGTCGAAATTGATCGGCAATTATTTGTGCAGCTTCTGGAGTACATTGATGTAATAAAATTCCAAATTCATCTCCCCCCAAACGAGCAAACACATCTGAACTGCGAATTTCTTGTTTGATGATCTTGGTAATTTGTATAAGTAGTTCATCTCCAGCAGCATGACCACAGCTATCATTAACAGCTTTAAAGCGGTCTAAATCGAGATAGCAAACTACATGGTTAGATCCATTTTTTTGAGCATCCTTGATGGCAAAATTAATCTGTTCGGCAAATTTGCGTCGATTAAATAATCCAGTCAAAGCATCATGATTTGCTTGCCAAGATAGTTTGCGGGTCAAATTGCGAGATTGGGTTACGTCCCGAAATACAATAACCGCACCAACAAGACTGCCTTGACGATCTTTGATTGGTGTTATTGAATTTTCAATGGCATATTCATTACCATCTTGAGAAATTAATAGAGTGTTAAAATCAAATTTAAAGGCACAATTTTTTTGCAAAATTTGGTCAATACAGTAAGTAAAAACTTCTCCAGTATTCTCATCAACAATGTGAAACACTTCTGTTAGAGGTTTTCTTTGAGCATTTGATTGACTCGATCCAGTTAAAGCTTCGGCTACTGGATTGATATACTGTATCTTGCCACAGGCATCTGTAGTAATTACAGCATCGCCCATAGATTGTAGGGTAACTTGAGCCAATTCTTTTTCAGCAAAAAGACTTTGTTCTATTTCTTTACGATGGGTAATGTTGCGGGCTGACCAAATTGCTACAGTGTCAGATAGAGGGGCTACACTGACGCTGAACCAAGCCAGTCGATCTTCTAACTCGAGACTGTATTCAAATTCAGCTGTTTTGCGAGTTTCTAGGATTTCCTTGACTATAGCCTGATAATTCTCGGCTTCAAAACTATCGAAGATTAGGGCCTGAGTTTGTTCAATGATTTGAAAATGAGTATCCAGGAGATCGCCACTCAAAAAATTCGTAGGCAGAATTTGAATCGAATCGTTATTAGGATCGACGGTCAAAACTAAATCTGTCATTGCTTCAAACATCTCCCGCATCTGGGACTCGCTTGACAGCAATTTTTCCTCTAATAGTTTTCTTTCGGTAATGAGTTCGCACAACATTAGCAAACCAGCAATATTACCTTTTGAATTGTGCCAAGGTCTTAATTCCCACCGCAACCAGTCTACCTTGCCATTGCGCCGAACAAAGCTATCCTGCTCGCATTTTAAGAAATTTACCTTTCCTGTCAGACAATCTTGATGATCTTGTCGCCACCGTCGAGGAATTTCAGGAAAAACTTCGTAGTGGGTAAGTCCAATAATATTTTTATCTTCTAGTTGAAAGTCTTCAATCCAGCGATCGCTCACTACGAGATAGCGCATATCACAGTCTAGCATCGCGATCGCCGCTGGAGCATAGCGAACAAAGGATTTTAATACTCGCTGTTTTTCTTGTAATACTATTCTAGTATTTTCTAGTTCTTCTAATTCTTGTTCTAGAATATCAATAGCTTCATAGATTCCTTGGAGATCGACAACATTTTTAAGATTAGGAACAGCAAAGCCGAGATAATTCATTACTATAATTAAGTTTTAAAATACAAAAATTCTGGAATTACTTCTCGTCGAGATCTTCCATTATTACGATCTGATCATATTGTTCCCTCATAAAACTTGAAAAATAGCAGTAGCATAGTCATAAGCCATAAGCTTCAATTAAAAAGAGACTTGAGATGATAACCCAGACGATCTCTTTTCTATACTATAAATAACTAATTATTCAAAAAGTATGACTACAGCAGCCACAGCAACAACAGAACAAATTAAAAATGCGATCGCATCTTACCAAGATAAAGTAGACTACTTAGAAATCCGCGTCGAGCAAAGTGAGTCTACAGGACTTTCTTTCCGAGGTAAACAGCTAGACTCAGTAGATCGTAGTTTTTCTTTGGGTGGAGGGATTCGCGCCTGCCATAAAGGTGGCTGGAGTTTTGTAACTTTTAATGGTCTAAAAGAGCTTGACGTTAGAATCGAAGAGGCGATCTCTCAGGCAAAACTGGTAGGGAAAGAAGAAACCCAGCTAGCTAAAGTTGAACCCATTGAAGATTTTGTGACGGAAGAGATCAAACGAGATCCTCGCAGTGTATCTTTGCAAGACAAACGTAAATTATTAGAAGCTTATAATGAGATCTTATTAAACTTTGATCCCCGTATTCAAACTACAATGGCTAGCATTGGCGATCGCTTTGCGACCAAAACCTTTGCTAACTCTACTGGAAGCTGTATTGTTCAAGAAAGATTAGATATTAATGGGCGTTTTGCGGCGATCGCTCGCGGAGAAGATGGGGTGGTACGTCAGGGTTTTGAGTCCGTCCATTCTCGCAATGATTTTGATGTTTTAGTTGGTATTGAAGATCGGGTTCGTGGTGCAGCAGAACGAGCAGTAAGACAATTAGAAGCAAAATCTGTCAAAGGTGGTCAATATACGGTAATTCTCGATCCTTACTTAGCAGGGGTATTTATTCACGAAGCTTTTGGACATCTTTCAGAAGCCGATTTTGTCTATGAAAATCCTAAAATGCAGGAATTACTAACTTTAGGCAAACCAATGGGTATCGAGCAATTAAACGTGATTGATGATGCGACTATGGAAAACCTGCCTGGTTCAATGAAATACGATGACGAGGGAGTCCCTGGGCAACGCAAGCATCTGATTAAAAACGGCATATTAACCGAGCGTTTACACTCCCGCGAAACCGCTGGAAAAATGACCGAAGCACCTACAGGTAACGCAAGAGCAATTCGCGCTAACTATCCTCCCATTGTACGGATGACCAACACGGCGATCGAACCTGGAGACACGCCCATTGAAGAAATGTTTGAGGGCATCAAAGAGGGGGTATATGCCGTCAGAATGCTAGGAGGACAAACTAATGGCGAGATGTTCACTTTTGCAGCAGCAGAAGGGTACATGATTCGTGATGGTAAGGTAGCCGAACCTGTAAGTGACGTTACCCTGTCAGGAAATGTCTTCCAAACCCTACAGGATATAGATGCAATTAGCAGTGACACTCTATACACTAATGGCGGTTGTGGAAAAGGTGGACAAATGCCTTTACCCGTTAGCGTTGGTGGTCCTCATATTCGGATTAAAAACGTGGTCGTTGGCGGTAGATAAATTATAGTCATTACTATAATTCTGTTTTAGAAGACACAATGAAGATACGACTGTCTTACTTAGAGGTAGTCGTATCTTGATAATTTATACTGTGAATGGTTTAAACCATAGGGATTGTAAGTCTTCACGCAGCATGTTGATTACGTCGTCAACTTCACCTGCTGTAACCCATTTAGAAAGAGCAACAAATACACCTCTAGTTAAAGCTTCAATTCCTGTAGGGTAATCTTGTTCTGGTAAGTTATTACGTACTTTATCGAGAAAAGCACTTGTAGAACGTTCTTTGGTTGGAGTGGCTGCGGGCTTCCATCCTTGATAGTAATATCCTGCGAGTAGTACGGGAAGTTGTGAACCTAACTGTGCAGCTTCTTCTAAAGGAATGCGATCGCGTAGGGCATGTAAGAC
>ENA-ORXT01005520-ORXT01005520.1-marine-metagenome-genome-assembly--contig:-NODE-5520-length-12376-cov-5.742499_pt1 | contig 12376 bp, 7 predicted proteins | sample MGYA00237868_ERZ511482 | MGnify/ENA metagenome assembly ERZ511482 | reverse complement strand
AACAATCCCGCCTCCGCCGCGCGCCACAGGTTGCCCGCATCGACGGTCAGCAGCACATCGGCGGGGCTGTTGCGCCCCTCGGCCCGCATCCGCTCCATCAGCGCGCCGGCCTTGGCCTCGATCCGGTTGACGGTGATGCCGGTCGTCGCCTCGAAATCGCTGTAGAGGCGCTCGTCGGTGTCGTAGTGGCGCGAGGAGTAGAGGTTGATCTCGCCACCCGCGAGGGCGGACGTGGCGGTCACGGCGGTGAGCGCGAGGGCGCTCAGCAGCGTCTGGATACGCATGGAACAGGCTCCGGTTACGGCGGCGACTTCGCGTCGTCCCTGCAACCCTAGCTATCCGAGTGTTTCCGTCAAGAATAATTGTCGAGTGTTTTGGTATGGATTATCGCGCCCTCTCATCCTTCCCCGGATGCACCGCAAGAAAGCCCCCGCTTTGGCGGGGCCGGGCCGCGTGACCCGCACGGCACCCCGACGATCCGCATCCCGCGCTGGAACGGCGGCGCGCCGGGTGATACCACCGGTGCGGCACAGGTGCGGCGGCAGACGGGAAAGCCGCTTCGCCGATTCCCGAAAGGATACCCCGAAGACCCGCGCCGATCCCGCCACGCCGGGCATGCACCGGCTGCACGACCCGACGCGGTGACGGCACCCCACGACGCGAAGGAGAACCGAATGGCCAGAAGCCAGAGAGAACAAGGCGAAATCGAAGGGGCATCCAGGTCTCTTCGTGCGAGCATCCGGCAGATCGGAGACTCCCTCGGCGACGATCCGGATTCGAGAACCCATTCGAACAGAAAGCCGAGAGAGGAACTCACGAACCGCGTCGCCGATCTGGAAGAGGCCGCATATCTGCGGGGAGTACGCGCCGCTTACAGGAATAAAGGCAAATCGAAGATCAGGACCATCGCCGGGAAGAGAAGAATCAAGATCCGATCGAATCTGTCATGAACGACCCGATCCTCACCATCGCCATCGACGGTCCCGCCGCCTCCGGCAAGGGCACCATCGCGCGCCGTATCGCCGAGCGGTACGGGTTGCGGCATCTGGATACCGGCCTGCTCTACCGCGCCGTCGCCGTGCTCTGCGCGGGGGAGGGCATTGCGCTGGCGGAGGGCGCGGCGGCGGGCGAGCGGGCCGCGCGCCTCGACCCCGCCGACCTGGAGCGGGACGGCCTGCGCAGTGCCGCCGCCGGGCGCGGGGCCTCGGTCGTCGCGGCGCATCCGCAGGTGCGCAATGCCCTGCTCGACTGGCAGCGGGAGTTCGCCGCCGCGCCCCCCGGGGCGGTGCTGGACGGGCGCGATATCGGCACGGTGGTCCTGCCGGATGCCCGTGCCAAGCTGTTCGTGACGGCGGACCCGGATGTGCGCGCCGCCCGCCGCTGGCGCGAATTGTCGAAGGACCGCGATATCGCCTACCGCGACGTGCTGCGCGATATCGAGGAGCGCGACGCCCGAGACGCCGCCCGCACCGACGCGCCGATGGTGCAGGCGGAGGACGCGGCCCTGCTGGACACGACCGACCGGACCATCGAGGATGCGGTGGCCGACGCCGTGCGCCTGATCGACCGGCAACTGGCATCCTGAACAAATCGCCCCGTCGCGGCGAATTCCGCGACGGATGCGATCCCGCCTTGCGTGGAACAGGCATCGGCAGGGCGCAAGGGCCGCAACAGACCGGCCCCCGCCCTGCCCCGCAACCCTGTGAGCAGAAAAGGCACATCCCCATGAAAACGCATACCAGGATCGTCATCGCCGCCCTCGCCGGCATCGGCATCGCCTCCGCCGCCCTCGCCCATAACCACGGCCATGGCGGCAAGGGTCCGCGCGCCGAGCGCATGCTCGAACGGATGGACGCGGACGGGGACGGCACCGTCACCCGGGCCGACGCCCTCGCCTTCGCCGCCGCCCGCTTTGCGCGGATCGATGCGGACGGGGACGGTCAGGTCACGCGCGAGGAACGCCGCACCGCGCGGCAGGCCCGCCGGGGCGAGCGGATGGCGCGGATGGACGCGAACGGCGACGGCCTGATCTCGCAGGCCGAAATGAGCGCCGTCGCCGCCGAGCGCGCCACCCGCCGGTTCGCCCGCCTCGACACCGATGGCGACGGCGTCGTCCCGGTGGCCGATGCGGCGCGGATGCGGGGCGAGCGCGGCGAGCGCGCGGGCGGCGGCCGGCGCGGTCCCGTGACCCGGGCGATGATGGAGGAGCGTGTCCTGGCGCGCTTCGACCGCCTCGATACCGACGGCGACGGCGTGATCGCCCTTTCGGACATGCGCTGACGCCGGCGCCCCCATGAAGGAGCGCGGTCCCGTTTCTCAGCACGCGAATCGGGGCCGCGCTCCCTCCCCTACTGATCCCACATCAGGCGCAACTGGACCGGCACCGCGCTGCGCTTGCTCGAATTGCGGCTGTTGATCTCGTATCCCCGGCCTCCCTGCGGCTTCTGCCCGAAGATGGTGTATCGCAGGTCGTTGATGTTCGGGCCGGAGTTGAGGAATTCCGGCACCCCGTCGAAGAAGTCGCGATAGAGCGCCTCGTCCCCCGTTCTGGCGAGGAGGATCAGCGACGCGAACCAGACCTCCCGCGAGACGACATCCACCCCGTTGATCCCGAGGCCGCCGCCCCGCGAGGCGACATGCTCGACGATGTTCTCCACATCGGGGGCGTAGCGCATCTGCGAGGCGGGGCTGTCCGACGATCCGGGCGCGTTCTCCCGGGTGCGGCGCTTCAGTTCCTCGGGGGACATCCCGACGACCCCCTTTCCGATCAACGCGACCAGATCGCGCATCCGCAGCGTTTCGCGCATGACGCAGTAGGACTTGTCCAGGCGAACGCCATCAGGCTCGAAGGCCCCCCGGGGCTGGACCTGGCCGGCGGCGGTTTCGATGGCCTCGCGCAACCGCGCGTTCCCGACCCCGCTGAACCGATAGAGACCCTCGGGCAGGTGGAAGGCGGTGCGATAGATCATGTCGGTCCGCCGCGCGGGGTCGCCCGCCACACAATAGTCGGTCAGGGGGGGCGGCGGAGGCGGAGGTGGAGGCGGAGGGGGCGGCGGCGGCGGCACGATCTCCAGCACAGCGTTCGCTGTCTTGCCCTCGCACCCGATACGGAACCCGACCTCGTTCAGTCCCGGAGCGACCCGGACACGGATCCTCCCGTTCTTCGGACTGCTGAAAGCGGCGTCTCCCCGCCGGACGGACGCGAATCGCAGTTCGCGATAGCGGGACGGGTCCACGTCCGGCACCAGATCGGAGAGAATCAGGTCGCCCTGCATCGCCGGCATCCGCACCCGTATCTCCCGCTGCGGCAACGTGCAGCGCGGCATGTCGGGCGGGGTCAAGGTGAAGGTGACCGTCCTGCCGGCGGCCCCGGGGCAGTCGAACGCGACCTGCACCTGCCGCGCATAGGGTTCGCGCGCCGTCATCTGCCACGCATCGCCCCCCGACCGCCGCAGCGTCACGTCGGCCCCGCCCAGAACCCGGTGCGTGACCGCCCTGCGATCCGCGTCGCTCATGCCCGGCAGCAGGGTGGCGCTCGGCAGGCGGGCGCGTCCGGCCGTGTCCAGTTGCACGTCGTGACGCGCCGGGATGCCCGACAGGGTGCAGGTCGGCGGGGGCGGCGTGATATCGACCCGCATCACCCCGCCCAGGGGCGCGATGCCGGAGGCGGCGTGTTCGAGCTTTATGCCGACGCGCACCGTCCGGGGCACTCCGGTCGCCGTGATCTCCATCGCGCCGGGGGGATAGGAGAATGCCAGCGTTCCCGCATGGGCCGACGGATCGACCACCGAAACCGTCACGTCCCGGGGATCGACGACGCCCGCCCCCGAACGGGTATAGAAGTCGGATAGCGGAACCCTGCGGGCCTCGGATTGCGGCACCGCGATCCGGAGTGTTCTGAGCGCGAAGTCCGGCTCCAGAATCTCGACATCCACGACGCCCGCCCGCGTCTCGCCCCCGTTGCGCAGCGTCAGGCCCAGCGGGTCGAGCGGCCCGGCTCGCCCGTCCACGCCGATCTCGACCGCCCGCCCGCCCACGATGCCGACCCTTGCGATCCCCTCGGGGTAGGCGGCGGGATCGACCGGCTCGAATCGCCAGCCCTTGCGCAGCAGGGCCGGAAACCCCGCATCGAACTCGGCAACTCCCGTGCCGCCGAACGCGATCCGGGCCGTTCCCCTGAAATCGGCGGAACCCCCGCCCGAACCCCCGCCCGGACCCCCACCCTGACCCCCACCCTGACCCTCTGTCGGATCGTGCAGGAGAGAGGCCGCCATGCCCACCAGCAGCAGCAAGGGCAGGCCCATCAGATAGGCCCCCGTCAGCGCGCCGCGCCGGTGGCTGGCGGTGATGGTCCCGGCAATCGGACTGCCGCCCTCGCGCGGCTCCAGCCGGTACGCCGCCGTGCTGTCGGCCCCCCGGCGGATCGGCACGGTCACGCGCGGATCCGCCGGCGGCCCGGCGACCCGCGCGCCGGAGCCGGGGGCGAGAACCACGGCGTAATCGGCGGCGGATACCGCGTTCACCCCCAGCGGATCGACCTGCACCGAATCCCCGTGCCCCGATACCGCGATATCCGCCCCGATCTGGGGCCGGGCCGCCGGAAAGGCGCTGCGGGTGGACCCGTCCAGATGCCCCGGCGGCTCGGCCCTGCCGCCGCCCGCATGCTGCCTGCCCGCATCGTCGGTGATGTCGATCCGCGCGTCGGCAAAGCCGGATTCGTAGGCCACCCCGATATCGGCGGCCTCGAAGGACAGCACCCCCTTCTCGATAATGCGCTCGCGGGGGATCGCGCGCTCCCGGGCGACCGTGCCCTCCGGTCCGTCGGTCCGCAGGGTATAGCGCACCGGGTCGGCGCGGGCCTTCCACCCCTCCACGACGATGCGCAGGGCGTTTTCCCTGCCCGGAATCTTCAGGACCGACAGCTTCATGGTCACCGCTCGGTCCGCCAGTTCTCGACGAAGCGGAATTCACGGCCGTCGCGCCCGCTCTCGGTCAGCATCGCGCCCCAGGACAGTTCCAGCGGGGTCTGCCCCTTCTCGCCGAACTGCGAGGCGTCGAGTTCGCGCCCCGAACTGACGAGGGTGAGGTTGGGATAGCCGCCCGCGCGGGGCCGGATGGCCGGTCCCCCGTCGGTGGCCTGTACCTGCAACCCGGCGGGGGCGGCGCGTTCGCTGCGGCGCATCCACAGGAAATGCTGAAGATACTTCGCGATGCCCCCGCGCAGCTTGTACCGCTGCACCATGCTGCGGTCGGTCTTTTCCGTCACCAGCAGGCGACTGGTGGCGGGAAAGCGCGGGGTCACGATCCAGCAGAGCGCGACCACGGCCAGATACAGGATCAGCAGGTACCAGATGCATATCCATATCCGCGAGAGGATGCCGAGCGGCTGGATCGTCAGGGTCGTCGCGGCGCGCGCCGCCCCCGTCCGCAGGCCGAAGGTCGTCTCCCGGGGGCCTTCGAGCAGGCAGCAGGCGAAGGACGGCTCCTGGGGGCGGGCGAGGATGCGCACGCTCGCGGCCCCGTCCTGCACCGCCTGCGCACCGGCGGGGTCGGCGTAGTCGAAATCCCACCCGATGCCCTTCGTCGTGCCGGTCAGGGCGTCGGGGGTCCAGTCCGGCGTCACGTTGTCGACCTCCAGCACGTAGAGCGGGTCCGCGTCGAAGCCGTCCGGGCGCAGCAGCAGCGCCTCGACCCCCGATCCCGCCCCCCCGTTCCGCGTCTCCACGAGGGTCAGCGTCACGGGCTTGCGGCTGATGCCGACCGTGAAGCGCACGCCGGCGGTCTGGTTCACCGGCTCCAGCCCCACGGCGTCGAAGGCGAGGTCGAAGGTATCGGACCCGGGCCGCTGCCGACCGTCGATCTGCACCGTGAAACCCTCCGCCGTGCCGACGGTGAAGGGGACCGGGGCCGATTCGGCCATCCCCTCCTCCAGCACGACCGCGCCGGTCGCATCCACGACGCGCACGCCCGTCATGTCGATATCCGCCCCGGGCCGCAGCACGAAGCGGTAGGGGTCGGGATCGGCGGGGCCGGAGAACAGCGCCTCCAGCCCCATCGCATCGACCCATTCGGCGCTCTGCGACAGCCGCAGGTCGACATTGCCCGCCGTGCAGGCCGGGCAGGCGGTGGCGGGGGTCGCGGTCAGCGCGAAATCGCCCTCGACATCGATGACCCGGATGCGCAGCGGCCTGGCCTGGGCGGTCACGAAGCCGGTCATGCGGAACACCACCGAAATCTCGTCGTCGTCCTCGGCCCGGTAGGAGAAGGGCCGGGGGCTGAACGCGATGTCCCGGGCCGTGTCCATTTCGAGATCGACGGTCTGCCCGGTGGCGTCCAGCGCCCGGGTCATCGTGAAACTCGTCTCCCCCGCCGGAAGGTCGTCCATCTCGATCTTCACCGACCCCCCGTTGGCCGTGTCGAACAGTTCGACGGCCACGGTGTAGTCCTCGAACGCATTCAGCAGGATCACGCCGTCCGGGCCGGGGGTCTGCACGCGGTCCTCCTCGTCGCGGATGGTGAAGTCGAAGAACAGGCTGGACTTGAACAGGACATCGACCTTGTCCGTGACCGGCCCATCGAAGGGCAACCCATGGGTCACGTTGGCCGCGAAGGCGTTGGCGGGGCGGAACTTGACGATCTGCGCTGTCCAGGCCTCGTTTGCATCGACGGCATCCGGCTCGTCCATGGCCACCTCGTAGGGTTCGAGGGTGCCGCCGGGATAGGCCGATCGCAGCGCCGCCTCGTCCAGCCGGGTCAGGCGGCCCAATGTCGGGGCCAGCGAGACGCTCACGATATCCGTGATCGTGAACGGGGGCGTGAAGGACACGCTGTCGCCCGCCTCCTTGATCAGCGACGATTTCTGATCCAGTTCGGTATTCGACAGTGCCGCCACGATCTTGAGCAGCAGTCCTCGCAGTTCCTCGGCCGTTTCAACCCACAGCGCGCCATACTTGTAGATGGCACCGAAGCGCGCTTGTATGGTGCCGACATTCACCGCCTTGTCGAGGGCTTCGGCGACGCGCTGGTCTCTTACTTTTGAACCGAGATCTCCTTTCTTGTCGCCGAACGCGACGAAGTAGCTGGACAAGACGACGGCGGGGTATTGATCGCGCAACTGCCTGTATCTACTGCCCAGCGCCGCAGCATCGGGAGAGCCGTTGAATTCGCCATCGGTGAGAACGATCAGCACGGCCTCCTTGTTCCCGCGCTCGGTCGCCCGGGCGAGAACGTGGTGCATCATCACCTCTATCGGCTGGAACGGGGTGTTGGTCTTGAGATCGATGGTCGACCAACCCTTGATATCATCCAGGATACCGCGCAATTGCGTGGGGTCGGTACGCAATATCTCGACCACATCCTTCGAGAACTCTTCGTAGGTCAGTTCGGTCAGGACATCGTTGCCCTGCGCGTCGGTCGTCGCCGCCCGGTCGAGATAGCGGCTGAACCGGGCGCCGAACAATACGTCGTCCCGGTCCAGCGAGGCGGCGAGGATCTGGAAGACGAGGGCGGGGATGCGGGCCTTGCTCTTCATGCTGCCCGAATCGTCGAAGACCACGCCGACGACCTTCGCCTGGGCGGGCAGGGCGGCACCGAATGCCAGCGCGAGCGCGAGCAGCAGCAGGTGAACGAGACGTCTCATGGCGCATCCTCCGGCAAGGCTCCGTCCGACAGGGCGCGGGTGGGGGGGACGGAGCGGCGGATATTGTTGGGAAACAGGGCATCGTGCACGCCCCGGAAATCGAGAAAGCCGGGCGAGACGTTCATCGCCGTCGCGTAATACGTCTCGTCCTCGCGCCCGGCACACCACGCCGCGAAGCCGCACATCATCGTCAGCAGGCTGCTGGAATTGACCGCCAGCGCCTTGACGATACCCAGATCGTGGTCGCTGTCCTCGATCAGCACCAGATCGAGGATCGTGCGGTCCCCGTCCCCGCTGCCCGACCCGCCGCCCGACCCGTCCTCGCCGTCGTTGATCGCGAAGACGGCCCGGTTTTCCGGGTCTTGCAGCCGGGCGACCGAACGCGCGGCGAACACGTCGCCCGGGGCGTGTTCGCCGGGCGCATCGCTCATCCGCTTCTGCATCGCGCTGGCCTGGGGGGCGATGACCCGGATGCGCGAGCGTTGCCGGGGAAAGAGCGCCCGGGCGCAATCCTGCGCCAGCAGCGCCGCCGTCAGGGCGAATTCCGGCGTCACGACCGGTTCCGCCGTGGTGAAGCGCAGGAACAACGCGCGCTGGTGGTTGCGGGTCGTCGCGAACACCTCGCCCGTCGAGCGCGTCGGCGCGGCCCCGTCCACGAAGGGCGGCTCCTCCGCATCGTGCTGGTAGTAGCCGAGGGTGCGGCGGTGGAAGGTGACATAGGCCTGCTTCGCCGCGATCCGCACGCTGTCGGTGATGGTGGGGAGCGAGGCGGCGACGATGAACAGCGCCCCGCCCTTGCGCTGCAACTCGACCGATCCGAACTCGTACAGCAGTTCGGGCCATGCCTGATCCGGGGTCGCCGTCGAGTTGGGGGCCAACTGCACGAACTCCTCGGATACCCGGCCCACCAGAAACCGGTCCTGGTCGATCAGGATGGTCCGCCCGCTGAGATACTTCGTCCCGATATCGGCCCGGGGCAGGCTGGTATAGGGGTCCATCCGGTCGGTTCCGGCAGGCACGGTGAAGGGCGGGCGGCTGGCCCCGTGGGGGGCCGTGTACCGGCGCAGACCCTCCGTACCGTCCACCGATTCGATATCCATCCGCTCGCCGATCAGGTCCTCGAACAACTTCTCCAGCCCCTTGCGTCTGGGCGAGGCATCGAGCGTCGCCAGCACCTGCGCGGGCAGTCGCCCGATATACCCGGCATGGATTTCATCCGCCGTCATCGGCTCGCGCCGCAGGGCCGAGAGCAGCCGGTACAGCACCTCCTGCAATCCGCCATCGGGGCGCGGGGCCATGGGCGTGACGTCCGATTGCAGGATGTTCGAATTCTTCCCGAGCGCGAGCATCGCTTCGAGCACGTAATCGCGCAGGGGCCAGTCGCGGCTGACGATATTGACCAGGGTGTTGCCGGGCCGGTCGACCAGGAAGCTGCGGGTCATCGTCGTGATCAGGTCGCCGTCCTCGTTCGAGAACACCACGTCGATCCCCTCCCGGTCGGCCGCCCGGTCCTCGGCGTAATACGACCCCAGCGTGCTGGCCGATCCGTCGGCGAAGCGCCGCACGGTCCCCAGCGCCCCGCCGGTCAGCGACCGTTCGAGATTCTCCACCGCCGTCCTGTCGATCAACCCCTCCGGGTCCATCAGGCAGGTGGCGAATTCCTTGCTCCAGACATGCAGTTGCAGCCCGGCGAGCGTGTCGATGGCGGGGCTGACATGCCGGGCGAACTCCGGGGTTCCGGCGACTTCGCGGCCCAGATCGCTGTCGTCCCGCCAGACGATCACCGTGCGCTCGGTATCGTTGGAATCGCCCAGGGACAGCGGCTCGAACACGGCCTTGCGCCGGTCGCTCATGACGAGCGAGGCCAGATCCTTGGCCCCCCGGACGCCGCTGGTCAGGCAGACGGCCCCCACCGTCTCCTCGTCGATGCGGGTCCAGAGTTGCCGGAACCCGATCTGGAGGCGGGAGAGATCCATGTCCTGCGCATTGACCAGGACGATGGCCCCGATGGTGCGGCTCCATTCGGGCAGGGTATCGAACTGCGTCAGGGCATAGGCCTCGAAATCCTTCTCCGACACGGTCAGGAAGGCGGGCAGCGCGCTGGGGCGCAGGGACATCTGCCCGTCGAAGCGCACGCCCTCGTAGCCCAGCGCCTCCAGATTGCTGTCGTAGTGGTTGAGCAGGGCCTTCTCGAACTGGTCGCAATCCACCTCCGGACAGACGATCAGCGTGAGCTGCCCGTTATCCTGTTCGTTGCGGCACAGTTCGGCGACCACGGCCAGATGGGCGCGGGTCAGCGTCTCCTCGATGACGATGCTCGCGGTCCGGTCGGATACGCCGCGCACGGCCCGCGCCGCCGTCGCCGCCGCCGTGGCGTCGATGTCGTAGGTCTCGCGCAGGATGCGGTCGATCCGCTTTTCCAGCCCCGTGGCGCGGGGGCCGAGGCTGGTGCTCTCGGTGGACGGGGCCAGGGCGCGGGACGGGTCGATCATCAGGATGTGCCGCCCGTATCGGGCCACGAGATCGCGGATCAGGTCGCGCAGGCGGCTCTTCGGGGCCACGGTCTCGCCCTCCGCCACCATCTCGGGCGCATCCACCTGCCTGCGCTCCCAGACGGTATCGGCCAGGGCCACCAGAACGGCAAACACGCCGATCCACGGGGTACGGATGAAGAAGACGGTCTGCTCCGGCCCGAGGGCGTTCAGCACCACGACCGGCGCGACGACCAGGATCATGCACAGGATCAGCGCGGTCAGGGCCGCAGGCCGCGCCAGACCCGGCAGCATCGTCCACCGCTCGAACCCCGGGGCGACCCGCCGGGTCACGCCCGCGCCGACCATCGCGGCGAAGGCGAAACCCGCATAGCCCAGCGACCAGACCGCCAGCGGAAGCAGCCCCTCGATCCTGTCCGGAAGATCCGCATTCACCGGGTCCGTCACCAGAGCGCGCAGGTCCGGGGCCAGCCATGGGGGCCAGACCTGTAGCGCCTGCTCCATCAGCGACAGCAGCGCCGGCACCGGCGTGCGGATCGAGAACGCGAAGCACGCGATGCAGAACCCCAGGCTGGCCACCAGCGGCACGGCGCTCGGCGGCGCGTCGCGCGCCTCTCCGGTACAGGCGGACAGCAACCCGCGCCCCAGCATCAGGGTGCCGAGGACGAGGCCGAGGGCGTAGAGCACCGCGAGGGTGACGTCCGGCGTCATCGGTCCCCCTCCCCGTCGCCGATCTCGAAGGTGTCGGCTTCCAACTCGGTGTTGGCATCGTTGCCGTTGATCGACTTGACGACCGAGATACCCGGAACGAGCGGCTCCGGTGGATCGAAGACTGGGTTCGGGATCGTCGTGAGTGAGCCCTGGGTCGGTAAGAACTCTTCGCCGAATCCTCCATCGGATTGCGAACCGGCGAAGGCGAGAACTCCAATCGTCTCCAGGCTGCTGTCGATCTCGTTTGCGAGACCGACGATCGAGAACTCGATGTCCGGCGAAGCGGCAGACGTGTCCTGCGCAGCAACGCCGAGGAGCTCCGGCGTGGGATCACCGAACGCGGTTGCTGGGCTGGTCAACGCATCGAAGAACGGCAGGAAGTTGAAGGCTCTTGCGACAACGAAGTCGTCGATTGTGTCCACTTGCGGGACGCCAGCGATCAGATCGCCAACACCATCGTCGTCGAGGTCGAAGACAACGGCGAACGATTCGCTGTTGCCCCACGCTGCGATATCGGTGCCGCCAGCGGGCGAATCGATCGGTGCAGTGGCCGTGTTGCCATCGTTGTCAGCATCGCCACCGATGAAGTGGAAGTTGAGACCGATGAAGAGTTCATCGTTCACCGAGTCGTATCGGAAGCGGAGGTCTTCCATCTCGAAGCCCGACCGCCGTGGGAATCCGAGTGGCACACCAACGTCTCCGAGACCGCCTGGATCTTCGATGATGACAACGTCTGGGTCTGAAGCTGGGAAGTCAGCCGTGACGTCTCCGGTGAAGAAGCCGATCGGCGCTGGCACTGTCAAGGCAGGAGTTGCAGCAGCTGTCGTCGTCGTTGTCGTCGGGCTCAGTACTTGGGCGAGAGCGAGCGCCGCAGCCTTTGCCGTTGCCACACCGGTTGCATCATTCGAAATTGTCTTGGACGAGGCAGGCTCGGTCGCAGAAGAGTCAGGAACGTCGTCGCGTTCGATCGTGGGGCCAGCGACCTCGGAGTCCTCGGCTGCGGCAACCGAGTCGTTCGGCGAGTCGGAAGCGTCAGAGTCCTGACTTCTCCCAACGTCAGTCAGCGCGAACGCCGACACCGAGATGACCGTCAAGACAACGAATGACGCCAGGATTGATTTGACCACTGAGAGTTTCACGACAAGCTCCGCACTTCGAGATATGACTACCTTCACGGTGGAGGTCGGTCGCTCTCGGAATGGGATGAGCATTTCTTGATGGGCAATGCGGACCATTTGGGGTCGATCAAAGCGCGATCAAAACACCGCTCTCGGCAAGCACATTCAGACGCGAAACCGCTCGCACCCCAAGTGGATGTGCGGCGAAATCAAACGCTGTCATCTCGCTACCCGGGAGGACGTTTCGCCCCCAGGCAACGACCCGGACACCCGCTCGCCCACTGGACGTCTAACCCGGGAGGACGTTTCGCCGCTAGGCAACGACTCGGGCATCCGCTTGCCCACTGGACGTTTGGCGAAGCCAAACTCCGTTAGTGAGCGAAGCGAACGGCGTGGACCGTACAAGACTTGAACTT
>ENA-ORXT01005519-ORXT01005519.1-marine-metagenome-genome-assembly--contig:-NODE-5519-length-12379-cov-10.093399_pt1 | contig 12379 bp, 20 predicted proteins | sample MGYA00237868_ERZ511482 | MGnify/ENA metagenome assembly ERZ511482 | reverse complement strand
CCGCCACCCGCACCCGCCGCCCAGACGCGTGCGACAGGGTGTGGTCTGGGTGCACGACCACGACGCCGGCGGCGCCGAGTGGCCGCCATGGCGCAGCGACGGCGGCGGCAGCTGGGGGGGAGGGCGCGGGGAGGGGCAGCGCGGGGGCGCCGCCGGCGAGGATGACGCCGTCGGCGCTGGAGGCTAGGGACGGATTTTCCATGGCGGCGGCAGCGCGGGGGGTGGGGGGGGGGACCGCGCGGCGCCACGGCGCCGCGCGCGCCGTAACGAACGCCGCCCGGCGGGCCACTCAAGTGTGCGCCGACGCGGCTGGTGCGGGCCCTGCCTGCATGCACCACCCGGGGGCACACCCCAAAGCTTTCTGCCAAGGGAGGGGCGGGGAGCAACCACTGTTTTCGTCGGCGCTGTGGCCTGCGCGGGAGTCCCGCGCGAGGGGGCCTCGGCACGGTGGTGCGGCATGCACGGCGCGGGTCCCAAGTCGCCAGCTCAGCACGTGGATCAGGTGCGGTGGCGGGCCGCTTCTGGGTCGTCAGCGGCCGTCCCGGAATCCGGCGCTGTCGTTCCAGACGAGAAATATACAATCGAATGACTGAAAGGTGCTGATATCACTTAAACGGACGCAACCACAGAGGTCGATCTGGTGTCAGTTTCCGAGCGACAAAAAGAGAAGATCGACTTGTACTTTAAAGACGAGAAATGATGGGTGTGCTCGGTTGTTTGGCGTTCCATTCGGCGTGTGTATCGCCTGTGCGCGCGCCCAGGTGGTCAGGAAAACGGCAGAGACCTGCGCCGGTGCCGGTCCATGATGGTCACCTATGGGTTTGCAGAACAGGTGGGCTCAGAGATGGTAACATGATTGACATTGGCGAGTGGCTGCAACCTACTGGGTTTTCATGACTCTGAGACACTCAGGCCTGTGCCCATATCAAACCGGTCTCAACGCGACGATCAGTAAGAATTTCGATTGCATGAACCACATGGAAAAAGGCAACCGTTTCTACGCACCTACTCTCCGCTCCTCTTCTCATTTTAGCCCGACTGTACACCCCTGACAATGTCGCCTGCCTTTTTATACCGCACAGCTGTGCTGAGGCCAATCGGAGGCGCTCTTGTGGGCTGGGTCAAAAAATGAGAGGTGTGCCCCGCCTCGTTTGGCACAATGTGCGGCGCAGCGCGCACGGGACCAGGAGCCGCTGGCCCACACGCGTCGGCCAACGGCTGGTTTGGCTCGACGGGTTCGCCGCCGTCCAGTGACAGTCAGCGCCTGGTTTGGGGGACACGGAGAGAAGACACACAAAAAAGAAGGGACAGCGGAAAACAGCACTGCCGGCAGCCGTTCTGCGACAGCTGACGCGCCCGGCTCCCCGGTTCAACGCACGCGCCGTCTTTGGAGGCGACGTCGTTCTCTCGGCCACCCCGACGGTGGTACGAGCCGACTCAACACGCCCCCAATATTCCACCGCCGACGACGGTGGTCACGACTCCCGGTAGAGCCTGTGCGTGCAGTGAGGCGCCGGAGGCGATCGACGCACGGCCGGCTGTCGCCAGCCCCACCGTGGAGCCATGAGGAGCGCGCCGAGCGGTGCTCTCTCTTCCGGCTCTTCGGCATCGCCCCTCAATCAAGCTTTTTTTTTCTCTTGGGACGAGGGAGCCCTTTTGCGATTACACATGATGGGCACATGATGAGACGTCCCTCACAGTGCGTTCTGGTGCCATGCACCAGAGTGCGTGTGTTGGCATGGTACCGGGGGGGTCCCTAAAGATAGTCACAACGTGGAATTTTGTGCACCCCCTCAGAGGCATCAATTTGACTACCAAGGCCTCCAGAGAGATTTTCCAGGCACCTGCAAGAAAAACAACAACTCGGCCCTATCCAGCTCTGTACTGTCTGAAACATAACGATCGCGGCGCGTGCGCATGACAGCAAAGGCATCATCACGAAGCGCATGAGCTGGCGGTTCTGATCATGTGCTTTCTGTAGCCTGAGGAGCTGTATCAGCTGCATCCGGTCGCCTGTGGTGCGACGCCGCCGTCCCTCTCCCCGAAAAGAAAGGTCTCCTCTTCATATCCGGCAAGTCATGATAGGCTCGTCCGATATCCTGCGCGCCCACAGAATGAGCCTCACAGGAAAGAAGCAAGACTGGCGATGCCGCCCCCCTCCCAGAGCCTCGCGAAGATACCCCGTAGCCACAGGGCTGCTTGCCATACCCCCACTGCAGCATCCTCTACACAGCTCGCAGTCTCCCGGCTGCCAGCAGCTTCTTCTTCTTCAGTCTGCGTTAAACAGTCCCCCGCCATCTTCACCCACTGCTGCGCACGCCGCCCGGCTGGCTGCCCAGGAACGGAAAGATGGCGTGAAGTCGGTCGCGGCGGCTGCCGATTAAAATTTTAGGGCAGCGCTGGGCCCTGACAGAGGCGATTACAGTGATCACGATTGCACGCGTTCGGAGGGATTTCAAGGGATAATGCATCGGAAAAAAAGAAGAAAGTCATCAGAGCGGGGTGTGCATCATTGTGTCACTATCATGCGAGAAACAAATAGAAGAGGTGCTGCTTGTTTGTTCCATGTGCCGCTTGAGGTATGGGCGCGTCACAATCATAGCTTTTCGTATTTTTGAAAATCCAAAAGACACATCATTCGACGCACCCCCGGTACACCTCCGGCCGCATCGATCTGGTCACACCGATACCGTCCGTTCCGGACCATCTCAGATTTGGTCGAGTCCAATTCGAGCTCGATCCTAACTTGAGAGGCTACTTTACTCAGATTCATCAGAGACAAGAGATCAACAAGCGATGCTCGCGCGACCACATCCAAGGATCTTCGATGCCGGAAGCGCCGCGCATCATAAATTTAAGCGCTGGCGTCAAGCAAGCCGTCTTGAAATGCTAAAATCTGTGACTCCCTCAAAACATTTCTCTGTCAAAGCATGCCCACGCCGACAAAGTCACATTCACTCCGCGTCCTCCTCATCCTCGTCCCCCTCATTCTCCCCATCCTCGTCACTGGAGCTACAACCGTTCACACCGTCCGCCCCAGCGTCCTCCAGCTCAATGTCCATCTCATCGGCACGGTCCTCCACAACATCCCATGTGATGCGGCGCACCGCACGCACGCGCGTGCGCGGCTTCCGCGCAACCGCACACGTGGTCGGCATTGCGACTCACTGCGCAAGGCAACACCCAGAGCACTCAGGCGCGTGCAGATGGGGGGTCGGGGGCGCAGGGGGGCGTGGAGGGGGAGGGCGTTGGGAGAAGGCGCGGGTCGGAGGGGCGCGCGCGGAACCAGAAGGGCACGACACAGTCGAGGGCGGCCGTGGCGCGAGGCGAAGCGCACGGGCTCAGTCGGCCTCAGCAGCCCGCAGTGCGCAAGGCTGGGGCAAAAACAGCGCGCGCGTGCGAAGCGCCTGATTGCCCAGGCTCGCCGGCCTCGGATCAAAATCGCGCACTCGGTGGATCAAGAAACCTTCAAAGTAGCCCCACAGTTGGGATGGATGATTTTCAATCATTGCAAGATTTTTGCACTTCTTTGCTGCGACCGTCTTGGCAGGCCTCTGCAGACCTTCATGCCAGCTGGAATACCACGACCACAGGCCAGTATGACTCGGCAGGATATGGGGACATCGGCTGGAGGCCAAATTCCTTGTTGGTGTCTTTTCTTGTCGGGTAGGGACGGCAAAAAGCCCCCAGAGGCAGTTTTGTGCTGTGTTCAGGCACGACGATGAGAGGCTTCTCGAATGCCTATGTGTCCCATTTTCTGGAACAAGAATTTCGAGTGGGTCTCTATTGCGCAAGAGAAATCCGCTTGCAAAAAGCTGTTGATGCGGCCGAGCTACAGCCAGGCAGAAAAATCCTATTCACAGGGGTCTAATAGAATGGGATAGACTTTAGGAGTCCTACTGTAGGCTAGAACAAGACGGGAGCAGGAGAGGAGGGGAGGGTTGGATGGCGTGTGACGCCGCGCCGCAGAGGGGTGGAACGCGTCACGGGAGAGCCGATGCGAGAAGGGTCGGGCAAGAGGAAGAAACACCGGAAAGCTGGACCATCTTTCAATGCTGTATCGCCCGAGGAATGTAATGCACTGCTCTACCATGAAAAGGACTACATCACTATCACACTTATGCGGCACTTGTCATATTTTCCCAAAGACGCACTCAATCTTTGAAAGTCGACATACAGGTGAGGGCACGCACAGGCGGTTTTGGCCATGTTCACCAGTACAGCCGATGACTCGGCTGAACATGGCTTCCTCCTCAACGGGGTAGCACGCATTTTTCCTGAGAAGCTATACAGAGTCTGAGAAGCCACCATAGAGTAGGACCCTACCGCAAAAAAATCGGGACAGTGCGCGCACCAGCCGCGAGCATGAGCCCGCCGCAGACGGCGGCTCCCGGCACCCTGCTTTCGAGCGAGATCGCGCACGTGGCAGGACTCGGTGAGACACTTCGAAGCAACGTCACATGCTTTGAACGCTAATCAGCCAATGGGAATACGCCAATCAGTCGGTTTGAGAACTCCGATCCGCACAAAGCCAAACGTACACACACATCTGAGTTTTTTCCATCCTGTATAGAGTACAGCCAAGTAACCTCGGCTGGTCTCACATTAAAAAAGGCGCAAAGTGCAATGAACAGCCTCGGAGGGTGCCACGCCAGAACGGTGGGCACGGGGAGCGCCACTGACAATAAAAAGGACATCAAGTGCATTGACAATAAAATCTCAGGAGGTGCGCCTCTATCATTCGAAGACAGAGCATCCCCCCGGCCGCACTCACCAGGACCCCTCCGCCCGGGCGCGACCGTCACCAGCGCCCGCGCGGCTAGCCACGCGGGTTATAGGCGCCCGCACCCTCTCCGTCGCCGTGGCGCGTCCCCCCCCCGCCGCGCGCCCTCTGTCCCCCGCGAGGAGCATGGCGGGTCCCCGGCCACATCAAGCAGCGGCTACGGAGCCACCGCCGCCGCCGCAGCGCTTGGCGTCCCCCTCCGGGGGGCCGTCCGCTGACCGATGGACCGCCACTTGCCCGACATGCCGGCCGCGGGGGTGGCCGGCGGACGGTCACGGACGGTCGCGGCAACGATCGAGGCCGGAGTGGAGGCCGACGCAGCGGCCGACATGGCCGCTCAGCGCCTGATGCCCGCTGACAGGCCGCGCAGAGCCGTTCCTGCGCGTGCCCACACACCCGCCACGAGCACGCCGCCGACCGATTGGTTGCCAGGGGCACAGACGTCACCCGGACGGGCGGCGGCAGCCGCCGACCACCGCCGCCGCGGTCGCGCCGCACCACCCCCCCCCCCCGTACCGCACCACACGACCTCGCACGGACAATGCAGCCGGCAGCCCGGGGTGCGCGGTGGCAGCCGCACCGTGACCGTCGCGTGTTGCAGCCGCGGAAGCTCCGCAACGGGTCGGCAGTGCCGCCGCTGAGGGGGGGGGGCGCCGCCGCCACAATCAGAGCGGCGACGGCGACAACAGCGGCGGAGGCGGGGCGGCACGGGACGCTGCCTACCACTCTCCCGTGCCGCGGCAGCGGCGCGACGCCGACGCCGACGCCGACGCCGACGCCGACGCCGACGCCGACGCCAACGCTTCGGTCCCACGACTCGCTCGTTTGGGCGCGCCGCCGTAGGCACGAGCGAGACAGCCGCCCGTCGCTGCCACCGCCGCACCCGCTGACGTCCGCCAAGCTGCTGTCGGCCGCCGCAGCCGCGCATCACCGCCGCAGCCGATGCCACCACTGCGGCGACTGTGGCAGCCGCGACGAAGTCAACGCCACCGGCCGCCGCCGCACCCGCCACCGCCGGCCGCCGGCCGCGGGACTGAGGGACGCGGCAACGATGTCCGCCGACGTCTGCAGCGGCCTCGAGGCCACCATCCATCGGCGTTGCGAGCGGGACCGTAGCGGCCGCCACGAGGGGGCGCCGTCCCCCACCGTCTGCTGCCGCGACGCGCGACGCGCGCCACGTCCTCGCGCCTCGCCGCCGCGGGCGCGTCGTCGCGGCGACCGTCGCCGCGGAGGTGACGCCGGCGGCCACAAAATGGAAGAGCAGCAGGTCGGCCACCGCACTTGGCGCGGGGGGGGGGGTGGAAGGTAGGGGAGTAGGGTGATGAAGAATTTCAGTGACGGCCACACAGTCTTCGTGTGCGCGCGGACGCGCCGCACCTCGCGCCGCCGGCTGGCACCGGCGGCGCGACTGCCGAGCGAGTTGAGGCATCGGCCTGGCACCCGCCCCCCCCCCGGTTTCACGTACCACCGCCGACGCCGCTTCTCCGCGCCACCGCGTTCGCCTTCGTTGCCACGCGCAGCGGGCGAGTCTGCGACGGCTGCTCTGCGCCGTCACGATGGCGGCGAGGTGGACGCGCCCGCCTCCCGCCAGACCGCCGCCGGCGGTCGGCCAACCGACAGGGCGCACGTCGGCCGCGGCGACCGCCACCAACGGTCTTGCGGCCACGAGGTGACCGCACGGCCGCGGTCGCCGCGGGCGCTCGCGATAGCCATTGCTGCACCGCTTCTGCCTGCGGCATCGCCGCCGGCACGAGCATTGGCAACCCGACGCCCCCCTTCCCCGCCCCTCCCCGCTTGCCGCACGCCGCCAGCCGTCATCTCGGCGCCAGCGCCGCCGCCAGCGCCCGCCAGCTACAGAGCCGCTGCCGCCGGCCTTTATCGTCTTGGGCGCGCCCGTGGCGGCGGTCAATGCCAACGGTGGACGCGCGGGCGCCGCCCGCTTCGCGCGCATGCGGTGGCGGCCGCCGCGCCGGTGGCTGTCGCCACCCCCTTGCAGACGCCACCGGAATAACCTTCGCGCACCCGCTCGCGACGCCGCGCACGCTGTCGCCGCCCGTGATGCCGAACCCCTTGACAGCCGCCGACGCCGCCACGACGCCGGCTCCCCAGGCCGCCGCGCACGTCGCCCGCCGCGACGCGCGGCATTGCCTCCGCTGGGCCGTCGCACCGAGTGGGGAGGACCGAAGCGGCCTCCGCGTCAGCTAGCTACGCATTCACGCAGCACCCGACGAACGCCGTCGCGAGGGGCGGCGCGTGGCCTGCCATGTATAGCGGGCGGATGGCGGGGGGGGACGGGGAAGGAAGGTGCGCCACAACCAGACAAAAGAAGGGGGGCGCGGGTGAAGGGGCGTGCGCAAGGAGAGTGCAACACCATGCGACAGGAGCTCAGGGCGCGGGAGGTGGCGGGGCGGAGGCGAAGATGGTATACCACGACGCTACGGGAGCGTGCGGAGCGGGGGATGACGGGCAGGCGGCAACGAGGGTTCACGACGACGCAGCGGGAGAGCGGGGGCCGGGGGGCGGTGGGATGCGACGCGGCCAGTAGTAGGGACGACGCGACCGCGCGTCACAAACGCCGCTGGTAAGGAACCAGAGCGAAGGGACAGTAAATTGCTAGGGAAAGTCGACGTGAGGAAAGAAAGCACCACGAAACTGCTCCATCCTCCATACGAAAGGTGCACACACACACCAGTTTTGACCATGAGCGCAGCGTGCAGGCGGGCCAGAAAGGCCTGTGAGCACGCCGAGTTAAGCCGGCTCTTACGGCTCTGAGCTTTACGTCGGATGTATGAAAAGCCAAGCTGCGACGTGCAAAAATGTGAGTGGTCTAGAGAAAATTCCCCTCTCAGAGAGGCCGGAAACGACGAATTGGCGACGCGTCGCCGTTTCTGCCTCTATGGCCCCTGTGAGAAGGGTGGGACGCGTCCCAAATCTGGCCTCTCCGGCCTCTCTGGGAGAGGTGGCTGACAATCCAGGATGAGGGTCATTCCAAGCTACTCAATCCTTCGTAATTTCGAGTTTGCGACGTCACATGTGACGGCTCTGTCCAATCAAATGCGTGCATCCCGCGTCGCAAACTTGGCGATGTTTAGGGATGTGCAACTGGGTCATATGGCAAAACCGCCTGAACCAGTTTTTAGCTCAGCCAGTAACCGGTTTAAAACCGGTTTTAATTACGGCTTAGAATTCGAGTACTTTTTGTAATGTTGTGCTCCCGCGTGGCGTTGCTGTGCTCACTTGACAAATCACCGCTTCCAGTTCTGCGAGGCACGCCGGACGGGGACCGGCCTATCGATCCAACTGCATTCGCCTGCCGGGCCTCCGTCAGGGTTGCTGGCGTTCGAGGGGGGGGGGAGGCAGAGGGCGCTCCGGCACCTTGCACAAGGGTCGCGGACGGCTGCGTTGCAATCCTGGGGACTGGTGGCTTGCTTTGCGCTGCTAGCACTCGTGTGTGCGAATAGTCTCGAGGTCTGCTCGTGTTGCCTAGACGCGCTTTCATCGACTGGGGTGGCTATCCTTCGTCGCCGACAGTCGACGGCGCCCACCACGTTCTGGCAACGCGGCCGACCGGGTGCACTCGCTCTCCGATTCACGCCGATGCTGCCTCTGTGTCACGGTAGGTCGCGCCTCCGCACAGTCTCTTATTACCTTCGTGGTGGCTGGCGCTTCACTAGCAATGAGAAATGGGACGGTGGGTCGAGCAGTAGGGCACTGCGGGGAGGGTTCTCGAGTGGCTTTGTTCATTCAGCGTGCAAGCACCGGCGGATCACTTATTGGGACATGCATGGATGGTTCCCGTCGTTGTCTTGAATGAATGGCATTCGTCACCCACTCGCTGGCCAGCGCGTTGCTTTTCGTCGGGCCTTGTCGTGCTGCTTTCGCTGCTGTCTTTTCTTGGGCATCTCCGTGCCGCACTGCATCACGACGACTGCCGTCCCACTGCGCACTTCTTGATTTCCTACACAGGGCGTCAACGAATAACGCAGATCCCTTGTCCGCGCTCTCGCTCTCGATTTCCGTAGCTGTTGTCCACTTGTACGTTCAGCGTTTCTCCGTTACATTGGGAGTGCGCCAATGTCCTCGTCGTTTTCTTTTCTGCCGTTCTTCAGTCGTTTTCGTGTGCCCACGCCTATGCGTATCCTCTATGTATGATGTGGACACAGCGCTGTTATCGATGGCGCCTTTTGGGCAAGCTGGGACTTGTTGGTTGCGAATATGCTCCTTACTTTGGCGTCGTTGTCTCATCTCACGTTCCTGTTTAGTTGTTGATCGCTCTTGCGACCTGTTGCGTTGCATGCTCACCTGCTGCTGGCGTGTTTCTGATTCAGTGTACGCCTTATGGATGCTATGATACCCTACCCAGTTGCAACAAAGACATGTTGCTCTTCGTGGGCCGCACAACTGCCATACCAATGATCCGCTTGCCAAGTGCTATTCACTCTGTCAAGAGGGAAGGACGCGTACTGTGTTTGGCGCAGAAGCTGCCTTGTTCGGGCTGCGCGTGCCGGTGACAAGGCGAGGCGGCGGAGAGAGCACAGAAGGTAAGGCCAGGCAGAAAGGGGACAGGCGGAGGAAGGCCAAGGAATTTTCAGCTCGGGATGAGGGGGGGGAGGGAACGACCGGGTGGAGGGCGCCTGCTTAAGAATGTGAGCGGCGAGACGACGTGCTGGGGATGAAAGTGTACGTACATGAAGAACGGACGGATTAAGTTGGCAGCTGGATGCTTTATGTCCTGTCAACGGCCGCTCGCAGAAAGCGTGCGCACCACGCTCTCGTGACGCTTCTGTCCTGTTGACACGGCCATGTGGTGCTCTTCACTTGCAAATCACCCACATCCTCTGACAAACCAAAATCACTGCTTCCCTCGCACCCGTCACCCCCAGACACATCGCGCTGCCGGCGATGCCGAAAGTTGTCGCTGAGTACTATGTACTTATCCGCGTTCCTGCCCGTCATCCGAGCGCGTTGCTTCGTGATGATGCGCCCCGCTCGAGAAAACACACGCTCCGATGTCACACTCGTCGCAGGGATAGGCAACAGGTATCGGGCTTCCAAATCAACGCGAGGGAAAGCCTGCTCATGCACGCGCCACCAGGAAAATGCAGTGGCCTCCGGGTCAGATGTAACGGCGCAAGCAACATTCGCCTCCCACTCGGCCTCCAATGCCAGGAAATCACGCGAGGACACTCGACTCGACCGAGCTTGTCCCCCCGCCCGCTCATCCACCCCAGATGCAAAGGACCGCAAACTTTTCAAAAACGTGCGCGGACGTTTGGTTGGCGGATCGTTGGTACCATCAAGTGAGGGCGGCATCTCCGTGTCCTTCGCCGAGTCCGCCCGCTCCACCATCCACTTGATGACCGCGAGGGCGCTGGCCCGCGCCAATGCAGTTGTCCCCGGTTTGTTGCCAAACGCAAATGTCTTGGTAAAGGGATCGCACAGCATAGCCGCCAGTCGGATGCCAAACCAGTCGGGATTGGGACCGAGGAGGCGCTCCTTCTTGCGCCGCGCGTGCATGTCGCTTAGAATAATACGTTTGAGCGTGGCAACCTCCTCGCATTCACCAACCACAGGCGCCCTAATCTTCCGCACGTACCAAAACACGGACTCCTCCATGCCACTGGTCGCTGCCGTCTCTGACCCGAGGCTCGCCGATGCACTCTCTAAAACCGTCCAAAAGTCAATGATCGGCAACAATGCTGCCTGCTCCATGCTGTTGGGGCATTCGACCCGCGTCTTGGAACTGCTGACAGCGGCATGGTGGTAGTAGGCAGACAGCGCGGGGGGGATGGCAGCGCCCACGCGCACGAAGCGGCGCACCATGGCCAGCGTCGACCCCCAGCGCGTCGGGCAATTTGATGATCAGCCGGGACACGAGCTTGGTGGCCGTCACCGGCTCGCGCTCCGCCGCCGCAGCGAGGAGGTCGTCCTCTCGCTCCACCGACACCCGCAGCGCCTCCGAAGAGTTAGTGCTGTTCCGGCACAGCTTGGCCACCAGGCGCACCTTCTTCAGTATGGAGCCTAACGTGGGCGTGGCCAAACCGGCCCGCACGGATAGTTGAAGGGTGTGTGTGGCGCATCGCCCGTGCTGCCACAAGAACGAGGCGTCCCCCGTGTGAGTTGGGGTCGCTCCACCAGGGCGGAGGGCGTCGGGAATGGCGGTGCAAAATGCATCCGCCCGCACCTAGGCCTCCGCGGAGGCGTCCAGGGACTCGCCCGAGAGAGCATCCGGCGAATGGGCGGGCTCCCCGCAATCAGAACCGACGTCATTCAGGTCAGCTCCATCGCCCCCTTCTTCGTCGTCAGATTGCTCACTCCATTCGTCCGCTCCGACCTGTCCGCCCGTTAGCCTAGCCCCAATTACAGCAACCCCAGCGGCGTCGCCCAACCGCCCGGCATCGGCAGCATGGGATGCGCTGCCCGCATCCCCTACGGAGGTCCCGCCCCGACCGCCATCCACCATGCAGCCGCGTGGACCATCTTTACGCATGGCCGTCCCCAGAACGCTGCCTGCAAGCACGCAGTTGCTGGCCCCGTCGGTCCGCACGACCCCGACCTTGTTACCCAGATTAAACTGGGCAGCTACCTTCAGCAAAAAGGTGGCAATCGCCGCAGCCGTGTGACGCCCGTTTAAGACGGCACAACGCAGCACGCGCGTCCGCAGCTCCAAATCGTCATCAAGCCGCGAGATCACAAACGAGCCAAACGGCTCATTGGCCAGCGACGTCCACATGTCGGTGTTCACATGACACACATACACGCAATCGAGCGCCGCCCGTGCTTCGTCGTGTAGCGCCTGGAAGCGAGATGACGTGGCGCGGGTGAGGGTGAACCGGGAGAGGGTGGTCAGCCGGGGATTGGCTGCTGCGATCATTGCAACGTAACTGGGGTCCTCTACGAGCGCCTCGGGGCATAGCGAGGAGATGACCATGTCGACTGGCTTGGAGTAGAATTCCCGCTGCGTGGAGTGGTGTCGTGAGGACGGCTTGGGGGGTGCTCGAAGAAACGTAGAGATCAGACCTTGCTGCGCCCGTACTCTTCATACCCGCACCGAGGAGGAGGCGTGACCACGAGAAGGGGACTCCTCTATGCCGTGGAAACCTTTGAGGTGACGATTCAGGTTGGTGGGCCCGCCAGCGTAAGCCACCCGGCCGCTGGGGTGGCCAAGGTGGTCCTTGTGGACGCACACAAAGGTGCGCCTGTCCATCTCCCCCGCGCTGTTGTACTCGGCCACAATGTTGTTGTACGCCGGGCTCTTCTTGTTGCCCGTAGGAGTGGGAGCCCAGGTGGACCCGGACGGGGGGTGCCGCGTGGATTGCGGCGCCAGTGGAAGACCGTCCGAAGTTTCAGTCGACGCGGCACCGCCGGCGGCAACATCGCCGCTCGCCAAGGGGGTTCTCGATAGCTGGATCGGGGATGCCAGAACGGGGGAGGGGTGGGGTGACGGGGGAAGCACAGGAGCCATGGCGCTCACACGAAACAGCGGTGATGTAGCGATGGCCAATACAAGAAAGAAGAGGCGACTAGGCAGCGAGGACGTCACGGTGCGGCCGCGACACGATCAGGGCGCGGCGATGGCGGCATCCTTTGTGCACT
>ENA-ORXT01005518-ORXT01005518.1-marine-metagenome-genome-assembly--contig:-NODE-5518-length-12380-cov-17.367878_pt1 | contig 12380 bp, 8 predicted proteins | sample MGYA00237868_ERZ511482 | MGnify/ENA metagenome assembly ERZ511482 | reverse complement strand
TCTGTTTTGGCTGCTTTTTTTTCTTGCTCATTCTGCGTGTGCTTTATTTAAGCGGCTAATTTACGGTTTTTTTGGGTGAAGAACGGACACTTTTGCACATCTCATTTAAGTCCATATTTATCCAAGATTTCATTTAGTGCCGAATACATTTGAGAATCATAGAAGATAGATTCGTCAATATGAGACCTGAAATACCCTTTTAAAGTAATGCCGTTCAGGACTACTTCTTCCTTTTTATCGCCTCTTCTTACTGATTTAAAAAGATTGTGCGTCTTACTCAATTCGACAATAGCGTTACTAATTAATGTACTGCTAATGTATAAATGTCTGTCTTTTAATTCAATGTTTTTGATTAGCAGTTCTGCATCTTTTTTTAAATCAGTTTCTACTTTGGAAGTTACTTTTTGCGGATTCAAATTCTTCAACCTTCCGAGTACCAATGAAACTGTATTTTCTAATGAAGGAGGAATTTTACATTTCCTGTCAAACTTATATTCTTTAAAGTCGATACGATATTCATCGTTCACATCGTTGAGATACATCAAAATTCCAACAGGAAAACAGACGTCTATCACTTTGGTTAAAAACTCTTTATATGATGCTATACCGAATTTCTTCTTCGCTTTTTCCAATGAGATAATCTCTCTTATAATTCTATTCCATTTTTCAGAGAAAATAGAAAATCCCTCCAAATCGAACTTATCGGTAAATATACAAGTATAGCTAATTCCCTCTTTAAACCTATCGTAATCAGCGTCCACAAAAGCGCCTGTCTGCTTGATTTGGCTTTCATGACATAACCTTGTACACTCCATACATAAAGGTTTGCCTCTCAAGGAAATAAACGTAATCTTCTCACCATTCAACATCTCCTGATATATTGAGGTATCATTCCTACTTTCCGTAAATAAAACCATCTTATCAGAGTTTCTGAGCAGTGATTTGGAATAGGTCATTACATAATTGGGGTCGTCAAATACGTTGGTAATACTGAGTTCTTTTGGCATTTTTTACTTGCTTAATGACATAATTGAATCATCTTTACCCATGACAATAAGTGGAGAATGGGTAGAAAGTATCATTTTGAGTTTTCTGTTTTCGGCAATTTTTTTAAGCCAACCATATATTTTAGTTTGCCAATCTACGTCCATTGAAAGTTCAGGTTCGTCTATCAAAACAAGGGAGTCTTCAAGAGCTGTAAACAAAACAGAATATGCTAATATAATTACTTGCTGCTCACCTGATGATAGAATTAACGGGGAGAAATTTTCTGTTTTTTTGCCCTTTTGGATTTTGACATTCAATCCTTCGGGTAGCTCAATAATCACTTTTTTATTCGATAATGCAGAGTTAACAATATTATCAAATAAATCAATAGCAAACAATAAAGATTCATAAGGTTTATAAGCCTCCAAAGTTTTTTCTATAATGTATGCTACAAGTTTTTTTTCGGTTCCGCCGCGATTCCCATTCAAATTCGGTTTAATATTACCTACCGATAAGCCTGTTCGCTCAAGGCTGTTTTTTTTAGCGATAAACACATCCATCAAACTAATAAATTCGACATCTTCAATCTCTTTAAAAGAAGAAAGGTTATCTTCATATATTTTTTTCACTAACTCAACATTTATTTCATCCAAATTTTCACGAACACGCGATTGTACTTCTATCAGTTTATCTTTTAAGGTTTGAGTGATATTTTCTACTTCATAGACTTTTACTTTTTTTCTATTCCCATTGAGTCTTTTATCAGATATTTGTCTGTCAGCACCTACGTAAATAGTCTCCCAGTTATTTAATACATTATCAACTTTAGTTGGAAGTGAGATTTTTAGTTTACCATACTTATTCAAAATTGTGGACTCGACCATATGACTATCATCCTCGTCTGCCCAATGTCCACAATTGAGCTGTGTTATAGTATTACTATTAATCAGGTCTTCAATTAAACTATCTACATTATGAGAATCATATAAATCTAATGACGTTGTTTTTTCTTTGGAATTACTTTTTTCTCCTGTCGAAAAAATTAGTTTAAAGCTGTCTCCTGATTTTTTTTTATGAATAGTGATACTTTGTCCTTCGAAAAATCGAAGTACTATCTCCTGAAAATTAACTTTCAATAAAAAATGCCATTTTTTATTAGCTATAGCATCTATCGTTTTGAGTATAGTTGTTTTGCCCGATCCATTTTTACCTGCAATAAAGGCTATTGAGGCATCCTCACTAAATTTCAGTGATTCAGTTATAAATCCAAAAAGATTTTTTATACTAAATTCTTTTAGTGTCATTATTATAAATATTTTTGGTTTTCAATATTCGTAAAATTAGTTAACCAAATTATAGTAACAAATTTACGTTTTTTATCCCAATTCATTAAAGAATAAGTCACTTAAATAGGCACTTGTAATGTTCTTCCATCAAATCAACAAAAAACCTACTTCTACATTATGTACGCTCACGATGGCTTTTTTCATAATTTTCCATTAAAGGACTTTCAAAACATATCGTCACATTCAGCACTTCAAGTACCGCTATGATATTTGCCCACCGAACGGTTTGTTTGCCTTTTTCGAGGTCATATATCACTGTTTTGCCAACACCTGAAAGTTCAGCAAGTTGATTTCGACTCAAACTCGCTTGTTTACGGTGATAGTGGATGATTTCATGTAGTGCATTTTTTACCATTATAACAGTAAAAATATGCTATTTCTATAAAAAATTCAAATGAAAACAAAAATAAAGCATTTTTTTACCGCGATGGCAGTAAAAAAACTTATTCATCAGAGTCCATATTTTCATCATACATCTCAAAATTATGTCGCAACTCTCGGCGCACCCACGCTTCGTACCCCTTCTGTTTAAATTCAAACCAATCCTCACGCTCGTCGCTGTTATCTACCGCGTTCTTAAAATTGGCAAACGGACGCCTACCATTTAGTGTTCCTATTAAGCGTTTTTGCAGCCCCCTGTTGCCTACTTGGTCTGCAAAATCTTCCATGATAGAAAAAGCATCTCTCGACATCATAGGTTCTATCAGCACCCATTTATCCGGTTCTTTTTCAATAACTTCCATATCGGCTCTATGCTCTTCTTCTACACCACCCATTTCAGCCATTTCATCCGTTATCATATCTCTTACTTCGCCCGTTTTTTTGTGAATATAACAAAGCAAACCTGTATCAAGTGTTTGGGCTATATCGTAAATTTGTTTTTGTGATAATTTCATATTTTAAAAAAAAATAAAGGTTCTTTGACAAATCCAGTGAAGTGAATGAAAATTTGGGCGTATCCCCCTCCTTATCAGTCGGGGGTCGGGCTATCCGGCACTCTCTCCACTCCGCTATCGCTACGTTAGGGAAGAGGAAGAAAATAATCTACCCCAAATGAAGAAGTTATTTTTTTTATATGTTTGGCTAAATTTGACGCGCATAGCTGGGCTACGTAAGGAGAATTTAGTGAAACATATAAGAAAAAGAACAATTCAGACGGGTAGATTATTTTTTTCCTCTTCCCTTAAGTTCAAACAACACCTACTATCCCTTACGCAAGAAACGAACAATCGCGAGGCACAAAAACCAACAATCACCGGATTTGTCAAAGAACCACTATATGCAAGTTTGTGTGCAATGACTTATGTTATCAATATTATTGCCCCAAAAAGTACATTCAAAAAAAATCTTTTGACACTGATAAATACTTGCCCTAAAGGACAATTAAAAGAGATGGGATTTCCGCAAAACTGGCAGCAAGAAAACTTTTGGCAGTTATAAATGAATTCGACTTTAAAGCCCTATCTTCTGACATGTCCAAAAATGCCCGACGATTCACCGCAAGCCAGCCCCACTCGGCGGACATTTCAAAATGTCAGGCGAGGAGGCAAGCCGCATAAAAAAAGCGCAACCCATTGATTAACAATGAATTGCGCTTATAAGTACCCATGACTGGAGTCGAACCAGCACGTCCATAATCGGACACTAGGCCCTCAACCTAGCACGTCTACCAATTCCGTCACATGGGTAGAGAAGTTCAAGTTTAAGAACAAATTTAAGTTTAAAAAAATAAACTCGCGCCTAAACCCTAATAACGGAACGCAAAGATACGCTTATTTATGAGAGTATAACAAATTTTGAGCGTAAAAAATTCACTTACATACAAAAATATTCTACCGCTTCTGTGTCTCGCGTCTGTTATTAACCGTTAACCATTATCAAACCTTTTCCTCCAACCACAAAACCGTCCAACAGACCAGCAAACCTATATAAAACCACCAAAGCGGTAGCCGTTGCACGACATTTTTTTGCAAAGTCGGTTTTCGGAAATTTTCGGGCGATTTTTGGGCTTGATGTGCGTGATTGGCACGGATGCCTTGAGCGATTTGTAGCGTTTGCCAGTCGTGAGTGTGATCGTGTACGTATAGCGTGTGCGTGTCGCGTGGGCGACTGCGTGTGTACAGTGTGTGCCAGCCCGTTTCTCGTAGATGGGCGCGACCTTGCCACTGTTCGGGGTTGTACGGATGTTGGGCGAGGTAGAAAGTGGTGGACTGCTGGTTTGGGTCGGTGATTTCTCCGGTTGGGGGGACGGTAGTCGTCGTCAATTCGAGGTCAATCGGCTGCGTAGTGAAGGCAAAACCACCGTCATTTGCCGTCCATGTATCGCCTGTTATTTTTGGGCGATTGGTGGTGCTTAAAATCTCTGTCCACAAGGCATCGTACAGTTCGTTTTTGCCATCCAAACGCATTTTATACGTCTGATTGGAACGTAAAAGCGCGACCCTGCCCTCGCCTTTTTGGGTGTATGCCGCTGCGCCTTCGGCGAACGTTTTTTCTTTTAAAGAAAATGAGAATTTTGATACGGGTAAATTAAATTTTTCGCTTGTAGTTTTTTGATTATCAATAAATTGCATTGTTTTTTCTTGACTTTTTATCAATGAAAAATTAAGAAAAAACCGCTTTTGACTACTTGTTAATTTGGAATCAAACACCGCATCATCGCCCCAAATAATGCAGCCCATTCCGCGTTTTATTTCGGCTTGAATGTCGTTGAGTTCCCTCGAATTCATTTTTTCTAATGCGGCTGTCGTGCTGATAAAAACGTTCGTTTTAGCGAGCAGTTCGCGGCTAATTTCCTTGAGATTTACGGCGTCTTGATTCACAAATTCTGTCCGAAACTTACCCCGTGTAACAGTAGAACGCACCGCCACCCGATGCCCTCGGTCTGACAAGGTATTTTTCAGATATTTTGATTCAAACGAAGGCGCAAGATTGATGATAACAAGGTTCAATTTCTCCTTCGGCAATACAAAAACAGGAAAATGTTCGCGCTGACGTTCGCGCCCATTTGCGTCTTTTACGACCAAGTGAAACAGGTAGCGACCTTTCTTTTTTACAGTTTGGTTTAAATCGAAAAAATAGCTTTGTGCGGCATCTATTTTCAGAGAATCTGTTGCACCGCTTTGCCCTTCCAAGACCAGCCAAAATGTCGAGTCATTAGTGTGCTGATATTCGCCTTGAACGCTGAACACCTCATCCACAGACAGCGTTTTTCGATAGCCTATTTTCGTAATTCCTTCGGGAATTTCATTCAATAAAAAAGTTGTTTTCAAGCTATCGAAAGCCGCGAGTTCGTAAGGTGAAATACCATTCCCGACCACAAAAACCTCTTCCAATCGCGGCTCATTTCGTGTCAAATAATTCGCATCGGGAATCTGCCTCACTTGCTTATCAAAGCCAAGCACCGCAGTCGTCGAAAACAACTGAATATCAGGTATTTCCACCAACAAACTATCCACCACACTACGCTCAAAACCCGCCGTCAACAAAGTCGCTTTAAACGCCTTTTCACTCACCAATTGATAGGGACGCAATCCGATTAAGAGCAAACACAAAATTGCCAAAATCGTCACAGGAATACGTAGCCACAGTCGCCGTTTATCTTGTCGTCGAATTGTAAAAAATAACAGCACCACACATAGCAATGCCGCCGCCGCGAGTATGGCATCTCGTTGTGCGGCGTTGGTCAGGAATGATATGTTGTCTAGTGTATTCATAATAAACCATAGGGTAATGCCTCCGGCTTGCGTCACCGTAATGTAAAGAAAATTTATGAATTTTCTCTACGTTACGGGTATTATGCAGACGCAAGCCAGAAGTGTTACGCTAGGGTCTACTTTGATTATCGAATTTGTTTTAGATACATTTTCGTGAGTTGATTTTTGGGATAAGTACGTTGGGTCGGTTCGCTTTTTGTGTCTGGCAATATTCGTAAAATTTTGCCTTGAATATCCGATAAATAATTTTGCAAATACGCACTTTCGAGGTCATTTTCCGTCAATATTTTCAACGCTCGCAAGGTACGAAAATAACCCGTTTCGCCCGTCAGTGCCAGTGCAGCGATTTCATTACCGGCATCATTCAAAACGACTTTTTCGGAGCGATTCGGGCGGCGATTTTCTTGCTTCAATCGCTCTAAAATATCAACAGCTTGACGCATAGAAACAAAGGCATCTTTCGGCGCATTATCCCTTAATAGTGAAAGACTTATCGCATCATTAAGTTCGCCTGTCAGTCGCTTTTCTGCCACCTTTATTACTGGAGCATCGTAGCCTATGCGCTCCACGTATACACGCGAGGCTTGCTGCACTTGTTTTATCAATTTCAGGGCAGCGTACTCGTATGGCAATGCCTTTTCCGGTTCATTCAATCGCAAGTGCAATTCGGCATCCCACATCTTAGAGAGTGCCGCACGCAATTTACCGCTTGTCGTGGCATCAAAAAAGGTAGCTTCCTCCATCTGATCGTGCGCGTGGATGTAGGGTTCGAGTGGGTCTTCGGCTTCACCGTCCGCATGTTGCTGAGCGTGATCGTGTCCTTCGTGTCCCCCATGTCCTGACGTGCTGACGTGCTGATGTGCTGACGTTTCTTCATGCTGATGTTCGCAGTTTTCATCGTGTTCATGTTCTTTGCCCTCTTCGTGGTCGTGGGCTTCATGGTCATGACCTTCGTGGTTGTCATGCTTGCCTTCTTCGTGGTTTTCGTGGTCGTGTTCGTCTTCGGGTGCTGCGCTGGTGACTGCGCCGATTACGGTCTCAAATTCTTCGCCCAAAAATTTGCCGTAGCGTAGGCGCAAAATCTTTTGGTCGGCGGCTATTCCGTTGGATGTTTCGTTAAATTCTTTTTCGGATATTTTACCTTTTTGTGTGATGAGTTTTTCAGTGTCGATGATGATTTGTCGTTGGCTACGAAAATAGGCGGGCATACGGTCTAATGCCAAGCTACCTTCCATTTCAAAATCGACTTCGGTCGTATCAGCAAAGGCGATGATGTATTTGAAAGTTTTGGCGGTTTGGGGCTTGGGTTGGCGGTTATCAGTGGCTTCGATGTGGAGGTAGAGTTCGTCGCCGGGCTGCATGCCAACTTGGTGCAATTCGATTTTATGTGCTAATTGATATGTCGTATTTTTTTCGACGAAATTTTGATCAAAAAAGAGCGTATCATCGCGAAATTTGACGGCTTCACCCTCTCCTCTACTCAAGGTCGCTATCATTCGTGCGTCACTGATGCCGTAGTCGTCTTTTACATTGGCAGCGAATGAAATGGTTTGTAAGGTATCATACAAATATTGAGCGTAAGCTTCCAAGCCTTCTACCCGAATATCGGGCGGAAAATCGGGCGTGGCTTCGAGTTTGTAGTAGTCGGTTGTTTTTACATTCCCCTGTCTATCAGCATATTCTATGTTATAAATTATGTTTTCTTTTAGGGTAAATGAAGCGGTATAATTGCGACGGTTTTGTTTTTCTAAAGGTATTTTTTTATCATTTTGAAGGCGAATAAAACCGGATTTTATTGAACCGGAAAAACGAAGCGACCATTTTATGTCGGAATCAACAGGGGCTTTGATGCTCGGTGATTCGCTGGTAAATGACGACGTTCGCGTGTATAGTGGGGGCGTTGCATGTAGTTTTATTTTTTGTAAAATAATTTCCTTGTAAACCGTTTTTTCTACGATAGTATCTTTTATAGATTCATTTTTATTTGTCGGAATATTTTCCGTAAAAAAATTATTATTTTCAATAAAATTATTTTTCAATAAAAAAATACTCAGGGCTACTATACTGATTAAAATAAAACTAAAAAATGCTTTTTCTACTTGATGTGGCAGTTTGATTTGAGGTTTAATTTCGATTAGTGACAAGGCGACTTTTTGACGTTGAATTTGAGCAAGATGAGGTAAATTATTTTCATTTAAAAGGAGTAAATCGGCACTGTTTTCTAATGTCGGATAATTGAAATTGAGATAAGAAGCAATATAGTTTTCATTTACTTTACCTAAAGCTTTTTTTTGTAAAAAAATCAATAAAGCAACAGCGAAAGTTCCGCCGAAAACGGTAGCGATAAATTGGGTGTTTTCTTCAAAAAGATATACAAGTACTGCCGTCATTATTCCGAAGAATAGAGACCACAATACCGCCTCGAATACACGAAAAGCACGCAAATGTGTACACATTTCTGAGATAATTGAATGATTTTTTTTATTCATTAAAATATTTTGAAAAAATGTGGATTTAGTGAAAGAAATTAAATAAATTGTTCCAAAATGCGCCGTAATTTTTTCTTCTAAAGAATTCAAAAAATCGTTGCATAGCCACAGCTACGGAACTATTTTTTGTGTTTTTTAGAAGGGAAAAGAACAAGCATAATGGGGCAAGTTATTTGTTTTCTTTCACTAAATTTGACGCGCATAGCCGAGCTACGTAAGGAAGATTTAGTGAAACATATAAGAAAAAGAATAATTCAGACGGGTAGATTATTTTTTTCGTCTTCCCTAATTTAAATACTCACTAAAAACGGCACAATAAAAAATAAATATGGCGAAACGTTTAGTCAAAGTTGCATCAGAACTTAATGTTGGTATCGGTACTCTTGTAGAACATCTAAATGCGAATGGATTCTCTATAGATGGTAAGCCGACTGCGAAAGTGACCGATGAGATGTATAATAATCTCCTCGAAGAATTTCGTGGTTCTATTGCTATAAAAGAGCAAGCTGACCAGCTTACCATAGGTACGCGTAACAAACCCAAAGAAAAGGAAAAGGAGAAAGAACCAGAAATTGATGTAGTCGTTGAAGCTCCCGCTAAGCCGGAGCCAGTACCAGAGCCTATCCCCGAACCTGCGCCGCTTCCAGAACCCAAACCCGTTGTGGTCGAAGTTAAAGAAGAGCCTGTTGTATTTACGCCACCACCTGTATTGGAGGAAATCGCTGCGCCCGATATTCCGGAAGAGATAGAACTTCCCGTAACAGAATTTGAAGCACCCAAGCTGCAAGAGGTAGAAGCACCCAAGCCACAAAAGGTAGAAGAGCCCAAGCCACAGAAAGTAGAAGCACCTGAAGCACCTATTGCAGAGAAAACTCCTGAACCCGAACCAGAGCCTGCGCCCGTAGTAGAGAAAGCAAAAAAGGTAGAGAAAAAAGAGAAAAAAGAAAGAAAAGAGAAAAAAGAAGAAGTTGCGCCTGCGCCTGTTGCGAAGAAAAAATCTGAACCTGAATTCATACAAACACCAAAGCTCGACGGGCTAAAGGTTATTGATAAGGTAGACCTTCGCGAGCTCAAAAACAAGAATAAGAAAAAGAAGAAAAAGTCCGACACCAGAAGAGACGGGCAGAGAAGAGCAGAGCAAAGGAGAGCAGAGCAGAAGAGGCAAGCCCCTCCTGTTGTTCAGAAAAAAGATAAAAAATCGAAAGAGGAAATCAAGAAGCCTGCAGTAGAAGCACCCAAACAGGTTGCCAAAACACCTACGGCTTATGTGGAACCTGAAATGTATCGCGCCGAGACACCAACATTAAAAGGTGTCAAGATATTAGGTAAAATCGACCCTGCCAAACTCAAAAAACAAACACCTAAAAAGAAGAAAGATAAGAAAAGAGACAGCACCCAAAATAGACAGGGCGGTGGATCTAACAGCGGAAATAACAACCAGCCGAGAACAACAGACAATGATGGTCAAAAACGCAAACGCAGACGTAAAAAAGTAGCTACCGGCAACAATAGACCTACTACTGGCACTCCTGGTGCTGGCAATAACACCAGCGGTAATAATACATCCGGTGGTGGTGGCGGCGGAAACAGAAGTGGCGGCGGAAACAGAACCGGCGGCGGAAACAGAAGTGGTGGCGGAAACAGAACCGGCGGTGGAAACAGAGGCGGTAGAGGTAATACATCTGGCGGTAACAGACGCACAAACCGAAACGGTAGCAAAGAAATTTCCAAAAAAGAGGTAGACGAGAAACTAAAACAAACAATGGCACGCCTTCAAGGTGGTGGCAAAAACAGAAGACAAAAACTACGTCGAGAAGAACGCTCGCGTCGTCGTGAGAAACAAGAACTCATAGAACAAGAGAATCAGGTCGCAGCAGAAGTGATTCAAGTGACGGAATTTATTTCCGTTTCCGAATTTGCGAGTTTGATGGATGTATCGGCGACCGACGTCATCATGGCGTGTATGAATATGGGCGTCATTGTAGCCATCAACCAGCGTCTTGATGCCGAAATCATTGAAATCATTGCCGAAGAATTTGACAAATCCATAGAATTCATCAGCGCAGAGGCGCAGATGGAAATCGAAGAAGAAGAAATCGTTGATGCACCCGAAGACCTCTCTCCGCGTGCGCCGATTGTCACCGTCATGGGACACGTCGATCACGGTAAAACTTCACTATTAGATTACATTCGCAACGAAAAAGTTATCGAAGGTGAAGCCGGAGGAATCACCCAACACATCGGTGCATACGAAGTAAAAGTCGGCGAAGATGACCGCAGAATCACTTTCCTTGACACACCAGGTCACGAAGCCTTTACTGCCATGCGTGCGCGTGGAGCCAAAGTCACGGATGTTGCTGTTATCATCGTAGCAGCCGACGACAATGTAATGCCACAAACCAAAGAAGCCATCAGTCACGCACAAGCTGCGGGCGTACCTATCATCTTCGCTATCAACAAGATAGACAAAGACGGTGCAAACCCCGAACGCATCAAAACCGAACTTGCCCAACTCAACTTCCAAGTCGAAGAATGGGGCGGCAAATATCCTTCGCAGGAAATTTCAGCCAAATTTGGGGAAGGTGTAGACGAACTACTCGAAAAAATCATACTCGAATCTGACATACTCGAACTCAAAGCCAATCCGAACCGTGATGCACAAGGCGTTGTACTTGAAGCATCTCTCGATAAAGGGCGCGGTTACGTCTCCAAATTCCTCATACAAACAGGAACACTCAAAATCGGAGACTCCATCGTAGCAGGCTCACACTTTGGTAAAGTTCGTGCCATGATAAATGAACTCGGTCAACGTGTTGACGTTGCAGGGCCATCCGCACCAGTACTCGTACTCGGTATGAAAGGTGCGCCACAAGCCGGTGAGAAATTCAAAGTCTTGAAATCAGAAAGCGACGCCAGACAACTCGCTGCCAAACGCGCACAAATACAAAGCGAACAAGAACGCCGTGCCACCAAACGCCTTAGTTTGGAAGAAATCGGTCGTCGTCTCGCACTCGGCTCGTTCAAAGAACTCAACCTCATCGTCAAAGGTGACGTAGATGGTTCTATCCAAGCCCTGTCCGACTCCTTACTCAAACTCTCTACCGAAACCGTACAAGTCAACATCGTCCACAAAGCCGTTGGTCAAATCATCGAATCAGACATCCTTTTGGCATCTGCATCCGATGCCATCATCGTAGGCTTCCAGGTTCGTCCTTCCTCGCTCGCTCGCAGACTAGCCGACAAAGAAGGCGTACAAATCAAGTCCTACTCCGTCATCTATGCTGCCATTGAGGAAATAAAATCAGCTATCGAAGGCATGTTGGAACCGACCAAAGAAGAGCGGATTACAGCTACCGTCGAAGTTCGCGAAGTCTTCAAAATCAGCAAAGTCGGTACCATTGCAGGTTGCTTTGTACAAGAAGGTAAAATATCTCGTAACGACCACATCCGCGTTATCCGCGACGGCATCGTAGTCTATCCGATGAAAGAAGGTGTCGTCGGTGAACTTGCCTCTCTCAAACGCTTCAAAGAAGATATGAAAGAAGTCAAAAACAACTTTGAATGTGGCATAAATATCAAAAACTTCAACGACATCAAAGCAGGTGACATCATCGAAGGTTACGAAATAATAGAAGTCAAACAGAAATTGAAATAAATAGCAATTAATCCATAGTCAAAAGTCCATAGTTGAAATTAACGTAAACCTATAACTCTTTGATTACGAATTACCTAAGGGAAGAGGAAGAAAATAATCTACCCCAAATAAAGAAGTTATTTTTTTTATATGTTTGGCTAAATTTGACGCGCATAGCCGAGCTACGTAAGTGAAAGAAATTAAATAA
>ENA-ORXT01005517-ORXT01005517.1-marine-metagenome-genome-assembly--contig:-NODE-5517-length-12385-cov-8.461326_pt1 | contig 12385 bp, 8 predicted proteins | sample MGYA00237868_ERZ511482 | MGnify/ENA metagenome assembly ERZ511482 | reverse complement strand
GGCGGCGGCGGCGGTGCTGCGGCTGCGGCGGCGGCGGCGGACAGCCGCGCGTTTGGCCTCTCGGGCGTGGAGGCAGTGCGCGCGCTGCGTGGCCGCCGGCGGGAAAGCGCCTCGGCGGTTCGCGCCGGTGCGCAGGGGGAGCTTCCCGGCGCGGGGGGAGCAGTTGACGACGTTGTGGGCGCTGGAGGGGGTGACAGCAGCAACCGCAGCGGTCCGTGGGTGCCTCCAACCCGCGCTTCAACGACACGGCAGGCGCCGGCGCCGGCACCCGCAACGGCGTCCACGCCTGCAATGTCTTCGCCCTCCCCCCGCCGCATGCACCGCGCCATCATGCACTTGTATTGTGCGCGCTCCGAGGCAAGACGAGGGGACATCTCGCCGCCGCGACGGCCCTCTGCCGCACGGCACTCGGTAGAAGGGCGACTTGGGGGGTCTCCATCGGGTGGGGGGGTGGCAACTGGGGCCGGGGGTGCTGGAGGTGGGGGTGCCCGCCGGCGACCCCGGCGGCTGCTGCTGCCCGGCCCCGGGCCGTCCCCGTGGCTCCTCTCACCTCCGCGACCGCCGACGCCGCCGCTACCGTCGCCGCCGTCGCCGTCGCCTGCCGTTTCGCGGCGGCCGTCGCCCCCGCCTCGGTCCCGCTCTGCGACCGCCGCGGGCGGGGTGAGTGGCCGCGGTGGTGGGGTATTCCGCCGCACCGCGTCGGCGGCCATGATTCCGTCGGCGGGTGTTGGCGGCCGGCGCTCCCCAGCCGGTGTTTTGGGGGCCACCACTGCCACCGCAGGTGACAGCGGCGGGGATGATGAGGAGCTGGCGGCCCAGCGTCTGGCCGCTCGTCGCCTCCTTGTACGGCGCGTCGACATGCAGGCATCTCCACCGCCAGCGGCGTCCCCACCGTTACATACTGCGGCGGCCATGTTGCTCGGCGCCGACGGCGGTGGTGCCGGGCGGGATCTTTCCAACGGTCTCGCATTGTCTGCCGCTGGCACGCCCCCGTCGCGGCTAACGGCTCGGCCGATGGGAAGTCAGGGCGGCGAAGCGCCCCGCGGTGGGGGTGGGGAGGGGGGCGGCAACGGGCAGCCGCAACCTCGCTTTCCCATCATGACCCCAGACGGGGGCTTGTCGGATGGTGAGTACGTTGTCGCGGACGAAAGCTTCCGCATGCGCGCACGGCCTGTGCTGCGGACGCTCCGCTCAAACCGGGCTCGCGACGGTGAAGCGGCGATGGACGGGTTGGGGCAGGAGCTGGGCGTCGGCGGTCGCTTTGTGTACGATGGCGCCGGCGCCAGTGACGACGCGATGGGCAGCATGGGTGGCGGAGGGCGGTGGGGAGGCGGAGGGGGGCGTCGACGCGCCGCGGGCCGTGGCCGTGGCCTCGGCGGTCTCGGTGTCGGCGTCGGCGGTGGTGTTGGTGACGGTGGGGGTGGGCGTGGCGGACGTGGTGGCTTCCTCACCGACGATGACGGGGATCGCGACGGCGCCGGGCGGCGAGGCCGGGGCGTCCGCCGGCGTTGGCGCCGCAGCTGGCTCGCCCGCCACCTGTCGCTTCGCCGGCAACGGGGCGGCGCCGGTGGCGATGACGGGATTTCGCCGGCGGGAGGTGCGTTCCTGCCCTACGACGGTGGCGACGGCTTGGGCTTGTGGGGTCTCGGCGGTGTCGGCGCCACGCCTGACTACCGCCGCCGCCCGACGTTGCGTGCGGGGGGAGTTGGCGGGCGCCCGCGCGGTCGCCGGGGCGACGCCCTCTTCCGCGGCGCCGGCCGCGGCGGCGCCGGCGGCGACAGCCCCGGTGGGATGGGCGGGTGGGGCGGGCGCGACAGCGACGGCGATGACGACGGGCTTGATGCTGGGCCGATGAGCACAGCCTTTTTGCGGCGGCGGCTGCTACCGCCAGGCGGCGGCGGCCATCCGACTTGGCAAGCCGAGGCGATTGGCCTTGGTGGCTTGACGAGCTATGGGGCCACCGCTTACGGCGACGACGTTGCGGACGGGTGGGCGGCGCGGCGGACGGCGGCGCAGCTGGCGGAAATTCACGAGCTCGTCGCCCTCCACCGGCGGGCTCTCCGCGCGCCGGTCGACGCGGGCATGGGGCTGTCTCTTTCCTACGAGCAACTGCTCGAGCTGGAAGCCCACAACGTACGCCGCGGGTTGTCGGTTGCGGAGCTCCGTCGCCTCCCCGTCCGCCACATCCCTGTGGACCGGTCTGGTCGGGGGGGGCAGGGCGGGTGCAGTGCGTTCGGCTCATCTTCGTCGGACAAGGTCGGCGGCGGGGCAGCGGGTGGGGGTGGTTCCGCGACGGCCTCCCCGTCGGCCAAGTCGTCGTCGGCGGGCTCGTCACGGTTACCCCCTCCCGCTGCTGCACCACTGCCGACACCGTCGCAGGTGGCGGCAACGCAGCCGTCGGCTGTCGACGACCCAGACGCAATTTCCCCGGTCGGCACCCCCGCCCGCCGCCTCAGTGATCGTTCGGTGGACGCCCTCGACGGCAGCCGTGTGTCGCTCGGCGCCCGGCCGGCCGTCGGCGGCCTGCCGCCTGCCGACCGGTGGCCACGGCCGGACCGGGCCGACCGGCCGTCGCCCAGCCGCCACTCGGCCGACGGCTGGACGGGGCACGGGGTGGTGGGGGGCATGGACGGCCGGCGTCGTGGCGCCGATGGGCCCCTGTCGAGCGGCGGGCGGGCGAGCGACCGTCGGACGGGCGGGCGGCTGGGCGGGCGGCTCGAAGCCGCCGAGCGGTGGGCCGACCGGGGCCGTGGCGTCGCCGTCGACCGGTCGTCGTCACCGCCCGCGGCATGCCTGAGCCCCAAATCTGTCCTCGACCGGCCCGCCTGCGAGTCGCCCGCCTTTGGCACACGCGACGTGGCCGCCTCCACATGCCTCATATGCCTCGAGTTGGTCTCCACCGAGGCGGATGCCACTGACGACGGCGAGTCGACCGTCGACTGGGACGTGGGCGGGAGCATGGTCGGCGAGGGGCGCTCCGAGGTCAGCGGGGGGGGCGACACGGTCGCGGTTGTCGTGCTGCCGCCTTGCGGCCATGCCTTCCACGAAGGTTGTATTAAGCGGTGGCTCCACGCGAACCGTCGCTGCCCGGTCTGCCGAGCGGAATTGTGATGGCTCTCAGCATTGAGGCAGTGTTGTAGAGATTTGCTTTTTTCTCATCCTTTCTGCTCTTCGTTCTTTTGCATTACCATGTGCTGCGCTTGTCCCTCACTTTCTCCATTGCTACTCATATTGCCATTCTCTTGCGCGTGCATTCGTCTTGTGTCGTGTTGGAAATGCAGGGTCAGTCGCCTGGATAGCGTACAGCACGAAGGGCGACAGGGTCTCTGCCATTTATGGCGTGTATGTAGCTCCTGTACAGATGCCGTGATCTGCCTGCTGCCGCTAGGGGCTTCCACTGTCGAGCTCAGTGCTCGCCGCCTGGGCTTCCATGGCCGAAAACCCAGCATGCTGTCTGGACAACACTCCATGGCAGACATAGTTCTTTGATGTCACTCATCTTCCACCGGCCCACCCCCTTCCACCCCCATGCCCCCCGCGCCCACCCCTCCACGCTCCGTCCTCACATTCGTGGCGGTCGAATCCCCGTGACCCAGACGAACAGCGTTGATAACAGCGCCGTCGCCAGGATAGCCTCGCGAGCCCCCCCGCCAAACAGCGAGGCCGCCCCCGTGCCGAGGTGAGGCAGCGTCCCGTGCTCGACCGTCATCCGCTTGAAGCGACGCTCTTCGACCCAGGTACCGCGGAAGCGCTGACCCCCGCGCCCCCAGCCGGTACGGGAGCGGCCCATTTCGCGCACGGAGTAGGGCATGGCAGCGGCAGCAAGAGAGGAAATGCACGCCGTAGATTTGCCAGGAATGGAGAGGATGTGAACAAGGCGTCGGGGAGAGGAGCTGCCAAGCCCCCGTCCAGATAGATAACCAAGCCGCCCAAACGATGGGATAGGAGGATACTGACGAAGAGTGCCCAACAAAAAAGCTGACGGAAGGGGAGCGAGGGGCAGGGCAGGTACTGCAGGTCGACGACTCTGGTGTGATTGCTGTTAGCGCTGCGAGGTGAAGCCGTCGACAGGATGCCTCCGGGAGCCGATGGAAGCACCGGCCACGCCTCCCGGACGAAGCCGTGTGTGGGGCGCTGCTGGCGACGTCTGCGGCGAGCGGGCTCGTTCGTTCGCTCCGACCCCACTTCCGTCTCCTGTTCCGTTTGTGAACGGGCCAGCAAACGTTTTTGGCCCGGAGTCTGGGCCAAACCCGGTTCCTACTCGGCAAGCCGCCTTCTGCTGCGGCCTTGTGGTGCGAAGCCGACGTGGCAGTCATCCGTTCACACTTTCGAAGGCTCTTACACCTACCCCTGTTGCCACAACGACGCTTCTGTCAGCTGGACAGGGCCGCTCATGCGGCCCCAAGAGACACCAAATGCGAAACAAAACTGCGGTTTCTTCTTGCCCGAGGCCCGACCTTGGGCTTGCACCCCCCCCCGCCCCCCCCTCCCTGCGTCCACCGCAGGGGACCCCTCTGGTGTGGCATCTGGGAGGCGCTCCGAAGCCCCCCCCAGCGGGGGCCAGCTGCCGCCCGCTGGGGGGGTGCGCGCGCGCAGCAGCGCGGGCACACGCCGCCGATGGACGGCGCCTGCTTGGCCTCGCCGCCGCCGCCGCCGCCTGTCGCCGTCGGTCCTCCGCCGCTACCGCCACCGTCGTGCTCCGTGGCAGCCGTCGGCCAGACGCTCGGCAGGTGGCACTATCACAGCTGCCGCCTGGTTCTCCGCTGTGCTTGCGAGTGTGTTTCTTTGTGCGGTGGTGCGACAGCCGGCGGCGTGCGCACACGAGCAGTGCTGGCTGGCGTCGGCGACAGCAGTTTTTGCGCTTTTGACCAGCGCGGCGGGTGGCCCGGCAGGCGCTTGCGAGTCGGCGACGTGCTGACGTGCACTGCTGAGGCGACGCCGACCACGTGGTGTGTGCGGACGTCCGCGCGGTGTTGCCTCCCTGTTGTTGGCAGAGGTTGAACGGTCAAGGGCCCGGCGGTCGACCGACCTGACGTCTGCGGTGGGCGCCCGTCCCGCCGCGGCGCAGGTGGCGGCTGCCATGGCGGCAGCCACCTCTTCTGCAGCAGGGTCGGCGGTGCCCGCTATAGGCACCGACGCACCTCCCTCGGTGGCCTCGCCGTTGCTTCCTACTTGTGAGGTGGCGGTGGCCACACCGGGGACGAGAGGTGAAACGGGTGGTGCGACACCTGTGGCCGTGACGGCGACGGCGGTGGTCTCCGCTGCCAACAGCTCCGCGGTGACGAACGGCACGGACGCGGGAGATACGGGTGGCATCCCCGCCGACGGTGGAGGAGGTGGTGAAGCCACTGGTCGTGGCGGGTCGGCTGCCGACGTGGATAGCGGACCGGTACTCGGCGGAGTTGTCGCCGGCAGCTCTCCCAGCTCCGCGGGCGCCGGCGTGGATGCGGCGACGCCGCCGTTGCTGTCGCCGCCCCCGCCGTCGGCGGTTATGACACCGACGCCACCGCCCGTCCTTGCCAGTGGCCTCCCGCAAGTGCCACCGGGTGGGGGTTGGGAGGACACCGTCGTGCCGTATGACAAGACACGCTACTCAGAGGACGAGGCGTCTGCGGCCCGGCTTTTGCTCGGCGTCATCAGGCGCTTCAGCACGCAGGCATGGCGCGGCGGGGTGGCCGTTGGGAGCGCCGGTGGCGCAGTCGGCGGGGGCGGCGGTGGCGCAGTCGGCGGGGGCGGCGGTGGGGGTGTCGGTGGCACCCGCTCGACGGGGGTAGCCGTCGGTGGCCTGTCACGGGGAAAGGCCAAGACTGACCGGACGTTGACTCCGTCTGGCAAGGACCCCAAGGCCCGCGGCGCCGACGCGCCGCAGTCGGTCGACAGTCGCGGACGGGGGCGACGGCCGTCGCCGTCACCGCTCAAGAGGAAGCGGGAGGGAGGCGGCGGTGGCGGGGGTGGCGTTGGCGGCGGCGGCGGCAGTGGCGGGTCGGGCGGCGCCACGCCAGCAGGCACCACGGCGGCGGGCGCCGTCGCCGGGGGCGCTCATTCGGCGGGACCCCTGGTGTCTTCGTCGTCTCTGGCGGCGGCGGTGTCGACGACGTCGGGGGGGACGGTCGGCGGGGGGTCGGCCAAGAAAAAAGCCAAGAAGAGGTATGTTGCGAGGTGGGCGCTCAAGGAGCTGCTGCGTGAGCGCTGTGTGGGTGGCTTGTCGGCCTTTTTTTGTCCCGGTGTCGCTCTGGAGGCGTTTGGTGCTTGCGCTGGTGAGGCAATGAGCTTGGCCTTTGTGCCGCCGACATCTGGTTGACATGGTCGCGCGAGGCAGCGCGCGACGTGTGTTTGGCTGGTTTTCTTTTGCTTCTGGCATTCTGACGTTGGAGCCACTGCTCTTGGTGCGCCATGTCGTGTCTTCTCGGTTGGTGATGTTCTGTTTGTCCAACATTCTTGGTTGGCTTTGTGCTTACTCGTCCTCCCTCTCAGTTCTGGCGGCAGTCACGCGGGTGGGGGAGGCGAGTCCCGCCGCTGCGTACAACCCGACACTGAAGTGGCCTGCAAAGTACGGGACCTGGAAGGCTCTGGCGGCTGGATATGGATCCTCGGTACGGTCCTCCGCTACGCCGCCGACACTAAGAAGTACGAGGTGCTGGACGCGGGCGAGGTGGAAGATGATGACAACGATGCTGAAAAGCGTCGCAATGGCCACCCGCCACAACCGAAGTACGTTATCGACCCAAGTTGGATGAGCTTCTGAGTTTGTCTCTGTCGTTGTTTTAGAGTGGACACGCTGCGGAGTGGCGACGGGTTTTTAGATACCTGCCATTGTGGAGACCGTGTGCTCTTGCCTGTGACTGGGACTCCTTTTTGCCAGACATGACTCCCTCTCTTTTCATGTGACAGCGCCTGACCTTAGACCTCTTTTTTTGGTGGGGATGGTTTCTTGCTCCGAACGCGGAACGATTGCTGTGGACTGTGCCATCTCGTGCTTGTGTTTTTTTTGTTCCAGGAGCTATTCTGTTCCCCGCAACCAGCTGTCGGTGCTGCTGCCCAACCCCAACATGCGCCTGTCGGCGGGCACCCGTGTGCTCGCCATGTACCCTGACACCACGACCTTTTACCCAGCAACAGTTGCGGAGAACGCAGCGTCTCGACGGGACCACATGTACCTGCTTAACTTTGATGATGAGGAGGACGACGCGGACGCGGGCGGTGCTGGCGGCGTCACGCTGGCAAAAACCGTCGCCGCAAAGTATGTTGCGGCTGGCGTATTGTAACAGTGACCTGTCAGCAGTGGTGGCCTCTACTTGTGCGAGTGGCTGTTCCATTCTGTTGTGGTTTTTTCTTGTCTGTGGGGGTGGCCTCGCGGTGTATTTTTCTGTGCGATGCGCATACACACTTGATATCTGCGTACGTACGTGCGTGTGGTGGTGGTCGTTGTGTGGTCGTCTTTTTCGGCTTGGGAAAGGCGCATGTCGTATGTTGTTCAAGTGGTGTCATGGCGTGTTTTGTGTAGTCCGTTGCCCTGCAAGGGGGGCGCTTGTGCTACGGCCAGGAAACACCCGGACCGGTGTGAAGGCGCCAGGAATGTTTGTCTTCTCAGGCGAGCCAGGGCGACCGCGCTGCCTCATTATACGAGTCTCGCTGGCAACCATGTCGTCTCCAGCTTTCCCCACAACACGCGGCGATGACGCATTGGCAACACAGGTCGTCAGGATAATCCTCCTTCTGGCTCTGGAAACCATATCTGCGGCCTACGCGTGGACCAGCGGAAGCAGCCGTGAGCTCCACCAGGCATTCATAAACTCCACTTGCCATGCGACTGCAAGCTCCCTTCGACGACGAACCCGAAGGAAAGTGCAACAGACATCTCGTGCTTGGCGAACGCCCTCGCTGCCTCAACCCCTACCACGTACGGAACCGCAACGTCACGAACCCTCAACGGCCGAGCCTCACGACTTCCTGGCGCAGGAACAAAAATAAAAGCGCGACGGAAACCAAATATCACCTACGACTGCGCAACAAAAAGCATGCACACACCAGAGCCGCGACCAAAGAAAAAACGGGAGACACAAAAGAGACAACAACTCGAGGAGGAAAACTGCTCTTCTTCGGCCGCCACCTCGCACTCGCGACGCAGCTGCACCTTCCTTGCCGCGGCATTTCATCAAGGGGTCGACGTTGCCCGGTCGGGTCCCCGTCCAATGGCCATCGCCTTCGCCCAAAACCCCCTCAAACAGCTCAGTCGAGGCCCAAGCCCCACCTGGGGGCTCCCATCCCCAAAACCCAACTCATGGATGCACGCAGTTACACGGGTACATGGGGGAAAAGAGGTCTCTAGTACATCTCCTCACGCGGCCGGCGCTCCCGGCGCTGGGGGCGCGAGTTCGCGCGGTCGACGCGGATGGCGCGGCCGTCGACCTCGCGGCCGTTCATGCCCTCCAGAGCTTGGTCAGCCGACGGGGCAGCATCGAAGGTCACGAAGCCAAAGCCACGGCTCTTGCCGGTGAAGCGATCCATCACAACGCGCGCGTCCAGGACGGTGCCGAACTCCTCGAAGGCGACGCCCAGAGTCTCGTCCGTGGTGCTCCACGAAAGGTTGCCGACGAACAGCTTGGCGTCCTCGGTGACGCGGGCCTCATCCTCGTTCATGGCCTCCATCATCTATGAAACAAAAGGAAAGTGAAGCAGCAAAGAAAACCCCAGAAGACGACAACAAATAGTAACGGGTTAGCGACCAAGGTCAACTGCCAGCCAACCGACAACCACTCAATCGTGCACACCTTCCCTCCAGCTTTGTCCAAGACATAAGGGTTCTCCAGTGACCATCCAAAGCGACACATGTAGGAAATGACGCAGCCCATGGAGAAGAGTCACGTACCCGGACGGGCGCGGTGACCCGCGTGAACGCCGGCGACGAGATGCTCAGGCGACGGCCGCTGATGGCGGCGGTACGGGCAGTGCGGAGGGTGACCCCCAGAGCGGCACCTACGAAGGCGGCCATCTGAGACATGGTGACTGAGGTGGGAGGAGGTAGCGCGAAGGACGCTAGGGATTAGGATGAGCTGCGAAGAAGCAGTAGACGATAGGGGCAGCGACGGGACGGGTGAGGGAAGGAGGTGGGTGTGCGGCGGAGCGTGGAGAGCAGCGTCCGGGATGAGCTGCGGTTGCGATGGGAGGGACTGCGAAGTGTGCTCCCGCTTTTGACAACACGTCGTCGCCGACGCGTGGGCTGTGAAATGGCAGGGCAATCTCCGCCCCCTGGTCACCGGCCCGCGTGGCCCCCGCCGTGCCGCGGCCGCCGGCCGGCGCTGCTGCCCGCAAAACGGACGCCGGCAGCTCAAACAGCTTAAGGCTTGGGATTAATCCGGGTTTACAGTGGGGAGGCAGCCAACCAGCGCTCGTGGCGCGGCCCAATCGTCGTGGTCGGCGGCAGTAACGACAACCACGTGGCACACCAAATCTGCACAATAGTAGCCTACTACCATAGCCGGATACCAAAATATCTCCTCTGATCCGCCGCTTGCGCTTCTGGAAGAAGCGCACAACCGCAAGCTGCGCTGGTATGGACCACCCAGATGGATATCTTGGCTGTGACGTTGAGTCGGGCCTATGCCGCATTGTAGCCTCCCGTACCCGTCGCCCACTCCGCCATGCCCAGCAACGTCGCAGCAACTGCCACACGACACGCGCAATTTTCACAGACCTCCCTTCCACCGTGACGCAAACGCCGCTCTGGGTGCCATCCGGTCCAACCATCGACAGCCACTGCGACAGAGGTCGCTCAAGGGAGGCACGCAGGCTGCTGCGCAGTGTACTTGCAGGAGGTACACATCAACCAACGGTGACGGATGCATCTCTCATGTGGGTCACCATATCCGAGTCAAAAGAGCGAACTAAATAGTAGAGACAGCACGAGTCTCAACTTGACACCAACAAGCAAAACAGACACAAGACCACCCCAGAGCCAGAGCAAACAAGTCGTCACACACCCGCAACTCTACACCCCCACTCGCCACACATTACAACACCTGCAAAAGCGACGAGTCTTGGGCAACTGCCGCCGCGTCCACCTCCTCCAACCGCCACCGCCCCTCTCCCAGCACCCGCAGGATGCGGTCGTGGTAGCGCAGCAACGACGGCCGATGGCCGACGCTCACTACCGTCACGCCAGCATCGGCCAACGCACCGTACATCTTGCCCTCGAGGGTCAAGTCCAGAGCACTCGTGCTCTCGTCAAGAATCGTCAAGCGCGGCCCGTCGGCGGCCGACGTTGCCACCAGCAACCGCGCAAAGCCGAGGCGCTGCTGCTCCCCGAGGCTCAGCACATCCCCCCAGTCGACGACCGCGTCCAGGCCACCCGAGCGGGCCGCCAAGTCGCCGAGCGACACGCGGCCGAGCGTCGCCAGTAAGTCTTCATCGGAAAAGGCGGCGGCCGTCTCCTCGTCGGCAGGATAGGTCAGCTGCTCGCGCAGACTGCCAAGAGTGCAATACGGACGCTGCGGGAGGAAAAAGGCGGAGGTGTCACGTGTAACCGTCCCCGAACCCGTCCGCCACAGGCCAGCAATGGCCCGGAGGAGCGACGACTTGCCCGTGCCCGACGCGCCAGCGATGAGCAGACGGCTCCCGGGGGGGGCCGTTAGCGTCAGGTCCTCCACGAGCAGGCGCGACGACGGGGCGGGGGTGAACATGCACACCTTGTCCATGATCAGGCCGACGGCCTTGCTCTCCTCCAAGTTCATAACGATCTCGGATGGTGCGGGAGCCGATGGCGCGTCAGACGTCCCATTCGCAACGCCGTTGGCCACGCCGTTGGCCACGCCGTTGGCCACGCCGTTGGCCACGCCGTTGGCCACGCCGTTGGCCACACCATTGGCCACACCATTGGCCACACCATTGGCCACACCATGGGCAACATCCGTTGACTTGGACACACCGTTGGCCACCCCGTTGGCCATCCCATTCTCGCTGTGCGACGCCGCGGCGGTGGCGGCATTGCCCCCCCCCTCCTTCCCAGCCGCCACCGCCGCCAACGCGACGGCGGGCGCCGCCGCCACGGCGGCCGCGTTGGACTTGGCGAGCAGGTTGTCAATGTCCCTATCATTCTTGAGGAACAGCCGCTCCGCCGGGTCCATGTCCCGCTCCATAAACGCGACAATTTCGCCGAGGCGGTTGACGCCCGCCCCAAACGCAGACAGCGCGTCAAAGCGGGTGACGAGGAGGCTCAAGTCGCGGAGCACGTGGTTGAACGCCGAATACGATTGGGTGACGACGCCGAGCTGGATGCTGCCCGCAAAGTAGAGCGGCGCGACGACCAAGCTCGGCAGCGCCTGGATGAGGTAGTGGTACGCGGTGGTGAGGGCCGACAGGTTGCGCTCCCCGGCAATCAGGGCGGAGCGGTTTTCCACGACGCTATCCAGGCGGCGGGCAATCTCCGAGCCCTCCCGCTCCTCGCCGCCGTAAAAGGCGACCGACTCGGCATTTTCCCGCAGCCGCACGAGGGAGTAGCGGAGGTCGGCTTCGCGGCTGAGCGCGACAAAGTTGAGGTTGACGAGCCGCTTCCCAATAACCACCGACGCGGCGGTGCCGACGCCCGCATAGACAATGAGGACGCCAAACAGCTGCGGGTAGATGGACCACAGGATGGTGGAGAAGGAGGCCAAATCCACCGCCGACAGCAAGAGCGTCAAGAGAAACGTCAGCGACTCGTGGGTGAAGGACGACACGTCCTGCGTCAGCCGCTGGTCGGGGTTGTCCAACCCGCCCGCGCCCGCCGACTCGAGCGCGTAGTAGTTGCGGTGCGAAAAGTAGACCGACGTGACCGACTCGGTCATCCACTTGCGCCACTGGAGGGCGAGCAAGTCGCGCGAGTACCCATACGCCACGACGATCGGGGTGGCCACGAGCGTCGCCGTAAAAAACAGCGTCACCTGGTGGTAAAACAGGTCAATGTCCCGGTTGGATAGCCCACTCCACAGGTCCCGCATGATGTAGGAGAAGGCGACCGACACGCCCGACTGCAGCAGCGTCAGCGCCACGACGCCGCCGAGGTACCACTTGGCGCTCGGCTCGGTCGTGAAGTAGGGCAACGCGAGGCGGAGGAAGAGGCGGGAGACGCGGCCAACGTCTTGGCGCGCCGACTCGTTGCGGGGGTCCTCCTTGGGCTCGGAGCGGCGGCCGCGCCGCCGCCAGCGACGGCCAGACGGCCCCCCGTCCTCGTTCTCCAAGCCCGACGGCGGGGCGAGGCCCACGACGCCGCGCAGGCGGCCGGCCAGCTGCGACGGCAGCGCCTCCACGAGCGCTTGCATCACCGTTGGCAGCGCCTCATCGTCGGCGGGGGGGGGGGGCTCCGCGGCGCGCCCATTGCGCGCCGTCCCCCCGCTCGCCGCCCGCCGCG
>ENA-ORXT01005516-ORXT01005516.1-marine-metagenome-genome-assembly--contig:-NODE-5516-length-12388-cov-3.541305_pt1 | contig 12388 bp, 13 predicted proteins | sample MGYA00237868_ERZ511482 | MGnify/ENA metagenome assembly ERZ511482 | reverse complement strand
CAAGATGAACTAGATAAGTTATAAATCAAAATGGTTGGAGTTAAAAAATGATATAACTTGCTTCTGTTAAAGATAACCATTCTTTAACAGTTGTGTGAGAGATCCCAGCGTCTGAACCTAACTTATTGTAGTTAAGTATCGTTCCCGTTCTGCCAGCACAAAGTTTTACAAACGTTCTAAAAGTGTCTAGGTTCTGTATTTGGCTTAAATTCCGCAGATCTCTTTCTAAATATGTTTCGAAATAGTCAGCGAGGGCTCTATTGGGTTCAATATCATGATCGTAAATACGCTGCATAAAACCTTTATATATGTATTCATTAAATTGGCCTGACTGTTCATCGTCTGATTTGAGCTCTTGTAAGGAAAATGGCAGTAAATGAAATACTGCCGTTCTACCTGCTAGTGATTGTGAAATTGTCTGACTCAACGCAAACTGCTCGCTACCTGTAGTACAAATTGTGAGTTTTTATTATTTATATCTACGAGAACTTGGATGTATAAAACTAGTCCTGGAACTCTTTGAATCTCATCAATAATTCCGCCATCGCTGTATTGTTTCAAAACCCTCTTGGATCGTCTTACGCAAATTTGCGCATATCGGGTCCTTCAAGGTTGACATATGGAGTTCAGAAAATACAGATTTACATAGTGTGGTTTTTCCTGATTGGAGCGGCCCGGTCACAGTCACAACCGGATATTTTTAAAACTACGTTGTATTTCACTTGATAGCGTTCGTTTAATCATTCGCTTTAACACAATAAAAATAATATGCAAATGCAAGGTCAAATCTTCAAATTGCAAAATTATTAATTGAGAGGGGTAAGTTTTAAGCCGTTTTTAGAAGCAGGTTAAAGTATTCGGTTCCTCCAAATGGGATCTTTTGTTTCACATGTTTTTTGCCTTCCAAAGTATCAACTGAATGAATAGTGAAAGAACCATAAAGCTCGTTTATCTCATCCATAGCTGTTGTTAGATTTTCAGCTTTTTCTTGATCATCAAATAAGCTGAGCTGGCTGTGGTTTGAGCTGCTGAGTTTGTACAAATACATTCCCATAGTGGTGATTGCCCCTTTGGGTCGTTGCTCAAATAGTCGTGAAGCTCTAAGCCAAATATCTTGATTGCTGTGAACGCTGGTTTTATACATCTTTCGCTCTTTCCAGCCTGTGCCATCTTGGTATCCTAACCATACGCAAACACCTCGAGCACGAACACTCCTTGACCGTAGTTTTATGCCAGTTGTTTCTGAAAGAAAATGTAAACATGACCGTAAATAGGAATCGTCAGCGTTTGGGTTTCCAATAACCCATTGTCGGCCAACCATACCTAGGTTAGTTTCACGATTATCGACTTCATATCCTCTTAATCGTTTATGCCAATATGATCCGTTAACGCTTTTGAAGATTTGTTTATTAAGGGTTTGTTCAGTGGCTTCTAAAAATTTTATTGGAGTGTCTATTCTTTGAGCTCGAAGACGACTACCAAAGCCGTCAGCTATGCCTGTTAAATCTTGAAGCTCTAATTTTTTATATACATCGATAATATTTGTTGTATCTATGACATCTAACCCATCTGGTTTGTTTAGACCGGCCGCTGTTTTTGCTAGAAATCTATTTGCGCCTATCCCCACATTTATCGTCGTATAACTACCAATATCCTCTTTCACCCTCTGTTTTATTTCATGGCCGATTTCTTTTAGTGAGCGACCCTGATGCATTTTTTCTGTGTTATGAAAATCAATGATGCCCTCGTCAATGCTTTTCATCTCAATATTTATTGAATAGTCTTTCATGATGCGCATCAATTTTTTGTACACATTGTGATACTTGGGTGGGTCGGTCTCTAAAAGGATAAATTTTGGGTATAGGGCTACGGCATCGCTTCTACGGCAACCTGTTTTAATGCCCAGAGATTTAGCTTCATAAGATGCTGCTATGACACAGCATTCTCTGGAAATTCTATTTGTTACGCCTAAAGGTTTACCTCGCAGTGATGGGCGGGCTTGTTGCTCAGCCATTGCAAAAGCACTGTTAAGATCGATCCACATTATTTGTGGATTTTCTTTATTAAATCCAAAATCAGCGGCCATAGATGATTGTCCTTAACATCCAAACAAGGCGCTCAGCATCAAACTCGAGCCGATAATCGTTAGATCCATCTGACATATCAAACACATGGATCATGCGTTTGCCTTGTTCTGTGGGGTGACGCATCCCAAGTTCTGTAAAGGTGATTACTTTGTTGCCATATTTCATCTTCTGAGGAAACGCTATTTGGTTTGTGCCTCCTGTTTTTCGGTACACCACATAGACATCAACCCTTTCGTTAACTAGAACACTTGGATCCATCCTGACATCTTATACGGACCGTCCGACATTTTGCGAACATTTGTTCTATGTTGTATTGAAAAATAAACAAGCTTGGTTAGAGAACTAATGGATTGTTTGCTGTTTTTTTAACTTGACTAATGAGGTCACTCAATAAATCAGTTTCTGTCTGACCATGAACGGACTGAGAGGGGTCTGGATTTGAAATTCTAAATAATCTTGACTGAGGTTCAAACGCATTTGTTATCGCTGTCAACATAGAATCAATTTGATCTGTGTTGGCTCCGTTAGCCAACTCTCTTAGAGCTGTCAGGCCTTTGTCATCTTTTAACTTTACAGTACCTTTTTGCACTAAGTTGATAGCATCGGTTAGACGTTGTTCAAAGCTGTCCTTAGTTGTATCATCCGTTGTCTTTTCCACAATTTTCCGCCTTTAATCATTAGTAATTTTCATTATATCTTTATGAGCCCAGACTAAGATTCACTGTTTGGATTTTAAACATTGAAATTAGATTTCGTAGCGCTTAATATCTGTCGTTTCGATCCTGTCTGGTAAATCTTTCTTGTTGCCTTACAGCTCTGTTTTCTTCTCTTCTCATTGATCGATCTTCTTGTCTTGTAGCTCTGTTTTCTTCTCTTCTCGCTGTTCGTTCGACTCGTCTTTCAGATCTCTCTTGATGCCTTATCGCACGTGCTTCAATTCTTTCTTGTTTTCTTGTTTCTCGGGCTTCTATTCTCTCTTGTCGGTTAGCAATTTTTGCTTCGTTTTTTTCTAACCTAGTAGCTACTCTTGCTTCTATTCTTGTAGCGGCTCTTTCCTGCCTCTTGATTTCTTTAGAGGCGGACCTGTCATGTTGGCTTGATAAAGCTGCAGCAACTGGTGTTTGTTGGTTTTGCCTGTGAGAGGTCGGTATTTGGCGGTCTCGACTGTTTGGTGTTTGTCGTTCTTGGTTTTGCCTGTTAGGAGTTGGTGTTTGGCGGTCTCGACTGTTTGGTGTTTGTTTGTTTTCTTGGGTTTGTCGGTTAGCTGGTGTTTGGCGGTCTTGGGAACTTCGTGTTTGTAAGACTGGTCTTTGTGGTATTTCTGGTCGATCTTGACCTCTGATTGTTCTGAGACCAGAATTCTGTTTTGTTTGGGCAACAGCCCTTGCCTTAGAGTCCGATTTTAAAGATTTATAAACTTGCTGGAAGAGACCCTCCTTGGTTTCTGTTTCAGGTTTATGTTGTGACTGTAACTCTTGTTGGCTTTTTGAATTTCCAAACCTGAGTTTCAGTGCTCTTTTAAATCGACTAGTTTTCGAGAAAGAAGAAACTGGTGTTTGAGTAACGGGTTGTGCCGAAATCGCTACTTGTTTACCAATTGCTATCTCTAAGATTTTAAAGGCATTTATTTGCGTCTCTACGTCTATTTGTTTTTCTAAAGAGGCGTTTGAATTTTGAAGGATTTGTTTTTTTGCTTGATCTAATTGTTCTGGAGTTGGCAAAAATCCTGGGTTTTTTATTTCTTGAGACGACGGTAGCCAACCAGCTATCTGTTTGTATGCTTGCCGGACATCTTCAACTGTTAGATCTTCCCGCCACATATATAAATTTTACCTTTGGTTTGAGTAATTTTCAATTAGGGCCAAAAGGTATCTGTCTCTGTTAATTAGTTAAAATTTGACTAGGTCTTTATTATCAAATTTAACGATACCATTGATATCCCCCTGTTTTGGAGGCTTATGGGCGATGAAAGTACTGAATTAGCGGCTGAACAAGCCCATATTGATTCAATATATGAAAATCTTGAGAAAACTCGTCAAGATGCAATAAACCTAAAATCAATGGTCGAAGTTGGAGTAGGGGGAACTAACCAAGCCCGCTATGAACGTGAAGTGATCTATGAAAACATATCAACACGACTACGCGATCTAGATATTGGCGACCGTTCTATTTGTTTTGGTCGTATCGACCAGAGCGAAGAAGAAGGTGGCGACAGCTATCACATAGGAAGACTTGGTGTTTCAGATTCAGAGCAGAATGTATTACTTGTTGACTGGCGTGCCCCAGTTGCTGAACCCTTTTATCGTGCAACAGGAAAGCGGCCGTTAGGTCTTGTACGAAGAAGACATTACACAAGTCGTGGCCGAAAGCTTGTGGCTATGGAAGACGAATTTTTTGGTGATGCTGCTGGAGAGTTCTCAGCCAATGTAGGCGAAAAACAACTTCAAGGGCAAGGCGCACTAATAGCTGCTTTAGAAGAAAACCGGTCCGGACAATTAGGAGACATAGTCGGAACTATCCAGGGTGAACAAGATGTAATTATACGCTCTCCTAAAAAAGGAGTACTCGTAGTTCAAGGCGGTCCAGGTACTGGAAAAACTGTGGTCGCTCTTCACCGAGCTGCCTACCTATTGTATGAACACAGGTTTCCATTAGATAGCCAAGGTGTGTTGGTGATAGGGCCAAATCGTTTATTTCTTGGTTATATAGAACAGGTGCTTCCCTCATTAGGAGAAGCAGGTGTTGAATTGTCGGTGTTGGCTGATCTGGTGAACAACGTCCGAGTAGCCGGTAGAGATAAACCCGAAGCGTCACGCATAAAAGGTGATTTGCGGATGATTGATGTTCTGCGAAAGGCGGTTAAAGATCGTCAACGACCCATAGAGCAAGATGTCCTGATAAATATGGGTGCCAGACGGTTACCTTTAACTGCCTCAACAATTACAGAAATTGTCACTAAAGCCAGATCTAGATTTAGGGACCATAACGCAGCTCGTAAATTTGTAGAATCAGAAATCTATAGTGCTTTAGAAGAAGTTCACCCTGACGATAAAGAAGCAAAAGTTATCAAAGAACAACTTCGCTATTCGGAACAAATGCGTGAATTATTGTTGTCTGTTTGGCCAATACTTACCCCAGCTCAACTTCTGCATGATCTATTTGGTTCGCACTCGTTGTTGAGGTCGGCTGGTAAGTCTTTATCTGAAGCTGAGCGTAACTCTTTATTCCGTGATTGGGAACAAGATATGAATGTCAAAAGTGTTATATGGACAGTAAATGATGTTCCATTGTTAGACGAAGCCTGGGAGTTACTTGGGCCTATTCCAAAAAATAAAGAACACGACTTTATAAGAACTTATGGACACATAGTAGTTGATGAAGCTCAAGATCTTTCTCCGTTGCAGCTACGCATGCTTACCCGCCGTTCGTTGAATGGCTCAATGACAATTGTTGGCGATATTGGCCAGTCAACTGGAGTTTGGGCGCATGAAAACTGGGATGAAATTTTAGAGCATTTGCCAGATAAATCTGAACCCAACAGAGCTGAGTTAACGATTGGTTATCGAATCCCGCAGCCATTGATGGAGCTAGCAAATAAAGTTTTAGCGTATGCAGCTCCAGAGGTTAAACCTGCAACTTCAGTTCGTACTGTTGGTGACCCTCCCAAGTTTCATAAAGCTGCGAGTGTAGATTCTCTTGGCAGTTTTGTTGCTGAAACTACTTCAGAGATTAGCGATTCTAGTGAAGGTAATTTGGCTGTTATTTGTCCGAGTTCTATGTATGAGAATTTGTTGGACGAGTTCGAAACAGCTGGGGTGCAAGCAAGCCGTGGTTTAAAAGAAGGTTTAAATTCAAAAATAACTGTAATGCCGGTTCATGTTGTGAAAGGGCTTGAAGTAAACACAGCAATTGTTGTTGAACCGGCTTTAATTGTTGAGGAAGAATTTCAGGGTGCAAGAGCTTTGTATGTGGCTCTGACTAGAGCTACTCAAAACTTGGCTGTTGTGCATGCCCAAGATCTACCTGGATTTATGCTCTAAAATAGCTAGTTTCTGTAAATAATCGTAATAGATTCGACATTTCTGATTAAATAAAAGTGAGTTTTAGGCTGGTACCATAGTTATATGGCAGATAGTGGCGGATTGACCTTCAAAGAACAACATAGAATTGAAGATGCCGTAGATAATTTTCTCAATGGTGGAGATCTCGATCCAGATCTAGATCTCACAAATAATGTAGTGCGTAAATGCATGGCATCAAAGGTTGATAGTTTGGGTGATTCTATAATTGGCATGGCTGAATTACGGATGGCATTTTTATGGTCTGCGGTTTTCGAAAATCCTGAATCCGACCATGGTTTAATTACTATCCTTCTTCGTGCAGCTGGGAGATCTTTGCCTGTTGCTGAGGCTAGAAAGAGAGATGCAATACTTGCATATATCCTTTTCCCTCTTGCTGAAAATTCAAATGAGAATAATACTTTTTTAGTGCAACTCAAGGCAACAAATAACAAAGTCTTGTTAATGGCTCACGCACATGTTCAAAGAGGAGAATCTATTTCAAATTTTTTCAAGGTATGTGATAGCGTTCTGAGAGAGATAAGATCTCCTGAAAAATTTGATTTATCAGGGATAGCTGATTTGAAAGAAGAATGGCTGAGCGTGTTTAATAGCCCTGGTCAGTCAAGCGATAGTAAAGATCAAATGCTTCAAGCAACTTTTAGATTGCTGTTTAGACTTGATTATGAATCTAGACCAAATTGTTATGCTGCTGACCTTATTGCAACCATACTGATCGAAGCGATGTTGGAAGTGTCTAGTTCAGAAACCTTACCTACTGTTGCTGCTGGTTTAAAATGGTTAGAAAAAAAATCTGAAGTAGCCAGTTCATATTACCAGAATCTACCAATTTCAGAGAAGTTAAAGGCAACCATAAATAGTACTTTTTCTACTGATGAAAAACTCTACAAAATATTTGGATTTGTTGAACCATTTCATGGTGGTATAGGGCTAGCTAATCAAAATCAGGTTGTTCCAAAAGGTTGATTTTTCTTATCATTTCTATCTAATATTTGATCGGTATTCAAAATTATTACTTATACCACATAATTGTGTAAAAGTTCTCACTATAATGATATTTAATGCTAGTTAACAGTGCGAACATGTTCTACGAAAATGGACTAGGTAAACTAGGTCTAGTTGGAACTTCAATAGCTGTTACAGGCTTATGCACTTTGTCGATTAGTCAATTTGCTGATTCTTCGTGTCCAGCACTTGTAACTCTTGGTCATCCTTGTCCTTTTTGTGGACTGACAAGAGCATTCACAGAGTTTGTGAGTCTAAATAACAGTCTTGAATATCTTTCTATTGTGAATGTAACACCACTTCTTCTTCTCGGTTTTATAATTATTTTACATTTAGTTGGTGTTCTAAGTAGAAAAAAGTTTTTAAGTATTGTCCCGATATTCTCGGTTCTTTTAATATCAGCATTTATTTTTAGATATTTTGTGATATTTGATGAACCATTATTGTTTGCGGTTCAATAGTTAATAAAAGTAAATATAAACAACTAGAAAGATTCAAAATGGATAACCCAAATCAGAATAACCCTTTTCAAAATTCTCCCCAGGGAGATGGCGTCCCTCCAGAGCAGGGTGGTAATGGTCCTGGCCAAGGTTTTGGAAGCCCACCACCTCAGGGCAACTTTCAACCTGGTCCAGCTGGTGGCGCATTCTATCCTGGTGGTCCGCAGCAGTCGCAAGGTTTAGCTATTGCTTCTATGGTTTTAGGAATTATTTCACTTGTGACCTTTTGTTTTTGGCCAGTTTCAATTTCTCTTGGGATCTTGGCAATTGTTTTAGGTGGTGTTCATCTTCAGAAAATTGGTAAGTTGCCTCAAGACACTGGCAAAGGGATGGCTATTGCTGGATTAGTTTGTGGTCTGGTTGGTCTAGTCGTAGCAGTTGGAATTGTAATTTTTGCACTTACAGTCGGAAGCGAACTAGAGAATGAGTTAGAAGACATCAGCGTGCAGCTTGAGCAAAATCTTGAGGAAATAGAGAATCAGTAAGTAGTTCTCGTTCACCTTGTTGAATTAACTAAATTTGTATTTGAAGGTTTTGCCTTTATGAAGCTGTGATGTTTTATATATTTTCTGAGCTAGATCAGTCTTGATTGCGCCAAATATTATTGGGCTTGTTTTGGTACAATTGTCTGCATGGCTGAGCAATATCAATTTCAGAACAATAATCAAAATTTCGGGCATCAAGGTAACGTTCCATATCAGCAGAACTTTAATCCTGCTCCAATTCAACAATATGTGAAACCACAACAGCCTTTATCCAACAAATCTAAGTGGACAAGATATTTTATAGTCAGCACAGTGGCTTCAAGTATTTTCTCTGTTTTGGTAGTATTTGCGACTGAAAGTATTCTTGAGTCATTTTCTACTTTTTTTAATGAAGACTCAGTTATCTTTCCAGATAACTTTTTTAGAAATTTGTTAATATTAGTTTTTGGCTCAATCGTGACTTCTATTCTAAGTTTAACAGCTGGGATATTATTTATAGTTTGGCATTACACAGCAAATCAGAACTTACTAAATTTTTCTACACAGAAATTTCCAAGTATTGCTGTAATCTTCATTTGGCTAGTTCCTTCGTTTCTAGGTCGTATTCCATGGCTTGGAATATTAGTGATGTTGGTAGGTTTCACACTACAGTATTTATTAATGAGCGACCTGCTTAAGAAAAGCGCTGAAACAATTCGAGATGCATCAAAGGATAAACTTTTGTTGATGCTATGGATAATAACTTGGTCTTTATCTAGTTTAATTCCAGCAGCAGCTGGTTTGTTGTTTGCTCCCCAAACAGTCGAGTTTAACGAAAGTCTTCAAAATCTGGATCTTGAAAACGAAAACATAAATCCTTTCGAGTTATTTAGTTTTGATTTTTCTGGTTTGATTTTATTAACAACAATTGGTGCTGTTTTTAGTGTTATTTCGATTTTTCCAATTATTGCTTTGATAAAAAATATTTCAAGAGATCAAGATTCTCGAATATATTCCAACCCGGTTCAGCAAGGAATGTACTAACAGATAGTTTTGGTAGAATTCGGCAACTTAATCTAGTTGGCTAGTAGGTTCGCCAACGGCTATCAACTTGTTCTAATTGAACTTTTGTATCGTAACAGTTTGAAAGATTTTCAGAGTTTAATGTTTTAGCTATTGGGCCTTGACAAATTATTTCCCCTTGTTTCATCATCATAGTGTGGGTAAAGTCAGGGGGAATTTCTTCTGTGTGATGTGTTACCAGAACTATTGGTAATTCAGATTGTTTTCTAGAGATCTGAGTCAGCGTTTCAATTAATTCTTCTCGCCCTAAAAAATCAAGGCCAGCTGTAGGTTCATCTAGCAAAAGAATTTCAGGATCAGTTACTAATGTTCTTGCTAATAGTGCTCGTTGTCTCTCACCCGCAGAAAGAGTATTTAATTGCCGGTCGATTTTGTCAGAAAGTCCCACGAAATTAATCAGTTCAGAAGCTTTGTCAAAATTATTTTCATCATAAGTATGCCACCATGTTTCAAGTGCTGCGTTAAGACCAGTAACAACAGCATCGCGAACTTTGATATTTGGACGTAATAAATCTGAAATAGATTGGCTAGAAAATCCAATACGTTTTCTAACAGATCTTACATCGCAGCTTCCCAACTGGTTTCCAAGCACATCTACCTTCCCGCTGCTTGGGTGAAGGTAAAGACCTGCAATCTTAAGCAAAGAAGTTTTGCCGCAGCCATTTAAACCAAGAATTGCCCAACGTTCATTTGCATTTACAGTCCAATTTATATTCTTTAAAATCCGGTGATTATTAATCACATAATTCACGTCTGTTAGATTAATGGGGGCGGGATCAATCATCTACCTAATTCTATGATCTTTAAAAAAGTTTCCTATCCTGTCAGGAACGATTCTGGCGGAGTAAAAACCTACCTGGCTGTGATTTAACTATTTCTTTTCTGTGATTACTTTAACTTGGGTGCATGTTAATAGTCCTGGCGCACCACCAGTTCGTCCTATTCCAGATAATTTATATCCACCAACGGGGACTGAAGGTCGGTAGCCATGGCTATAGCCATTAGTTTCTACTGCGCCGCATTTTAATTGTTTTGAAACCCTGGTTACTTGGTCTTTGTCATTTGAATATACAAACCCATTTAAACCATAGTTAGTATTATTAGCAATTCTGATTGCTTCATTTTCATCTTCGAATTTCATTACTGGAAGTACAGGTCCAAAAACTTCTTCATCCCATACAGCCATATCAGCAGTGACGTCTATTAAAAGTGTTGGCTCGATGTATGCGCCGTCAAGATTAGTTGCTCGTTTGCCTCCGCATATAACTGTCGCGCTTTTTGCAGCTGATTCGTTAATCTGCCTAAGAATTGGGGCAACCTGCCGTTCTGCCACGAGTGATGTTATATCGCTATCAGCATCTCTCGGTCCGCCGACTTTTAGCTGGAATATTTTTGTTTTGAGTTTTTCGACGTATTCATCATAAACCGACGAATGTATCAGAAGGCGTTTTAGAGCGCTACATATTTGGCCAGTGTTGCTGAATCTTTCAGCAATCACGCTTTCAACTACTAGGTCAATATTTGAGTTATCGAATATAATACCAGCCGAGCTTCCTCCCATTTCTAAACGCACATTGATAAATTTGTCAGCGGCTTTTTTATAGATAGATTTGCCGACAGCGCTGCTGCCAATAAAACTAATAAAGTCAACATCTTGACTAGTTAGAATTTCGCCAACCTCGCCGGCACCGTACACCTGGGAGTACACACCTTTTGGAAATTGCGCTTCTTGCATAATTTCATTAATAATAACACCCGTCATCGGTGTCTCTTCTGAGTGCTTTAGTACAACCGTGTTTCCTGCGATTAAATCTTGCATAGCGCACTCACGAAAGTTAGATGCAGGATAGTTCCATGCAGTAATACCTGCAACAACTCCAAATGGTTCTCGGTATTGAGTTACTACACCTTTAGAATCTTCATGGACAATTATTGGTTTCAGAATTTCATGAGCATTTCCAATCAACCAGTAAACGCTTTCGATCATCTCATCGACTTCACCTTGTGCATCAGATAATTTTTTGCCCATCTCATCAGAAATCATTTGAGAAAAATCGTCTTTGCGGGTTAAAGCCAATTCGCAAAATTTCTGAAAGAACGGGATACGACCCTGAATACCAAGATTTTGCCAAGCTGGTTGGGCTTGTCTGGCATTTGTAACAGCTTGAATAATTTCATCTTCGGAACTAATGTCAACTTGACCGATTTTTTCGAAATTTCTTGATGGGTTAGTTGATACCAATGTCGCCATACTTCTCTCCATATCAAAATTGTCTGATTTAATAATAGCTAATTGCTCGATAATCAATCACATTATTTATAGCAAAATATATGAGATTAGTTTAGTAGGGCATATTTGTAGAAACAAGAACTATCTAAATAGCCCTAAATCTAGTAATAGATATATATATCTATATCTTGTTTATCCTGATGTCTCAGCGATTGTTAATTTGCTGACAATGCAACTTGTTACTTCTGCTTCTTCTTCCAGTGGAACAATACCTGGAACATCATCTTCTTTGCTAGCTAAAAGTGTTGTTCCCAATACTTCTTGATCGGGGTTAATATCTGATAACTCAGCTTTGCTAAAACCTAATACATTTTTGTCTTTATCTAGGAAATCTATTGAGATTACTAGTGAATCTATTTGTTCTCCAGTTGTATTTGTAAATTCAGCTTCAGATATCCAACCGTTTTGATCTTCAGAATATTCACATTTAGTTATTGTGCTTTTAGTGTCTGTTATAAGTTGAGATTGTTCTTCAGAAATCTGGCTTTTGGAATCACCGGAACATCCAACTAAGCCGAGGCCTAAATCGTCGAATGGTTGGGTGCTCTCCCCGTATTCAGGCGCACCAAATGCAAATGCTAGTACTGGTTTGTTATCTAACTCGGGGAGCTCTGAATCCCATTGCTGATTTTTAAATATTCGTTGTTCTATTTTCATAGCATCCTGACATATAAATTTCTATTTATATGATCGGATGTATATCCAGAGAAGTTAAAATTATCCTGGGTCTCTACGATCTAGATTTTTAGTAGAAACAGCTACACCTCTGCGGTCATGTTGCTACTTTACAGTTTTTTACTAGTTTTGGTTTTCGAAAAGTTTATCTAGCTTTTCTTTGCCCAGGTTTACCTGATGGTCCACCGACTCTTCTAGACGGTTT
>ENA-ORXT01005514-ORXT01005514.1-marine-metagenome-genome-assembly--contig:-NODE-5514-length-12391-cov-4.783986_pt1 | contig 12391 bp, 9 predicted proteins | sample MGYA00237868_ERZ511482 | MGnify/ENA metagenome assembly ERZ511482 | reverse complement strand
CTCATCGACCCGGAAACGCCCTTCCTGGAGTTCGGCGCCTTCGCCGGCTACGGGATGTACGAGGAATACGGCGGCTGCCCGGCCGGCGGCGTCGTCACCGGTTACGGTCGGGTACACGGCCGGCTGTGCGTGCTGGTGGCGAACGACGCGACCGTAAAGGCGGGCGCGTGGTTTCCCATCGCCGCGAAGAAGAACCTCCGCGCCCAGGAGATCGCCATGGAAAACCGCGTGCCGATCATTTACCTCGTCGACAGCGCGGGCGTCTTCCTGCCGATGCAGGACGAGATCTTCCCCGATAAGGAGCACTTCGGCCGCATCTTCCGCAACAACGCCAAGATGAGCGCCATGGGCGTTCCGCAAATTGCCGCCGTCATGGGCAGCTGCGTGGCCGGCGGGGCGTACCTGCCGATCATGTCAGACGAATCGCTGATCGTGGAGGGTACGGGGAGCATCTTCCTGGCCGGGCCCTACCTCGTCCGCGCCGCCATCGGCGAAAAGGTCGACGCGGCGGATCTCGGCGGCGCGGAGATGCACGCAGCCGTCAGCGGCGTGATCGACTACAAATGTAAAGACGACGACGAGTGTCTGCGCACCATCCGCGACCTTGTAGGGCGAATGCCGGAAAAGATCGCCACCGACTTCAACCGCACCGAGCCGAAACCACCGAGCGAAGACGAAGACGCCCTGCTCAAGGTGCTGCCCGAAGACCGCGCCAAGCCTTACGAAGGCCGCGACCTGATCCGGGCGATGGTAGACGGTGGTGAATTCACCGAGTTTAAAGAGGAATACGGACAAACCCTACTCTGTGGCTACGCCCGTATCGACGGCTGGAGCGTCGGCATCGTGGCGAACAACCGGATGGTCGTTAAATCGGGCAAGGGCGAGATGCAATTCGGCGGCGTGATCTACTCCGATTCGGCGGATAAGGCGGCACGCTTCATCATGATCTGCAATCAGAAAAAGATTCCGCTGGTGTTTTTACACGACGTGTCGGGCTTCATGGTCGGCAGCCGCTCGGAGCAGGGCGGCATCATCAAGGACGGCGCGAAGATGGTCAACGCGATGGCCAACAGCGTGGTGCCGAAGTTCAGCATCGTGGCCGGCAACAGCTACGGCGCGGGCAACTACGCGATGTGCGGCCGGGCCTACGACCCGCGCCTGATGCTCAGCTGGCCCAGTGCCCGGCTGGCGGTGATGGGCGGCGCGCAGGCGGCGAAGGTGCTGCTACAAATCCAGGTCGGCAGCCGCAAGGCTAAGGGCGAGGTCGTCTCCGCCCACGAGGAAGAACAACTGCTCAAGAAGATCACCGACCGCTACGACGAACAGACGAGCCCCTACTACGCCGCCGCGCGCTTATGGGTGGACGAGATCATCGACCCCCGCGCGACGCGGACGTTTATTTCGGCGGGGATCGAGGCGGCCCGGTTCGCGCCGCTGGAGGAGTGGAAGATGGGGGTGGTGCAAACCTAGAGATTCTCGATTCTCGATTCTTGATTCTCGATTCTCGATTTAGCTACCGCTGTCACCGCTCTCTCCGCTACGCTGCGTTCGCCCCGGGTGAGCAAGCGCAGCGTCGCGAACGGTACTTGCGGTAGCCAAATCAAGAATCGAGTTTCGAGTTTCGAGAATCGAGAATCCCATGTATTCGGCAGCAAATTCTGAATCAAGAACTCTAAATTCCTTCACCGTCCCAGAACTGTCAAGTTTTGCCACCCGTTACGCCCGTCGAAGTCAAGGGTTTATCTTCGCCGTTAATGACACAGTACGACAACGACCTCTTCCTCCGCGCCGCGCGCGGCGAGACCACCGAACGACCACCCGTCTGGCTGATGCGCCAGGCCGGCCGCATTTTACCGCAGTACCGCGCCCTGCGCGCCAGTCTGAGCGGTTTCAAGGAACTGGTTTCCACGCCCGATCTGGCGGCGGAAGTGACCATCCAGCCGGTAGATGAACTGGGCGTTGACGCGGCGATCATTTTCAGCGACATTCTGGTAATTCCGGAAGCGTTGGGGCTCGATTATAATATGGTGGAAAAGGTCGGCCCGCGCTTCCCCGAGGTCATCAAGTCGATGGCGGACGTGAAGAAATTGCGCCCGGCGGAAGACGCGCCCGGCCACCTGCGCTACGTATACGACGCGCTGGACGCGACGAAAAAAGGGCTGAACAATCGCGTGCCGCTGATTGGTTTCGCGGGCGCGCCGTGGACGATCTTCGCCTACATGGTCGAGGGCGGCGGCAGCAAGACCTTCAGCAAGGCGCGTGCCATGCTCTACCGCGACCCCGCCCTGAGCCACGCGCTGATGGAACGCATCGCGCGGGCGACGGCGGCTTACCTCAAGGGCAAGATTCGCCACGGCGCGGACCTGATCCAGCTCTTCGACAGCTGGGCGGGCGTACTACCCCCGAAGCACTACGAGGAATTCAGCCTCCGCTACCTCAGACTCATCATCGAGGAGCTCGGCGGCGAAGTGCCCGTGACGGTATTCGCCAAGGACGCCCGGCATGCCCTGCCCAGCATCGGAAAACTGAGTTGCGACGTGGTGCAACTCGACTGGATCGCGGATCCGGTTCGGGCGCGGACGCAGGTACAAGGGAAGGTTTTGCAGGGCAACCTGGATCCCGTGCAGCTTTACGCCCCCCACGAGGAGATCATCACCGCGACCAAAACCATGATCGATACTTTCGGCGGGCGCCACATCGTGAACCTTGGCCACGGGGTGTACCCCGATACGCCGCTGGAAGGCGTGCGGGCTTTTGTGGATACGGTTAAGGGGTATCGGTATTAGCCGTAAGCACAAAAATGAAACCGTTTTGGGTATAAATGTGATTTGAATAAACACTGGCGCACACTCTATTAACTAATTATATCTTTAAGCAGTTCTCCTCTTCGCTAATCTTTACCCGCCCCCATCATGCTCCTCCCCCGCTTCCTCCGCTACGTCCAGATCGACACCCAGTCCGACCCGCACTCGCCCACCCAACCGAGTACGATGAAGCAAAAAGATCTCGGCAAGGTTCTGGCTCAAGAGTTGCGCGATCTCGGCCTAGATGATGCGGAGCTGGATGAGCACGGCTACGTCTACGCCACCGTCGCCGCCACCCCCGGCCATGAAGACGCGCCCGTCATCTGCTTTTGCTCCCATATGGATACGAGCCCGGACGCAAGCGGCAAGAATGTCAAGCCACTCGTGCACGAGAACTATCGGGGGCAAGACCTGGTGTTGCCCGACGACCCGACCGTCATCATCCGCACGGCGACCCACGCGGGCCTCGACCGCTGTATCGGCCATACGATCATCACCGCCTCGGGCACTACCCTGCTCGGTGCCGACAACAAATCGGGCGTGGCGGCCATCATGCACGCCGTCGAAACGCTGGTTGACAACCCGGACATCGCGCACGGTAAACTTCGCATACTGTTTACGCCGGACGAGGAGATCGGCCGGGGCGTCAACGCCGTCGACATAGAAAAGTTGGGCGCGGACTTTGGCTACACCATCGACGGAGAGGAGTTCGGCAGCTTGCAGGACGAGACGTTTTCGGCCGACGGCGCGCGCATAGAGATCACCGGCGTCAGCGCCCACCCCGGCATGGCGAAGGGGCACATGGAAAACGCCATCAAGATCGCCGCCGACATCATCTCCGCGCTGCCTAAAGACCAACTCAGCCCGGAAACGACGGAAGGTAAACAGGGCTTCCTCCACCCCGTCGAGATGACCGCCAAGGCCGAAGCCGCCTCCCTCGACTTCATCCTGCGCGACTTCGACACCGCTAAACTGGAAGAACTTGCTAATATTCTGGCGGATGTGGTCATCAACGTCGCTCCGTGCTACCCGAATTCGGAAATCAAGCTCCGCATCTCCGAGCAGTACCGCAACATGAAAGAGGTACTCGACGTCAACCCCCACGTCATGGCCCTGGCAAATAAGGCCATCGCCAACGTCGGCATCATGCCAAAACCGGACAGCATTCGCGGTGGCACCGACGGCTCGCGGCTGAGCTTCATGGGCCTGCCGTGCCCGAACATCTTCGCCGGCGAGCACGCCTTCCACTCGAAGTACGAATGGGCGAGTCTGGAGGAGATGGAAGCAGCGAGCAAGGTCGTGGTGGAAATCGCGCGGCTGGGGGGAGGGCCTCCGGCCCGATGAATCGGGCCGGAGGCCCTCCCCCCAATCATCCGACTTAACTTGCGCCATGATCTGGACCATCCCCCCTACTTTAGAAGGCCTTAACGGCAGCTGCCAAAACTCCGCCGTCAGCCACCTCGACATCGTCTTTACCGAGATCGGCGAAGATTACCTGATCGCGGAAATGCCGGTAGATCACCGCTCCGTCCAGCCCATGCGGATGCTGCACGGCGGCGTCTCCTGTGTGCTGATCGAAACGCTGGGCAGCGTGGCCGGCATCATGTGCGTCCCCGAACCGGGCAAGGATTACGTGGTGGGCACGGAAATCAACGCCAGTCACCTGCGCGGTATTCCAGAAGGCGGAAAGGCGATCGGTAAGGTGACGCCCGCGCGGCTGGGCCGCCGCGTGCAGGTCTGGTCAGTGGAGATCACCGACGAGGCGGGGAAGTTGAGCTGCGTGGGAAGGTTGACGGTGCAAGTAATCAGGGGGAAGTGATAAGGGAGTAAATAATTAAAGCGATGAAAGGCTGTCGATATGATTAACGATTTACGCAAACTGTACGCTCGTGACCTGGCGAAACTGCGTACGGAGGTAGAGGCTTATGGCTCCGCCGAAAAACTCTGGTCCGTCCATAAAGGCATCAGCAATTCGGGCGGCAACCTCTGCCTGCACCTGATCGGCAACCTGAAAACCTACATCGGCAACGGGATTGGCGGGACGCCGTACGTACGGCGGCGGGACCATGAATTCGGGGCCAGAAACGTCCCCGTCGCTGAACTGTTGCGAGAGATTGACGAGACAATAAACGTTGTGGACGACGCGCTGGCCGGGCTCGATCCCGAGCGGCTGAAGGATGAATTCCCCGTGATCATCTGGGAAGCACCCACCGGCATGACGTTCACCCTACTGCACCTACTGACGCACCTGAACTATCATCTGGGGCAGGTGAATTACCACCGGCGGTTGGTCGATTCACGGGGTTGAGGGCCTCCAGGCCCGATCTATCACATACAGGATCGGGCCTGGAGGCCCTCGACCCAATCACGATTCTTTCCGTTCATCCCTAATCCTCGATCAGCAACTCCGCTCGTTGGTTCGCCAGCCGTTCCAGTAACCGCCCTTCAACGACCTCCAGCGCCGGATCCCCAAACCGGTTGACCATCTCCGTCGGGTCCTCCTCCAGGTCAAACAGTTCATAGCCTTCGAAGCCCGGCTCGGTGAAGTGAATCAGTTTATACCGCTCGCCGCGCACGCCTTCGTGGCGGGCCACGCGGTGGTAGCTGTCCATCCGCTGGTAGTAGCGGTAGTAGACGTCTTCACGCCAGTCATCGGGCGTACGGCCTTCAAGGAGGGGGCGGAGGCTGTGGCCCTGCACCTCCTTCGGCACGGTGACGCCCGCGTAATCGAGCAGGGTGGCGGAGAGGTCGATGTTGAGCACCAGGTCGTTGTTGACCGAGGCGGGCTTGACGGCGGCGGGGTAACGAATCATCAGCGGCGTACGGTGGCTTTCCTCGTACATGAAACGTTTGTCGTACCAGCCGTGCTCGCCCAGGTAGAAACCCTGATCGGAGGTGTAGATGACGATGGTGTTTTCCACCAGGCCGGATTCATCCAGGTAATCGAGCACGCGGTCGACGTTGCGGTCGACGGATTCGACGCTGGCGATATAGTCCTGCATATAGCGTTGGTAGCGCCATTCCAGCTCGTTGGGGGAGTCCTTGACGGCCAGCCATTCCGCGCCGACGCGTTCCAGGAAGGGCTCCCAGGCCCGGCGCTGGGCGGGCGTCAGGCGACTGAGCTGGCGGTCGAAGTTTTTGACCTGATCGAAAGTCGGGTCCTTGATGAATGTAGCGCCGCCGGTACCGGGGTCCGGGTTCTGATGGCGGCCGGTGACCTTGAGGTCGTGGCTGGTGAACATGTCGGCGATGCGCATATCGGCGTGTTCGGCGGCGCGGCGGCCTTCGTAGTCGTCGCGCAGGCTGGCGGGCACGGGGAAGCGGCGGTCGAGCAGGCCGGGCAGGTCGCTGGTGTCGGGCATCCAGTTACGGTGCGGGGCCTTATGCCAGTACAGCATCATGAAGGGTTGGCCGGAGGTATCGCTGGCGTTGCGGCGCAGTTCTTCCAGCGCGTAGTCGGTAATGACGGTGGAGGTGTAGCCTTCCACGGCGTCGAGCGTATCGCCGTTGTGCACGAAGACGGGTGAGTAGTAGCTGCCCTGGCCGATCAGCCCGTGAAATTCATCAAAGCCGCGCGGGATGGCCTTGAGGTGGTGCTTGCCGATCAGAGAGGTACGGTAGCCGGCGTCATGCAAGGCTTCGGGGAAGGTCCACTGATCGGGGTTGAAGGGGCTGAGGTTATCGATCTTGCCGTTAAGGTGGCTGTATTTGCCGGTCATGATGGCCGCGCGGCTGGGCGCGCAGATCGAGTTGGTCACGAAACTGTTGCGGAACAGCATCCCTTCGTTGGCGATCCGGTCCAGGCCAGGGGTTTGTATCAACTCGTCGGTGTAAGCCGAGATCGCCCGCTGCGCGTGATCATCGGACATGATGAAAAGGATATTCGGCCGCACCGCCCGGCTGCCTGACTCCGCGACTGCCTGGCTACTTTGGGCGGGGTCGCAGGTGCAAAGGAAGGGGAGCAAGAGCAGTGGCAGCAAGTAGCGCATGGACGGGGTGGTTTACGGTCAAATATAGCGAACCGGCGTTCGGGGCGCCCGTTTCCCGGTATCAGAACGCACCGACGCTTTTGCCCAAATCATCGCATCCCGCGACCCCGCCCTCGTTAAATGTAAAGTCGATGCCGCGCAGTGCAATTAAAATCACCTGGCCGGGCAACTATCTTCGCCCGGTCTTCGTCTTTTAACTGACCTTAAACTGACGCGGCTATGGCATTTCCGTGACACAAGTCGTATTTTTACGCTAAATACCCTTTCCATGAAATCGATATTGACCCTGCTGAGCCTTGGTGCCATTACGCTTGCTTTCACCGGCTGTCTGGAGGAAACGACACAAATCGGTTCTCCCCAACGGGATGGTTTTAGTGATCCGGAAGTCTTACAATTCAGTGCCGAAGAATTTACCAAGCTCAACGAATCCCTGGTTCTGACGAACAACGCCATTCCGCTCAGCGTCGTGGACGTCCCGCGCCATATCGGTGCGACCTCCGGCCTGACCGAGGTACGCCAGTCTTCTTCCGAAGCCCGCAAGGCTTTACTCGGCCGCGTCCTTTTTTACGATACCCGCGTTTCCGCCACCGGCGAAACGAGCTGCGCCAGCTGTCACGATCAGCAAATCGCTTTCTCGGACGACAAGGCCTTCAGCGACGGCATTAACGGTGCCGTTACGAAGCGCAACTCCATTGCCCTCGGTTCCGTGCCCACCTTCGCCCCCGTCATCAGCGGCTACGGCTCGTCCGGCGATGAATTCCAGCGCGCGCGGGATGGCGACGTTCGCTTCTTTTGGGATGAGCGCGCCGGCACCATCAAAGAGCAGAGCGAGCAGACCATCGCCGACGAACTGGAGATGGGTAAAGACATCCACGAACTGTCTTCCGAACTGAAGGAGATCGAGATGTACAGGATTCTCACCATGAAGGCTTTCGGCACCACCGAACTGACGCCCGACCGGATCACCCTGGCGCTGGAGCGGTTCACCTCTTCCATCGTATCCATGAATACGCGCTTCGACGCGCTGGCGGATGAAAGCTTCCGGGGTGGAAATTTCTTATCCGACGCAACCGACCAGGAGCGTAACGGCATGCGGTTGTTCCTGGACAACTGTGCTTCCTGCCATGGCGAGAGCATGGGTAAACCTTTCGTCACCGTTGCCAATAACGGCCTCGATGAAATTTCCGAGGATAAAGGCATCGGCGAAATGAGCGGCGTTTTCCGCGACAACGGCGTCTTCAAGGTCCCCTTCCTGCGTAACGTCGCCCTCACCGGCCCGTACATGCACGATGGCCGCTTCGAGACGCTGCGTGAAGTGATCGACCACTACAGCGACGGCATCCGGAACCACCCGAACCTGCACCGCAACCTCCGTGCCGCCAACGGTATCACACCCCGCCGCATGAACTTTACCGAAGAGGAAAAGCAGGCCCTGGTTTCCTTCCTGGAAATGACGACCGACCAAACGGTATTGACCGACGAGCGGTTCTCCGATCCCTTCCGCCGGTAACCATTTTCCTGGATAGGTAAAAGTTGAGGTTGGATTGTATGATCGTTAGAATAACGGCACAAATAGACGCTTTGAACCTACTCTAAAAAGCTACCCCTTCTGTCCCGTGAAGTGATCCTCTTTCTTCCGGAACAGTACGTTGAACGACGTCAGCGAGCCGTAAATACGGGTGATGTATTGTTGCAGGTTCACCTTTTCCTCGTCGGTCAGCTTGCTGGCATTGATGCGCTGCTCCATGACGCGGAGGCGATCGCGGACCATAACGATCTTGTGGAAAAACGTATCGATGGGCATTTCCTTATCGGACAGGCCGTCCTCGCCCGGCCGCAGAATGAGTTGTCCGTCTTGCCACTTATCGCCCAGTTGGGTGGTTTCCTGAATGCCGTTGTAGGTACGCAAAATGCGAACGAGAGCCTGTTCGGCCTCGTTGAAGGAGGCCACTTCTTCGGCTTCCACGGCTTCGATGACCTCGAAACTTTCGTAGTCGCGGCCGACGGATTTGATGCCGTACTGCATAAAAGTAATGTCGTAAGCCGCTTTGTACAGCTTGATCACCACGCCTTCTCCGAAGGCCGGGTGGCGCAGGCGACTGCCGACGCCCAGGTTATTGGTTTCACTCATGAGGTTGGATGCTTTATTGGAAGGCGAAAGTAAGGAACACAACGATTGCAATCAACGTAACGCCTGTTTTGGGCGGGGTCGCGGGTGCCATGCTGAGGTCGGGGCGTCGTTGGTTCTACTTCTTCATGAACCGCCCTGCCCTTACCTTGTTGACCCCGCAAACGACTGCCTATGTTTTTTCGCTATGCCCTTTTGCTTATGGCCCTTACCCTAATTACTGATCTGCACGGCCAAGCCGTACCCCCTCCTTACGCCCTGTTCGACGCGAAGGGCAAACGCGCGAAATACAAAAAGCTGGTGAAGGCCGCCCGTGCCGCCGACGTCATCCTGTTCGGTGAATCGCACAACGATGCCATCGCCCACTGGCTGCAAAACCTGCTGGCGCGCGACCTGCAAGCCAACGGCGACCTGACCATCGGTCTGGAAATGTTTGAATCCGACCAGCAGGCCGCGCTCGATGATTATCTCAGCGGCAAGCTAAAGCTCGAACAGCTCGACACGGTCGGCGAAGGCCTTTGGCCCAACTTCAAGACTGATTATCAGCCGCTGGTGGACTGGGCGAAGAAGAACGGACTGCCGGTCATCGCCACCAACGTCCCCCGCAAGTTCGCCCGTCAGGTGTTTCGGGGCGGGTTCACCACCTTAGAAAAAGCTTCGGCGGAAGACAAACAACTCCTCCCCCCTCTCCCCGTTCCTTACGACGCTACCCTGCCCGGCTACGTCAAGATGCTGGAAATGATGCCCGGGGGGCACGGCGGCAAGACCTTCCCCATGGCCCAAGCGATCAAGGATGCGACGATGGCGCACTTCATCGTGGCCAACAAGCGCGCCGACGTTCCTTTCCTCCACCTCAACGGCAGCTACCATTCGGATGATTACGAAGGCATCGGTTGGTACCTCCGGCAATACGCGCCGGACCTCAGAGTGCTGACCATCTCCACGGTCGAACAGGCGGACCTGAACCGGCTGACGGAAGACAATGAAGGAAAGGCAAACTTTACGGTGGTGGTGTCGGAGTTGATGACGAAGACGTATTAGTTTGTTAGTTTGTTAGATCGTTAGTTCGTTAGACCTTTAGATGCCACACTTCCCTAAATTCTAACGAACTAACGGTCTAACTTACTAATTACTCCACCTTCAGCACCCCCCGCATCTGCTGGTAGTGCCCCGGCACCGAGCAGATGAACTCATAGAGTCCCGGTTTTTTCGGCGCGACGAAGTAGATCACGTCGGTTTGTTCCGGCTCGACGAGCTTGGTGTGGACGAGCACCTCATTCATATCGGGAACGTAACCGAGGGCGGCGCCCTTGAGGCCCATATCACCGGCGGCGACGCCGACCTTGTCGCCCTTCTTGCCCGAGGTGAGCAGGAAGTTGTGCTGCATATCGTCGGGGTTGGAGAAGGTGAGGCGGGTTTTTGCCCCGGCCTTGACGGTGAGGTAGGTTTGCTTATACTTCATGCCGTGGGCGGTTTCGAGCAGGATGTCGGCTTCGACCTTTCCGTTCCAGGCGGCGGGCATGACGGTGGGGCGTTTGGCCGAGGCGAAGGGGTCCGCATCCGACGTGTCCTCGCTCTCCTCCCCGGCACCCGCGACCGCGCCCCCGGGAATGTTATTGAGGGTGTAGAAACCGAAGTCGTGGAGCAGGTTGGTGCCGTCCGTGGCGCGCGCGCCCTTGACCTTGATCTGGTAGATGAAACCGGGGCGCAGGGATGCGAGCGTGAGGCGCACCGTTTTGCCGTCGGGCAGCAGCTGAGCGTCGGTGATCTTGCCGTCGCGCAAATCAACGATCGGGCTACCGTACTTTTGGTGGTAACTATAAGTGAAGCTTTCGATGCTGAAGGCGGACGCCTTGACGCTCAACGGATTAACCGGCTTGGTGAACTCGACGTCGAAGCCATCCCGGCGGGCGTTTACGCGGTACATCTCAAAGGGCGTCTCCCCCGTCCACTTCAGCCGCTCCAGCGCGAAGAAACCACCGCCGGTCGAAGCCCAGCCCCGCGCCGTCTGCCCGCCGTAAAGCGCGCCGTTTTTATCGAAGTTCAGGCGTAATAGGCCCGATTTGAAACCCTCGCGAAAAGGGAACACCGCCCCCTGGTACTCGCCCTCGACTTTCTCCAGCGCCACGCGCATAATCTTACTCTGCCCCTGGTCACTGACCAGCAGCTGACCGGCGAACGGGCCGAATTTGCCCTCCGTCCGGTCAGCGAGAATCGCCGCCGTGGAAATACCGAGAATGCCGTGCGGAAACCAAACGGCGGGTAGTTTTAGGCCGGGTATCTCCTGCTTCGCTTTATACATCGTGCCGTAGTCGCTGTGGATGTCCTCCTTACGTACGGTCACTTTCGAGGTCGGCTCCGCGGCCCAGTTGAGGCTGGCCTTGTGCCCCGCGAAATCGCCTTCCGCCAGGTGGGTGATGCGGCCGGAGCCGATCCAGTCTCCCTGGTTTTCGGCGACGAACAGATCACCCTCCGGGTTGGTGCCGAAGCCGGCGGGCGAACGCAAGCCGGCCGCCCACGGCATCAGTTTATTCTTGCCCGGGTCGTAGCGCATCATCCAGCCGCGCCACGGGACGCGGCTCACGCCGCCGCTCTCCCACCCCACGTTGAGGGTCGCCATCATCGAGCCGTCGGGCATCATGAGCGGGCCGTAGTGATATTCGTGGTAGTTGCCCGTGAGGGGCAGTTCGTAGACCGTCTCGAAGACGTCCGCCCGCTCGTCGCCGTCGGTGTCTTCCAGTTTGGTCACCTCGCCGCGTTGGCTGACGTAGATCGCGCCGCCGTCAACCGCCAGCCCCAGTGGCTCGTGCAGGCCACGGGCGAATAATTGCCAAGTCGCCCGCTCTTCGAGCTTACCGATCAGCCACACTTCGCCGCGGCGGGTGCAGACGGCCAGCCGACCGTCGGGCATAAAGTCCATTCCGCCGACTTCCAACCGGATCTCCTTCGGAATGGTGATTGTTTCGAGTTCGTAATAGTCGGACTCCCGCTGGGCGAAAAGGCTCAGGGAGGTTACGATGGCCAAAGCCATGGATAGCGTACGCATGATTCGGGGTTTTCTAAAAGTTTCTGAGCGGGTTTACCAGTTCATGGAGTAAGTGAGGTGGCCCGTGGCCGGCATTTCAGCGACGAGCCGTTGCATCCCGTTGGACTTTTGCAGCACGAGCCGACTGCCGTCGTAGCTGCTGATGGAAACCTTCATGCCGGGCCCTTTCAGTTCGTATTCACCGGGCGCGATCTCGGTGATCTCGCGGGCGGCGGCGACCCGTGTGTATAAGGTAGCGTTACCACCGGCGGTGTGCGTCAGTTCGCGAACGAGGCCGCCATCGGTCGGTGTCAATTTGTCGGTCAGGCGGTGGCCGCCGTCCATTTCGTATTCAAAGGTGGGCCGTCCGGCCTCGTCCAGCGTATGCCGGACGTGATGAAAGCGGCCGGTTTTGAGCGTATCCGGCCAGGCGTCGTTGTCCCCG
>ENA-ORXT01005513-ORXT01005513.1-marine-metagenome-genome-assembly--contig:-NODE-5513-length-12394-cov-7.257611_pt1 | contig 12394 bp, 20 predicted proteins | sample MGYA00237868_ERZ511482 | MGnify/ENA metagenome assembly ERZ511482 | reverse complement strand
CCGGCGCCGAGGCGCGCAACTCGATCGGCCTGGTGCTGGTGGGCGGCATGGCGATCGGCACGCTGTTCACGCTGTTCATCATCCCGTCGGTGTACATGCTGATCGCCAAGGATCTGGGCGGCAAGCTGGACGAGTTGCCGGAGGAGCAGCCGGCGGGAGGAGCCGATGGCGAGTCGGCGCCGGTGAGTGGCGGCGGCGGCCTGCGGGACGACGGCGTGCCGGTGCTGGAGCGCCCGGTGCGGCGGCGCGAGCCGCTGCGCGATCGGCCCGCCGCCCAGGTCGGTGCGATGAGGGTCGGTGCGATGAACCTGTCCCCGCGCGACGTGTAGGTTGCCGCCCGTCCGGGCTAGTAGGCGTTCGGATCGCGCCCGAACGCCTGCCAGACCGTCTTCCAGATGATGATCAGATCCAGCCACAAGGACCAGTCGCGGAGATATTCCAGATCGTAGCGGATCCTTTTCTCCATCTTGTCGACGGTTTCCGTCTCGCCCCGGGCACCGTTGACCTGTGCCAGTCCGGTGATCCCGGGCTTGACCTTGTGCCTGATCATGTAGCCCTTGATCAGTTTCCGGTAGATTTCGTTGTGCGCCACCGCATGCGGACGTGGCCCGACGACACTCATCCGACCACCGAGCACATTGAAGAACTGTGGCAGTTCATCAAGCGAGGTACGGCGCATGAACCGACCGAGCGGCGTTATCCGGTCGTCGCCCCTGGTCGCCTGCCTGACCTCCGCCTCGTCCTCCGCCACCTTCATCGAGCGGAACTTCCAGACGAATATCTCGTGACCGTCCAGGCCGTAACGGCGTTGACGGAACAGCACCGGGCCGGGCATGCTGAACTTTATCGCCAGCGCGATCAGCAGCATGAGCGGACCGAGCATGATGAGCGCGCTTGACGCGATGAACAGATCGGACAGTCTCTTCATCATGCCGGCCGTGCCATGGAAAGGCGTCTCGCACACCGCCACGACGGGCAGACCCACGACCGTGTCGACCCGAGCCTGAATCATGTCGTACATGAATATGTCCGGCACGAAGTAGATCGAGGCAGTCGTGTCGCGCAGTTCATCCAGCAGCTTCAGGATGCGCGGCTGGGAGGCCATCGGCAGGGCGATGAATACCTTGTCCGTATGATTCGAACGGATGAAATCGGTGACCCGGTCGATGCGACCGCTGATGGGCGCTTCCACCACGTTGGCCAGCCGGGTGAGCTCTCGGTCATCGAAGAACGCGAGAACGCGGGTCTTGGAATACGGGTCGGACGCCAGCGATCTCGCCATCGCACGACCGAGATCATTGGCGCCGATGACGATGGCCGTGCTCTCGCCCCGCGTCGCGATGAGCTTCGGCAATGCGATCGGGACCAGAACATGAATCAGCCCCTGGGTGGCTGGTGTCAGAACGACCCAGGTGGCCAGCATGTTGGTGTCGAACAGCCGCAGTATGTCGACGAGCAGACCGAACAACAGGAGCAGACCGACGACGAGCCCCCATTGGGACGCGAGCTGGTGCAGCGGTTTTCGCTGCTGACAGGCAAAGGAGGCGCTGCCGGAGTACATCAGGGAGAACGTGATCAGCGCCAGGGCCATCTCGCCCGGCCCGAAGGCCTCGCCCCACATCTGCGTGGAGAAATACAGACACCCCACGGCGATGATCGGATCCATGGTGGACTTGACCAGATCCGGAATGGAACTGGCGCCGGTCTTGATCGGAGAGCGTGCCCCGTCCACAGACTGCGGTCTGATGTCTGCCATGTCTGGTTGATGTTCGATATCAGCGGTCTGGTCGGGAGGAATGCCGGTGCCTTGCGGACCATCCGCCGCGGTGGCGAGTTCCGGCCGAGTCGGGTATTTCGACGGCGACGAATCCTGTGATCGCGTACATCTTGCCGATCACCCGATATATCCCGCAGAAACCGTGCCGGATCCGAGTGCACGATGACGGCGAGCGCATGGCTCGCCGTCGGTGAGGACCACTACTACCCCGACGTGTTCGTGACCTGCGGGCAGGACAACCCGTCCGGCTACGTGCGCACCGATCCGACCGTGATCATCGAGGTGCAGGGCCGGAGCACCTCACGCACCGATCGCGGCGAGAAGCGGCTCGCCTATCGACGGCTGCCGTCATTGCGCGAGTACGTGCTGGTCTGGCAGGACCGGATGCAGGTCGAGGTGCACGGCGTCGACGGCGATGACGTCACGGTGCTCGAGGAGGAGCACGACGTGCTGGGTCTGGCGTCGATCGAGTTCGAGATGACGCTGGCCGATATCCACGTGTGAGGGAATGCGCTCTGCCCGTGGCTGCAGGGTGCGATCCGGAGCGTGTAGCGAAAGTCTTCCTGGACTTGCGTACGTGCTGACCGGCACCGACGCCCACGCACGACCTCTTCCCGAGGCGCGGGTCGTTGTGGTCTGGCGCAAGCACCTGGCTCGTTCATGCCGACCTCAATGAGGGCTCACCCCCGTCGCGAGCATCAGGTGGTGCACTCGATGGTGATCGCCGTCGGCCATGATGCCGTGGAAACCAAGGCTGCGAACCACCAGGGCGTCGCCCTCGTCGCGCCCTTCCACCTCGATCCGTGCACCACCACCGACAACGGTCGCGGTGTACGTCCACGGGGGCGCGTTCCCCGCCTCACCCATCGTCGCCGCATGATCGGCCGTCATCCGCCGAATGGAGGCCGCAACGTCCGGGTCGTCGGACGTGACGATGAAGACGGCTCCGCCTCCGGTCGGCTCGGTGACGACGTTCGCGTCCAGTGTCACGCGGCTCATGTCGCGCAGATGCTCGCGCAGGGCGGGGACATCGACCGACGACCAGTCGGTATCGGGATCGGCGCGCAGCATCGCCGCGATTTCGGCGATCGTTTGTCACGAACGCATCGTCGCCCTCGCGGGTCCTGCGCGCGAGCTCGCCTGGGGCGAACGGCTGTTCCTCCGCGGCGAGCCGGTGCGGCGGCTCCACGTCGTCGAGTCGGGCGAGCTGTGCCTGCAGCGCGACACTGCCGACGGCGCGTCGCTCGTGCTGCAACGCATCGCTGCAGGCCGGATTCTGGCCGAGGCCTCGGTACACGCGTCGCGCTATCACTGCGATGCGATCGCGACGCGGGACTCGCGCGTACGTTCGGTGCCGATCGCGACGGCCAGGCGAGCCCTCGAGGAGCCCGCGCTGTCGCAGGCGTGGTGCGCGATGCTCGCGCACGAACTGCAGGGCACGCGCGCGCGGGCAGCCCTCCTGCGGCTGCGCGGCGTCGCGGTGCGACTCGACGCCTGGCTCGCCCTGACTGAGGTCGGTCTACCGCCCAGGGGCGAACTGCGAGGGCTTGCCGATGAGATCGGTGTGACGCCGGAGGCGTTGTACCGGGAACTCGCGCGACGGCGGGACGCCGAGCGGTCAGGGTGAAACGCTCCTTGGCTACATTTCGCTAAACGAGGGTTTAGCGTCTTGTAGTCCCCCCATAGCGACTGCCCCGCCGCGTCGCGCCACGGTCCCGGTTCACCGCTCGCATTCGACATCGACCCGAGCTGGTTGGCCCGCGACGGTCTTCGTGCCGAACACCGACCCGGGGCCTGCCCTGCGTCACGAACCCTTTACCCGTTCCGGGTCGACATCCGTGGGCGCCGCGCTACGATTGCCTTGTCGTCGTGTTCCCAGCGGCTCAGACGTCCTGCCCTGTCATGCTCCCGATCCCGTTCGCCGTTGTCCGAAGACCATGCCGGTGACTCCCCATCGCGTTTGTCCCGCACCGCGACCGCGATCGGCATCGCGAAGGCGAGCGCAGCGCACGGCGATGCGGGAGAGCTGCCTATGAGCATCGAGCGCTCCCGGGACATCCGCGCGATCACCGCCTGTAACCGGGCGGCGTGGAACGCCTCTGCGACGCAGCACCGCGAGAGTCCAGAATGGAGACGACTCGTCGAGGGCTTCGCGGTGTCCGGCTTCTCCACACTCGACGCCACGCTCACCGCCCATCTTCAGGGGCTGCCCGTCGCGGGCAGGTCGGCAGTGCAGGTCGGGTGCAACAACGGCCGGGAGCTTCTGTCGCTCGGTGCGCTCGGCGCGCACGGCTTGCTCGGCATCGACCAGTCCGAGGCCTTCCTGGCCCAGGCTGCGGAGCTTTCCGGCGTCGTCCACCGGGATGCGGCATTCGTGTGCGCCGACGTCTACGCCCTGCCTCCGAACGTGCCGCGCGACTTCGAGCTCGCCCTCGTGACGATCGGCGTGCTGAACTGGATGCCCGACCTACCGGGCTTCTTCGAGGCCGTCGCGGCTCTGCTCGCCCCGGGAGGCACGCTGGTGGTCTCCGAGACCCACCCGATGCTTGAGATGTTCGAGCCGGGGTCCGCCGATCCCCTGGAGCTGCGGGAGAGCTACTTCCGCAACCGCCCCCAGGTGTCGGAGGAGGCCATCGTCTACGACGGCACCGAGGCGCCGATCGCGGGTACGTCGTACTGGTTCCCGCACACCGTCGGCGACGTGCTGAACGCGACGATCGCCGCGGGACTCGCGATCGAGCGCTTCACTGAGTACCCGCACTCAAACCGCGAGGTCGACTACGCGGTATACGAGGGGCGCGAGGCGCAGTTGCCGATGTGCTACCTGCTACGGGCCGGCAAGCCCGGCTGAGCACCGCGCGGACGGGGCTCCTCTATGGACCGGGCTCGAGTTTCGTCCGTTCAGGACCGTGTGGGAGCTCGGGATGGAGGCAGGAGAGGTGTTCACAGTCGGGTGGGAGAGTCACGCCCCCTTGGACACGGTCCCGTCGCGGAGCCAACGACGCGGAGAGCCACCGCCAGCAGCGCTCCTTGCTCGCCAATGTCGCTGCTCACCGGGGGCAGATGACCGCCTCGCGATCGCGGACCTCGGCTGCGGGGTGTTTCCCATTCAGCAATATGCTCGTTTAGGGATCTGTAGCGCCCCCCCCCCCGCGCTGGCACTCGGGACGGCCGTTCCGAATAGGAACTTCTTGGTGAGCGACCATGTCTCTGTCTCACCGTGCAACTGAGCGAATGCCGATGAACGATCGAAGCGAGATCGCTCGCCTTCCTGAATGGGCTGAGGCAGTGCTTACCAGCGAGCAACAACGCGTGGTACTCCGTCGACTTGGTCTGCTCGACGACGCTGAGCCCGATATCGACATGCCGTTCGGCAACGGCGGCGAAGGGGGTGGCGGCACCCCGGCTCCAACTGCGCCAAGTCGGCCGGAACCGCACTGAACTCCCAAGGACTTTCGTTACACACCCGGAATGGGTCGCCGCGACGGCCCAAGTGCTTGATTCCCGATCCTCACGCGAGGGTGTCCGAAACTCCTGAGTTTCGTGCACCTCTTCGTGACGATAGAAGAGCGAGGGGGAGGATGACCGCGTTACAGCAGGCAGGGTCATCTACGCTTCGGACATGAACGCGAACATTCATCTTCGATCCTTTCCCCTTGCGGTGGTGTCTTTCGCACTGTTCGTTGCTTTGTCGGCGTGCAGCGATGGTGGCGGAGATGGAGATGGAGATGGCGAGACCTTCGAGGACTTTCGCGATCAGGTGCGCGGGGCGGCTGGCCGCGATGCCGACGCTTGCGGTGACGTCGAGCTGAACGGCTCCGAACTCGAAGCGGACACATGCCTTGCGCAGGCATTCACGAACGGCACCGGTGCGTGGCCCACTGTCATGCAGCAGGGCCTGGACTCGTTCGTTGCTTCCGGCACGGTCGTTCGGGACGGGCGCGTGATCTTCTACGGGTTCGACAGTGACCCCTCCGGAGGCGGCGCCAGGAACAACGGCCGGATCAGCACCACGGAGTGTGTGGGCCCAAGTTTGTCGGGCGTGGTCGGCGATCCGCAGACAGGCGCCTTCCAGTGCCAGGAGTTCGTAAGCTCTTCGAACCGATGAGACAACCAGGCGGAGCAGCCAGTCCAAGTGGCTGGGACACCGTCATTCGTCGGGCCAACATGGGTCTGGGACGGCTACCAGGCGAGGATCGATGGTGAGGTGGAGCTGGTTCCCGTCGACACGCTCGACTACACGCTGGAGTTCGCCCGCGACTTCGGGCAGGAGTTCAGAGAAGAAGGGGAAGTCAGCGGCAGCGTCCTCTGCAACGGCTTCGGCGGAAGCTGGAACGGCGGCGAGCTGAATGATGCATCGGCCTTGTTGATCACAGACTTGGTCGCCACCGAGATCGACTGTACGGATGGCTCCAGGCCCGAGACGGAAACGAGCGCTTCCTACCTTCAACTTCTAGGATCGGCGTCTTCCTACTCCATGCAGGGCGATCGTTTGTTCATGGCCACGACGGATGGTGGAACGCTGTATTTCACGATCACTCCTTGATTGGCGCTATCACCCTGACCATCCGGCTGCAGGACGAGCAACACGAACGTCTGCGTGCGCTGGCGAAGCAGCGAGGCGTCAGCCTGGACAAGCTGTTCGAGGAGTTCGCGACACGCGCCATCGCGGAGTTCGACACCGAGACGCGATTTCGCACTCGCAACGAGCGTGAACCGTGAGGATTACGTTCGTGCCGTGATCGAGCGTCAGGACGAGGCCGAAGCGCTTCGAATTATCCTCGGTGCAGCGCGCGCGCTCGAACGCGGTGGGGCCGACTTCATCGTGATCGCCTGCAACGACGTGCATCGCTTCGTCCCGACGCTCGAACACGAGGTGAACCTACCGTTCCTGCACATCGTGGACACCACCGCCGCGGCGATCGTGGAGTCGGGTCTCGACACCGTCGGTCTGCTCGGTGTCCGCAAGACCATGGAACTCGACTTCTACCCCGAACGACTGTCGGCGCGCGGAATCGCGACGCTGGTTCCCGACGAGCCCGACCGGAGCCGGGTGCACGAGAGCATCTACGAGGAACTCGTGCACGACGTGTTCACCGACAGGACCCGTGCGCGGTACATCGAGATCATCGAACGGCTCGTCGACCGGGGCGCACGGGGCATCGTGCTCGGTTGCACCGAGATTCCGTTGCTCCTGTCATCGAGCGACGTGGACGTGCCGCTGTTCTCGACCACCGAGCTGCACTGTCGGGCAGCGGTTGCTCGTGCCATCGATCGTCCCGACAGCTGACCTCGGCGGCCAGGCTCGATCCGAAGACCAGGGCCGATACCTCGTTCGGCTCGAGATCGTCACACGATCGGTATCGACCCACCTCCAGTGATGCGATTCAAGGCTGACCGCTCATCTCGATCACGCCGCAGGCGATGCGCTCACCGGCGTCCCCCGACGGCTGACTGGTGTAATCGTCCGGCCCGGAGTGCACGATGACGGCCGAACCGTCGGCATCCATCAGCATGTCCATGGTGAGCAGCCCGTCGAAGTGCTCGACGAACAGCTGGCCGTCCTCGCCGACGTGCGCGTTCGGCAGGTCGCCCGGGTGCGGACCGCCCTCCACCATGACGCCGTGCATCGCACCGTTCGCCAGGTGCCCGCCAGCACTCTCGAGGTCGTCGGCCGAACAGTCACCGATCTGGTGCACGTGGATGCCGTGCATCCCCGGCGGGATGCCCTGCAGTTGCCAGACCAGGTGCATCATCCCGCTGGGGGTGGCGACGAGCCTGACCGTGCCGAGCGGTTCACCGTCGGGGCCTGCCACCTCCGCGATGGCGGAAGCTTCCGCTTCGGTATCGCCGACGCTGTCGACGGCGTCCTCGTTGGCGATGTGGCTCGCGGCGTGAGTGCCGGTGACGGCGAGCAGGGTCAGTGCCCCGATGGTACGGGCGGTGGATGCGCGAATCGTCATGGGCAGGTCCTGTGATGGGAGATCGACCCGCCGATCCTTGCACCACGGCGCGACCACCATCGACCGCCTTCCCGATTCTGCTCACCGATGGTGCACCACACGATTCTGCAACGCCGCCCCGCTGTCCGGTGTCGATGCCCGATGATGGCTGGCTAGGCGATCGGACCTTACCCGGTCGAACATGCAACGATGAAGGAGAAGCCATCAATGGCCTTGAACGACCTGAAGGACGTCTACCTCGATCAGCTCCAGGACATCTACAGCGCGGACAAGCAATCACTCGCGGTGACCCGCAAGCTGGTGGACAGCGCCTCGGATGCCGACCTGAAGAAGGCGCTGGAGGCTGGCGTGAGCGGCATCGAGCAGGGCATGACCATGCTCGAGGGCCTGATCCGCGGCCACGGTGCCGATCCGAACGGCGAGCACTGCAAGGGCATGGAAGGGCTGGTCAAGGAAGCGAAGGCACACGCACTCGAGGCGGAGTTCGGCAACGACACCGTGCGCGACACGATGATCGTCACGCAGTACCAGCGCATGGTGCATTACGCGATCGCAGGCTACGGCTGCCTGCACACCTTCGCGCACCGTCTCGGTCTCGAGGACGAGGCGAAGAAGCTCAAGGAGGCGCTGGACGCGAGCTACAGCGGTGACCGGACGATGACGGACATCGCCACCTCGGGGCTGAACGCGGCCGCGGTCTGACGTCTGCCGTGTCGAGTCGCGGTGCCGGTGAAGCGCTACCGGCATCGCGACGAATGGCGACCATGCCTCGATCGCCGGGGCTCCGCCCTGCCGGGCATCAGCAGTCTCGGTCCACCTTCCCACCCGCTCGTCGTACCTCGGCACGCCGCATGGGCATGGTGTCGATCAGATCGAGCAGGGTGTCCAGCGCCGCCGGATCGCGCTGACGCGATTTCACGCCACCGTCCTTGCCGATCAGCACCAGCTCGAAACCATCCGTTCGATCCGATGCGTTCGACCGGACCGCCATCGCCCTTCTCACGATGTCCGAATCGGTCGTGCCGGGCTCGATGGCTCGCAGCTCCTGCAGGTCGATGAACACCACGTCGACGTCGCGATCGACCAGGCGGCAACGAACCTGTCGAACGGCCTCTTCCAACACCAGGAAGGATGGTGAACCGGATTCGCCGAATGCCACGATCAGCCGGCGCGGCGAGAAGGCTCGAGCGGTGTCGGCCGTCATGACGAGCATCGTGGCGCACATCGCGGACAGATACCACCGGGCAATGGAGGTGGTGCGGTTCATACGGATGCCTTGCCGCGGATGTGATCGACATCAAACACTCGTGCACGACGCCATACGGTCCAGACCTTTCTCTTGCCGACCACGCCCTGTTGGATTATAGTCCAACAATGGCTATCGCTTCCCTGCTCTTGCACGAACGTGTAGTGCTCGGAGAGGCCGTCTTCGCCGAGATCAAGATCTGGCAGGTACCTCACCCTGTCAGGGCGAGCAGCCATTCGTTGAGGTATGGGCTGGCCTTGGTGGCGAACGGGACGTGTGTGCTGCGCTACGACAACGAGGCGGGCAAGGGCGACCATCGGCACGATGTCGACGGACAGCAGCATGCGTATCGGTTTCGAGGGATGGATTCCTTGATCCGGGACTTCTGGAGCGATGTTGATACATGGCAAGCAGGGCAGGAGAACGAGACATGATCCTCGACGAGGGCACGGTGGTCCTTTCCGTCTCTTCGCGAGAGGACATCGTGGCACGCATCAAGGCTGCGTCGAGTGGCGAATCGCAGGGAACCTTCATCACGTTCCCCACGATCGAATTGCTGTGGAAGGTCGTCACCGCGAAGCGACTGGCCATCCTGAGAGTCATGACGGGCGGTGAGACGGTTTCGATTCGAGAAGTGGCACGCCGGGTGGATCGTGATGTGAAGGCCGTTCACGCCGATGTGAGAGCGCTGGTCGATGCAGGTCTTGTCGATGACACCGGCAACGGTGTGCGTTTCGGACACACGGCCGTGCGCGTGGAATTCACCCTGCGGGCAGCCTGAACAAGAGACACCGAACAGCGATGCGTACTGCTGCGCTTCGTTTGGAAAATCTGTTGCACGGGGCGGAATGGTCTGCGCATGGCACGCACAAGCATTGACCTGGGCGACGAAGCCTGCGCTCGGGTGATGGAGCGCTTTCAGCTCGATTCGAAACAGGAAGCTGTCAATTTCGCGCTTCAGCGTCTGGCGCCGGATTCCCTTGGACTTCGGGAGGCTCTGGAACTCGAAGGTTCCGGATGGGGCGGCGATCTGGGGGAAATGCGCGGCTCGCGAAAGAGGTGATGCTGAACGCTACCTCTGCATGGGTCAAGTTTCCCGGAGTAACCGGATCGGCACTCGATGTCGCTGTGCTCGAACGAGTCTCCGGCGACATCGCCGCAAGCCCGCTGCACATGGGCAAGGATCTCGAAACGCTCGCGCGGTATGTCTCGCTGGGCGTGGTGCCGTCCAGCCAGCATCACTCGCCCGCCAGCGTCCGATACCCCGACACCACCCGGTTCACCGCCGTCAGCGCGCACAGCGCGGCGAACGCCCAGGCGATTGTCGCGAACTGCGCCGGGAACAGGCACATCAGCGCGAACGCGATGATCGTCTCGGTGCCCTCGGCCAGCCCGTCCAGATAGGTCAGCCCCTTGTAGGCGAACTGCACCCGCTCGATGCCCAGCCGGTCGGCCTGCCCGGCAAAGGCCAGGAAGCTCGCCCCGGTGCCGACGAAGCTTGCCACCAGCACCGCCGCCGGCAACGCGTTGGCCGCCGGATCGGCCAGCGCGAACCCGACCGGAAACAGCGCGTAGAACACGAAGTCCAGCGTGATGTCCAGAAACGCACCCGCCTCGCTCGGTCCGTGCAGCCGGGCCAGCTCGCCGTCCAGACCGTCGGCCAGGCGCCCGAGCAACAACAATGCAAGGGCGATCACGGGGGCCTGAAGGGCCACGGCGACCACCGCGCCCAGCCCGATCGCGAACCCGACCACGGTGACCTGATCGGCATGCCACCCGCGCACGTGCAGCGCGCGTGCACCGCGGTGCAGCAACGGCTTCAAGTGTGGCACCACGTGGCGATCCAGCATCGGTGTCAGCCCGCGTCCAGTGCCGGCCGGTCACCGGCGTTCGTCACCGCACGCCCGCCCGCACCGATCTCGATCACGCGTGCACCGGCCGGGATGTCCGCCACGTCGTGGGTCACCAGCAGCACCGGCAGCGTACTCGCGCGCTGCCAGGTGAAGGCGCGTATCTGCTCGCGGCGCGCCGCATCCAGGCGCGAGAACGGCTCGTCGAGCAGCAGCACCGCAGGATCCGACAGCAGCGTTCGCAGCAGGCTCACCCGGGCGCGCTGCCCGCCCGACAGCGTGGCGGGATCGCGCGGGCCGAGCCCGTCCAGTCCGGCATCGGCCAGGTTCGCCGTCACCCGCTCGCGGCGCGCGCGGCGCGTGCCGCCACGCAGCCCGAACAGCAGGTTCTCCTCGACCGTCATGTGCGGGAACAGGAAGTCGGACTGCAGCATCAGGCCGATGCGCCGCCGCTCGGTCGGTACCGTCAGCAGGGAGCGTCCGTCCAGCGTCAGCTGTCCGCGGGCCTGGAACCCGGGCGCGAGCGTGCCGGTCAGCCAGCCGAGCACGCTGGACTTGCCGCTGCCGCTCGGACCCATCAGCACGGTGACCGTGCCGCAGTGCAGCGCCAGGTCCAGATCATCGACCAGCGTCTCGCCGCCCGGTGCCCTGAGCGTCAGACCCCGCACCTCGAGCCGCATCATGCGGCCACCCGCGCGGTCGGGGACGGCGTGCCGGACGCCCGGCGCAGCCGGCGCGCCCGCCAGGCCGGCCAGCCGATGGCGAGTCCGAACGCGAGCAGCGGCAGCAGCGCCTGCAACAGCGCCAGCGTACTGGTCGCGCGTCTGTCCATGCCCCCCTGCCCCGCGACCAGTTCGGTTGCCAGCGTGGCGTGTCGGCCGGCGCCGAGCAACAGCGTGGGCAGATACTGCGCCACGCTGACCGAGGCCGCCACCGCGGCGGCCTGCGCGACCGGGCGGGCCGCGCTCGGTCTGGAGGCGGGGGGCGTTCTCGCCGCCGGCATGCCGGCGGACCTTCTGCTCGTCGATCTCGACGTGCTCGATCGGGACGCGCTGATGGCGGTGGATCCGCGGGACTTGCTGTTCTCCCGCGCCGTCAAGGCGCACATCGTCGACGCCTACGCCGGCGGCCGGCGGGTGATCGCCGACGGCGAGCTCACCGGCGTCGATCTGCCCGCTCTCGAGACCGAGCTGCGCGCAGCCTACCGTGCCGCTCTTCCCGCGCGTTCGGAGATCCGGGACGTCTGGCCGCGGCTGCGGCACGCGATCGCCGATCACTACCGGGGCTGCGGCTGATGCCGCGACGTGCCTGGATCCACCGCGTGCCGATGGCGGCACCGGACGACGTGTGCGGCATCCGCGCGCTCGTCGAGAGCGGACGGCTTTCGCCCGGCGAGATCGTCGCGATCCTCGGCAAGACCGAAGGCAACGGCTGCGTCAACGATTTCTCCCGCGGCTTCGCCACCTGATCGCTGAAGACGATGCTGGCGAGCTGCGGCATCGGTACGAGCGAGATCGAGCGCATCCCGCTCGTCATGTCCGGCGGCACCGAGGGCGGG
>ENA-ORXT01005511-ORXT01005511.1-marine-metagenome-genome-assembly--contig:-NODE-5511-length-12396-cov-16.042617_pt1 | contig 12396 bp, 20 predicted proteins | sample MGYA00237868_ERZ511482 | MGnify/ENA metagenome assembly ERZ511482 | reverse complement strand
CGCAGTTTTGGGACGTCGGCGTCGCGTTTGACGGCGGCGGCGCACCACCGCCACGCCGCAGCCCACTGCCGTCTGTCCGGGACGCGTCGGGAGAGGCGGCCGCCTCGGCCTTCCCCCACTGGCCGCCGGCGTCGGGCGACCCCCCCCCCCGCGACGCTGAGGCGCACGCAGGTTCGGGACGTTGGCGTCGCGTTTGACGGCGGCGGCGCACCACCGTCACGCCGCAGCCCACTGCCGTCCTTCCGCGACATATTGGCAATGGCAGCCGCCTCCGGCATCCCCCACTGGCCGCCGGCGTCGGGCGACCCTTCCCCCGCGGCTCTGAGGCGCACGCAGGTTCGGGACGTCGGCGTCGCGTTTGACGGCGGCGGCGCACCACCGCCACGCCGCAGCCCACTGCCGTCTGTCAGGGACGCGTCGGGAGTGGCGGCCGCCTCGGCCTTCCCCCACTGGCCGCCGGCGTCGGGCGACCCCCCCCCCGCGACGCTGAGGCCCGCGCCGTTTCGGGACGTCGGCGTCGGAATTGCCGCCGCCGCCGTCGCAGGGCGTCGTGGATGCGGGGCCACCCGTCTCGCCCCGCCGGTGGTGGTCGATGCCAACCCCATAGGTGCGACGCACATGGAGCGGCGGGCCATCAAGCGCGTCTTTGCCGCACACGAGGCCGACCAACGTGGTGAACGCGCGGACGGCGACGCGCCACCGGCCTTCGCGCGGCAGCGCACCGCGGTGGCGGCAGGCCAGCGACCGGCCGAGGCCTCGAGACGACCCAATTGTCAGCCAAAGACCTGCAAGGAGTGTGGCGACGTGCTGTTTGACCAACCGACGCTCATACGGCACGTTTTCAGTAAGCATGGCGGCGCGAGGAAGCACCTGTGCCACCTGTGTGGGAAGCGCTTTGTCATGAAATACAATTGGTCGGCCCACATGAAGGACGTCCATCATGAGGAGCGCCCACACAGGTGCAGCTGGTGCGCGGACAAGGAAGTGACGTTTGGCACCGCCGGCGAGCTGCGACGCCATCTTGACGAGACGCACGACGAGGCGAAGAGGTGCGACGTGTGTGGGATCCAGTGGGACACGGTGATGGGCATGTGTATCCATCGCGGCCGTAAGCACAAGGGGCACCATGGTGTCGGCAGCGGCAAGCCGCCAGAGGGTAGGGAGCAATGAAGGGGTTGGCCGGTTCCCGCGCGCGGCTGCGGTCCAGTGTGGCTCGTGTGAGACGGTGGTCGGGCGTGCGCGAACACCACGTAGTGTGTAGCACAGTGCGGCGGCCCAGGTCGTGCTTGTCGCCGCGGCCATGTCGGACTGCTTTCACCCCCACCCCTCCCGGAGTACAGCAGCTGCCTAGCCGCTTCACACCACGAGCCCTCTCGTTGGAGCCCCGCTCCTCCCAGCACCGCCATCCCCTCATGTGAGCGAACAGGTGGGGCCATCGCGCGCGGCCACACCCACTTGCCTTCCTCGCTCGACGTTAGCCCCTGCGGCCGAGGGCCGCTGTGGTGACCGAAGCCCTGCCCTACCAGAAAAGAGGACGGGATATCCCGGGGTTTCTGACCCTGAATCCCGGGTTGCCCGGGATTGCAGTGGAAACCGAGATGCGACAGCACTGCGGGTCGGTATTTCATCGCCATGATAGTTCTAAATTTGCCGGCTTGTAAATCTATAACGAGTAGACACGAAAGAAATTTTTGAGATAGCCATGCGAAGCTCAGGTGAGATGGCCCCAGCATGATTCGCAGGGTCATGTGCACAATAGTCCCGTGGATCGGCGAATATCCTATACTTCAGATTGCCTGATTCTCGAGTTACCTCTGTGATTGGGTAGTTCAGCACTACAGTTTCTGGACTCGTCCTACGGATCATCTTCGGGACTGATTCTAGGATCGTTCCAGAAGGAGTATCATCCTGACCCACAGATCATCTTGGGGACTCTCGTTCAAAAAAAATGTGAGGACTTGTTCAACCGATAGTCTATCTGCCTCTTCCGCCTACACAATGTCTGCCTATTCCGCCAACAGCGTGAATAAAAAATTTCAGACGGTCTCTCCTTGCATACCAACGCACAACGCTGAGGTTGACTCATCACTTGTGGAATCTGACTCTCATTGCTGGTATTTCCGAGAGAGTTTTTTCTTCTGTGACAGGCCGTGAACCTGGGGATTGTGAGATACAGACGTGACATGTTTGGACGATCGGGGACGAGATTGCCACTGAGCTGCGAACGAATTTATTGGCTGGCGGCGAGACCCAATCATTTATAAATGGGGACTGGGTACGTCTAGGACTTGGTGATTCTCTCGAAGTGCGAGCCCACGCCTGTTCACCCAGATCTCATCCCCTCTGCGCCGGGCAACAGCGTATCGGTCGCATGAGTGCCAACTCACATTGAGGCTCCCTCTGCACACGTTACGTTGACAAGGGGCGACGCCCGATGAGCAGGTCTTGCTCTCTCATCGGTTTCGGCAGACCCTCCTTACGACGTCACTCAAAGTAATCCAGGCTATCATCTACGATCGAGTCCGTGAGGTTGGAATCTAGATCAATCTTTCGCACTCGTTTACTCAATCCATGAGGACGATCCCCAGGATGATCGTACTCCGACTTCAGGACAGTCCTGAGCACGATCCGCAGAACGATCAGAACCAGCGAATCGGAATGATCCTTCATGAGGATTCGGCAGGAACTTCGCCGGGCAATTGCTGAATCTGCAGTTGCTGGTGTGAGGATGATTCCCACTGAATATCGGTGCCAACAGTCTTCGAGCACTTCTTAACTCCACTGCGGACTCTGTCTCAAAGATCAACGAAAAGTGGGCATAATTTGATCCCAGCATCATTGCTCGACATTTCTGCGAACCGTCGGTGGGCGTGTTCGAATCTGGCAGTTCTCAGTTTTAAGGAATCGGCGACAAAACACTGTGAGTTAGGGCGGAGGCCATCGCAGATGCAAACCTGAAACTGGTCTGTGCGGAGCGACACGGGATTTCCAGCCGCACCCCCGCCAACGGTGCGGTGAGAACGATTGCATTAAGAGAGCGACTGCCTGGGCCAGAAGCCGCCAAGACGGCATGCGTCGTGCTCCCTGATCTTGCCTGACAATGTCCGCCCCCCTTCCGACCCGTGTTACGCCCGCCTCCGGAAAAATAGAACAGTACGGTTCCGCCTCTCACAGGTCTGCGTGCATGCCCGCTGGGCGCTTGCATGACGGTGTTCAGTTCAACTAGCCCTTCGATAGTATCTGCATTACGCCCATCCCCGTGACTCGCACATGCAGGGAGCCACAGGGGCCCACTCCAGCTCATCCCCTCTTCGTTGCGCTTTCCTCAGTGGGAGCACAGTCCACCTACCTTTCGGGAGCAGGAGAGTATCGTGGCAATAGCGGCTGGTAGCAAATACCGCAGCACGGTCCTCTCGCAGGTCTTGAAGCGGATAACTTTACAGTCGGGCACTACTGAGTCATCAAATAGCCTGTTTTGTTGCATCCTTCCAGGAAAGTGTGTGCTTTGTGTAGTGGGAGAGAGTGCTATGGTGGTTTTCCCAATTTTGGCCACGCCGCTGGAGGCGTAGTTTGCCCAAAGTATTATGGACCACTTAGTCTCGATTGCGCTCTGAATTGACCTCGATCTTCGCCACAGCCAATAGTAATGGAGGAGTGCGGGATCATGACATCACAGCCGATGTTTTCAATGTGCGCATCCCGTTCCGACATGTTGCCTGCGCAGCGGGCCCAGAACCGTCGTCAAAAGCACGTCTGTTTTTGCCTGTTTTGAGCCTCTTGGAGGCCCGTGTTCCTGTTTGAAGAAACAGAATTCCTGTGCAAAAAACAGATCGACCCCCCTTGACAGGCTCTCAGAGGCCATCCCATGCGAGGTCCTTGCATATTTGTGTTTGCGAGAACAGGAATCGTTCCTCACTCCGCACATTGCGCCTGCTAGCAGGGCCATAGATGCTTCTCCGTCTCTCTCTCTTTCTGGAAGGGGGAAGTGTATACGTCTTATGCTGTGTCTCTCTTTTTACGAGTGGAGATGCATCTATCCCGGCGAACAGATGATTTTGGCGCCTTTTCTGGAAAAAACCAGCCTTGACAGAGCCCCAGGGCGGTTTGCAGATAATCTGTTCGTCCGAAAACACGCAAAAGCAGACGTGCTCTTGACGACGGTTATGGGCCTGCTGCGCTGGGACCGAGTCCCCCGTAGTCGCCACTTGACCACTCCTTACTGCACGCGATTATTGATGGGTGCTGCGGACATCTCTTTGTTGAGGGCCAGCCGACGTCGAAACTCCCCGGCAAACCGCGTCCTGTGCGTCTTTTTCCTTTATTGACAAGTCCTTACCGTATCCCGCGCAGTGCAGCAGCCTCCAGGGTCATTGATTAGTTGTGAAAGCGCCTTTCAGCTCAGCCGATATGGAGCAGTGTGACAGATTCAGAGTGGTTGCAATAATCGGACGGCGTACGCGGATCAAAAGAGTCACCAGAATCTTCTCAGAGTTGTACAGATAGGCAGACATGGCTTCTCGGCCTACAATTGCGCGTCAGTACGTGACAGACATTCAGAAAATTCTTCGATTACAGAAGAAATTTCGCGCTTGACCGCAGTTTGCTCACCGGGTCGCATTGCGCCAACATCCTGGTCGTGCAAGCTTCGAGCTGCTTCATATGTTGTGTTCGAAATAATTTCCACACGCCATTTCAAGACACAGGGGTGGTCTAATTCCAGTACGCAGCTGGATTGCTTCTGAGTCGCCCCTACATACGCATATGTTACGATGGCAGGACTGCCGACGATGGGGCACTCTTGCTCCGGCCGCCGCAATCTCGGACACACATCGCCTTTGTGGCGCTATGCCGCATAGCTCATTTGTGCGGAGCCTTGTTGCAGTCCTTCAACACGTCTGAAAATAGTTGCTACAGGGTGGATACGATGTTCTTCAGCACCAGATGTATGACGTCATACGGCGCGAAAGAAGACCCGAAGTCGCATGCGTAAGTCATGTGCGGATAGGCCGCCTTGTACGCCGGTTCGGGACACGACATGAGGGAGTAGCCTCTGTACCCGCTGTCTCGCATCAATCGCTGCGCACAGGCCTTCGACCTGTTCTGCAATCTTTCCGAATTTATGATGTCCACAGCTTAGCTTCTTGAGGAAGCCATCCGTCAGCTCTCATGGTAGTTCTTGATTTCAAAAATATTGGCACGCGACGCAGGTTTGTCCGATGGCTCCTCGGCTGGAAAGTAGCAGAGGTTGGAGCGCGCCACCCAGACACCATGAAATTTCTGGAAGCGACTTGGCTGTGGATCATTGCTGCCCTTCATGCCCATCGTCCTGTTGCCACCGGGCATGCCCGACGTCAACTGGAGCAGGAAGACTCGAACGTCTTGCGGCCTATCCATTTCCGCTACCTTCAATCCGTGCACCCCGCGCGCCAGCACGTTGAACTGTTCCATGACAGACTGAGTAAAGGAATCTGGATCCTTTGGCCCTTCAGGACCCGGGGTGGTTGTTATTGGTAGCTTCAAAGCAATGTGAAACCGCGCCGAGGTGTGCGTACTCACAATGCTTTGCATGGCATGCCATCATTGTAAGCCGCTCTCATTCCAGGTTTCGTATCCGTCGGCCCCAAGCTCATGAGGATTTCCATAGGCGACTTGATGATGCCATTGATGACCAGATCACGGCAAATGTCGATTTCGTAGATATCTTTGAACACTGTTCGCGCCTGCCCGGCGTCAGCAAGCGCGTCTTTGTTTAGTAAAATCATGTTTCGTCCAATGTCTGGGTCCGCGAGCATTAAGGTGAGCCATGGCACACTCTTCCAGTACCGCGTTATCTTGGCTGGCTGTTCTTGTGAGTTGCACAACTCAACCTTGCAACAGGGATACGACGCGGCCTGCGCATGCTTCGCTGTGTACGCCCGGCAGCCTTTCCCATGACACTGCAGGTTCTTCTCCTGAAGGCGCACCGCGTTCTTGAAAAACTTGTTCTGTTTGTATGGTGTCCTATTCTTGAACCCGCTGTGAGTCCTCTGCTTCAGCAAGGTAGTCAGCGTTTCTTGAGCCAGGTTGTATTCCGTCGCAAAGTTAAACGCCACACAGTATTGGAACGTGTCGGCGAAGGCCTCTGGCGACCAGGATACCCCATTGGTGGCAACAGCAGCCGGCACGAGGTGCCTGACGTGCGCTTTGTTGGAGACCGCGTGCTGCGCGTCATCTGGGGGCTGAAAAGCGTGCTCATGAAGAAGTCCAACATCCTCAGCGTCTTCGCCTTCTTCATTGTCGTCGCCGCCATTGAAAAGCGGTAAGTTCTACGGCGGGTCCATGGGTTGATATTCCTCCTCCAGCGGCTCTTCACCATCAGTGTCGTTGAATTCCGTCGCCATCTGCGCCCCTGTCTGACGCGCGCCTGTCCACAGCCCATCCTCAGATGGAGTCACCGCTGGTACGGTCGAGCACGCCACCGTCCGTCTCCTCGTCTTGTTCATCTCCGCCGGTGTCATGAGCGCTCTCGCTGGCCTCCTCCGCCTCGTCGCCACCGTTAACAAGACGAAACAGCGCGCGTTCTTCATCTTCCGCAACCGCGTTATCTCCTCGGCGGCGCCTGGATCCGCTCAGGGCCGTAGTGCTACCACCATGACGGTAAAAATTGCCCTGCTTACGCACCTACCGCCAGATGGGTGACGGGATTATAACTCGCAAGTTTTTTCTTATTGCACTCTTAGGGACACGATCTGTTGCAATCTTTGGCGGTCGGCGCTTCCATCATCGCCCCGACGACCACCGTTCTCACTCACTGACACTCCGCGTCAGTGTTCTGCCCCTGTGGCTACAGCGTGGCCCTCTCTGGGAGCCGAAGACGCTCGCAGCCAGTCGGGCTGTACCCTGTACTCTCCCCCTTCCCTCCCCCCCCTCAGCCCTGTGCCGGCTGCCATGCCTCCGGCTGGCCGCCCGGCCCCCAAGGCGGGCGGCGCCGACTTTCACTAGGCCAGGCTCGCCGGACTGCGTCTCGTAGGCCCTCACGGGCTCACGACCAAGGCATTTGCCCTGCGTTCTAAAACTTCGTACGCACAAGCACGCTACTTCATCCTCAGTGAAGGTGTCGTCGGTTGGCGGGGGCCCCAGCCCTTCTTCACCTGGTGGGAGGAAGCCATGTTGGCCAAATTTCTGGCCATCAATGCCACCATCGGCCGGGGGCTCTCTGTTAACGCTCTCTGTCGCCCGCGCTCCCTGTACCTGTCGGAGCTGTCGGCAGAGCGGCAGGTGGCTGCGCGCAGGCTATTCAACGGCTCCTTGACACCGCGCCGCAGCTGGGTCAGGGGTTTCCTCGGGCGTCATCCCGGGCTCAAGAATCACCGTGTCAGAAGCCTCGAGGAGGGGCGGGGTCGCAACTCGAGACCAGATGTGGCGGCCAGCTGGTACGCCCTTCTGACCCTGATGTACCGGGACTACAATATTGGTTCACCGCGACAAGTTTGGAACATGGATGAGACCCATATCCACGCCTGCACATCGGCTCTGACTGGGCGTAGCAAGATAATCGGCGGTGTCGGCTTGACCAAGCCGGAGGTGATTCTGCCGCCCTTTGCATCGGGGGCGAGCTCGTGTACGTCGGCATTTTGCGTCTCGGATGCGGGGGTGGTGGCGCCCGACTTCATCGTGGTGGACGGCCGGGTGCAACGTCGCGCTGACCTACCAGGACGACAGAAAGGAGTACGAGGCGCTTGAGGCCTACCTTAACGACGGGGCGGTGGTGTGGCGGCGGTCCCCTCCAGGTTTCGATATGCCGTTTGTGACTTCTGGGCTGAGGTATTCGCCCAGTTTGCGCGCTCCTACTTCCTGAAGGAGGCCAAAAATTTGTCGATCGATGGCGCCAAGCTGCATCTTTCATCCGCTGGCTTGCTCACTCTCCTTCGCGCCAATGTGCAAGTCGTTGCGGTACCATCACCAATGTAGCATATTCCTCCAGCACTCGACAACAAGAGCGCGCTTGGTCAGTACCAGCCGAAACAACGTTCACGTGTGCGGGACATTACCTTCGAGCGTCGGAACGGAAGACGTCCATTCAACCCATCGGACCTGATGCGTTGCATTGCTGGAGCTGCGTCAGACGCTCTGAGGGCGGACGCCATCAAGATGGCTTGTAGACGTGTCGGCATGTGGCCGCTCGACCTGAAGGTCGTGAGTTTGGAGACGCTGAGCAAGGGAGCTGATACGCCTGATACGGGCATCGTCCTCGAGTTGCTGACGCAGCGGTTGATCCCCACGGTCCGCAAGGACATGTCGTGTCCTCGCATCGTCAATGGAACGCTGTCGACGACGGGGCTTGAAAAAGTACTTTCCGCCCCCGAATGTTTGGGCGCGCTGGAGAGGGAGGTGGCCTCCGAAAAGGCAGGCAAGAACGCAAAGGCGGTCAGCAAGCGCGCCCGGGAGGCCAAGGCTCAAGCAAGGAAGCTCACAGCCGCCGAGAAGGCTCGTTCCAAGCGAGATAAGGTACAAGCTGCTGAGAAGGCCAAAAGGACAAAGCTGAAGATTGAGTAGCAGGCGAAGCGGCGCGAGGCGAGGGCCCAACTCGCGCTGGAGGCGGCGCGCGACTGCGGGTGCCGCTTAGGCGCGGCTGGGATGATCGGAACGTCGGCGGCCAAGATTTGGCGCTGTGCGGTGGCAGCGCGGGCGCGTGGAGCTGGTGCCATGTTGCCAATGCCTTTGCAGGATCGCTGGCGTCTGGTAGTCAAGCAGGCCGCGCCGGTGGGTGGCAGGCGTCCGTGGTGACGTTTGGTTTGTCTTTCGGGTGCGCATAGGGAAATCCCCGCAGCACACTGGATGTGGGAAGAGGGGGGCGGGGGGGGGGAGGGGTGTGGCGGCTGGTCATTCTGGTACCCTTTGGGCCGTCCCCGCTCCACACTGGATTATGGGGGAGGGGGAGAGAGGGAAAGAGTGTGGCGGTTGATCTTTTGGGCACCCACTGGATCATCTCCGCACGACACTGGAGTTAGAGAGGGGGGGAGGAGAGAAGGGTGTTGCGGCTGATCACTCGTGTACCCACACGGTCATCCCTTCCACCTTTCTGGAACCGAATGCGACGCAAGAGCCGAGCGCAGTGGCGCTATGTTGACCTTCTCTAGACAAGATCGCAGAGACTGTCGTGATACATCCGATAAGAGCTCTCCCGTATTATCAAATACTCCGGTTATCCGGAAGTTTTTCGGACTGTTGTGTGCGATTCCGAGTCGTTTTCATACGAGAGATCATTTTGTCAAAACTGGGACAGGCATTTCCTCACGTGCTTCTTCCAGAAAGATGACGGGCGCGCTCCAGCAGAAACGGGAAAGACGGCCTACATCATGTGAGGCTCCGGAGCACAGGAGTATGTTTTTTTCCCGCAGGGGGTGAGATTAAGCCCACACATGGGGCCAGTTGCAAAAAACTGGGGTCTGACGGGTAAAGTGGATGTGATCACCCTTGCCTCCCCCTGTGGATCGACAGATTCTGGAATGTCAGCCTTGTTGTCAACTTCGCGCACGGCGTAATGGGCGGCGCTTGGTAGTGGCCAATGATGGGCAGCGGCGGTGTGGCGGGACCGCGCGCGGCACCTGATTGACTGCAGGGATGCCGCCGGTGGTGGACTCGGCGGCGCCACGTGGCGATTGTGACATATTCCTGTCAGCGAACCATCACTGGTAGGAGCTGCTGTCGTCTCGATGTTTGGCCCGTTGCCTACCTGTCGGCGCCGGAGGGCCCTTACCGCTGCTAGTGCGGCGGGCCTTTGATTTGTTTTTGGGGCCCTGAGCGCGCGGACGCGTGCGCCCTGTGGGGGCCCACGTGGGCACCCGTCTGTGGACCCCTCACGCCTAGTTAAGACCCAGTGTTCCTTCTCTTCTGGGTCTCCAAGCGAATTGCGGCCCTGGATTGGCTCCTTCCTCAAATACGACTACTCATCTGTTACAAGGCGGAGTGTCAGGCTCGGTCCACTTGCACACAGTGGGTTTGAGATGCGTTTGTGAAGTTACAAACACGGTGCGACTAGTGGACAGCCGAAGAAAAATGGAATGAGAACTGGAGCTGATGCTGGTAAATTTTCATTGGAAATACCAACGTGAGTCAGTCTGCCAGCTCGCGTGCCTGCAACCTGGTCTTCATCTCACCGCACAGAAGGCGCCTATCGAGTCCTCGCCTGCGTCGAGCACGGTGGGGGACTATACCCAGCGACCACACTTGTGGCTGATATTCACCAGCAAGCTGTCTACACCCCCGGCGTCTGTAGCGGTTGATGCCTCCGGGCCACCTAAACTGTGGTTGCGGGTGCTTCTTGCTGGTGGCGCCCGCCCTGACGACGGGGGATGGCTCCAAAAAGCCAGCGTGTCGGCGACGCTGTCGGTGCCACTTCAACACCTACACTTACAGGCAATCAAAAAGCGGTAATTCAACGCCATCTCCATGACGTCATCGTTGGGCGCCCTCTCGGCCGTAACGGTGGATACAATTCCAAAGAACAACGTGTCCGACGACGCCGTGGTCGTGCCGGACGTGGTGCAAGGGGGCAAGTCTAACGTGCTCATCATGCCCTACGCCGTCGACGGCGCCGCGGGCGTGGCGGGCGGCGCATGAGATCAGAGTTGTGGCTCGCATTGGTTTAACTCGGCGGCATGCAGTAAGTATAGCGCGTGCTGGCCCGTGTGACGCAGGTGACGTTGTGACGTGCGTCTGGCTCGAAAAAAAATCCTTGAGCCACGCCGTCGCATGTGACGTCACAAGGGACGAAATGCAAGGCTACGATGGGTCACACGATCACGACAATCACAAACTCGGGAAGCGCCCACGGCAGTGGATCGGGCCTCAGATTCCGCACCCAAACATTCAAGCGGAATACAACGTGGATAAGGTCATGCGCTCTCATTTGCCTTGAAGGGACGGTGCGGATGTTCTTATTTCAGGCTGCCTTCACGAAAATTGACGTGCACCGAAGTGGCGTCAGGCCTGCTCCAACAGGCACGAAAGAGAAACAGTACCCAGTCGAGCTGAGGTGACCTTTCGCCAGCTGAGGGGACTGTCGGCTGTAAGGCGCTTGCAAGAGTTCATGATTGCATCCTTCTCATTGGGGGATCGGGTGGCGATTGTAGCCCTTTGATTGGGTGTTCTGGAACAAATTTCAGTCACCCCGACCTGGTCGTCTATTCGGTGGCGGCGAGAAGTACGAACCTCGGCATCGTATAGATAGAGCTAGGGATAGGGCGAGGGCAAGGGATAGAACTTGGTGGTGGCGTTCGCGACGGGGGAAGCGGAGCGGGGGGCGCCGCGGCCGGGTTTTGGCGGTCGCCGCAGGGGGAGCGGAGCGGGGGGCGCCGCGTCCCTGCCGCGGGCAGTGCGCTTGACAGTCCCCTCCCTGGAGGTAAGGGCGACTTCACCCTTATTTTCCGTGCGGGAACCCAGGGGACGGTGAGCACCCAAAACCGGTCCCCTGGCTGCGGTAAGCACACCGCACAAAGACAAAAACAGCCACAACTCCAACTATGGTTATGCTCTCGGGGCGCCCTGTGGCTCATTTTCTTGCGCTGTGCGCCCTTGTGCACGAGCTGTTGAATCCTGACCTCGCTCCTTCATCAGAAAGCAGGTAGCCAGGGGAGGAACATTGACATACACCTAGCCAGTGTCCTGCGGAAAGTGGTCCGATCCAAACCCTGGACTGCAAATTCTATCTCGGCATGCCCCGTTTGCCCAGAAGAATGTACGGGGACTGGCTGGAAGCGGTTGGTTCATAACCAAAATCTTCCCCCCCCCCCCTCGGACCCACCCACCGTCCGCTGCAAAGGTGGCGACGGCCGCCGTGCGAGCTGTCCCCCCAGTCGCCCCAATGACGGCGAGCGCGTGCCACGCGGTGGAGACGGCGGGGCACCCCAACAGGCATAATGTGAAGGGGCGCGAGAGACTCACCGAAGGAGAACTAAAAGGGTCTCTGACAAGACCCAAGTCAGGTTGTCCATAAAGTAATTACATAAACAGTGGGGCTGATGGATTTTACAATCAAGAATGATACTTTTTGATACTATTGCTGACCTCCAACAAATGGCGGTTGCACAGTGGTTGCAATCATTCAACAGCGTACGTGGACCAATGGAAAAACTAGGAATAACGAGAGTTCCTTACACAGTCTCCCCATGCAGCTCTGCGCACTGGAAACGCACATCAGGATCTCAAGAAATCTGAAGAAATTTCTTGATCTCATGCAAAATCACATGTCTGTCCCAGAACCTTCCCTTCAGGCCCAAGCAAGCGGCCAAAGAATCTCAGGAATTCTCATTGTGGGTTGCAATGGCTCGGCGAGACTCCTGCAAGACACGTTGATTGGCTTGCAAGATTACTGACGGAAACTCTCAGCCAATAGTTTGATCGTAGCTTGTCGAA
>ENA-ORXT01005510-ORXT01005510.1-marine-metagenome-genome-assembly--contig:-NODE-5510-length-12399-cov-6.560948_pt1 | contig 12399 bp, 7 predicted proteins | sample MGYA00237868_ERZ511482 | MGnify/ENA metagenome assembly ERZ511482 | reverse complement strand
TATTGTTCAACTGGCGCACATTTCTCGTTTCAATATTTAAAGTTGGTGTGGTAAACAGTTACTTGCTTTTTTCGGACCAATAAAAAATGAGGTATGAATGCTCTAATTATCCAGCCTTGAAGACTGGCTCCCCATCAGAGTTAGGTTGTTGCAACAGCTTGTCTAACTCTCTCGCTAAGTATTCGTTTTGATGACATTTCTCTTTTGACGATTCATTCATGTTATGATTAGTTTATCTGGTTTTCTATGTGCTCGAGAGTTGCCTCCAATTCAGTGTCTACTCCGTTGATTAGATCGAGGATATTCTTTGTTACTATTACATCTGGTATTATTCCACCATTAGGCGTGCTGCTAGTAACTTCTTGCATAGTTGTTTTGAAGATTGGAATGTCTACTTCCACTTTACTATTTGGCAATTTAAGGAAGAAGAAGTGATTGCCATTGACTCCTCGTTGGTTTCCGCCTGTAGTTTGGCCGATGATCGTTGCTAATTTATATTTCTTGACGTAAGTAGCCATTATATGTGTAGCAGAACTATTCTGTGGTCCAGTAAGTAGATAGGACTTGCCTTTAAAACCATCGTTCATTGGTTGGTAGGTTTTAGCTTTGTAACCACCGGCAAAAAGTTGCCTTAGTTGATATCTCCCATCTTTGATCTTCTTTACTTTTAGCCGCCAGTTATATGGAGCTTTTTCCCAAGTACTGATATTAGTCCTCAGGTCATCAGGTATTTTACGATAGGTGGTTTGCAACTTTGCAGCTTCTACCTTTATTGGTTTAGTAAGTATTCGCTGCATGATATATTGCCCTACTTCTCCTTGGCCACCTTCATTATCTCGGATGTCTATTATGAAATGTTCTATTCGTTTAGTATTCAATTGGACGAATACATCATCTAGGTAGTTTTTCCATTCAAAATTCTTTTCTTGTACAGCAAAGGAATTGATCTTTAAGTGAGCGATCTTCTCACTGATCATATTAAAACTCCATTGATCCTCAAAAGACTTCACAGAGTCATCGTACCGATCATTTAGAATTTTGGAACGTTTAGTTTTAGACATCGCACTTACTTTTGAGCTTAGTGTATTGTTGGTGGAGTGATCTTTTAAGTCCAACAAAAAGGAATCTTGTTTACCATATTCTAAAGAATAGAAAATATCGAATAATGCATATTTTTCATCACCACTTAAGAGCAATCTCTCTAATCGTTTTTCGTAATTGGCACCGTCTGATGTAATGTAATTAGCTAACTGAGTTAATATGTCTGTAGCATTGACCCCATTGATCTTTACGATCTCTAATCCTCTTTTGAGGCGGTCATCCTCTGATGCATTTTTGGTAATAAATAGCTGCTTACCTATTCGAGAGAATGTAAATGGTGCTTTATCTGGCTGATTAAAAATTGCTTGCTTGATCATGGTGCCTTGATTCCAGGGATTTGTGAAGGTATGACTACATTGGATGTTCGTAGCAAATTTTGAAATTGCCTTGTATGCATTTGTTAAAGTGGGTGTCGCAAGCATTTCTGCTTCTAATACTTGGTAGTCTTTTTCTAGATCTTCTTCACTTCTGTAACCATTGAGATTAGGGTGTATATAGGCTAGCGTTTTCTTTAGGATGGCGATATCTCCTTTGATCTGCTCTGGGGTAAGCGTGAGGGAGGCTAATTTTTCATCATTATAATATTCGTATTCATTGAATACATGTTCTACATTTATTGGTTTTGACTTAAACCATAATTTTCTATGGTCACTTCCTGCTAGTTCAGAAGATCCATCAACTTGGAATTCATATTTGACATTGCTTCTGTCAGTATTGAAGGTGATGGTAGTTTCATATATTCCATCACCATTTGTATCGGTCATAGGGTAATCTTTGTCCCATGATAAAGGAGGGATAGAACCTCTTAGAGAAATATTCTTATTGATATCTGATCTATCGATCGCGACTTTAAAAGTAATCTGATTAGTCTGTGATTTTGTTGACTGGCAACTTAGCATTGCAAGTAGGGAGAATATTAATATTCGAATCATTGCAGTATTTTTTGTTTACGATTCAAAAGTGAGTGTTTATGCTCCTGCAAGCGTCTTATACTGTATTTACTGGACTCAGATACGATTTGAGACGTCTTAAAATAGAGTTATGGGATAATTAAGAATGGAAAATTAAGAATGGAAAATTAAGAATGGATAATTGAAAATTGAGCTGGTGATTTGTTACTGGTTACTATTTGGTTTACTGGTTATCTGTTACTAATCACTAGTCACGAATCACGAATCACTGCTCACTGGTTTACTAATCACTGTCAAGTGCAGACGGATTGATTAATCTAGCTGCTTAAGATATTGAGAAGGAGAAAAGCCCGTCCATTTCTTAAAGACTCGATTAAAGGTTGCTTTACTATTGAACCCACAATCATAAGCGATACCAAGCAAGGATAATTCTTTGTGCTTACCAGCCTTCAGCATTTCTTTTACGGCATCTACTCTTTGTTCGTTGATATAATCATTGAAGTTTTTGTTGAACTCTGTGTTTATGACTTCTGATAGCTGGGCACGAGTCATTTTTATTGATTTAGCTAATTCTATCAAGTTAAGATCAGGGTCTAAATATGGCTTTTCAGTTTGCATATAAGTAGAAAGCATTTCTAGTCTTTCATTTGACTCTATTGAGTTTGCTTGAGCATTTTTTGTTAATAGAGCAGAGTTATAAATTGCCTGATTGATAAGGCCACTCTCATTAGGTTTGATCTGATTGAGAGGAGAAGTATCAGTAAAGTAACCTACCATACCAACATATATGATAGCAATAGAAGTGAATAGATAATACCACCACTCTTGTAACCAACTCAAATCAGTAATCAAGATATTTATAAAGCTCTGACCTGACATATAGATGAATAAGGCGATGTAAATGAATAAGAAGTTTCTGATCCAATTTAATTGCAGTGCGTAAGTATTGCTGAAAACATGATCAAGGTTTTTTCTGTACTGATAAAATCGCTTAGCAGTAAGGGCTAGATAAATAAACATCTGAATCGTCATGACCAATCCGAAAATGACATTGGTATATTCAAATTCTAGATGAGTTACTAGATAACCATTTTGACTGTCATCAAATCCTGGTTGAGTAGCATCGTATACAAATACTATTACTTTAAATAATACAAAGAGAATTCCTGGAACAAAATGATAGAGATCTTTTTTCTTAAGTGAGAAATGAGGAACGGATATAGACTTAACATAAAAATAAATGAACGGTGCTAAGAAGAACGAAAGGCTGACTAAGAAGTAATTGATCTTAGTATTCCGATAGGTATCATACCAATTCATGAAACCAATAGTATATCCAGTTTGGTGCCAGACTGTTATGAGTAAGATCAACCCGAGAAACAGATCAGTGATATTTCTAAGTTTAGAATATCTAACGAGCAACAGGATTGCAAAGATCAATCCTTGAATCGCTAATATCAGCAGAGGCGTACTATGTATGTTGTATTCAGGGAACATTACAGCAACAAAGTTGAATTATTTAATTGACTCTATCGATCTTGTCTAGTAATTTAAGTGCTAGTGGGTCTTCCTTCTTCTTAAGATTACGAAGGGCATGCTTGAACATCCATTTGCGTTGCTCACTTGGTGCTTTACTCCAGTCCTTTAATAGTTTAATGCCTACTGGATAGTTGACTTTCAGTATGTCATTAATATTGTTAGCCACCGACTTCTGCACATATTTAGAAGGGTCATCCTTGAGCAATTCGAGGATCTGTAGGATAGGACTAGGATCTTCTATGTACTGCGTCATTTTTTTAGCCCATGGTAGATTGATCCTTATCCCTTCTGAAGATAATCGCCGAATATGGAAGTTCTTATCCTTTGCCCATTTCATCATGTACTTCTGTGTTTTCTTTGGGTATAATTCTAGGTATGGTCTTATGGCGTATTCTCCAGTGCTTCGCTTTGTTATTTCCTTGATAGCGTCTAAGGATATTTTGTAATGATCTAATCCATAGTCTTCGATGATCTTTACAATAGGTAGTAACCAATAATAATTTGTAAACATACCAGTCTCTTCTAAGTTCTCTGGTCCTAGGATCTTTAGGAGTGTTTTTATCTTTAATTCATATTCTCCTGGTAGATTATCATGGATAGCATCTCCGAATACCTTTATCCTTGGTTTTAATTCCAACGGGGCTATCTGAGCTTTTACTGATTTTAAAAATTGATTTGTATTGAATTTTGGTTCTACAGCTATGATCTTTTTGCTGAGGTTTTTTGCTAGATCATGGTCGAACCAGAGCTTTAGTTTTTTGAATGCCATTGATTTTAAAGATAGGTAGATTTCTATAAGTTGAATCACTCTTGTCTGGACTAGGATTTGTTGGATTTATGGATTTTAAGATATTTCATATAAAGATTGTGGGGTAATTAAAGATTGAAGATTCCTCAATCGTACCTCAATTGGATTGAAAAAAAAGTGAGCGAGTTGTTATAATATATAATCAAGTGAAAACAAAAAAAAATCTGGCATCCTTTAATCCTATAAATCAATGTTCAGACAGTTAAGCTTTGCGCAAAGTCGAATAATCAAGAGTGCTTTTCTCATTCCGACTCAAGATTCCTAAATCGAACCTTACTCGAATGAAAAAGAAAGTGAGTAAGTAGACATAAAGTATACTAAAATGAAAACCAACCCTATAATCCCTTAATCCCAAAATCCTAGCTCATACCACTAAGGAGTGCTCAGTAATAAAATATAATACCGCAAAACCAGTAATTCACACTCCCAAACATAAACTGACATCTCCCTTTCAAACAAAAACAAATAATTATTTTGTCTAGCTGGATATTCGTAACTTTGGAAAATGGCAAAGAAACCTTTCAAAAAGACTCCCATCAAGAAAATATTAGTAGCAAATAGGGGAGAAATAGCAATTAGGGTATTTAGAGCGGCTTCAGAGCTCAACATCAAGACAGTTGCGATCTATACATACGAGGATAGATTTTCCCTTCACCGGTATAAAGCAGATCAAGCATTCCAAATAGGAGCAAACGACGAACCGCTTAAGCCTTACTTAAATATTGCAGAGATAATTGCTATAGCAACAGAACATGGTGTAGATGCCATACATCCAGGTTATGGTTTCTTATCTGAGAATCCAGCTTTTGCTAGAGCATGTATAGAAGCAGGTATCATATGGATAGGCCCAAGCCCAGAGAGCATGGAGATGCTCGGTGATAAGCTGAGTGCTAAGAAATTTGCTATAGGAGCAAAGGTGCCTATAGTCGAAGCATCCAAGACGGCACTATCTGATCTCAAATCTGTAGAATCTTATGCCAAGAAGATAGGCTTGCCAGTCATGATCAAAGCGGCAACTGGAGGTGGTGGTAGAGGTATGAGAGTAGTGCACGACAAGAAAGACATCAAGAAACTCTATATTGAAGCTACACGAGAGGCGAAGACAGCTTTTGGAGATGACCGGGTATTCGTAGAAAAGTATATCAATGACCCTAAGCATATCGAAGTACAGATCTTAGGTGATCATCATGGAAATTTGGTGCACTTGTTTGAGCGGGATTGTTCTGTGCAACGTAGATTCCAGAAAGTTGTAGAGGTAGCGCCTAGTATAAATCTCAAGCAGTCCACTAAAAACAAATTGTATAAGTACGCGGTCAATATCTGCAAAGCAGCAAATTATGTGAATGCAGGAACCGTAGAGTTTTTAGTAGATGATAAAGAAGAGATCTTTTTCATAGAGGTAAATACTCGGATACAAGTGGAGCATACGATCACAGAGGTGATCACAGGTATCGACTTAGTACGAGCACAGATCCTCATCGCTGCGGGCGAAAACATAAAAGACAAAAAACTCGGAATAGGAGAACAGAAGGATATCGACTTCAGAGGTTATGCCATCCAGTGTAGGATCACGACAGAAGATCCAGCAAATGGTTTTAAGCCAGATTACGGTCGACTAGTGGCGTATAGAAGTGCTAGTGGATTCGGGATCAGGCTAGATGCAGGTAATGCCTATGCGGGAGCTAACATTTCTCCCTTCTTTGATAGCATGCTAGTGAAGGTCACTGCATGGGGACATAGAGTAGAAGACGCTGCTGATCGACTACACAGAGCACTCAGAGAATTTAGGATCAGAGGCGTAAAGAGTAATATCTCCTTCTTGCTAAAATTGCTAAAGGATGATAATTTCAGAGGTGGTGATATCACGGTCAACTATATCGGAGATCATCCAGAATTATTAAAAGCTCCGGACTGGAAAAACAGAGGAACAAAGATCTTAGAATTTTTGGGCAATGTAAATGTGAATGGCAATTCTGATGTCAAACGTATAGATGAACACATTGTACTGAGGACGGCACAAATACCCGCTACGAAAAAACTAGCGTATCCGATAGGAACAAAAAACATCCTAGAAGAAAAAGGAAGAGCAGGACTGATTGATTGGGTCAAGAACCAAGATAAGATCCTATACACCGATACCACTTTTAGAGATGCACATCAGTCGCTCTTAGCTACACGGATGAGGACGATCGATCTGCTCAATGCAGCAGAAGCTTTCGCCAAAAAACATGGAGACGATGTCTTCTCTATGGAAGTATGGGGTGGGGCGACCTTCGATGTATGCATGCGATTTTTGAAAGAGTCACCATGGAAACGACTGGAGAAGCTAAGAGAAAAGATCCCTAACGTCTTATTACAAATGCTCCTGCGAGGATCCAATGCAGTAGGCTACAAGGCTTACCCAGATAATCTGATCAAATCATTTATCGTAGAATCTGCAGAGAAAGGAATAGATGTATTCAGGATCTTTGATTCCCTTAACTGGATAGAAGGGATGCGTACCTCCATAGAGACGGTCAATAAAGAAACTAACTCCATAGCCGAGGCATGCGTTTGCTACACCGGGAATATACTGGACACTAAGGACAATCGATTTGATCTGCAGTACTACACCGATCTTGCTAAGCAACTCGAAGATGCAGGGGCGCACATGCTCGCCATCAAGGATATGGCAGGCCTGTTAAAACCTAACGCAGCAGAAGTATTAGTGGAAGGATTAAAGGAGGCTGTCGATCTACCGATACATCTTCATACGCATGATACCTCATCTATACAATCTACCACCTATCTCAAAGCGATAGAGTCGGGCGTAGACATCGTAGACGTAGCAATCAGTTCTATGTCTGGTCTTACCTCACAGCCCAACTTTAATAGTGTAGTGGCGATGATGGAAGGGCACAAACGAGAGAACAAGATCAACCTAAGGTCACTTAATGACTTCTCCGATTACTGGGAAGATGTACGTAGCTACTACTATCCGTTTGAGACGGAGCTCAGAGCAGGGACGGCAGAGGTATATGAGCATGAGATTCCTGGAGGGCAGTACTCTAACCTCAGACCTCAGGCAAGAGGGTTAGGGTTAGAAGATCAGTTTGAGACGATCAAGAAAAACTATAAAGCGGTCAATGATATGTTGGGAGGTATTGTGAAAGTAACGCCATCCTCAAAAGTTGTAGGGGATATGGCGATGTTCTTAACCTCAAATGGTTACTCGGTCAATGACATCCTCAAGCGAGGTGATAAAATTGACTTCCCAGAAAGTTTTAAATCACTCATGCGTGGTGATCTCGGGCAGTGGTCAGAGGCATGGCCACATAGCCTGCAGCAGATCGTACTCAAAAAGGAGAAGCCATACAAAACTAAACCTAATGCCAAGCTCCCTAAACTAAATCTCAAGAAGGAGTTTGAGAAATTTAAGAAAGACCACGAAGGATTCGAGGAGTATACAGACTTCTTATCTGCCATGCTATACCCTAAGGTCTTCGAAGAGTTTTATCATCACTGGTTAAGTTATGGAGATGTAAGTAAGATACCTACCAAAGCATTTTTCTTTGGCGTAGAGCGAGGGGAGGAGATCACGGTGTCTATAGCCGTAGGTAAAAATATCTACATAGAATATCTAAGCACTAGCGAACCTAACGAAGAAGGAAATCGATATGTGACTTTCCGTATCAATGGAGATACTAGATCAGTACCCGTCAAAGACAATGACCTAACCTCTTCTATAGTACTAGCCCTTAAAGCTACCAGACCTAGTGAGGTAGGATCACCACTACAAGGCAGCCTATCTAAAGTCCTAGTGAAGGAGGGTGATAAGGTAAAAGTCAATGATCCTCTATTCGTAATCGAAGCTATGAAGATGGAGAGTACGATTACTGCTCCTGTGAAAGGGGTAGTTAAGAAGATCTATCTAAAGAATAAGACTTTGGTTTCTCAGGATGATATGGTGTTGGAGATAGATGAAGGGTAGATTGTCTGTAATCAAATTTTCATCTATCCCGACCGCAGTGGAGGGGTCTTAAGATTCCTTTACTTATAGCTAGTCCATTCTTTACTCATCTATTTGTAAGATGTGGTATGTGGTTTGATGTAGGCCAGTCAGTATTATTGTCACCCTGAGCGAAGTTGAAGGAAAAGTGTTCTTTTCTTTTTCATTCCGACCGAAGTAGAAGAGGCTTCAGAGTTGTACTTGTAAACATATCTCAAATCAAATCGACGAGGCTAAGATTTAAAAGACTATGCTTTGTAGATAGCTGTTTGTGTTTTCGAATATTAAGTTTATTAATAACACAAATCAGATCTCCATCTTCTAATCATGATAAACAATCATCTTTTTGCTCAATCATAAAATCCACCAAAACCTTCAATCCTAAATAATGATCAAACATTTTGGGATCAGGTTTGACATAATTGAAATTCTGGTGTCTCCAGAATGTCATTGATGCACCAGCGTAAATAGTAAAAGCTTTTAAGGATCTTATTTCATCAGCTGATAATTGGATTTCTGATTGATAACCTGCTAGCAAATGTTTTGCTTTTTCGAAGTTGATGATCTTTTGTTCTGCACAAATACCGATGATGGTCATTCCGATATCGAATACACGATAGTAGTAAGCAGCTTCCTCAAAATCCATGATGTTTGCTGAGCTTTCATCTTCACTGAGGATCACATTATCCCAGTAGACATCTCCATGGATAAACGCCCGTGGCAAATCCAGTTTTAAATAAGGAGACACGTAGGCAAGCACCATTTCCAACCAATCATTAAATGCTGTATCAGTTACATTTTTCTTGGCATTTGGGAAATGTTCCTTTCCATAGTTTAGCTGTTTGGGGAGATAATCCGGAGCTTCGATTTTATGTAGTTTGGCCAGTTCTTTTCCAATCAGACTCAATGCATGTGGAGAAAGATCTTGCACGATCTTTCCTTCAAGGTATTCTTTGACCATAATGGGCTTACCCTTATAGCTAACGGCAGATTCTTGATCTGCGGTGAAAACTATTTTTGAAGTTTTAAATTGGTTTTTCTCAAGATGATCTAGGAGATCTGCTAGGTGCTTAGTTTGTTCTAGTGTTTTTTGTTCGCAGATACTAAGGACATATTTTCGGTTGCCTGTTTTTACCAGATAGTTGGTATTCTCAGAACCACCGTGCAGCAATTCAAAAGACATGATATTATGGATGTTGAACTGAGATAAGGCAGTTATGATTTCTTGTTCATCCAATCGGGTATAATGTTCCATTGCTAAGCGGTTTCATTTTTTTCCCAATGATTTTCCATAGCATCTAGCAAGGCGACTTCTAGATGCGAATGATCAGCTGTGTAACCTTTTTGAGCTTTTCCTTTTGCCTTTTCTATGGAGGGATGAGTAGCATCAGAGGGGAGTGATTCCGTACCTAGTGATTGCTGGATGATTTCAGGAAACTTTGCAGGATGTGCAGTAGCGAGTACGATTACTTTGCAATCATCGATAATTGCTCTTAGGTCATTTGTGACAGCTAGAGCGACAGCAGTATGCGGATCCATTAAATATCCTTCGGCTTCAAATACCTCTTTGATGATCGCCGTAGTTTGCTCATCAGTCACGCTGGCAGATAGGTAACCTTCTCTGTAGGCTTCCCAAGTTTCTTGATCAAAACGCACCATTCTATTTTTATCAAACTCCTCCATCCAGTGTTTTACTTTTTGAGTATCTCCATCAACACAGAAATATAAGTATCTCCAAAAATTCATTGGCACAAGGATATCAATAGCTGACGATACTGATTCGTAGATAGGGGACATGGAGAAGACCCCTTCATTGAAAATTCGTTTAAGACATTCATTTTTATTTTGGGCAGCGATGAAAGTTTTGATAGGTAATCCCATTTTACGAGCCAGGCCACCCGCACATAAGTTTCCAAAAGCCCCAGAAGGAACTGACATACATATTTCTTCACCGATAGTATCAGCGATTTGGAAGTAGCCATAAAAATAATGTACGGTCTGGATCATGATTCGTCCCCAGTTTATGGAATTCACACTAGAGAGATTTACTTTTTCCTTGAAGGCGCGATTAGCATATAATTTCTTGATGACGACATCTAGATCATCACCCCCTTCAGGACAATTGTAAACGCCTACAGGATGCACATTGGAGTGATGCAGGGTAGTCATTTGTCGTTCTTGCTCCTCTGTTATCATCCCTTTGGGATATAATACCCATGCGTCCATAGTAGATTTGCCCGCGATATAGCTTGCTGCAGCAGGACCAGTATCGCCAGTAGTTGCCACGATGATAGACAGTTTTTTATTTTTCCTCTTCAAGAAAAAATCTACCAGATTTACCAAGAACGCAAGACCCACATCCTTAAAAGAAAGCGTCGAACCATAGAACAATTCCATTATGTAAGTATTCTCTTGCGACTTTAATTTTGGGATAGGAATCACCTCTTCTTTTTCGAAAGTGCCATATGCCTCAGCAATTATGGATCGCAGATCTTGGGCAGAGACAATACTTCTATCAATAAATAAACTGACCACTTCGAAAGCCAATTCATTATAGGAAAGATCTTTCCAGTGTGCCAACTCTTTCTCAGATATTTGAGGAAGCGCTTCTGGCACATATAAGCCACCATCAGGTGCATAACCATTTAGTATAGCGGTTTCGATATTTACTGATTCGCCACCTCCCTTGTTACTTACAAATTTCATCATGCGTTCTTATTTATATATTTTGAATATACAGCGGAAGCAATCATAATATCTTGCACAGCAACTCCCGTGAGATCTACTACAATGATCTGCTCGTCAGAGCTGCGTTGCCATTTATGATCTTGCAAGGCATTTCCAAGTTCTACCACTTTATCTTCCGTAATCACACCCGCTTTTAGTGCTTGATGAATTTCACCCCGACTCTTACATTGAGAGATGCTATCAGCGATCACTAGATCTGCTTTCTCCAATATCTTGCTATCCAATTCTTGTTTAGTGTGCGTATCAGACCCGATCGCTACTATCACCGTACCTGCTGCTACATCATCTGTATGGAGTAGAGGTGATTCTGCAGGTGTCGTGGTAATGATCACATTGGTATATTGTACAAGTTCCTTACAGTTAGCTGCGCTTCGTATGTTTATATCATCTCCCAGTTCGGAGATCAATTGTTGGACCTTGGCCTGGTCTCTTCCCCATAACCATATGGTATCGCAGAAGTTAATTTGTTCTAGTAGTTGTATTTGTAATTTGGCTATCGTTCCAGTTCCTACTATCCCTACTGCTTTCACCTGCTGAGGGGCAAAAGATAGTGCAGCCAAAGCTCCTGCAGCTACCGTCCTAATGTTGGTCAGATATCCTTCATCTAACAAAGTTGCAACCAGCTCCCCCGTTTTTTGATCGAACAAGAGCATCATTCCCTGACCAGTAGGAATCCCAAGCTGAGCGTTGTTATAAAATCCTGAGGCTATCTTTATCACATAGTGATCTTGGTCCTTGATATAGCCATATTTGATGTGGACATCCCCTGGCGGGTCTTTGAAGATTAGTTCTCCTACAGGAGGGACGACCGTGTTACCATTACTGTATTGAATGAAGCCTTCTTTCATTGCTGCGATGATGTCTAGCTCCTTTACAAGGGATTTGATTTCTTTAAGTTCTATTATTTTTGGCATCGGTTTCTCTTTTACTTTACCTCTCTGATTGTAGATTGGGGACTTTGAATTTAGGATTTATTCTTTGCTTTTAGTATGTAGGTTTTTACTTTTTTTGACACTCTTGTGATTCTGAACGTAGTCGAAGAATCAGGAGTACTCTTTTCTTTTTTATTGCGACTGTAGTGGAGGAATCTTCAGATTCCTTTTATGGTGTTTTCTTCTAGCATTGACCTGGTCGGTCTAGCCAGCAGAGGCTGATAGTCCTTTCATTTCTTCTCCTCGATGTATAATCGGGACTCACAACTTGACACATAAAGCAGTCAGCCCTGAGCGAAGTCGAGTGGAAACAAAAAAGTTTAGTCTGAATTAAAGCCATTTGAAATCTTATAATCCTTTAATCAAATAAAT
>ENA-ORXT01005509-ORXT01005509.1-marine-metagenome-genome-assembly--contig:-NODE-5509-length-12401-cov-5.060289_pt1 | contig 12401 bp, 11 predicted proteins | sample MGYA00237868_ERZ511482 | MGnify/ENA metagenome assembly ERZ511482 | reverse complement strand
TTCAGGATCGGCGGCGGCATCGCCCGGCTCCACGCCTCGCCCAGCGCGGCGGCGGCATCGGCGGCGGCGAGGGCCTCGGCGATACCGCACAGGGGCGCGATGCCGGCGGCGAGGAGGGCGTCGCAGCGTTCCTCCGGCAGCAATTCGCCCAGCGAGGCGACCACCGCCACCGGGCGCGCGACCCGCCGCGCCGCCGTGGTGATCGCGGCCACGGCGGGGGTCCAGCTTTCGTCGCTGCACCGGTCGGTACGCGGAAAATCGAGTACCAGCATCGACAGGTCGAAGCCTTCGGCGTCGCCTGCGACATCGCCTTCCGCATCAACCGCCCCCATCGCGGCGGCGAACGTCCCGGTCATCGCCCCCTCGTCGCCCCAGCTGAAGGTGTGGTAGTCCAGCGGGTTGGCGACCGTCACCATCGGGTTCAGGGTCGCCGCGACCGCCGCGCGCTGCGCCGGGGTATAGGGCGGAAAGTCGAGATCGCGGGCGGTGGCCATATCCGCCACCAGCGACGCCTCGCCCCCCGAACAGCTCATCGACAGCAGGCGGCGACCCGCCAGCGGGCCGTGCACATGCAGCAGTTTCAGCGTCTCGACCATCTCGGGCAGGCCCGCCACCAGCGGAATGCCGAGACGGGCGAAGAAGGCGCGGCTTCCCGCCTCGGACCCTGCGAGCGAGGCGGTGTGCGAGACGGTCGCGGCCTGCGCCTGCACCGACGTGCCGACCTTCAGCGCGACGATCGGCACGCGGCGCGCCCGGGCCGCCCGGGCCAGCGCCTCGAACGCCGCCGGGTCGCCGACCCCCTCGACATGCAGGCCGATGGCGGTGACGCGCTCGTCCTCCAGCAGCGCGCGGGCCATGTCGGCCAGCCCGATCTGCGCCTGATTCCCGGCGGTCATCATGTAGGCGACGGGCAGCCCGCGCCGCTGCATCGTCAGGTTGATCGCGATATTGGAGGACTGGGTGAGGATCGCCACCCCGCGCTCCGGGCGTCGCCCCCCGTGCTGATCGGGCCAGAGCGGTGCGCCGTCGAGATAGTTGATCAGCCCGTAGCAGTTCGGCCCGATGATCGGCATGTCCCCCGCCGCCGCCAGCAGCGCGGCATTGCGCGCCGCCCCGTCCCCCGTCTCGCCGAAGCCCGAGGCGAAGCACACCGCGCCCCCCGCCCCGCCCTTCGCCAGCGCGCGCACGATGTCGATGGTCGCGTCGCGGTTGACCCCGATCCACGCGGCATCCGGCGCATGGGGCAGCGCGTCGAGCGACGGACAGGCCCGCACCCCGCCGACGGTTTCGCGCGCGGGATGGACCGGCCAGATATCGCCCGCGAACCCCGCCTTGACGAGTTGCTCGACCACGCTGGCCCCCCACCCCCCTCCGAACACGGCGACGGAGCGGGGGCGCAGCAGGCGGGAGAGATCGAAGGTCGGGGACATGGGGCAGCCATCGTTGCGGGAGGAATCATCCCCCCGGTATGCCCCCCGAAAGGGTCTTCAGGAAGCCCGAACTGCATACAGACCGCGATAGGCGTTGCACAGGATCACCGCCATGGCGACGACGATGCACAGGGTGCCGAAGACGCTGACCATCCGCATCACGACGGACAGGGCGAAAGGCCCCGCCCCCGTCACGCTTCCCCCGATCGCGAGGAAGACCAGCACCATGGTCAGGATCGCCCCCCCGAAGAACGATGCCCCGAGAAGCCGCCAGAACACCGGGCCGCCCGGACCCCGCGCGCCCGCCGCAGCGAGCGAGGCGTCACCGCCCCCGGCAATCGCGGGATAGACCGTTCCGTACCGCGCAAGCGCCAGCAGGAAGACGAGAGCCTCGATCAGGCCGATGAACGATGCCGGGTTCCGGCCGGACGCCGATTGCCCCCCGCCGGACACCTCCCGCACGATTCCTTCCACGAGCAGGAGAACCAGGAACGGAAAGACCCAGGCCATGGCGAATACCTGCCCGGACCGCGACCGGATGCGCCCCATCGCCTCGCTGCCCGCGACGGCACCGTCCGACAGCACGAAGAGGGTGGCGGCATAGGCCACCAGTGCCGTCGCGACCATCGAGATGACGAGGGAGAGGATTCCAGAAACCGGCCCCTCCGGCAATATGCCCGACAGCGCGACGATGCCCGTACCCGCAAACAGGACGGGCAGAATGCCTCGGACCCCCTGCGCGATCTGGGCGAAGAGGGACGGCATGCGGGGGTCGGGGGTGGCCGTCACGGCGCGCGCCTCAACTCGTCATCCGGCCCCAGAATTCCTTGACCTGGCCGAAGAAGCCGTCCGATTCGGGACTGTTCTTGTTCGTCTCGCCGATGGTGCGGAATTCTTCGAGCAGTTCCTTCTGGCGCTTGGTGAGGTTGGTCGGCGTCTCGACCCCGACCTCGATATAGAGATCCCCCTCGCGGTTCTGGCGCAGCACCGGCATGCCCTTGCCGCGCAGGCGGAACTGCTTGCCCGATTGCGCACCGGCGGGGATGGCGACGCGGGCGCGGCCCCCGTCGATGGTCGGGGCCTCGATATGCCCGCCCAGCGCGGCCAGATCCATCGGCACGGGGATGCGGCAGAAGAGATCGGGGCCTTCGCGGCGAAAGATCATGTGCGGGTCGATATCGATGAAGATGTAGAGATCGCCGGGCGGCCCGCCCATCATGCCCGCCTCGCCCTCGCCCGCGAGGCGGATGCGGTTGCCGTCCTCGACCCCCTTGGGGATCTGGACGTTGAGCGTGCGCTCCTCGCGCTTGCGGCCCGCGCCGTTGCAGGCGGTGCAGGGGTTGGTGATGACCTTGCCGCGCCCGCCGCAGGTGGGACAGGACCGCTCGATGGTGAAGAAACCCTGCTGCGCGCGCACCTTGCCGTGGCCCGCGCAGGTCGAGCACGTCTCCGGCTGCGCGCCCGCCTCGGCCCCGCTGCCGTTGCACGAATCGCAGGCGACGGCGGTGGGCACCTTGATGGTCGCCTGCTTGCCCTGGTAGGCATCCTCCAGCGAGATGGAGAGATTGTAGCGCAGGTCCGCGCCGCGCACCTGACCGCTCTGGCCCCCGCGCTGACGCCCGCCGAACTGGCCGAACAGGTCGTCGAACACATCGGCGAAAGCCGACGAGAAATCGCCCGAGCCGCCCTGCCCGCCGCGCCCGCCACCCGGAAAACCCCCGCCGCTGCCATCGACGGCGGCATGGCCGAACTGGTCGTAGGCGGCGCGCTTCTGCGGGTCCTTCAGGATGTCGTGCGCTTCGGTGACTTCCTTGAACTGCGCCTCGGCATCGGGATCGTCGCGGTTGCGGTCGGGGTGCAGCAGCTTGGCCTTCTGCCGAAACGCCTTCTTCATCTCGTCGGCGGAGGCACCGCGGGCGACACCGAGCACGTCGTAATAGTCACGCTTCGACATTGAACGTCCTTCAGGCAGAGCGAACCGGATAGAATGCGGTGTATGAGGCGAAGTATGCGACGGTCCTTACCGGATTCGGCCCGATGCGCAATACCCTTCGAGAATAGGGACGGGGCGGCCCGGCATTGCACCGGGCCGCCCGCAGGGATCAGGACGACTTGCGGATATCGTCGTCGACTTCCTCGAAATCGGCATCGACCACGTCGTCGCGGGCATCCCGGTCGGCGCGTCCCGCATCGGCCTTGGCCGCCGCTTCGGCATCCGCGTCGTCGGTTTCCTGCGATGCCTTGTAGATGGCCTCGCCCAGTTTCATGGATGCCTGCGCCAGCGTCTGGCTCTTGGCATTGATGTCCTCGACATCGTCGCCCTTCAGCGCCTCCTTCAGATCCTCGATGGCGATGCCGATGGCCTCGCGCTCGTCCTCGGCCACCTTGTCGCCGTGCTCGGCCAGCGATTTCTCGGAGCCGTGGACCAGCGATTCGGCCTGATTGCGGGCTTCGGCCACCTTCTTGCGGGTGGTGTCCTCCTCCGCGTATTCGGCGGCGTCCTTGACCATGCGTTCGACTTCGTCATCCGACAGACCGCCCGATGCCTGGATCGAGATGTGCTGTTCCTTGCCCGTCCCCTTGTCCTTGGCCGAGACGTTGACGATGCCGTTCGCGTCGATGTCGAAGGCGACCTCGATCTGCGGCACGCCCCTGGGAGCAGGAGGGATGTCTTCGAGGTTGAACTGGCCGAGCATCTTGTTGTCGGCGGCCATCTCGCGCTCGCCCTGGAAGACCCGGATCGTCACCGCCGTCTGGTTGTCGTCGGCGGTCGAGAAGATCTGGCTCTTCTTGGTCGGGATCGTGGTGTTGCGGTCGATCAGGCGGGTGAAGACCCCGCCCTGCGTCTCGATGCCGAGGCTCAGCGGCGTCACGTCCAGCAGCACCACGTCGGTCACGTCACCCTGAAGAACGCCCGCCTGGATGGCCGCGCCCATGGCGACGACCTCGTCGGGGTTGACGCCCTTGTGCGGCTCCTTGCCGAAGAACTCCTTCACGACCTCGTGGATCTTGGGCATGCGGGTCATGCCGCCGACGAGGACGATCTCGTCCATGTCCTTGGCGGAGAGGTTCGCATCCTTCAGCGCGGCCTTCATCGGCTCCAGCGTGCGCTTGATCAGATCCTCGACCAGCGATTCCAGCTTCGAGCGGCTCAGCTTGATGGCCAGGTGTTTCGGGCCGGAGGCATCCGCCGTGATGAAGGGCAGGTTCACTTCGGTCTGGGTCGAGGACGAAAGCTCCGTCTTCGCCTTCTCGGCGGCTTCCTTCAGGCGCTGGAGGGCGAGGGGGTCCTTCTTCAGGTCGATCCCCTGCTCCTTCTTGAACTCGCCCGCGAGGTATTCGACGATGCGCAGGTCGAAATCCTCGCCGCCGAGGAACGTGTCGCCGTTCGTCGCGCGCACTTCGAACACGCCGTCGCCGATCTCTAGGATCGAGACATCGAACGTGCCGCCGCCGAGGTCATAGACCACGATCGTCTTGCCGTCCGACTTGTCGAGACCATAGGCCAGCGCCGCCGCCGTCGGCTCGTTGATGATGCGCAGCACTTCGAGACCGGCGATCTTGCCCGCGTCCTTGGTCGCCTGACGCTGCTGGTCGTTGAAGTAGGCAGGCACCGTGATGACGGCCTGGGTGACCGGCTCGCCGAGATAGCTTTCGGCGGTTTCCTTCATCTTCTGGAGGATGAAGGCGGAAACCTGAGCGGGGGAGTACTTCTCGCCCGACGCCTCGACCCAGGCATCGCCGTTGCCGCCGTTGATGATCTTGTAGGGCACCATGCCCTTGTCCTTCGACACGGCGGGGTCGTCGTAGCGGCGCCCGATCAGGCGCTTGACCGCGAACAGCGTATCCGAAGGGTTGGTGACGGCCTGGCGCTTGGCGGACTGGCCGACCAGACGTTCGTTGTTGTCGCCGGTGAAGGCGACCATCGAGGGCGTGGTGCGCGCCCCTTCGGCATTCTCGATCACGCGGGCCTGCTTGCCGTCCATGATGGCAACGCAGGAGTTCGTGGTCCCGAGGTCGATACCGATTACTTTTGACATGCTGTCTTCCCTCTCAAGCAGAAATCCTGTGCGGCACGCGGTGCGTCGCCCCGGCGGATTTCCCTACGGTTGATGCGTCGCGCCGTCTGCGCGTTCCCGGGTCATATATGAAGGGGCGGTAAAGGGCGCAAGCGGTCGGAAGGGCAAAAATATGGCTGCACGCGGATCGCAATTCCTGTAACGGTGACAAATCGTCGGAATCGCCCGTCGTCGGCCGCATGGTGGAATGGTAGACACAGCAGACTTAAAATCTGCAGCCTCAGCGCGTCCCGGTTCGAGTCCGGGTGCGGCTACCACGACATTCCGGGGGGTATCCGCGATTTTCCGCGCCTCGCGGTTCAAACCGGGGGCGATAGGCATTACGTGTCCTTCGACAATCTCCAGACGGATCGGACCCGCGCATGAACGCCCTCGCCGCCCTCATCTCCATCGTCACCAACCTGATCTTCTGGCTGGTGCTGGCGCATGTCATCATGAGCTGGCTCGTCGCCTTCAACGTGGTCAACCTTCAGAACCAGTTCGTGCGGTCGATCTATCACGGCGTCAACGGCATGGTCGAGCCGATGCTGGCCCCCATCCGCCGCATCCTGCCGACCGCCGGGGGCATCGACTTCTCGCCCATCGTGCTGCTGATCGGCGTGCAGATCATCAGCGTGTTCCTGCTGCGCGACGTGCTGCCCGCGATGATGTGATGCGTCATACGGTCGCCGCAATCGCAGATAAGTGTACACGGATGAAAACACTCGTTCTTGCAAGCGCCCTCGCGGCGGCGACCCTGATCGCTCCGGCCCGGATCGTCCCGGCATCCGCGCAGGATGACGCCACCCCGTATGACGGTGCCATCGAATACGGCACCATCGAGTACGGCGAGGTGCTGCCCGGTGCCGATGCCGCCGACGTCTACGGCGTGCCGCTGGCCCCGGGGGAGGAGATCATCGGCATCTTCGCCGCCCCTTCCGTGATCCAGATTCCGGTGGAATCGGACGTGATCTACCAGACCATGCCCTATACCCCGCCCGAGGCGGAGATCGACCGGGTCACCGGCCTGCCGCGCAATACGGCGGGCTGGACCGGTGATTCGCAGGGACCGGCGGCGATCGGCTGCTTCCCCGAGGGCGTCTGCGCCGACCTCAACTGACAGGCCCCGGCATCACGCCGCCCCGGATGGACAGGGCCTCAGCCGGTTTCGGGACAGCGCAGGGCGTTGAACTGGGCCTTGGCCTCGGCGGCCTCGCGGAAATCGTAGGCATCCTCGTATCCGGCGACGGTGCCGTCGGCGCGGGGGGCCGAGAAATACTCGATCATGATCAGTCTACCGCTGACCGCCACCGTGGTGGTCGCCCCGTCGCGGCACACCCGCTCCGCCAGCACCTTGCGCTCGACGGCGCGGGGCTGCTGCGACGGGCGCTGCTGCTGGGCGAAGGCCGGGGCGGCGGTGGCGAGGACGAGGGCGGACCCGAGAACGGTCGCGAGAATGGTCTTCATGGCACTATCCTGTGGACAGGGGGCGAGTATGCGGGTCAGCATGTCGGGGTAATTCCTTGATGTTTCAATAAATCCGCAAACGAATATGGCAAGAACCGACATCCCGCATTCTTCGAGACATGCCCCGTGACGCAGCAAGTTCCGTTCCAGGCGGGGGTGACGCTGGCCGGGGGCGGGCCGTTCGGCGCACCCGACCTGCGCGCCGCCCTCGCCCTCGCCCCCCATGCGGTGGGGGTGGATGGCGGGGCCGATGCCCTCGCGGCCCACGGGGTCGTGCCGGAACTCGTGATCGGGGACATGGATTCGCTGCGGGGCGCGATTCCCCCCGGCACCCGCGCCCTGCCCGTCACCGAGCAGGAAACGACCGATTTCGGAAAGTGCCTCGCCCATATCGCCGCGCCGCTGTTCATCGGGGTCGGGTTCCTGGGCGGTCGGCTGGACCATACGCTGGCGGCGCTTTCGGTGCTGTTGCAGCATGTCGATACGCGCGTCGTGCTGCTGGGAGAGGAAGACGTCGCCTTCGTCGCGCCGCCGGGTTGGGCGATATCGGTCGAGCCGGGGGCGCGGGTCTCGTTCTATCCGCTGATGCCGTGCCGGGGGGTCGCCTCGCGCGGGCTGCGCTGGCCGATCGAGGGGCTGGAGATGCACGCGGGCGGTCAGATCGGCACGTCGAACGAGGCGGTGGACGCGCGGATTTCGGCGTCCTTCGCCCCCCCCGGCGCGGTCACGATCCTGCCGAAGCGGTATCTGGGGGCGGTGGTGGAAAGCCTTGGCGGGAGTTAGCCCTTCGGCTCCGGCGGCAGCAACCGCGCGACCAGTTCCCCGTGCAGCGGGTCGATGGAGGCGATGAGGCCCGCGATCTTCGGTTCGGGGGCGTTGTAGCGGATCGGGGTGCCTGCGCGGTCACTCACCACGCCGCCCGCCTCCTCCAGAATCATGTGCGCGGCGGCCAGATCCCATTCGCTGAGGGTGTTGAGCGCGACCGCGCTGTCCCAGCGATCCGTCGCCACCTTGCACACGCGATAGGCGATGGAATTGACGTAGCCGTGCCGCCCGCCGGGGGCCTTGTCGGCCCAGAGCGAGGATTTCAGCACCCCCTTGCGCGACAGGATGCTCGCCTCGGCGAACAGCGCGCAGCGATCCGCGATCAGGGGGGTGTCGTTCAGGGTGGCCCCCTGCCCCCGCGCGGCGAAGAAGTATTCGGCCTTCGCCGGGTTCAGCACCGCCCCCGCGACCACCGCGCCCCCGACGGCCAGCGCGGCGCAGACCGTGAATTCGGGTTTGCCGTCGATGAAGGCGCGGGTGCCGTCGATGGGATCGACGATCCACACCCGGTCCCGCGTCAGGCGTGCGGGGTCGTCGGCGCTTTCCTCGGACAGCCAGCCGTGATCCGGAAACGCCCCGCAGAGGCGCGCCTGCAACAGGTCGTTCGCGGCAAGATCGGCCTCGCTGACCGGTCCCTCGCCCGGCTTGTCCCAGGTTTCGGGGTCCTTGCCGAAATACTGCATGACGAGCACCCCCGCCTCGGCCACCGCCGCGCGCAGGACCGTCAGTTCCCGGTCGGTGGCCCTAGTTTCCGGCGACATGGCAACCATCGAGTCGCAGGGTCGGCACCTTCATCGCGCGATCCGTGGGCAGGTCGTTCGCGGCCTGCACCGCCCCGAACATCTCGATCAGGTTCCCGGCTACCGTCGCCTCGGTCACCGGATAGGCCAGTTCGCCGTTCTCGATCCAGAATCCCGTCGCCCCCCGGCTGTAATCGCCCGTGGTCGAGTTGATGCTCGCCCCCATCATCTCGGTGATGAAGAACCCCTCCTCGATCCCGGCGATCATCTGCTGCGGGGTCTGTGCGCCCGGGGTCAGGGTCACGTTCGACGGGCCGGGCCGGGGGGGCGAGCCGATGCCGAAGGAGGCGCTCGCCGTCGATGTCAGGCCCAGTTGCCGCGCCGTGCCGGTATCGAGCAGCCAGGTCCGCAGCACGCCGTCCTCGACCAGAACGGTGGGCGATGTCGCCAGCCCCTCGCCGTCATGGGCGCGCGAGCCGATGCCGCGCCGTTGCAGCGGATCGTCGGTGATCGTGACCCCCGCCGGAAAGATGCGCTCGTCCAGCTTGTCGCCCAGATAGGTACTGCCCCGCGCCACGCTCGCCCCGTTGATCGCGCCCAGAAAATGCCCGACGATGGACGCCGCGACGCGCTGGTCGAAGACGATAGGTACGGATTTGCTCTGCGCCTTGCGCGGGTCGGTCCGGCGCACCGCGCGCTCCCCCGCCTCGCGCCCGATATCGTGCAGGTCGCGCAGGTCGCCGCGCCACCGGGCGACGCCGTAGGCATAGTCGCGCTCCATCCCCAGCCCCTCGCCCGCGATAGCCGAGCAGGACGCGCTCCAGAAGCTGCCCCTGCGACTGCCGGCGAAGCCGTTCGACATCAGCAGCGCCACTTCGCTGCGCCGCCAGCTGGCCGACGACCCTTCGGATTTCGCGACGCCGGGGATGGCGCGGGCCGCCTCGTCGACGGTCAGCGCATCCTCGCGCAACCGGTCGGCGTCGGCCTGCGCCGGGTCGCACAGGTCCAGATCGGGCAGGACAGACGTTTCGGCCCCCGCCTCGGGCAATCCGCAATAGGGGTCTTCGGGGGCCTCGCGCGCCATGGCCACCGCGCGTTCGGCCATCTCGGCCAGCGCGGCTTCCTTGCGGCTGGAGGCGGAGACGCAGGCCTGGCGATTGCCGACGATGACCCGGATGCCGACATCCAGCGTCTCGGAGCGCCCGATATCCTCGATCACGCCGTCCCGGGCCGATGCCTCCAGCCCCTCGGTCATGGCCGCCGAAGCCGATACCTGATCCGCCCCCGCCTTCAGGCACAGGCCGAGCAGTCTCTCGCATACATCCGTCAGATCGGTCACGGCGGGCCTCCGGGTTCAGGGTGTGGTCATCCACGCACATGGCCCACCCGGGGCCGAAAAGCAAATCCGGTTCACGGGCGCACCCCGTCGGGCAGCGCATCCTCGCGTCGCATCAGCCACACGATCACCGGCGACATGGCGAGGCAGTAGAGACCCATGACCACGCATTGCGATTCGAACCCGACGCCGAAATCGATCAGGATGCCGGTCAGCCCCGGTCCCAGCGCGCTGGAGAACACCATCGCCGCGACGGACAGCGCCCGGATCGAGCCGAGGTGGCGGGTGCCGTACAGCTCCGCCCACATCGCCCCCACCGTGGCCATCCCCGCCCCCGCCGTCATCCCGATGGACCCCAGCGCGACGAGCGCGACCCAAGGGCCGTCGAACAGGCCCAGCGTGACGATCCCGATGCCCAGCGGCACCAGATACAGCGGCAGGATGCGGCAGGCCGTGAACCGGTCGACCAGCACGCCGAAGACCAGCGACGACCCGATGGACAGGGCGGCATAGACGGGAAATCCGGCGGTCAGCTGCGCCAGCGTCCAGCCCTTGATCTCCGCGATATGCGCCTGGTGGAACAGGACCGCCGTGCCGATCAGGGGCGACCCCATCAGCACGGGGATCAACCACCAGAACAACCCGTGGCGCAGCACTTCGGGGCGCGTCCAGTGCCTGCCGCGCAGGCCGGTCAGCAATTCGGGGGCGGTTTCCGTCCCCTGTGGCCGGCGTTCCTCGCGCAGGGTCAAGGCGAAGACGGGCAGGATCACCAGCGCCAGCACCCCCGCCATGACCAGCCACACGCTGCGCCAGTCCATCAGCGTCAGCATCAGCGCGACCCCGGCGGGCAGGAACCCCTCGCCGATCGGATGGCCCCAGGAGGCGACGGCCAGCGCCTTGCCCCGGGTCGCCGCGAACCACCGCGCGATGGCCGTCACTTCCAGATGCGTCAGCATCCCCTGCCCCAGAAACCGCAGCAGATAGATGGCGACGAACAGCATGAAGGCATTCGCGACCTGCGACATCACCAGACAGGCCGTCACCAGCCCCAGCATCACCAGCACGCCCAGCCGCCGCGCGCTGAGCCGATCCGCGATGCCCCCGGCCTGGATCAGCGTGAGGGCCGACAGCAGGGTCGCGGCCATGTAGAGGCCGCCGAACTGCCCGTGGCTCAGGCCCAGTTCCGCGCGGTACTGCCCGCCCATCAGCGCGATGAAGAACGTCTGCCCGAAGCTGGACGCGAAGGTCAGCAGCAGGCCCGCGCCCAGCCAGCGCAGGTTGTCGCGGAGGAACCCCAGCGGTGCGCTCATCCCCGATAGGACAGCGAGCAGACCAGCGTGAACAGACGGCGTGCGGTGTGATCGTCGAGGGCGACCCGCCCGTCGAGCCGCTCGCGCAGGGCGTCGGAGCCTTCGTTGTGCTGGGACTTGCGGTGTTCGTCCAGCCGCGTGATCTCCTCGGGGGAATGGCGGCGGACGGCCTCGAAATAGCTTTCGCAGATGGCGAAATACGACCGCGCGCGCTTGCGAAAGGCCGAGAAGGGGATCGCGATTTCGGTTTCGCTGCCCTCGGCGGCGGTGACGATGAAGGCCAGATGCCGGTCGCGCGGGGCGAGGATGACGGTATACGGCCCGTCCGGCGAACCCTCGGGCAGAAGGCGAAAGCTGTTGCCGTCGAGCAGGTCGAAGATGGCGATATTGCGCTCCTGTTCCGCCTCCGGAGAGGAGGCGGGCATGCCGGTTTCGTCGATGCTGAAATGGGCGATTCGGGCGGTATCGTCGGTCATGTCCCCTCCCCGTTCAGCGCGTCGAGCCGGGCGCGGACGGACAGGCCGTGCGCCTCCAGCCCCTCGGCCCGTGCCAGCGTTTCCGCCGCCCCGCCGATGGCCCCCAGCGCGCCGGGGGTGCAGTGCAGCATCGTCGTGCGCTTCATGAAGTCGAGCACCGACAGGCCCGACGCATGGCGCGCGCTGCGCGCGGTCGGCAGCACGTGATTCGGCCCGCCGACATAATCGCCCACGGCTTCGGGCGTCCACCGGCCCAGGAACATCGCCCCGGCATGGCGGATGCGCGCGGCCAGCGCCTCGGGGTCGGCGACGCACAGTTCCAAGTGCTCGGCGGCGATGCGGTTGGCCAGATCGGCGGCCTCCCCCAGATCCCGCACGAGGACGATGGCCCCGCTGGTGCGCCAGCTTTCCCCGGCAATCTCGCGCCGTTCCAGCGTCTCCAGCCGCCGCGCGACGGCTTCGGCGGCGGCATCGCCAAACGCGGCATCGTCGGTGATCAGGATCGACTGGGCGGAGGCGTCGTGCTCGGCCTGACTCAGCAGGTCGAGGGCGATCCAGTCGGGGTCGTTCTCGCCATCGGCAATCACGAGGATTTCCGACGGCCCGGCAATCGAATCGATCCCCACGCGCCCGAACACCTGACGCTTGGCGGCGGCGACATAGGCATTGCCCGGGCCGGTAATGACGTCGACCGGCGCGATGGTGGCGGTGCCGTGGGCCAGCGCGGCAATCGCCTGCGCCCCGCCGATCCGGTAGATC
>ENA-ORXT01005508-ORXT01005508.1-marine-metagenome-genome-assembly--contig:-NODE-5508-length-12402-cov-3.302150_pt1 | contig 12402 bp, 6 predicted proteins | sample MGYA00237868_ERZ511482 | MGnify/ENA metagenome assembly ERZ511482 | reverse complement strand
ACTCTAAAGCTTTCAAATAAGTGATATAAGGGTTCAATTTCATCGGTTTCATAATAAGTTACGATTAACATCATTTTTGAATCCAGATTGTAGGCGGGGTCTTCATATTCAACTTGGTGTAATAAAGTGATCACTTTATCAAAATCTTTTTTGAAAAAATATAGCTGGGCAAGATTAAAAGTTACTGCATTGTCACGATAATTTAGAGGAATTCTTTCTTTATATTTATCTATAAATGATTCTACCCAATCAAATTCATCTAACCGTAGTCCTGAAAGAATTATATTTTTAAACCCCCATGGAGATAATTCTCCTTCATTAAAAATTAATTCCTTATCTATAAGGGTTTTATTTAGATTAAATAGTTCCCTTAAAAAATCTTGTTGTCCTCTATTAACTTTTCCAATACAGTAATTTGTTGCAGCACGGTACATAGAGAAAGCTTCATCATGTGGGAATTGTTGACTATATTGTTGCAACAAGTCAATTAATTTATAATAATTGTCTTCGTTATCTGGACTCGTATAAATAAGATAAATTTGATAATAGATAGCAATAAGTGGAAATTTATCATAATTATATTTTTCAATACTTTCTATAATTTCATCTATCAATAGTATATTATATTCATAAGATGCAACTTTTTTCCTACCCAATGTGAAACAGTAAATTCTTAATTTTTCAGCTATATAAAAGCAATCTAGATTTAGATCGTGGAATTGTCCTGGAGGTGAATTAAGGCAGTTAACAGCATACTTTTTGGGAGCATTGAGATCTTCGACAGAAAACTCAGCTTTAGATACTCCATCAATAATGTCTTTGGCTAAATATTGATTGATAGCGAATCCTTCACTACTTACTTTAGCTGCATCAGTATAGTTCATTGTTTGCAAAGACTTAGCACTAAATTTGCCAATGAAATTGACTAAGGCTTTTTGTTCGGTTGCTTGAAATTCCTCGCCAATAATTGATTTACCAAAAGTGTCGATCAGCTTGGCTGTATCTCCAGAATTCAAAATACAGCCTGTTACAGCTGCTACTGTTTGATTGAGAGTGTTAATCTTATCTGACTCTAGTTTTTTCTGACAGTTTTTTGCGAGGTAAGAACCACTTGAGACATCGGTGATAATTTGGCTAAACTCAGCATCTCTAAACTGATCATTGCCGCTCATTAGACCAAAGACATTTGCAGCTAGCAAAACTAAGTTATAGTCAAAAGCTCCATATTTTTCTGTCTGTTTTCTGTTTACCTGAAATCCTCCAGACATCAAAACAGCATAATCATCTGGTTTAAATTTACTGCCACTTTTAGGAGTTAGAGTTAAATTAAATGATTGAGCATTATCTTGAGGCAGAATCAATTTTTCAGCGATAATATCAGAACTTTTTTTGCCATTTTGCTCATAATCCTGATAACTGAATGATGAGCTTAGTTTATTTTTAGGAACGATAATAACTTGCTGGGCAACCTGTGGAGATTTTCCTGAAATAGTTAGCTGAGTCTTACTAGCCTGCAATTGAACATCTTGAGTAGCTGGAAAGAAACGCAAGGGAACGTTTTGAGAAAACTGCTGGCTTAGAGTGTATTTGTATTTTTTTTGATTTACTTGGGCATTTGCAGGTTGACTCAACCAAGAAATAAGTCTTTCAAGAGGATTTTGCGATCTATACTCTATCTTGGTAGGTTTTCCTACTTCACCACTGCCAAGCTCTTGTAATAAAAAGTTTTTGAAGTCATTTGCTCTGGCTTGACCAACAAATGAACCTACTTGAATCGCTTTTTTGCCAGTCTCTTTACGCTTCATAGAATAAGCATCTTGGCAGAATTGAGCTTTAACTTTCTGCAAATTGCGATCGCTTGCCTCAATAAATACTGGATAAAAGTCTATTGGATAAGTGTTTTTATCTGTTGGCAGACTATCTCCGCAAGAAGCTTGGGGAAATTTCACTTGATTGAAAGGATTATTAGCTAATTTACTAACTAAATCTGAATTTGGGTGATTAGTCGATAAATCATTATCTTGAGCAACTCTGATGGCTACCTGTGAAGATAATTTGACAATATCATCTTCTAAAAGAGTAGGGGAATTTGATACTAATTTAACTAGGTTACTAAAGTCGCGATCGCTTTCAATACTCTGCCACAGTTTATTTTGCTTTGACGATGATAATCCCCAAAATATCGGATTTATGTAAGGGAGTCCCAGAAAATTAAAACTTCCAAGCTAAAGAAACAAATGATTAAACATAAGCATTGCTATTTTATTTTGGAATGATTATTTATTTGATACTCCCTTAACTGATTGATAAATACCAACACTTAAGAATAAAATAAACGTTTAAGGACAATTATATGTTTGAAAAGGATAAGCTTAGGTTATTCAAAAATCTTAGTGTGAGGCATCATATATGAGAGTCTTATTAATATATCCCCTATTTCCTAAAAGTTTCTGGTCATTTGAGAAGACTTTGGCTTTGGTAGACTGTAAAGCTCTTATGCCACCTTTAGGTCTGATTACAGTCGCAGCAATATTGCCCCAAGAGTGGGAATTTCGACTGGTAGATCGCAATATTAAAGAAGAAGTCAGCGCGTCAGACTGGGATTGGGCAGAGTTGGTGATTATTTCAGGAATGATCGTCCAGAAAGAAGATATGCTCGTTCAGATAGCAGCAGCCAAACAAAGAAATAAACCAGTCGCAGTAGGAGGTCCATACGCCACTACATCTCCCCAAGAAGTAGAAAACGCAGACTTTTTGATTTTAGATGAGGGAGAGATTACCCTACCAATGTTTGTCGAAGCCATTGAAAAAGGCGATCGCTCTGGGGTATTTAGATCTACTGAAAAACCTGCGGTAACTCAAACGCCCATTCCTCGTTATGATTTACTCAAGTTGAGCGCATACGACAATATGTCGGTGCAGTTTTCCCGTGGTTGCCCCTTCCAATGCGAATTCTGCGACATCATTGTTCTCTATGGACGTAAACCTCGTACCAAAGAGCCGCAGCAGCTATTAGCCGAATTAGAGTGTATCTACAACCTTGGCTGGCGTGGGGCAGTATTTATGGTAGATGATAATTTTATTGGTAATAAACGCAACGTAAAATTATTGCTCAAAGAATTAAAAGTTTGGATGGCTCAAAAGCAATATCCTTTTGGTATAACTACCGAAGCCTCAGTTGATTTGGCTCAAGATGATGAGCTTATGGAGTTGATGGTGGAATGCAACTTTAAAAAAGTATTCTTAGGCATTGAAACTCCAGATAAGGATAGTCTGGCTTTAACTAGCAAATTCCAAAACACTCGCGATCCTCTGACCGAATCGATTGATAAAATTACTAGAGCAGGAATGCAGGTAATGGCAGGGTTTATTATTGGTTTTGATGGTGAAAAAACTAATGCAGGCGATCGCATTGTCAGCTTTGTGGAGCAAACAGAAATTCCCTTGGCAATGTTTAGCATGCTTCAGGCTCTACCAAGCACTGCACTTTGGGACAGATTAGAAAAAGAAGGTAGGTTGCTTAATTCCTCGGCAAACATCAACCAAACTACCTTGATGAACTTTGTGCCTACTAGGGACATTGAGGAAATTGCTACAGAATATGTCAATGCTTTTTGGCAACTTTACGATCCTGCTGCCTATCTTGATCGCATTTTCCGCTATTACATGAAGCTGGGTGAAGCCAAAAACGTAGTATCTAAAAGAACTAGTATTAAAACAGTCCGCGCTCTGCTCTTAATTTTATGGAAACAGGGAGTTGTTGCTCAAACTCGCGTGAAGTTTTGGAGTAATTTAATTCAAATATTAATCAAAAAGCCTCGTCAGCTGGAGATATATCTAACTTTGTGTGCTTATTTAGAACACTTTACTGAATATCGTTTTATTGTCAAAGAGCAAATTAATACTCAATTGGCCAACTACATAGCTTCTAAACCAGAACCAGAAAAAGTAGCCAGTTAAGAGATTGGGGGGACTGGGTGACGGATTTTCTTTAACAGTTAGCCGTTGCCCCGAAACCGTTGACAAATAAATTTACCCGCAGCCATACCTGAGATTACCGCCCCTTCAATTGAGGGGGCAACAAAGGCATCTCCTGCCATTACCAAAGGCAATTCGGATAAAATCAGACAAGATTCACTATAAAAAGTTCTGGGTTGGCTATAACGCCAGCGATGCACCTGATATTTAATTACGGGAGAATCTAAATAATCCGCTCCTGCGGTGACTAATTTATAAACAATTTCGGCATCATCACTACTCCAGTACTCATCACTAAACTTAGGAGTAGCCTGGAGAGTTATGGCATAACCATCAGGTGAAATTTCCTTCTGATGATTGTCTGCCAACCAAGCTAAAGAATCATGTTCTAAACTTATGCCCCCTGGTGCGGGAATACTACTTGGCTGTTCTAATAAAGCTAAAACAGTAATGCACTTATCGTATTCAATCTTCTCTAGAGCAAATCTAATATCTAAAGGTAGAGCCATTAGAGAAGCATCTAACAAGGACAGAGATTGGGGCATAGGAGAAGTCATGACTAGCATATCTCCTTGATACTGATGATCGTCGTCTTCCGTTTTTACTAGCCATTTCTTGTCGTAGCTAACTTCAATAGCTTTAGTGCCAGTCTGAACATCTAAATCTTCTGCCAAATATTGGGCAATTCCACGAGTACCTTTGACGCCACAGTAGCAAGTTTCATCCGCTTGACCAAAACCTTGGGACCATTCTTTGATTACATCATGCTTTAACCAATCATCTACCCAAACCTGAAATTGAGGATTGCCAACGCTAAAATATTGAGTACCGTAATCAAACACCCCGACTACAGAATCTTCATGGCGGAGGCGACGAGTAGCCACACGTCCACCGATACCCTTGCCCTTATCTAGTACCGTTACTTTAATTCCCTTTCGTTGCAAAATAGTAGCGATAGTTAATCCTGTGATACCTCCACCGATAACAATACATTCAGAATTTGTGATTTGACGATCGCTACTGGACATTGTTCTGAGTTTTGACTTTTGTTAATGCTGATCTATTAAATCATTTTTAAACTTGCTCCACTACTAATTCGCGCGCTTTCAAACGAAAATTTAAAGATCGTGTCACAAAACGTAACTTACGTCTACAGGTATTTATACATAGGCGGTACAGAGATGCAATTTTCTCAATAGCTCCCATTTAGATTAATTAAGTCGATCGCCTGTTTCAATATCAAACCAATGGATTTTATCAGGATTTATTGCTAGAGGAATAGTCTTGTCTTGCCAATCTCCATCGCTAGGTAATAAGGCTCTGATGGTTATTTCCGAGTTATTGACTTTAATACTGACTAAATTTTCTTTGCCCAATTGCTCTACCAAATACACTTGACCCATAAGAGATTCTGCTTCACTCGATGCAATGGTTACATCTTCTGGACGAAGACCCAAAACAACGCGATCTAGGCGGTTGTTTGAGGCAGGTAACTTTAGTTTGTATTGACCTAAAATTGCTCGATCTCCTTCACAGGTAAGACTTAATAGATTCATTTGGGGACTACCAACAAAGCTAGCCACAAATTCGTTGGCAGGATGAGAATAAATCCGACTGGGTGGGTCTAGTTGCTGAATCATGCCCTGGTTTAAGACAGCCACTTTAGTAGATAGAGTCATAGCTTCTGTTTGGTCATGGGTAACGTAAACAACAGGTTTATTTTGGTCTTTAAATAACTGTTTCATTTGCGCTCTAACCTGTTCTCGCAATAAGGCATCTAAGTTACTCAATGGCTCATCTAATAAGAAAACTTCAGGATCGCGGACTAAGGCTCTAGCTAATGCTACCCTTTGCCTTTGTCCCCCAGACATTTGACCTGGTTTGCGATTTAGTAAGCTGGTCAATTCTAGTTTTTGTGCCGCTTCATTCACTCGACGTTTGATTTCATCCTCTGGCATTTTACGCAGCTTTAAAGCAGTGGCGATATTTTCGGCTGCGGTCATGTGAGGATAGAGAGCATAGCTTTGAAAGACCATTGCCATATTGCGATCGCCTGGAGCAGTTTTATTGAGGTTTTCTCCCCCGATAATTACCTCTCCTTTCGTGGGAGGTTCTAAACCTGCAATCAACCGTAGTAAAGTAGATTTACCACATCCAGATGGGCCTAGTAAGGTGAGAAATTCACCGTCATTAATTTCTAAAGATATATCTTTGACAGGAATTACGTCAGAACGATATTTTTTTTGGAGATTTTTTAAAGTTAATGTCGCCATCTTTTAATAAATAAATTGTTATATTGAATAACTCTACAATGAGAAAATAGCAGAGCAAATTAATTAGATCAAGCGGTACGATCGCAATGGCAGTTACTATACAGCAATTAACCAAATGGAAACAAACAGGGCGATCGATTATTTCCCTAACGGCATGGGACTATAGTTTGGCACAGGTTCTAGATTTGGCTGGAGTTGACCTAATTTTGGTTGGCGATTCTTTGGCAATGGTAGGCTTGGGTTATGACAGTACTTTACCCCTAACCCTCGACGAGATAATTCATCATACAAAAGCTGTCTGTCGTGGGGTTGAACGAGCCTTGGTAGTCTGCGACTTGCCCTTTATGAGTTATCAAGTCAGTGTCGAAAAGGCAATAGAAGCAGCAGGAAGAGTTTTAAAAGAAACAGGTGCATCCGCGATTAAAATAGAGGGTGGACAGCCAAAAATGCTAGAGATAGTTAGAGAATTGACTACTATTGGTATTCCCGTTATGGGTCATGTTGGTTTAACTCCCCAATCATTTCGAGTATTGGGTTATAAACAACAGGGAAAAACAGAAGATGAAGCTAATTTAATCATAGATCGGGCGATCGCTTTACAGCAAGCTGGAATATTTTCGATTGTCTTGGAACATATCCCCAGCGAGCTAGCTGCTACTATTACCTCTAAGCTTTCTGTTCCCACTATTGGTATTGGTGCGGGGAATCAATGCGATGGACAGGTGTTAGTTACAGCCGATTTTTTAGGTTTGTCAGCCCAAAAACCACCCTTTGCCAAATCCTACGTCAATTTACGCCAGGTGATTACTGATGCAGTAGCAGAATTTACCGCAGAAGTTCAAGACAAAAAATTTCCTTAGAAATGCTGTTATTTTAATTAATTTTCCTCATCTTTTATCCCTTTTCCAATGAATTATACTGTCGCTACCTTTTATAAGTTCGTTACCATTTGTGATCTTGAAGCCAAAAAAGCGCAAATTATGGCTTGGTGTGCAGCAAACAACATCAAAGGTACGATTATCTTGGCAGAAGAGGGGATTAATGGCACAATCGCAGGTCAAGAGAACGCGATCGCAACTGTCTTAAATCTGCTTCGTAGTTTAGAAGGTTTTCAAGATCTAGAACATAAAGAATCTACTGCTAGTAAACCTCCTTTTATCAGGCTAAAGGTAAAAATAAAATCGGAAATAGTTACCTTGGGTTTACCAGAGGTTAATCCCAACCAGCAGGTGGGTACTTATGTCGATCCTCAAGATTGGAATCAAATTATTAGCGATCCTGAAGTTGTAGTGATCGATACTAGGAACGATTATGAAGTAGAAATAGGCAGCTTTCAAAGAGCAAAAAATCCTAATACCGAATCTTTCCGTGAATTTCCTGAATATATCCAAGATAATCTCGATCCAGCCCAACATTCTAAAGTAGCAATGTTCTGCACTGGAGGGATTCGCTGCGAAAAAGCTTCTTCTTACATGCTTTCTCAAGGATTTAAAGAGGTATATCACCTTAAAGGAGGTATTCTTAAATATTTAGAAAATGTGTCTCCTCAAGATAGTCTATGGTCAGGAGAATGTTTTGTATTTGATGAACGAGTAGCGGTTAAAGAGGGATTGAAAGCTGGGAGTCATGAACTTTGTTATGCCTGCGGACATCCTATATCAGAAACCGATAAACAATCCCATCAATATGAGTCTAATATTTCCTGTCCTCATTGTTATGAAGAGTTAACCCCAGAAAAAAAAGCTCGTCAGGAAGATCGCCGTAGACAAAGGGAATATAAGAAAACAATGAACAGTAATCAGTAGAGATAAGGCATGCTTTGTTTCTACTGGTTGATAATAATTTCTACATCTACTTTATCGTTCCATTTGCGTAAATAATAAAGCAGTCCATAAATAAAGACAATAATGCCGCACATTTCCATAATTTCCTCGACATTGGCAGTTAAAGCATACAATAGATGTTGCTGTCCCTGGGCTTCGGCGATATAGCTACCCACCATTTCCATGATTAATGCACCTCCAACATAAAGAAAAGCGGCGATAAAAAAGTGCCTACGGGACGTATAAGACAAATGACGAAAAAATTTACTGTAGCGTTTGATAAACCAAATGACAAAAATAGTTCCTGGAATGACCCACATTGAATGCAAAAACCAAGGTAAATTCAAGGCTTCACTTACCTCTGGAATAATCAATATCTCGTGGATGCTTAGTACTTCATCGATCGCCAGAAAGGTAAAAATGAGCGATAATAATTGCCAATCTTTAGTATAGCGATCGCTCTGCTGTTTTTTACCTGCTGCAATAATTTTCAATAATATGGCGCAAAAACCAATCATCAAAGCAGAATACCAGGTAGGAAAGTTTAATTCTCGGTCTAAATTAAACAGTTTCATCCAATCTTCTCGATAGCCAAAGCCATACTTGCTAATCTGAATGCCTACGCTCACTACTGCAAAAAACATTGTCCCAATGAGCAAATAGGTCACAATCTTCCGCGGATCGAGAGAAATTTTTAACTGCATCAACAATCTACTTAATAATTATTCCAACGTTGTTTTATTTAAAATTAAGCTGATATAGAACTCTGATTTCGTTGCTGGTTGAAGTATCTTCATCAAATACATCAGACACATTGGCTAGTATATTGTAGTCGTAGGTAAACCTGAATGATGATTTTTTGTTTATTTCATATGTTCCTTCAACGTTGGGATAGATCGTGAAATAGTCCAAACCAACTTTTTTACCCAAACCAACGGTGGTGTCTTCTACTTTATATAGTGCAGAATCAATCAGAGGCGAAACAACAAATCTCTGCACGCCAAGATTAAACAGTCTTGACTGGCTTAAGCCTTCTCCATCTCCACCCGAAATAGTATCCCCAGCCAAGGCGGCAAACCTTTGACTCAACAAACCAACAATCTCTCCTTGATCTAAAGTGGGGGTGCTGGTTAACTGTATTGCAGTAGAGTCGATAATGCTTTGACCGTCTAATCCGGTTAAGGTAGCTCCATTAAAACATTTTGTTAAACGATTTAACTCTTCTGCCGAATAGTACTGGCTATTTTCGACTAGGGGTGCGTCATTGGGACGAATATCACAGTTGATGTCAGTTTGACCCAAGTTGGGTAATATTTCTACTGCTTCTCCGTTGACTGCCAAACTAATCCTAATGGTATTAGTATTATCGATGTTGGATAGAGGATCTTCTATTTCGTTAGAGTTAGATTCTACAGAGCGCAATGTGTTAACTTCATCATTCCCTTCAACATCCTCTACCTTTGTTCTTAATACGGCACTGAGGGTGGGATTGAATACTCCTGCTTTGGGGGTAAAAACTATCGTATTTTCTAAACTGCGAACCAGCTCAAAGGTATTGCTAAATAGGTTTACATCAGCTTCAGTTAGTTTCAGCGTACCTTTAGGGCGAATGTTACTAGGCAGATCGACAGTACCATTAAGAGTCAACCCCCCTTCTAGTTGAAATTTGTATACAGGACTTTGTTCGAGCTTAAAGTCTTTGAGGTTGACCTGCAAATCTTTGAGCGCGGTTACAAAAGAAGAAGGTGCAGCTGCTTGTTTTGGTTGGCTAGCTTTGTTACTCGCTTTATTACCGTTTATACCTGAAGTTAAGCCAAATTGCTGATTTTTGGCAATTTGAACTACATCTTCTTCGGGTTTTTCAGTTTTGGGAATGGAAATTTTACCGTCTTCGAGGTCAACTTCTCCGCCAATTGCAGGTTTTAAAGATGCTCCCGTCACAGTCACCTTGCCTGATACTCCGCCTTGATACAGCTTGTCAATTTTAATATCTCCCTCTTCAGGAAGCTCAATAGTTAGAGGTTGATTCAGGTTCTTGACTGCCGTTAGAATGGGTAATTTTCCTGTAATAGATAAATCCTTTTCCGCAAAGACAGCGTTGAGGGTTTCTACATTTACTATCTGATTTTTAAGCGTAATTTTACCCGTACCGACAAAATTTTCAGTAAAGAACGGAGTTTCAACGCTAATATTGGCATCTTCTAAGTTGACTACGCCGTTAGCATCCAAATCATAGATTATGCCCTCTCTATCCAGGTCTAAACGGGCCTTGGCTTCTAATTGAGCATCACCTTCTCCCCCAACCCAACTCAAGTAGTTTTGGCTTAGAGCATTTAAGAAAACAAAGGCTTCTTTATCTAAATCTGCTTTAGCTGTAAAGCGATCGCTTTTTCCTGGGATAATCGGATAGGGTACGCTGGCTTCTACGCGAATAGAATCAGGTGCAGTAGTATTAAACCCTAATTTTGCACCATCATAGTCGTAATCTCCTGCAATCTCGGCTGGTAAAACATTGCCGTTAAATGCACCTTCGGTAAAGGCAATTCTACCAGCTAGCCTTGGCTTTTCAGCTGTTCCTTGGAGAGTACCAACGGTGTTTATTTCTCCCGCTATATCTACAGGAATTTCTACAAAATTGGCAATATTATCAACAGTTAAATTTGCCACAGCAAACTTAGTGTCAAACTTTTCGGCGGAGATTTTACCTCGCAGAGATAATAGTGCTTCTTCTACCTGTAACTGGGCTTTTGCCAAGTCTATTTCCGTACCCAAGAGATTTCCTTTGACCAGCAGTTGGGGAATGCTAATAAATTGTGACTCTTCAATTACCAAACCTAAAGGCTCAACAATATCGGGATAAGGTTGAGTAGGTTGCCACTGCCAGTCTTTCCCTTCTACTTTAAATTCAGCTTGAGGTGTTTGAATTGTTCCCCCCAGAATTATTTCTCCTCCATATTCGCCTCGAATGTCCAGCTCATTTGGCACAACTACCGCTTCTTTAGCAGCAGCATTTGCCTGAATTTGCTGATTAATCTGACGCAACTGATTGAGTTTGCGGGCAATGGTTTTATCAACCACATCCTTTTCTGGTGCTGGCTTAACCGCAGGAGTAGAGGCGTAATCAGGAATATTAAACAGGCTGATGACATCTTCGATGGTGAACCAGCGGAAGGTAGTTAGAGTATCTTGAATATAGGCTTCGGGGATATCTAATTTACCGTCGATTTTGCCCGACTCTAAATTTAAAGCTGCGTTGAGATTATATTCACTATCTCCCAAATCTAGGGAAGAGGTGGTTATCTCTGCAATATTATTAGCAGGATCGTAATTAAAACTAGCGTCTAGTTGATTAGCTTGGATATAGCCTACACCTGGCTTATTAATCTGGATATCTCCCTGGGCAGCTAGGGTGTAAAGATTGAGATCGACATTACCTGTAGTTGTACCGCCTAACGCACCCTCAATTCCTGCTGGTTTGGCGGGGGCAATGTTTAATAGTGCTAGGGGAAAGTTATTAATATCTAAAGAAAATTCATCGCCGTTACGATTTCCTGTGGCAATTACAGGCTTATCTGTATTTTCTCCCTGACGCAGTTCTAAATTAGTTGGCAGATAGGGTAATGTACAGTTGCTATCGGTGCAGGGTACGGCACTAGCAGCAATAACATCTTGCTCTCCTGTGAGATTGAGGGCAATTTCTGAGCCTGGCTTAACCGTTACATCTCCTGCCATTTCTGGATCGAAAGCAATATCATTAAAGGCAAAATTCTGGAGGCGCAAATCTCCCGTCAAATTAATGTTATCGGGATCGCTGGGGGCAGAAAGTAGCTGTTTGCCATTAAACTGTCCATCAAAAGCAGCCTTGCCTTTGATATTAACGCTTTCGGCGACCAGCTGATTATCTTGAGTCGTCGCAGCGAGTATACTGTCTATGGGCAGGCGATCGAAGTCAAGATTAGCAGCAACATCTAGATTTGTACTACCCACGTCCAAATTATTAGTAATATCAGTCAGAGTTAAATTGCCCTGAGCATTGATATTTTGGACTCCAGAGTTAACCGCTAGCTGATTGACGGCAATGGGGACACTGTATTCTTGATTTATTAGAGGATTGATATCTCCCGATAAATCTAGTTGAGCATTAATATTATCGGTTTGTACCGAGGCTAAATTCTCTGGTGCGAACTTATCGATCAATAACTCAGAACTAATATTATTGGCATCTACCTCCGCCTGCCACTGATTATTATTCAGATTGGCGATCGCTTTTACTGTTCCCGCTGCCACATCTAAGTCTGCATCTACCTGAGCCTTAACCGTACTCAAAT
>ENA-ORXT01005507-ORXT01005507.1-marine-metagenome-genome-assembly--contig:-NODE-5507-length-12403-cov-12.735437_pt1 | contig 12403 bp, 11 predicted proteins | sample MGYA00237868_ERZ511482 | MGnify/ENA metagenome assembly ERZ511482 | reverse complement strand
TCACGGAGGGACAGTTGCCGCTCCGGTGGCTGGCAATAAATACCGTCAAGTCGCAGAGAAGGGGGAGCTAAGTGTGAAAACCCGGTACTCGTGCAGCACCTCGACACCCGTGCTCGACTTCATACACGCGCCTCGACAAGGGTGTCCTAATGCAAGCGTGCAGAACTCGCAGAAACACCTCGTTGAGACAACGGGAGAGATCGCACGCGCTTGTTGAGCATCTGCATACGTTTGCATACGGGCATTGCCGCTATGGCCCTGTACACCATAGGATGCGCTTACCGCAGCCAGGGGACCAACGCTTAGTAGGGTGGTAGGACGGTACATTGGAACAGGGATGATCCGGCTAATACAGCAATTCCAAGATTCCTCCATTCTCGTACTTTCGGGAGGGGACTGAACTCGTTTACAGAGCCCCGCTCCCAGGACACTGTGGAGGGGTGCTTGCGACACGTCGGTCCCCTGATGGTCCCCTCACTGCCACGTATGACCCCCTGTCAGAAGGTAAGGAGGAGTCCGAGCGTACCCTTCGGGCAGGGGACCGCATCGCACCCCTGTCAGAATACGTCATGGGCGCCTTCACGGTCTATACTGCCCCTCTCCTCTGCCCCTGCACCGACCGACTCGATCTCTGCGTCGACCGTCACACGCATGGCCCGCCCATGCGTGGCGGTGTCGTCGGCGGTGGAGTTCCTTCACCCAAGCGCCACCGCTGGCATTGTCGTGTTGACCGCGGTGGAAAGGCCCATCGAGACTTTCGTCGTGGCGCCACCCGCCACGGTGGCCGTCCCCACGCGGTGGTCGGTCGGCCTCCCCCTGTCGCCCCCGTTGCCTCTGTTGGCGTCGACCGGCGACGAGTCCGTGACTCGCGCACACGCGCACGCTGCCGCCACCTCCCTCACTCATACGGACGAGCACTGCGGTGTCACGCGCAGTCGCGTCCCAGGTGACCGGCGCGTCTGTGTGGTGCGTCTCCCCAACCTTTTGTGTTGCTGCGGCGGCGGCGGCGGCGGCGGTGGTGGCGGCGCCGGCGCCCTCTAAAACGACCACAACTCCCCGCTGACTCTAAGTCAGCAGTGGCACCGGGCGCCAGTGGCCCATCCAAGAGGCCACGGCGCCACCGCTGCCGCCGCCGCCGCCGCCGCCACCGCCGCCGCTGCCACCGACGCGGGGCCAGCCCCCTGCAAGCGTGCGCACCGAGCGGTGCGGAGGAGCTCGCGCTGACCTCCGCGAGGTCGTCTCAAGGTGCCGCACCACCACGCTCGAAAGGACGATGGACACCGCGGGCACACCCTGTCGGCACCTGAACCTGCGGTCGACAAGCGGAAACTGACACGTTCCTTTAACGCGAAATGGCCGGCGCGACCGTCCAGCTGGCCAACGCCTCCGTGGACGGCCGGCACCCTGGGTGCCCCGCCCAGACTCGGTCTCTGAGACTATGCCACCCCAGCGTCCTCCCCGTTCACAGAACCAATCCTGCCACTGAGCCCCCCTTTGCTCCTCTACAGCCGTAATTTACATCGGGCGACGTAGGCGCCGAGCGCGCGAAATGCACATCCCCGCCAGACCGTTTCGAACATGGCATTGAGTACAGGGATGCGCTCGTAGAAAAACAATATATGCAGTACCAGCAGAAAAATACGCTCAGTCTTTTTTTCTTAACCGTTTTTTGCATGCCGCACCGCTGCGGCGAGGAATCTCGTTTTTCTCTCCTTCGAGACGAACACACGCTATTCTCTTTCTCTCTCTCAGCGGCCCAATCAAATTGCAGCGTGCAATCGCCGGCCAGGCTGACAGTATGGGGTTCGATCAGGCGCTGGTCGCCCCGCGCCGCCCGCCCTGCTTCGCCCGCCCCGCCCCGCCGGCCCCGCCCGCACACCCATCTTGGACGTCGAGGCACCAGGTCGCCCGCGCAATGCGCGCCCACCCGCGCTGGGGGTCCAGCCCCCCCATGCGCCCACCCGCCAACGGGCAGCCAGCGGGTGATGGACGCTCTCCCCGGCCGGTCGGCCGCCTGACGGCCGGCGGCCAGCCGCCGCCGCCGACCTGCCCCTGCATCCCACCTGCCGCTGTCGCCCACCCGTGGCCACTTCCACCTCCCGTCGGCGTCCCTCCTGCCGCCCCCGCCTTTCTGCCTCTGCCAGCCGTCTGCCGTCGTCGTGCGCCTGCCCCGCCGCCCAAGTGCCGCTGCCTCGTACCTGCCCCTGCCCACCTGCCTGTCTCTGGCGCCCAACTGCCGCCCCTTCCCACGCTCCGCCGCCGCCGTGCCGCCGCGGGCCTCGCACGCGCCGCCGCGGGAAACGTGCCGTGGACACGTTCGCCCTGCCACCGGCAACGTCGCGACGGTCGGCCGCCTACCGCCGTCGCCATACGCCCACCTTCCGCCGCCGCCCTCCCGGGCTTACCCTCCTCCTACTACCGGCCGTGTCCTGCCGGCCGGCCGGCCGCCGCCGCCGCCGGCCGCTCAATTACCGCCGCCGCCCACCTCCCGTTGGCCTACCACGTCCCGTCGGCCGTCCACTCCGTCCTGACCCTCCTTTCCGCTCGTTGTGCTGTCGGCTGTTGTCACCACCCCGAGTGGGGGGGTGGATGGGCGTGATCAGCATGAGGCTGGGGGGGGTAGGAGGGCACCGGCTGCTGCCCCGTGCGCCGGTGCGCCCCGAGCGCCGGTGAGATTCCAGCGCCGGTGCGCCTCGAGCTTCCCGCGCGCCCGTGCGCCCAGGAGCACCGTGCATCGATGCGCCCCGAGCGCGGGTGCGCCCAGAAGCCCGAAACGCCGGTGAGCGTCTAGCGCCGGTGCGCCCCGAGCGCCTCGCGCCCTCGCGCGCCCGGGGGCGAAATGTGCTGGTGTGCGCCAAGCGCCGGTGCGGCCAGAATTCCCGAGCGCCGTTACGCCCCGACTGCCGGTGCGCCCCAAGCGCGGGTGCGCCCCGAGCGCCTCGCGCGCCAGCACACCCGGGGGCACCGTGCGCCGGTGCGCCCCAAGCGCCTGTGTTTCCAGACGTCCCGGGCGCCGGCCCAGTGTGTCGGTGCGCCGCAAGCGCCGGTGCGCCCCCAGCGCCGGTGCGCCCCAAGCGCCCCGCGCGCCCGCACTCCACGGGGCGTCGTGCGCCGGTGCGCCCTGAGTGCCAGTGCGCCCCAAGCGCCCGTGCGCCCCGAGCGCCCCGCGCGCCGGCGTGTCTGGGGGCTGCAAGCGCCGGTGCGTCGGTGCGGCGTGCGCCCCGAGATCCCACGCGCATCCTCGCTCGCGCCTTCGCGCCCCCCCCCCGTGCGCTGCTGCGCCCGTGCGCCCCGCGTGCTGTTTCCACTGCGCGCTTCGTGTGCGGGTGCCGCCGAGCGCCGATGCCAGTTTCCCCGCGCTCCCCAGCGCCCCACCTCGCATGAAAGTGCGCCCATGCGCCCCAGGCAACCGCGCACCCCGTGCGCCGGTGCACCCGTGCGCGCGGTGCACCGATGCGCGTGTGCTCTCATGAGCCTGGTACACCGGTGCGCCAGTTCGCCTGGTGTACCGGTGCGCCAATGCGCTCCGTGGGGGGGACGGGAGGGGGGGGATTGCGGCACCCTCTCTCGCCGTTCTCGGTCTGTGCGCCATCTCTTTCCCTCTGCTGTGGCGTTGCCGCTGTGGTCGTTGCGCTCCCTCGACGACGCCGCCTTCCGCCCCCCCATCCAGCTCACGCTGTTCCGCCGACACGAGCCGGTGGGGGATGGGCGTTGACACCGCGCCGGCCGCGGCGCCCGCTCCCCCCCGCCGTACCGCACCCGGCCGCTGCCCCAACCAGGAGCGCCTCCCCATCAGCCCCACTGCCCCGACCGGCGCTGGCGTCACGGACACAACCCAGAAAACGAGGGGCGCTGGCTACGTGCCACCCCCACCGGTCTCTCGGCTCCTCGCCCGCCGTGACGGCCACCGCTGGCGGCCCCCTCTTTCTGTACACCGGGCCTGCCACCCACGTATCTGTCGCTGGCGGGGGGGATGGCGAATCCAAATGCCGCCAAATGCGCCCCACCTGCTCCGTGCTGGTCGTCGCGGCGGTGCTGGCGCTCCCGGCAGATCACAGCAGGTACCCTAACTTTTTTGACCGTGCGTGAGTGACGATGAAGCTGGGGGGGGGCGGGGGGCGGCGGTCACCGAAGCTGTGGACTTCCGCTCGAACGTGTGGGTCGTCGCCCAGCACGACGGCGGCAGTACCGGCCGCTGGGCGGCGGTTACAAAGCAGCGGCTTGCCAGTGGGCTTCACCGCCGCGTCCGCATTCGAGCTGGCGGCGACGGTGGCAGCGGTGGCGGGTCACGGCGAGGCGGACGTGAGCGGACAGCTGCGTCGGCAGGGTGCGGGGAGCGTGACGGGTCGGGCGGCTGCCCCGGACCGGGTGTGGCCGGGGGGCAGGGCAGCGTCTTGCTGGTAGGGGCTGCAGCGTCTTTTCACCGCCTTTCCGCGCCGAATCCCGGCGTGGCCCTCGTCGCGAGCTCGTCTGGAGGTTAGTCGGTGGGGCTCCAGTTGGGGATGCTGAGAGACGCGGTGAAGGGGTGGCCGTCGTGCGATGACGCTCTTGCCGGCTGACGGCGGATATGTCACCGGTGGTGGTGTTGCCGCGGTGGTCGTTCCACTGCCACCGCCCTGTCCGCCTCTGGCGAATCCCTCTTTCAGGATTCCCTCCGCCGCTCTGCCTCCGTCCCTGCCTCGCCCCCCGCCTGGCATCAGCACACGGTCACGCTATTCACCCCCCCCTATTCCACCTCCATCCCCACTCGCGTCGCGGACCCACCCGCCCCATCGCGGCCGCGTACCGCCTGTGCGGCGCCTTTATTGGGCAGTATACTCGACCTCGGGGCCCCGCCGGCGGCGACTGCCGTGCCGACGCGCGCCGCCATGCCGCCGCCTGCCGCCGCGAGCTCAACCTGGCACGCGCTCCTGGGCGCGTTTGTTTCGATGGCCACAGCGCGGCGCCGCAGCGACGCCGCCGCCACCGCTGGCGGCGTTGGGGGTGGACGCGGGCAAGCACACCACAAAAGAAACTTGGAAAGAATGACAGTGCGAACCACATCAAAAGAGAACAGAACATAAAAAATGAAGGACAAGCACAGACATAGCATCACACACTGGACCATGCCTGCGGCTTGCAAAACGGATGGCGCATCTCCAACCGGTTGCAAAGTGCCTTGTAGTTAACAAACGCGGACGCGCTGTCCCAACCGCCCTTGTCCATCACCCACGCATCAGTCATCCCAAGGGCGTCGTATAGCTGCACGCCAGTCCGCTTGCCTGAGTGAGTCGCTACCTTGCTGACGTCAAGCATGCCGCAGTCAGCCAGCGCCTCTCGTGCGAGGGTCGCGAGCGCCTCACACCCGATTTTCTGGTTTGTGTCCCAGACCGTTGTATCCTTACCCTTCGCCTTCCGCAGCAGCGGTCTGCAGAATATGGGCCCGGGCCTCCCCCCGCGCACTTTCAACCACAGCAGGAGTATGCGTCCAGCATCCAGCCTGCACAGGTGAGCGAAGAGAGCACAAGAGAGTAAGTGAGTTGCTACTCCCATCCCCTCATGCTTTACACACGCCCTGCCACCACGGCTCCCTCCACGAGACGTGGTCAGCACACACCGTGCGAGATGATGTTGTGGCGTGCCACTGCAGATCAGCCGTTCACTGTCAGTCGTCGCGAACCCAATGGCAATGACCAAAGTGTCTGCCGGTGACCGAGCTAACATGTAGCACAAAGACAAGAGACAAACAAAAAGAGAAAACAATGCCGAAGTCGTTTCAACGTACCTCGGGTCGGACCCAAGGGGGCCTGGCCACGGCTGGCAGACGTACACACGGCGCTTGAGTGAGTTTTTCGTCGCGTTGTTGATGCTCAGCTTGATACCATTCGTGCTCATACCCATGTGCTCCATACTGAGAAAGAGGGGAACGAAGCAATGCATCAAAACATACGAGAAAATTCGAGTCAATGGCGCTGCACACCACGCCCAAGGCGTCCCGACAGTCGGCTCCCCGGTGGAGCCACGTTCCAAGTACGACTTCACAACAGCGGGCAACGACAGTCAAAACAACGTACCGTAGCATCACGAGTTCATCATAGCGGAGCAGGAGGTTGGCGCACAGCAACGTTGAGGAGTATGCCATCAGCATCCGAGTGTCAATGCCATCAACCGTGCGCCCGGCAAAGTGCTTCGACCAGCAGCGCAAAAGGTGGCAAGGTTCAATCGGGTCCACGCGACGCACCTCCAGCTCTCCCCGCCTCGCCCTGGTAATGGCATGCCCCTTGTATATGGCCGTCATGTCGTCGGAGAGGGCGGGGTTACCAGAAAACGTGGGGGCAACCGTCTCGACACTTGAAGTGATAACAGACCAGCTGGTAAGGCCACGCGTCGGCGCAAAGTGAGCCCGCATCGCCGCACGGAGCTGCTCGCCCATCGACTTCCCCTTCAGCAGAGAGTCTGTCCTTCAGTAGAAGAACCGGGCCACGTCCTTCCCCGTCTCCGCGCTCACGGCAAGCGGGTCCAAGTCCCGCGCCTCACAAAACTCCACCCACCCCCGCTTCCGATTGATACAGGAATCATACTTAGTGTTGGTAGCGCTGGAAAGGAGCCCACGAGAGATCGCGTTGAGGTCAATAGCAGCGTCTGCCGGCAGGCGCCCCTCGGGCAGAGGCGGCGCCATGATGAGAGGGGGCGGGGTGGGCAGCTGCTCAATGGAAGCAGACAGAAGTGGAAGGGAGAAGGGGGAGGTGGTTGTGGCCAGATCTCGTCCGAAGAGGCTGCATCAGCCGAGCAGTGACAGGCCCTGTGCAGGTCGACGGCCGGACGCAAACTGGCGGGACTGCGGGACAGGGGCGCAGCCGTTGGTCAGACAGGGCCTCTGGGCATGCAATCGCGAGAGCGCGTGTCCTGTCCTCACAGTCCGTTAACAGGGGAGCTGCCATTGAGCAGAAGATGGGGGTGACCACGGCTGCCGAGGGGCAGCGGCGCGCGGATGATGTGCCGTTCCTCGTCCATTTGAGGACAGGAAGGGGGGCTACGTGTGAAAAACATCAACGTGGCACTTTGAAAATACTGGCGCGCATCTGTCGTCCACCTGCCAGCTCATCTGCCGAATTCTGGTAGCAACCGCCAGCTGCGCCCGCCCCGGCAGCACTATTTTCCGCCCACACCGGCCTCTTTCTCCCCAAGCACCTGCCCCATCATGTCGCTGTTTGACGACTACGTCGAGCAGAACATCGGCGTTCACCCTGCCGCACAGCTGCAAGCGGCCTTTTTTGTACCCACCCCACCCACCGACAACAACCTACTCCTTTTTTCGTCCGCTTCCAATTTCTCCCCCGCAGATGCCGTGCCGCTCGAGCCGTGGCTCAACGAACTGGCGGCGCTGGTACTCGGCAACGCCGTCGCGGCGGGGGAGAAGCTGCGGCGCGCGGTTTCGCGTTCCGCTCGCGCTTGCGACGCGCACCCCCCGCGCTCGTCCTCCCCGCCGACCTCCGATGACCAGGTCGATGGCCAGCGGCCGGTGACGCCGGGCACTCCGGCGGTCTTGGACGACCAAGCCGGGACGGGTCGCAGCGGGCACGCGGCGACCCGGGCGACGGGCGGGGCCTCGGGCAAGGGCTCCGACCTCGCCGAGGCGTTGCGCGGTGCCCCCCGACAGCCCAACCAGGTCGTTGCCCGTGGGCTCAAGTCGGTTGACGACTTGGTTCTGGCATGGGAAGATGGGTGGAAGGGGTACGCGCCCATGGAGGGCTTCCTGCGGGGGGCAGGCGGCCAGCTGGACAAGGCGCAGGTGAACCTGCTCTCCAAGGGCAACAGGGTGATTAAAAAGATACGGGAGATGGGGCGGGAGGAGCTTCGGAGGTCCTATAAGGTCGCCGTTGACGGGAAGGTTCCCACCCTCTTTAGTATTAGGACTAGAATCGAGCGGGAGAATGGACGGGAGAGTGTGCGAGGTACCAAGAGAGGGCGCCCAGATACAACAACATGCTAGCAATATCTTATTCGTTCGCTCGTCACCAGTGCAACAGTCGCTCGCCAACACTCCTTTCTTAGACTCTGGCCCCGCCGGTGTGGTCCCCCTTTTTTCGCTGTGCAGCGCATTTGCCTCGCCGGCGCGGACGCTGCCGGCAGCCGCCACTTCTATCTCTGGAAGTCGGTCCGGGCGGTGGCGGAGGGCTCCGTGTCGTTGATGGTCAGGGGAGTTCATGTTGTTGGCCGCCCGGTGTCGCGCAGCTACGGCGATCACCGCCACTTGCCGGCGTTGTCGCCTGTGTCGGGGCCGCGGCGTGCACACGCCCACCAAACAGTGGGCGTGCAAACGGGGCCGCATGACGGCCAGCCCGCCAGCGACGGCGGGCAATAGCGGAGCTGCGGGTTCGGGGCGGGGCGCCCGGCGCCGCGGCTCTCCGCGAGCGCTGCGGCGGCAACGAGGCGACGGCGGCCAACTGTCCGTCAAGCAGGGGGGTGCGGGCTGCCTATGCGGTCAGCGCCCGCAGGGCGGCCAGGACGAAGAGGGACCGGCGAGTCGGTGGCGTGACAGTACCGTCGGATGAGTCGGGGAGGGTGGGGGCGCGATGGCCGTCCTCAAGACCCGGGCGGGCGTCCAAAATCGCCCCGGCCTCTGACGGCAGCGGCGGTCAGCACAGCGGGCGCCGGCGCCGGCGCCGAAACGGTCGTGAAGGCGCCACACGACGACGCCGAATCCCCCGCGTCATCCATCACCGTCGGGTGGTGACAAGGTGGCGGGTGCGGTGGCGCGGGCGATCCCCGCCCGGTGTTAGAGGCCCCCTCTCCCACCGTATGCAAGGCGGTTTGGCGCCGCGAGGACGCTTCCGCTGCGCGTCGCTTGCCGCTGGAGGCCACGGGGCGGCGCCCCACGCTGCCATGCGTTGGCAGCAGTGGCGGGGCGGGGCGGAGAGCGGACCTTGGCCGCGTCGGTGCAGCGGCGCCTCTTGGACGGCGGCTCGGTCGACGAGCCGGATGCGGGGGCGACCGGCGGTGCAGGCGGCGGCACGATGCACTTCGGAAACGGGGAGGGGAACGACGGCGGCAGTGTCCAACGCCGCGGCTGGCGGCGGCGACGGTGCCACGACAGGAACCAGCTGTAGGGGCGGCGGCCGAGCGTGGTCGGGGGGGTCGCTTCCGCCAGTGTGGCGACTGGCGCGCGGTCCCCCCCCCCCGGTCGACCTACACCGCGCAATGGCTTCATCCACTGACCCGTGCCCTACTATGCATGTGGTTCCCACGCCACTCCCGCGTCGGACACCGACGGCATCTCTGTGGCAGCGGGGGGCGGCGTGGGCAACACGAAAGCGCCGGCGGGGTTTCAATGTCTGCTGCCGCAGCAGCCGCCGACGTCGGCGCCGAAGCCGGCGACGGCACGACGAGTGTCAAGGGCGGCGGCCGCGAGAATTACGGCGCGGGGCGCGACGTGTCGATGTTGGCGGGCGGGTTGGCGCCGTGCCGCAGCAGCCGCACAGGTGGCGCACCCTTGGTGGGCGCCCCCGCCGGCGCGCCGATGAGTGGCGCGCCCACCGAGGCGGGCGTTGACGCCACCCACGCCAACAATGGGGGCGGTGGAAACGACGGGCAGACGGCAATTGTCTGCGGTGCCGGCAGTAAGGGGGGGCCGGCGGGGGGGGTGCGGGAGGGTGCGCGCCGCCGACAGGGACCTTCAGCACCGCCGGGCTAACGACGTCCCCGCTGCCCCCGGCCGCCGAGGACGAGGTATGCTTGTCCCCCCCCGATGGAGACGCGAAGTTCGGCAGCCGGCCAGCGCCGACTCCCTCCTTCGCCAGTAGAGGTGAGCTCAGCGCCCCCCCCCCCATCTGTGAACCGCGTCGCGCGGGCGCCGGCGCCGCGGCGAGCGGCCCGTGCAGCGGCATTGCGGCGCGCCAGCGTGGGGCCCGCACGGCCAGCTATGGCGTGATGAGCATGGCGCGCGTCGTCGGACGCACGGTCGCAGGCGTCAATGGCGGTGGAAACGACAAGGCGTGCGGCGACGGCGCGGACGACGTCGTCCGCCGCGAGCCATGTGGGACGGGAGAAGCTTTTAGCTGAAAACGACCCCTAATACTGGCGGGCTACCGGCGTTCCCCCCCTTCCCGGACGTCAACGACGCGTTCTGTGTCTCCCCCGCCGTCAGCGACGCGGGCGGCCCGGATCGCTGCATGGCGGCGCCCAGGCAGCTGGCGGCCTGCGCCCCAGCGCGGGCGCGGGCGGTGTCGTGGTCTTTGGCGGCGGGACTTAGCGCGCCCACTGGGCGCTCCAAGTCGAGCGCCGACGAGTCGGAGTTTGGTGGGACGGCGTAGCGGGGGGCAGGAGAGCTCGCGGCAACAGCGGAGTTCCCCCCGCCGCGCAGCGGCAACGTGAGCCGCGCGCTGCCTGGGCCAGCGGCGGCGGCAACCAAAGCCGGCGGTTGAGGCTGCTTGGCGACGCTGTAATGCGACAGCGGCGCCGGCGCCACCGGCAAAACGCACCCGTCCTAGGCGGCGCCGGCGGTGATCCGGACCGCTGGAGTGGCGATGGCGTTCCGCGTGGCCGAGGCGGTGCCGTCCGTCGGCGGCGAAGTCGTCGACGCGGGGAGCCAACCCGACCATACCGACGATGCCCGAGCCGTTGAGCGACGGGACCGGTGTCGACGCCGCGGCCGCCACATCGACGTTCGGAGGCGTCTAGCAGGCGGACGGCGCGAACCGCGTCGGGGTGGGCACGGTCACCGACGGCTCGGCGGTGGCGTGGAGGGCGACATGGGAGGCGTCCGGTGGCCAGCGCGTGCCCGGCGGCGCGCCCGTCACGGGAAACACCTGCGAGGCCGACGCCAGCCAGGGCGCGAAGGTGGTGAACGGCGGGTGCTGGCGGCTCGGTCAGCGTTGCCGCAGCGGCGGCGGGGACGCCCGCCGGAGCCAGCCCGTCGGCGGCCGAGCCCGTCCCTCGGAGTCCCGACCGCCAACCGTGCGCGGTTGTGCCCCCCCCCGACGGCGAGGAAGATGTCAACGGCTTCGCGGCGGCGGCGGCGGCGCACGGTGCGCACGGCACCGCAAGCAGCGGCAGGGGCAGTGCGGCGACGGCAGTCGGCGGCTGCGGTGCCGCGGCCGCCTAGGAGTCGCCCCTGTTGCAGTCGGCGCCGGCAGTGGCGGGGCGCCCGCAGGGGGATGGCGCGAAGGCCATGGCGGCCCACACCCCCGTTGGACAGGTGGCTCCCCCCCCCCCCCCCCCCCCCCCCTCCCAGACGACAAGGCCGAGCCGCGCTCGCCCCACCCCGGGGGCGGCGCCACGACCGCCTAGAAAGCGGCGCTCCTGCCCCCCACGGGCGACAAGGCCGCGCTGCGCCTGCCCCCCGCCGTCAACGACGCAATAGGCGGGGGGCGGCGGCCCGACGGCGACCATGCGGCCATAGCCGCCGTCAACACTGCGGCCTGTGGCGACCGACGACACTTCGGCCAAGGCCTGAGCCGCGGTGCCTTTGGCGGCGCAGACGGGGGCGGCCGACACCGGCGCGCCCGCCGAGGCGGGCGCCGAGGCAGGCGTCGACCGGGAGGTCGGCGCTGCCGTCCGCGCAGCGCTCGAAGGGTAGTTGGTCGGCGTCGGCGTTGACGCCCGGCACCCTAACCGCGGCGGCGGCGGCGGCGACGACACGGTGGTGGGCGACGATGGGGGCGGCGTTATCGACGGTGCGCAGGTGGGCGGGGCGGGGGTATAGGCACGTAGTACGACGATGTTCTTTGATTGGACCAGCGAGAGAGAATAGAGGCTCTGCGTTCCTCTGTTGTAAATGAGAGAATGCAACAAAAGTGGTCGCTACGATGCGACCAACCCATATTGAGACACCAAGGAGAGAGAGGCATTTTTTCTGTATTTCGTGGACCTGCCAGTTTTCTAGAAGTGTACTCCGACGCCGATTGACTGTTAGAAACGACCCAACGGTCATGTTCACTGAGTAAAGTTAGCGGCTACGTCACCTACAGCTTGGTGTGGTAGGTCGCAGTGGGGAGCGTCCAGTGCCCCTCTAGCTGCGTCGACCGACGGCGTGGTGCGTGGGAGACAACGGGGGGCAGCGAGCACCGCCCCCCCAACAGCGACTCCCGTCGGCGTGGTGTGATGGGCGACAGTGGGAGTCGCCGGGGACCCCGACAAACAAGCGATGACTGCGGCCTGTGGCGACCGACGACACTTCGGCCTAGGCCTGAGCCGCGGTGCCACTGGCGGCGCAGATGGGGGCGGCCGACACCGGCGCGCCCGCCGAGGCGGGCGCCGAGGCAGGCGTCGACCGGGAGGTCGGCGCCGCCGTCCGCGCAGCGCTCGACGGGTAGTCGGTCGGCGTCGGCGTTGACGCCCGGCACCCCAACCGCGGCGGCGGCGGCGGCGACGACACGGTGGTGGGCGACGATGGGGGCGGCGTTATCGACGGTGCGCAGGTGGG
>ENA-ORXT01005506-ORXT01005506.1-marine-metagenome-genome-assembly--contig:-NODE-5506-length-12405-cov-3.050698_pt1 | contig 12405 bp, 10 predicted proteins | sample MGYA00237868_ERZ511482 | MGnify/ENA metagenome assembly ERZ511482 | reverse complement strand
AAGATTCAGGCGTACCACATCCACCGCCAAGAATAAACAAACGCATAATGACCATCTCATCTGGGCAAGTTCCGCCTACCACATCATCCATAACCTCGAGCATTAGAGGGCCGCAACCAGTCCCCATAAATGTAGGCACACCGAGTGTCGCAGTATCCGTTGGCATACCACATTCTAAAACAGCATCTGGAGGGCAACTTGTGATCATAGCAGGAGCATCATTTTCGACAGTAATTGTCACCGTACAATTTGCCGTCATTCCACATTCATCGGTTGCGGTATAGGTCAATAAAATTTCTTCTATAGTACAGCCTACCATGAGCGGTATTGCAACAGAATCTGTTAAAGCAAAACCATCTAATCCGCAATTGTCAGATATCATTCCTCCTGCTGCGATAAAAGCTGCTTCATCTGCAAAGACGGGTACATCATCTGAACATCCTATCGTAACCCCTGGAGGACAAGAGATCATAGGCGGCTCATTATCCGTTAAAGTGATCATTTGCATACAGGAATCAACATTGCCATCTATATCTTCAACATAAAATGTTCTCGTTACAATACCAGAACCCATACATGCATCAAAAAGGGCATCGTCCATAAACGTGATTATAAAGCCTGTATCAGAGCAGTCATCCATTATATTTGTTACGGAGCCTGTATTTAGGGTATCCGTTGGCATGCCACACTCTAAAACAACATCTTCAGGACAATCAAAAGACGGAGGGTTTTCATCTAAAAAGGTCGTGACTTCAATTATAGTTTGTGTATTTCCAAACCACCATGTATTTATAGTATTCACTTCACCATATCCACCTCCTGAAGTACCTGTACTTGAGCCTAATTTCCACGTATGACAAGGTGCAGCACAACCATCAATTTCAGTTAATGGTGGCATAGGTCCTGTAGTAGGGTCTAAGTCTTGATCTAAATTTACATCATTATCATTCGGGTCAAGACAAGAGTCATCATAGTAGGTAGTTCCGAGGTTGTTAGCACCAGGAGGCACAAGTGTAGAAGGAATAAATCCAAAGCAGACTGTTTCCACATCATATTGCATAAAGTGTATTTCACCTTGTTGATAATTAATTGTGAAGTAGGCTAAGTCACCAGGTGTTAATTGATTGCCTAAACCATCCGTCAAATCCCATGGCACACATTGTGTCAATGGATCTCCATCTAATATTCTAATGGCAATTACAGTATCCGCAGTTCCAGGTGTGAAGATACCATCTCCTGGACCATCAAAATCTAATATTATTTCTATAAGACCAGGCTCAGTTGCTGTAAATTCTAGGCATGCGTTCGAGTAATCACACATAGGTGCACTTATCATAGGTCCTACGAATTCGCCAATTACAGCAGGTTCATAGCACGCAGGATCAGGAATATCTAAGTATATAGGAAACAGTGGATTTGTTGCACTTGCATTTCCAGTAACATTACCATCAATAGATTTTCTGTCAATTACAGGATTTCCAGTTGTCCCAGGTCCTGATTCGTTAAAAGCTAAGAAAAAACTTAACCCTTGAAAGCCAGAATTGGCAAAATTTATAGAGTGCACGAACCCGTTATCTGTCAACACCCAGATCTCTCCATTTAATGGCAGATCCCAAGGACCTCCTGTGCAATTTGATACAGCAGAACATGGCGTCCTTAAACCCCAACATGTAGAATGGAGTCTACCTGGAATAACAACACCTGCTGCATCAGCAACTGTCACATCCCAGTACGTAAGTCCCATATTTCCAAAATTGAAATTTCCAAAGACATTGCCGTTCTCAAATTCAATACAGTACTCGCCAGCTGCTGGCGGATTAAAAACGAAACCTGGATTTGACACATCATAACCTACCCCTGAGCCTAGGTCTGGTCCAGCAACTACATCGCCATAATTATTTCCGTTCGCATTTGCTGGAGTCACTGTAAACGGACCTTGCACAACCATACCCGTTGCAGCATCCACAATTTGAAAATCGTAATCTCCAACAACAAAGGCACCATTAGAATTTGCAATTTGTGAAAATCCAAAATAGACTGTTTCGCTGGGGTCCTTTACCTCAAAACACATGGATTTATCGGTTCCAGTAGAACCATAGTTTGCAAATTGCGCTGTATTCAGATTTAACATCACAATATCTGTTGCTGTTGGGGATAGGTTCGCGGTACCATCTGCAATTAGAAAAGTCGCAGAAAAACTTAGGGAAAGTGCTATACATAACGTACGTAGTACGCAGAAGCACTTATGCTCATTTATTATCATTCTTCAAGGGTCTACACCAGAATTAAGGCAAAAAATATTGCTATCTGTAAATCGGCATCGAACCCAAATAAACTGAACTTTACATATACAAAAGAATCGTGCATATATAAAATTTATATATATAATATGGACATATATAATAAATTTTATATCAATGTGATATACGTTATAGAGAAAGGTAATATGTTATGTGATAAAGACAGTTTTGCCTTAAATGGAACAAAGACATTTTCCAGATATAGCTGTAATCTAATGAATACTTATAACTTTTATGAATAAAAGATATTCAGAAACTGATGAGAGTACGTGTAATGGGATTATTAGGGCATATTCACCTATGGAGGCCTTTCTATATGCCTTCTAAGCTTGCATGCTTACAGACATAGGCACGTCCAAGAAATATATAAAAGCTTTTTAAGCAAAGAAATATGCTAACTCATGAGCTTTCTTTTCCTTTCTACAACCTCGCCTTATAGTCTTCCCAATTTGTTTCTTTATACTTTTCCTCGTGTGCAAACACAAGTTCTATTTCTAATTGCTCGGGCTTTTTAAATCCGGGAGAAATCATGATACGTGCAAAGTCTTCATCAAGTAAAACGAATGAGGGATAGCCTAGTCGACCGTTAAGAAGAGCGTTTGCTAATTCGTGAGCCCCCCTGCGACCACTTTTGACAAATTTAAAGGTATTGCCATTCCAAGTAATATCTTCTTTTTGTTCAGCATTAAATTTTACTGCGATAAAATTTTTATTCATATACTTCACAACTGCCGGGTCAGTAAACGTGCTTTTGTCCATGCGCTTACACCAGCCGCACCAGTCCGTGTAGACATCTATAAATAATTTCTTTGGGTTCTTTTTATTTAACTCTACAGCTTCTTCCCAGCTGACCCAATTGATTTTTTCTTTAACCTCTGTGTCGAATGAAGAGCTAACTAAAAATATGCCTAGTAAAAATGTGAATGCTATAAGTCTCATCGTGATATAATTGTATGTATAAAGGTAACAAGAATAACGAGGATGATATAGTTAAGTAAGTCTTAAAACTTTTGGTGAAAAGTCGTGATTAAAATAAATTCCTCGCTTCAATTATTCTAATAAGCAATAGAAGGGTGGTAGACAATCGCTTGCGCGATTAAATTACTACGACTGTTTTCGATGTTTTTGCATTAATCTTTTCTTGCTGCCCAATTATATGCGGCGCGCATTTTGTGAAATATCGCCGTGTTTTCATAGATGCCAGCAAAGCGTTCTGATTGCGGCCCATATGCGAAAACAGGAATCATTGTGCCTGTATGATAGGTACTTGTAAAAGCTGTCACCAGTGAGTCAGGTGTAGACTCCGGTTGAATTGCATACCCTCCGGTTTCATGATCTGCCGTGACAATAAGCAGCGTTTCTCCGTCCCGTTTTACATACTCTAAAACTTGAGTAATTGCCTTGTCAAAGTCTGTAAACTCTGTCAAAATATAGTCAGAATTATTCGCATGACCTCCCCAATCTATTTGTGCGCCTTCTATCATAAGAAAGAACCCTTTTGTGCCCTTTCTATCTAAGTATTCAGCAGCCATTCTAGAAGCGGAAGGAAGATAATCTCTCCCTTGCGCGGCGGGTAAAGGGTCGCCATCTGATGTGAGATATCCAATATTTACGCTGGTGTCTAGATTCAGTTCGTGGAGTTCTTTTTCTGCATAATGACTGATTTCATAGCCCTTAAATTCCGCTAATAAATTACGGTCATCTTCTCTACGATCAAAATATTTTTTTCCGCCTCCAATAAAAATATCAACTTCTGTTTTTAGAAAATCTTCAGCTATTTCTTCATAATTTTTACGCAGCTTATTATGTGCGATAAATGATGCTGGAGTTGCATGTACAATGGTTGAAGTTGCAACAAGTCCAGTTGCAAGACCGCGCTCTTCGGCTTCTTCTAAAATAGTTTTAACTGGAATGGTGTCTGCATTTACACCTATAGCACCATTATAAGTTTTTACACCTGAGGAAAAAGAAGTTGCGGCAGCGGCAGAATCTGTAATTAGCTTATCATATGCTGCTGGTTTATGAAGGCCAATGACAGGAAATTCTTCTAAAACTGTTTTATTTCCTTGATAAAACATGCCAGCAGAGATTTGACCTAATCCCATTCCATCCCCTATCATGAGGATGATATTTTTCGGATAAACTTCTGAAACGGATGTATCTACTTCTTTAAAAACTTCTTTTATCACAACACGTTCTTGTGCTTTGCATGCTATCAATGCGAATAGAAGTAAGGAAAATGCTGCTTTTTTCATAGTGAGGGTTGTATTCTAAGACAAAATATATTTTTTACCTGGAAGTGTTTTGATTATTCCCTTGAATTCAAGATTTAATAACAGGGAGGAAAGCTTAGAATGCGGAAAAGAGGTCTTATAGTGGATAGAATCTATTTCGACACCTTTCGTGCTTTTGAGTACATTTACAATTTTTGTTTCTTCTTTGTTAAGCTCAAAAGCTAATGCCATTTGAGTTTGCCTTGCGGTTTCATTTTCTGCAGTCCACAACAAAGTGTTTGCAATATCTTTTGCACAGTCAACGAGTGCTGCTTTACCGTCCTTTATAAGTTTGTTGCATCCCTTTGACATTGCATCTTCAGGATGGCCAGGTATCGCGAATACATCTTTGTTGTATTGAAAGGCAAAATCTGCGGTGATCATAGAACCTCCAGAAGCGCCTGATTCTATCACGAGGACTGCGTCAGATAACATGGCTACCACTCTGTTTCTTTGCGGAAAGTGCATTGCTTCTGGTTTCGTCTGAGATACAAATTCCGAAAGGATTCCACCAGATTGGATCATGTTTTTAGCAAGCCTTAAGTTTTCTGCAGGGTATATCATATCAAGTCCGTGACCCAAAACGCCGATAGTGGGAATACCATTTGCAACACAGGCTTTGTGCGCTTCCGTATCAACACCATATGCAAGTCCTGAAAACACACAGACATTATAGGCAGCGAATTCCTTAATTAGAGAGGAGCAAATAGCGCGTCCTCTATTCGTTATTTTTCGCGTCCCTACAATGGCGATGGTCCGCTTATGGTTCAACACGTTTGTGCCTTTATAATACAATAATATAGGGGCATCTGCATAATTTTGCAGCCGTGTAGGAAATGTTTCCTCTTTAAAATAGCAGCACTTAATATCATGCTTATTTATAAATGATATTTCTTTTTCTGCACGCGCAAATGTGCTCTTGTTTGAAATTTGATTTGCAATAGTTGTGTTAATGTAAGGCAGCTTTAAAAGCAACTGTTTTTTCGCTCTGAATACACCGTCTAGTCCTCCAAAAAAATCTATTAAATTCTTAGCTAAAATAGGACCTACTTTTGGGACTAGTGTCAATGCAATTGCTTTTTGTAAATCTGCTTTTTTCATCAATGGTATTGTTGTGCTTTTGCTGTATTTCCGGTTGCATTATAAATTTCTGATAGTGCGCTTTTTATAAACGCACTGTTCGGGTTTAAGGCAAACCCTAGTTCTAAATAATGAATTGCCCATTTTGCATTTCTGGATTGTTTGTATAAGGTGTTGTATCCTAGGTCGTAATAAAACTCCAGCATTTGATTTGAGATGCCGTTTTGACGATTAAGGTATTCGCAGTATTGGCTTAAGTAATCTACGTCAGGTCTAGTCGAAGCAACTTCTTTAAATGCTTTAAGTAGAGCAGGAAGGTCTGAGTCAAATTTATATATTTCAGAAGCGACACCTGATTTCATCAGATTTGCATTGTAATAAGTTTTATGGATGGCGAGAGCCGTTTCTAAGTATTCTCGGGCTTGCTTAAGTTGCGTTAACTTTTTCTGAGAAGGTGGTTGCGCGCGGACGTCTTCAAAAATAGCCGTAGCCATAAAGCTGTTTAGTCTTGCACTATTCTTTGAAACTTTTATAGCCGAAGAATTTAGAGATAAAGTATCCTTCCATGCTGGCACACGTTGCCAAGATTTGATGAAAAAACCCATAGCAAATAAAAGTGGAATTAATAGAGAGTAATGGGCTTTTAGGTTTGTTTTTTGCGGAAGCCAATGGTTAGTAATCTGTACGAGAAATACCATGAGTCCTAGGGAAGCCATAAACATAAAACGTTCATTCATAAACGTACCAACATTCACAACAATATTGGATACAAGTACAATTGAAAGAAGGAAAAAAGAGATTCCCCAACTATACATATTTTTCTTAAATAAGCCGTAGACTGCCATAATTATTAGAGCTAGATATAATACCAAAGAAATTAAAGTACCAGGCTTTGCCCACTCCATAATGGGAATATGATAGGGATAGTAATCATGAGTCAGTGGATGCGGGAAAAAGTGGAGCTTAATATAGAGCCCAAGTGTGTACATAATAGTGGCAGATGATTGACTTCCATTCATTTGCGCAAACGGATTATTCATTATGTCAGTATTGCGTGCATTACTGTTAATTAGATAGCCAATAATGTTATAGCGCATGGTCAGATAGCCAATTGTACAAAGGCTTAGAGCTGCAAAGACTGTTAGAAGGGTCTTGTCGATTTTTTTCGTTTTTAGGTATAGGGTCAATGGAATAATACCTAAAAAACTGAGGCAGGTTTCTTTCGATAACACACCTAGGAAAAAACTAAGCACCATCAGAATTAAAAAAATATTTTTTTTTGAATAAGAGTATTTAAACGCATAAATTAGGCTAATAACTGCCCCTATCATTGCCATGATTTCATCCCTACCTTTAATATTAGCTACAGCCTCAATATGTAACGGGTGAAGTGTATAAAGTAGACTAGCGAGAAAAGGGATGGTCAGATACCATTGTTTATTTTTATCGTTTGGGAATAAGAAAAATAGACAACGAAAAATCAGTAGACAACAGAGGGCGTATAGTGCGATATTTATAACGTGGCTTGCCTTAGGATTTAATCCAAAAAACGCATACTCTATAGCAAAACTAATAATTGAAAGTGGGCGATAACGAGCTCCTTGTACTAGATTTTTTTGTTCGCCGAAGTATCCTTTAAAACTATCACTAGAGAATATATCGTAGATCCCAGCAAACCCTTTTTTAGTGTAGTTGTTATCCGTTATGACTAAGGTGTCATCTAAGACATAATCGTAAGAAATCGTTCTGCCATAGATAAGGAAGCATAGGAAGGTTAGCAATAGAATTGGCAACAAATTTTCTTTGAAAGAAAAATTTGGAGACAATTTTGATGTATTTAAAGGTTGAAGTGGGGTTAAATCAGAGATTATAGGTTTTTCTGATTTTTTTGACTTCTTTTTTTTCTTTGCCATAGCGAATTAGATAATAGCTTATAAATAAGATATTTTACATTATTATAATACATTTGTTACAGAAAATTAAGGCATTAAATGATAATTAGACGTTCGATTTTTATTTTGATATTACTGATACAGGCTGCTTTTTGCCTTGCACAGCTTAATGTCAAAGTTGGATATGGCTTCGCTTATACGCCAGCTGAAACGAATAATGCCATGATTTCTGATTTCAATGCGCAGAATGCATTTCGATTAGATCGTGATATGAAAGATCTTCATTTTATATCAGGATTGGAAATCGGCTTAAATTATAGATTTGAAAATATTGGATTCGAATTAAGTTATGACAATCTGACCACAGATACGGATGCGTTAGGAGAAGAAGCGAACGGAGATATCTTTACTGACAAGCTTTTTTATGGATTAAGTGGTTATAGTTTAGCTGTTGAAAATGTATGGGGAAAATATGGTTACGGGGTTGCGCTGGGCCGAAGAAGGCATAAAGTGCAGGAAAGAATAGCAACTACAGATGAAAAGCGGCCAATTGTGCAAAAAACGGTCAATGCGACAAAATTATACGCTATTTTCCAATTGGGAGGCACACGAAGCATTTCCTTTCAAATAAGACCCTATGTAAATATTCCATGGGATGCATTGGACCTAAGGAGCGTTAGGACCAACTTAGATTTGGCTCAGAGCACTAATTCTATGGAAAAATTTGTAACTTATGGGATAAGTTTTGCCTTTTATAACGGCCCGCAGCGGTAGTTGTAAAAGGAAAATAATTATATTTGTATAGCAGATTAATAAATAATTAAAACGTTTAACAGTGGATTCTGAAGGAAGTAACAGGTTTGAGAGCATTTATTCTACAAAGGTAAAGGCTGGAAAAAGAAGAACATATTTCTTCGATGTAAGGAAAACCAAAGGGGAAGATTATTACATAACTATAACTGAAAGCACTAAGAAGTTTAATAGTGATGGTTATGAGAGACATAAGATTTTCCTTTACAAGGAAGACTTCAATAGGTTTACCAATAGCCTAAATGAAGTAGTTAATCACATTAAAACAGATTTATTACCGGATTTCGATTATGAACTGTATGAGAAAAGACAGAAGGAATGGGAGGAGAGTAAGGCAGCCGAAGAAGCTGCAGCTGCTGCAGGTGGCGGTTCAGATGCTACTGCTACTGCTCCTGTTGAAGATTCTAAACCGGCGGAAGAAACAGGTGGTGATTCCATTGCTTCTGAAGACGATATGTCTTGGTAATCAAGAAATTATAAATCTTAGTATAAAAAAAAGGTGTTGGAAAATCCAACACCTTTTTTTATTAAAGAACGATTCTTCTTTAATATTAAAGTCCGTTAACAAACTTCATTAACTTACCTTTTAAGTTAGAGGCTTTATTCTTGTGCCATGTATTTCTCTTAGCAAGTCTATCGACCATACTAATAACTTTGGGTAAGAATTTCTGAGCTTCAGACTTATCTGTGATCTCTCTAAGCTTTGCAATAGCAGTCCTAGTAGATTTCTTATAATATCTATTCTGAACTCTTTTTAACTCGTCTTGTCTAATTCTTTTCTTCGCTGACTTGTGATGCGCCATAAATGTATATTTTCTTAAAGGATTGCAAAAGTAAGCGAAATTTGTTCTTAATAAAACAATTATCCACTAAAAAATTAAGAAAGTGGAGTATTTTTTGCAATAGATTCCAAGTATAACAGTGTTCTCAATAGGAAATTACTTATTACATTTGGGTTGACCAAATGAGAAAATGACGCAAATGAAGGACTATTCTTACGTTTTTAATGCACATCCGAGCTATATTGATCAAATATATCAGGATTACACAAATGATCCAGCTTCAGTAGAAGAGGGCTGGAGAGTGTTTTTTGAGGGTTTTGAGTTTGGAAACCATCAAAACGGTAGCAGCATTGCTGTGGGTTCTGAACCTGTCAGCAAGAAAGATTTTAGTGTAATGTCTATAATCCATGGATTTAGGAACAGAGGACATCTCTTGTCAACTACCAATCCAATTCGACAAAGGGTAGATAGACATCCGCATTTAGACCTTGCTGATTATGACTTGACAGAAAATGACCTAGATTATGTATCTAATGCTGGAGCGGAGATAGGATTAATGAATGCAAGTCTACAGCAGGTGATTGATCACATGCAAAAAGTTTATTGTGGGAATATCGGCTTTGAGTATTGCCATATAGAGAATAGAGAGAAGCGGTTATGGCTACGTGAGAAAATCGAAAAAAGAAAACTGACTTCAGATTACGGTTTATCCTCAGATAAGAAGAAAAGAATACTATCTAAACTAAATGGTGCGGTTGTATTTGAGAAATTCTTACACACGAAGTATGTAGGTCAAAAGCGTTTTTCCTTAGAAGGGGGAGAGACGACTATAGCAGCGCTTGATGCGATAATAAACAAAGGTGCATCAGATCAAGTAGAAGAGGTATTGATAGGAATGGCACATAGAGGTAGGTTGAATGTACTTGCGAATATCATGGGCAAGACCTATGAAAAGTTATTTAATGAATTTGAAGGAACTGCCTTACCAAATCATAGTTTTGGAGATGGCGATGTAAAATATCATTTAGGGTTTTCTTCCATGGTGGAAACACCTTCTGGTAAAACAGTACACCTTAAATTGGCCCCTAATCCTTCCCACCTAGAGGCGGTAAATCCTGTTCTCGAAGGATTTGCAAGAGCAAAAGCAGATATTCTTTACGAGAGTAATTATGATCGTATACTACCGATCTTAATTCACGGAGATGCAGCAATAGCTGGTCAGGGAGTCAGTTACGAAACGGTTCAGATGAGTCAATTGGAAGGGTACTATACGGGAGGAACAATTCACTATGTTATAAATAATCAGATCGGATTTACTACTGACTTTGATGAGGCACGCTCGTCTACCTATTGTACAGCAGCAGCAGCTCTAGTGCAAGCACCTGTATTTCATGTCAATGGAGATGATCCAGAAGCGGTAGTTTTTGCAGCCGAGTTAGCTACAGAATACAGGCAGAAATTTAATAATGATGTCTTTATAGATATGGTCTGTTACAGGAGGCATGGACATAATGAGGGAGATGATCCTAAGTTTACCCAACCTTTGATGTATGAGATAATCAACAACCATCCAAACCCTAGGGACCTTTTTATTAAGAAGTTGATTAATGATGGTGAAATCGAGAAGACAATTGCGGAAGAGTTAGAAAAAAATTTCTGGGATAATCTACAGAGTAGATTGAGTCTTATTAAGCAAAAACCATTACCGTATACCTATCAAGAGCCAGAAAAAGAGTGGCGGAGATTAAAAAAGGTAACGACAGATAGTGATTTTGATGAGTCACCAGTTACGGGATTGAAGCGAGAAAAGGTTGTGCTGCTGTTAGAGAAGATAATGGACCTTCCTGAAGGCTTTACCATTTTATCCAAAGTGAATAGATTAAGAAAGTCGAGTAATAAACTTATTGATAGCGAAAGACTAGATTGGGCTTTGGCTGAATTACTAGCGTACGCGAGTATCTTAGATGCTGGTAGAGATGTGCGCATAAGTGGACAGGATGTAAGAAGAGGTACCTTCTCGCATAGACATGCCGTTTTTTATGATGATGAAAATTTTGAAGAGTATAATAGACTTTCCAAGATATCAGAAAATCAGGGGAAATTTAGAATCTTTAATTCTTTGCTCTCGGAGTTTGCAGTCTTAGGCTTTGAGTTTGGATATTCACTTGCGTCTCCCGATAATCTAGTTATATGGGAAGCACAATTTGGGGACTTTTATAATGGAGCCCAGGTAATTGTTGATCAGTTCATCACTGCCTCGGAAAGTAAGTGGCAAAGAATGAGCGGATTAGTGATGCTTTTACCGCATGGATATGAAGGCCAGGGTCCAGAACATTCAAGTGCAAGATTAGAGCGTTTCTTACAAATGGGAGCAGAAAATAATATAACTGTAGCGAACATCACAAGTCCTGCAAACTTCTTTCATGCGTTACGTCGACAATTAGAAAGGCCATTTAGAAAGCCACTCATTGTAATGTCTCCAAAGTCAGGATTGCGGCATCCAAAAGCAATATCTGCATTTAGTGATTTTGTGGGCGCTACAAAGTTCCAGGAAGTAATCGATGACGCAGATGCGAATCCTAAGGATATTAAAAAACTACTTCTTTGTTCTGGTAAAGTATATTTTGATCTTCTGGCATATAAAGAGGAGCAAAAGGACAATACTACGGCAATCGTAAGGATGGAACAATTATATCCGTACCCTGAAAAACAAATCGAGGCTGTCTTCAAAAAGTATAGTAAGGCTAAAATATTATGGGTACAAGAAGAATCTGCAAACATGGGATATTGGTCATATCTCATGAGATTTTGGAGAAAAGAAGACATCGAATTGATTTCTAGAAAAGCAAGCGCATCTCCGGCTACCGGATTCAAACATGTGCATGATAAGCAGCAAAAAGAATTAATCGAGAAAGCATTGAGTATTTAATGTGGATCCATTAAAATATTTATAAGCTTTGTACAAGGAGTTCAAGTTGTTATTTAAATGTTGTCCACCGCAAAATACTTGCGTATATTTTGATATATGCTCCTTTTAATTTTTATAAATAAACTGACTTATGAAAAACATATTATTCATAATATTTTCAATAATACTTTTGCTCTCTTGTAATTCCAATCAAGAAGTAACAAACCTACCTACACAAGAAGAAACAGACCAAATAAATTCATTTTTAGAGGGTGAGGATTTTGGTCAAGGATACACCTATTACAGCTATGAAGTTGAAGAACTTTTCTGTTTCGAAAAAATTATCTAAGCAAGAAAAAG
>ENA-ORXT01005503-ORXT01005503.1-marine-metagenome-genome-assembly--contig:-NODE-5503-length-12406-cov-4.187525_pt1 | contig 12406 bp, 13 predicted proteins | sample MGYA00237868_ERZ511482 | MGnify/ENA metagenome assembly ERZ511482 | reverse complement strand
ACCGACCCGCCCACTCCGACGCTGTTCGACGAGTGAGATCTCCCGAAACGTGGTCGGTGGAATTCGCACAGTCGGCAAATTTCGGCGGCCTTGACAATATTACGGTTTGATGACGGACTAGACAGTGCGGAGCGGGCTTCGATCGTCACCGGAAGAAGCACACCCATGCAACGTTCATTCAGCGCCAGCGGCGCAATCGGGATCGCCGGACTACTCGCATTGCTCATCGCCCAGCCCAACACCCCCGGCCACGCCTCGGACGGCGACTCCGCTCCACTCGCGCCCACCGATCGCACGTCAGCGCTCGTCTCCGCCGAGCCGCTCTCGGGCTCCATCGACTCGACCAAGATCAAGCCCGCGGTCAGAAGTGCCGCGTCGACGACGCCAGCCCGCGACCGGCCGGTCACGACCGTGCCCGCACCGACCACTGCTCCGAGGCCGTCAGCACCGGGCGCGGTGCCAGCACGTGACGCTGTTGCGCTCACGAACGAACAACGCCAGGCCGCCAGGTTGCCCGGGCTCACCACCGACAGCACGCTCACCGCTGCCGCGGCACAACACTCCGCAGACCAGGCATCACGCAACTCGATGGGTCACGAAGGCTCAGACGGTTCGTCGATGGTCGACCGGGTCCGGGCGAACGGCGGCTCGTTCGACGCCCTCGGCGAGAACGTCGCTGCTGGTTACGACACCGCATCGGCCGTGGTCGACGGTTGGATGAACAGCCCAGGCCACCGGGCCAACATCGTGAACCCAGCGTTCAGCCGGATCGGCGTCGCCGTGGCCACGGCCTCCGACGGCACTGCGTACTGGACCATGGTGCTCAGCGGTTGAGCTCTGTCTCGTTGCCCACCTGACCCAGCCGATTCGACTGATGCCGGATCGAGATGCTGTCAGATCGAGATCGTCTCTTCTTCGCTGACCCACTGCTCGATGATCCGGCCGGCGATCGACATCGTCGGCGGCACCATCGGGAGGTCGTCCTTGCGGTACCAGTCGGCATCCATGATCTCGTCTTCTTGCAACACGATGTCACCGCCGGCGTAGTTCACCCGGAAGCCGATCATCAGGCTGTGCGGGAATGGCCACGGCTGGCTTCCGACGTAGCGCACGTCGTCGACGTCGACGCCGACCTCTTCCTTCACCTCACGAATCACGGCGCCTTCGAGGTCCTCGCCAGGCTCGACGAACCCAGCGAGGCACGAGTACATCGGCCGCGGGAAACGCACACCCCGCGCCAGCAGTGCCTCCTGGTCTGGCCCGGGCTCCCCACGGGTGATGAGCGTGATCATCGCCGGAGCGACTCGTGGGTAGACGACCAGTTCACACGCCGGGCACTTCAAGCCGCGTTCGCCCGACGACGGTTCGGTCGGCGTCGCGCACCTGCCACAGAAACGGTGTGTCCGAATCCACTCAGCCACTTGGACCGCCCGACCGGCTGCCAGCCACTCTGCCTCGCTGGCTGCGCCGAAGTAGCGGAAGAGGTCCACTGCCGCGCCATAGGACGGATCACCGGCTGCTTCCGGGACATCGACAGCCCACCATCCGATGCCGTCGACGACACCGATGAAGTGGCTCGGCCATGAGTCGTCCTCGGAACGATCGTCGACGAACACCGACGTCCCGATGACGTGCACGTATCGATGCTCACCGACGAAGCCAACCGGCACATCGTTGAGCGGCTGGTACAGCGCGGCGGTGTTCATCGACACGAGGTTGAGTTCCATGTGGGAGGTCATCGTCGGCATTCGTACCACGAACGAGCGGCGCGGCGTAGCGTCGCACAGATGGCAGCTGCACCCACACCTGACGAGCGACCGACCACTCCCCCAGCACTGCACGTCAGCTTGGAGGACACAGCGATGTTGATCGGCACGTGGGAGGGCACCGGGCGCGGCGAGTATCCGACGATCGAATCGTTCGAGTACAACGAGTCGATCACCTTCGGACACATCGGTAAGCCGTTCCTCGCATACCAGCAGCGGACCTGGGCGGCGAGCGACGGATGGCCGCTGCACGCCGAGTCCGGCTACTGGCGGTTTCCCGAACGCGGCCTCGCCGAACTCGTCTTGGCCCACCCGACCGGCATCGTCGAGGTCCTCGAAGGATTTGCTGCGCCGAACATGCCGGGCAGCGACACGTTCATGATCGATCTCCGGTCGACGTCGATTGCCGGGTCTACGTCCGCCAAGGATGTCAGGCAGACCGAGCGAACCTTCGAGATCACCGGCGACACCCTGCGCTACACGATGCGCATGGGCGCCGTCGGCCTGCCCACCCAGCACCACCTCGCAGCGACCCTCCACCGCACGTCCTGAACGCGTCGCGTTCGGTCACATTCGTGCCTGTCCCCGATGTGGCTCCCCCGATGTGACTGGCCCGATGTGACTGGGTCTCGCGGCGTTTCGTACGATCTGCAGCATGACCCGCTCAGGAAGTCCCGTCGTGATCGTCGACGCTGTCCGTACCCCCATCGGGAAGCGCAACGGTGGCCTGTCCACCATGCATCCCGGCGAGACACTCGGCCTCGTCCAGAAGGCGCTGATCGACCGCACGGGCATCGACCCCGCTGAGGTCGAGCAGGTCGTGGGCGGTGTCGTCAGCCAGGTCGGCGAGCAGGCGTTCAACCTCACCCGCACCGCATGGCTCGCCGCGGGCCTTCCCATCGCAACGGCGGCGACCACCGTCGACACCCAGTGCGGCTCCAGCCAGCAGGCGACCGGTCTCGCTGCCTCGCTCGTCGGCTCGGGCGTCGTCGACGTCGCCATGGCCTGTGGTGCCGAAGCAATGAGCCGCGTGCCGATCGGTGCGAGCGGTTCCAAGAAGCTCGGCCTCGGCGGACCGATCCCAGGGCCTTACTTCGACCAGTACGAGATGACTTCCCAGTTCGAAGGCGCCGAGCGCATCGCCGACAAGTGGGGCATCACCCGCGAGGACACCGACGCCTTCGGTCTGGCCTCGCAGCAGCGAGCCATCCAAGCGTGGAAGGAGGACCGATTCGCTGGCCAGTACATCGACGTCGTTGCACCCGATCTCGACGAGGACGGCAACCCAACCGGCTCGACGCACACCGTCAGCCGCGACGAAGGCCTCCGCGAGACCAGCATGGAAAAGCTCTCGACCTTGAAGCCCGTCGGTCGTCCCGACGGTGTGCACACCGCAGGCAACGCCTCCCAGATCTCCGACGGTGCAGCGGCCATCTTGATGATGACCGACGACAAGGCTGCTGCACTCGGCCTCGCTCCGAAGGTCCGCATCGTCGACACCTGCCTGGTCGGCACCGACCCCGAGCTGATGCTGACCGGCCCGATCGATGCCACCCAACGCCTGCTGGAGCGAACCGGGTTGTCGATCGACGACATCGATGTGTTCGAGATCAACGAGGCGTTCGCATCCGTCGTGCTCGCCTGGGCCAAGGAGACCGGTGCCGACCTCGCCAAGACCAACCCGAACGGCGGCGCCATCGCCCTCGGCCACCCGCTCGGCGGCACCGGCGCATTCCTGCTCACCAAAGCGATCTACGAACTCGAGCGGACCGGTGGCAAATACGGCCTCATCTCGATGTGCTGCGGCGGCGGCCTCGGCACAGGCACCATCATCGAGCGGGTGTAGTCAGACGGCGACCTCTGCGTGCTTCTTGACGCTCGTCTGCGTGACGAGGTGGCGGACCGGTTCGCCGAAATCGTCACGCAGACGGTTGCATGACGAGTCAGGGATAGACAGGACGCCGTGAAGCCGGGTCTCGTCGCTACTGCTGTCGGCACGATGCTGACACTCGCCGGGTGCACCGCTCTGCGGCTCACCGACTCCGAGACTCCCGCGCCGGCGGTCTCGGATCCCGGCGCGCACGAGGCCAATGCAGTCGTCGAGTACATCGTCGATGGCGACACGATCGATGTGCTCATCGACGGGCGGGAGGAACGCATCCGGCTGATCGGGATCGATACACCCGAGACCAAGAAACGCGACACCCCGATCGAGTGCTACGGGCCTGAAGCGACTGACTTCACAACGTCGTTGATTCCCGTCGGCACGCCGGTGCGCATCGAGCGCGACATCGTCAATCGCGACGACTACGGACGCCTCCTCGGCTACGTCTATCGCTCCTCGGACGGGATTTTCGTCAACTACGAGGTGATGCGACAGGGCTTCGGCCAACCGCTGTCGATTGCTCCGAACGACATCTACGCCCAACTGTTCGCCGACGCAGCCCGCGAGGCCGAAGCCGACGACGCAGGCCTGTGGGCGGCCTGCAGTAGTCCGAGCTAACGTCATCACCGTGACCACACTCGCCGAACGGCTCGGGCACGCTCCTGACACCAAGCTCGTCATCCTGTCCTGCGATGACTTCGGCTCCAGCCACGCTTCGAACATCGGCGTGCTGTCTGCGCTCCGCGACGGTGCTGCCACCTGCGCTTCGATCATGGTGCCTGCGCCGTGGGCCTGTCATGCGGCGAACAACGTCACGTCGGCCGATGACATCGGTGTCCACCTCACCTTGAACGCCGAGCACAGCTGCTACCGCTGGGGGCCCATCACGAGTGCTCCGTCGTTGCAGTCCGGCGAGGGTGGGTTTCCTCGCACGCTCGCAGACCTGTGGGAGCACGCCGATCACACCGAAGTGCTCCGCGAACTGCGCGCCCAGATCGAACGAGCACTCGCTTGGGAAGTCGACGTCACCCACCTCGCACCGCATCTGTCGGCGATCACGTTGCGCCCCGAGTTCTTCGACGTCTACCTCGAGCTGGCGTTCGAGTACCGCCTGCCCATCCGGTTGCCGTCGACCATCGATGCCGAACAAGCCGGATTTCCGTTCCGCAAGCTGGCCGCCGACGAAGGAGTCGTCTTCCCCGATCACTTCGATCACGACTGGCGCGCCGGAAGCTCCGAGCGAGTCTTCGATGCGATAGCTGCGCTTCGACCCGGCGTCACCGAAATCCACGTCCAACCTGCGATCGACACACCCGAGGTGCGGGCATTCGCCGGAGACGCAGCCGACGGCTGGATTGCCGACCTCGAACTCGCTACCAGCGATGCCCTTGCCGACGCCCTCGAAGCAGCAGGTGCCGTGATGATCGGCTTTCGCGACCTGCGCGACGTGCAGCGCTCCTGATCCTGCCACCCTGCTGCCCGACGAAGCTCCTTGCCCCCAGTCCCATTGTGCCCCGGTCAGAACGGGACAGCGGATCAGGCGGTCGTGACGAGCGCAGCGATTGCCGTTGCGGCGGCGCCGGATTTGAACAGCTCGAGGATCTGCCCGGTGTGACCGACTGCCTTGAGCTTACCGCGCATGAAAGCTTCGACCGGATCGAAGCCGTCGGCCGCCGCATCGACCAGGGGTACCGAGATCACGATGGTCGCATCGTCGGGACCATCGACCCGTTCGTCCTTCTTCGCGACGACCACGCGGTACTGCACGGCGGGTTCGTCGCTCACGACTTCACCGTTTCGCGAACACCGGCAAACAGGTCGCGCTCACTGTCGCCCGCAGGAATCGGGCCGACAAGCGACCGCGCCAGAATCCAGTCTTCCCACGGATAGGCCGCTGACAGCTGCTCGTCGGTGAGGCCGAACCACCACCCGGCGGCGGGATCGACCTGGGTGGCGTGAGCGCGCAACGAACCGGTGCGGGCCCACTGGTACTCGGTGCAGTCGATCTTGGTCGTGACCCGGTGGTCCTGGCCGTCACGGGCCAACCACTCCTCGGAGAACGGCGACTCACCCGTGTGTTCGATCATCGCTTCGTGCACCGCAACGATGCGCGTCTTGGTCCACACCGAGTAGTAGAGCTTCGACGGTTGGAACGGTTCGCCGAGGTCGGCATACCAATCGGGGTCGCCGGCACGGTCGAAGGCCAGCACAGAGATGTCGTGGACTCGCAAATGGTCGGGGTGCGGATAGCCGGCCTGATCGTCGCCGTAGGTGATGATGACCTGCGACTTCGTGCGACGGATGATCGCCACGAGGCGGCCGACGGCTTCGTCCAGGTCGGCCTGGTGGAAGCAATCAGGGTGCTCGTTGGGCTCGGTCTCGGCCATGCCGGAGTCGCGGTAGCCGAGCATGACGACCTCGTCGAACCCGATCACTGCTGCCGACGCTGCGAGTTCCGTTGCGCGCATCGACGCCACCAGCTCACGTTCCTGCTCGGGCTCCAGGCCATGGAACGGCAGGCCTGCTTCGCGCAACCCCGGATTCTGCAGGTCGCCCTCCTCGCCTCCGGTGCAGCACACGAGGACGGTGTGCACCCCCTCGGCTCCGTACTTCGCCAGCGTCGGGGCGCCCTTGGACGCTTCGTCGTCAGGGTGAGCGTGCACGGTCAACAGCGTCAATTGATCAGCCACGACTCCAAGGGTAGCGGCGCTCCCCCAGCAGCATGCCGGTCGCCTACGATGCTTCGCTGGTGAGCACTCCCGACGACACATCTCCCGACCACACATCTCTCGACCACACATCTCTCGACCACACATCTCTCGACCACACATCTCTCGACCACACATCTCTCGACCACACAGCACCCACACGACCAGTCGGCCAGTCGCTCCGACCAATACGCCACACGCGCAGGCGTGCCGCGTTTGCCGTGGCGTTCGTGCTGGCAACGGCAGCATGCGACACCGGTGACGGCAAGGCGCTGCCCGAACCAACGGGCACCATGGCACCACCCACTGTTCCCACGACCACCGAACTCGTCCGCGACGGAGTGGGAACCCTTGCGTCGCTGCCGATCGAACCGGCCCCGACCGGCGTCGTGCTGCCCGCTCCGGTCGGCGCATTCGCTCTGACGGCACCCTGGCCTGAAGGCGCACCGATCGAAGCCATCAACTCCTGTAATGGCCAAGACCTGTCCCCCGCCCTCAGCTGGACGGCAGTTCCCGAGGGCACGGTCGAACTGGCTGTCGTCCTGGCCGACGAGTCGGTCGGCGACGGGACACCCTTCATCCACTGGGTCATGGCCGGACTCAACCCGAACGAGATCTCCTTGATCGAAGGCGATACTCCCGGCGGCGCGATCCGTGGCCTCAATTCCTTCGGGAACGTCGGCTACGACGGGCCTTGCCCGCCAGCAGGCGACTCCGCACACATCTACCGTCTCACCGTGTATGCGCTCGGCCAACAGGTCGAACTCGCCGACGGCACCCCCTCCGCAGACCTGCTCGGGTTCATCCAGACCGTGGCGATCGGGTCAGCCGACGTCACCGGCACGTTCGCACGCTGAAACCCCCAGCGCTCCCCCGGTTGACGTCGACCCAGGTCAACGATTCGATACCCTGACATGGTGCCGTTGCCTCCTCCGCCACCCGGGTCGGGGTCGTCACCTGCTGCGGCACAGGGTGCTGGTTCGTTGAGCGCACCTCTCGGACCTCCCGGATCGATGCCGGCGGGCGCTGCGTCGAACACCTGCTATCGCCACGCCGACACGCCGACCGGACGCCGTTGCACCCGCTGCGGCAAGGCGGCCTGCAATCGCTGCCTCACCAAAGCCGCTGTCGGGAGCCACTGCCTCGACTGCGCCAAGGCCGCACAGCCCGACCTGAAGACCCGCGCCAAGTTCTGGTCGGCGGGCCAGTCCAACCTCGTCACGATGGTCTTGATCGGGCTCAACGTGGCTGTGTTCGTCGCGGTGTTGCTCATCGCTCGGAGTGGCGATGCGTTGGCCGGTCAGCTCACGAGCGTCCACGTCGACTTCGCGCTCTCGAAACGTGCACTCGTCATCACCGACCAGTGGTACCGGCTCGTCACGTCGGGCTTCATGCACTACGGCATCATCCACATCGCGCTCAACATGTACTTCCTCTACGTGCTCGGCCCGCTACTCGAGCCGCCGCTCGGTAGGGCCCGATTCCTGCTGCTGTACATGGCGTCGCTGCTCGGCGGCTCGTTCGGCGTGCTCCTCCTCGACTCGGGTGGCCTGACTGCCGGAGCATCCGGTGCGGTGTTCGGACTCATGTCGGGCGCCGCAGTCGGGTTGTGGCGCAGGGGCGTCAACCCGTTCTCGACAGGGATCGGCAGCACGCTGATTCTCAACTTGTTCCTGACCTTCTTCATCGGCGGCATCTCGATCGGTGGCCACCTCGGCGGCGCCGCAGCGGGTGCAATCTGTGCCACGGTGATGCTTGCGCCGGGCCACAAGCCGATGCCGAAGTGGGCCACCTACGCGATGCCGGTCGTTGTCGGTCTGATGAGCATCATCGGGTCGATTCTCATCGTCGGCGCCGCCTGATCTGGCCCTACGCTGTCGTCATGTCTTTGCGCTCGACTCATATCGACCGGATGCGAAACGGAACCTTCGACACCTTGATCATCGGTGGCGGCATCAACGGCGCCGTCACGGCCGCATCGCTCGCCGGCCGCGGGGCCGATGTCGCGCTGATCGACCGGGGCGACTTCGCGCACTTCACGAGCCAATCGTCGTCGAACATGGTCTGGGGCGGGTTCAAATACCTCGAGAACTTCGAGTTCCTCCTCGTGTTCAAACTCTGCCAGTCCCGTAATCGCCTGATGCGCGCCTACCGAGCCAACATCAAGGAAATCGGTTTCTACGCAGCGCTCCAGAAGAAGCCGTACCGGCCTTGGTTCGCTGCACTCGGAGCCTTCGGTTACTGGGCGATCGGCCAGTTCGGCACGAAGCCCCCTCGGTACCTGTCGACCGAGACAATCGAAGCCGAGGAACCAGCGATGAACACCACCGAGGTGGCGGGCGGCATCGAATACCAAGACGGCATCCTCATCGACAACGATGCTCGCTTCGTCTTCAGCTTCGTCCGTTCGGCCATCGAGGCGGGTGCAACAGCGGCGAACTACGTCGAACTGTTGTCGGCCGAGCGCGACGGCGATCGCTGGACCGCCCGGCTACGCGATGTCGACACAGGCGAAGAATTCGAGACGTCAGCGCGCACCATCGTCAATGCCGCAGGTCCGTTCGTCGACGAGACCAACGAGCAGTGGGGGCTGCAGACCGAGCATCGCATCGTCTACTCCAAGGGCATTCACCTGGTGGTGCCACGCCTCACGACCGAGCGACACGACAAGGTGCTTGCGTTCTACGACGACCACGAGCGCCTGTTCTACATCCTGCCGATGGGGCGCCGTTCGGTCATCGGCACCACTGACACTCGTGTCGACACACCGTTCACGGAGGTGAACGACGACGACATCGATTTCCTACTGGCACAGATCAACGCTCGCATGGATCTGCCCACACCGCTGACCCGCGCCGACATCATCGCCGAGCGCTGCGGCGTGCGCCCTCTGGTGGTCAGCGTCGGCAAGGGAGACCAGAAGGACGTCGACTGGACCAAGCTCAGTCGCAAGCATGCAGTCGAAGTCGATCAGGCCGAGCGCGTCGTCACCATCTTCGGCGGCAAGCTCACCGACTGCTTGAACGTCGGCGAGGAAGTTGCCGAGGAGATCGAATCACTTGGCATCCCGCTCGAACGCGACCTGCACAACTGGTACGGCGAGCCCGCCAAGGCCACACGCAAAGAGTTCTTCCGCCAGGCGCGGTTGATGCATCTCGACGACCTCCGCGAGAAGCCTGACACCGAACCCCTCAGCGAACGCCTCTGGCGTCGTTACGGCCGGCGGGCCTTTGCCATGCTCGAAGAGATCCGTCAAGACCCGCGGATGGCCGAAGACATCATGGGTTCGGCCGACTACCTGCGTGCCGAGTTGTACTCCGCTGCGGAGTCCGAGATGATCACCCGGCTCGAAGACTTCATGCGTCGCCGCTCGAAGATCGAACTCGTCGTCAGCGACGACGACATCGCGTCGTCGCCGGGTCTGCGCGAAGTGGCAGAGATCCTCTTCGGTGACGATGCCGAACATCGGTTGGCTGAGTACTTCGGCGGAGTCGACAACGTGCCCGACGCCGTCCGGAACGGTCCTGCGCCGGCTGACGTCCTGTCCTGACGCTCGAACTGGACGAGGCGGAGCAATGAGTCGGATCGGCAACTGGCTGCGCGGACTGTTCGTGGCCGCCCCGATGGAGTTCGACGAAGCGTGGCGACCCATTTTGTTCGAAGGGTTCCAGCACTGGTCGCTCCTGACGCCCGTCGAAACAGCACGAATGGAGATGCTGGTCGCCCGGTTCATGGCGACGACCGACTGGGAAGCCGCCAACCATTTCGAACTGACCGAGCCCATCAAGGTGCTCATCGCCGGCCAGGCAGTGATGCTCCTGCTCGGACTGGAACTCGACGGCTACGATGACGTCACCTCGGTAATCGTCCACCCGTCGAACGTGCGTCTCCGTGGAACACACTCCACGGGGGGCGGCACCTTCTCCTCGCGCCCACGAATGATCTCCGGGCTTGCGCAGGCTGGTGGCCCTGTCGTGTTGGCGTGGGCTGCGGCGCGGCGCGGCGCCAAGTTCCCTGCTCACGGTCACAACGTGGTGTACCACGAGTTCGCGCACCGGCTCGACATGCTCGACGGCGTCACCGACGGCACCCCGCCACTGATCGACGGCGCCGCTGTCGAGCGATGGCGTGCGGTGTGCACCACGGCCTACGACACCGTCCGCGCCGAGGGCTCGCCGGTGTTGCGGCCGTACGCCGGCACCAACCCTGCGGAATTCTTCGCAGTCGCAACCGAAGTGTTTTTCAATCAGCCGTGCGAGCTCTTCGACCACGAGCCGGCCCTCTACGCCGAGCTGCAGTCGTTCTACGGTCAAGACCCGTCACAGCGCATCCGTTGCGCGGCGGACGTCGACTGAGCGCCATCTCCTTCAGCGCCGTCACCTTCAGCGCCGTCACCCTCAGCGCCGTCACCTTCAGCGCCGTCACCGGGTCTGACGAGACGCCCATGGTCTCTCACTTGCAACCTCGACGAGCATTATCGAGCACTCTGCCATTCGCGTCATGCCGGATCTGCTTGGTTCTGGTTCTCTGTCAGCACATCCGGCCGATTCGGCCACTTTGGCTGACGGAAAGCCCCGCCGAACGGCTTCTGTCAGCACAAACACCCAATCCAACCATATGTGCTGACACAAACGATCGTCCACGAAATCGAGCGCCCTATCGGCGCTTCGGCGGGCGGGGACCCGCTCGAGATGCTCAGCGTCTCGGACAAGGCCGACCTGCGACACTGGAGCTGATGAGCGGTCGTCAGTTGATGCGTTGGGAACTCGATGGTGTGGATGGACCGGTGGTGGTCATCGACGTCATCCGGGCGTTCACCACTGCGGCATACGCCTTCGGCGCCGGAGCCTCAGCGATCTACCTCGTGGCGACCGTCGAGGAAGCGCTGACGTTCAAGGCGGACCATCCTGATGTGCTCGCAATGGGCGAGGACCACGGTCGCCGCCCGGAAGGGTTCGACTTTGCGAACTCGCCCGTGGCCGTGAGCCGAGCCGACCTCGCAGGCCGGACGATGGTGCAGCGAACCTCCGCCGGCACCCAGGGAATCGTCTCGGCGGTGGATGCGACACGGCTGTGGGCTGCGAGCCTCGTCTGTGCATCCGCAACGGCTGGTGCTGTCGTGGCCTCAGGTCTGGGTGACCCGTCGTACGTGATCACAGGCTGCTTCCCAGACCGACCAGATGACACCGGTGACGACGATCGACTGACTGCGGACCTCATCGAGCGCGCCCGAACAGGACGTCCGATTGATGCATCAGCTACCGCGGAGCAACTCTTCGGAACCATGGAAGCGAGCCGAACGCTCGCTCTCGGCGCCGAGCATTGCGACCCACTTGACATCGAGTTCGCCTCACGGGTCGATTGGTTCGACTTCGCAATGGAGGTGACGACCGACGACCTCGGCCGCCGGCTCGAGGTCCGATAGGGCGATCAGACCATCATCGCTCCGGCCGCCCATACCCCGCTCCTGAACGGCACCTCGGTGCCCGGGTGACCGCCCGACATCGTGCGTCACGAACCCGGGTCAGGCGTCGAGTTCTTGCAGGCTGGCTGGGATGTCTCGGCTGGTGTGAAGGAGTCGCCAGACGTGGACTGAAGTCTCGCGCTCCAAGTAGAACAACAGGTACGGAAATCTGCCAGCTGGCACGACCCGGAGGACCGGAACACCGAGTTCGTATGCGAGGCGGAGCGATCCGAGCCGAGGATTTCGACCGATGCGTCTTGCTGCGGCTTCGACAGCATCTACGAAGCGGATAGCTGTTGCGACGTCGACTTCGGTGGCGAAGTAGCCACTGGCTGATTCGAGATCGAACGTTGCCAGTTCCCGAAACTGGACCGGCTTCGCCGCCAAGAGTTCAGGTCTCTGTCGAGATGCGCTGACGCAGCGCATCGAAGTAGGCCGCGTCGGCAACAACACCGGGGCCGGAGTTAGCGCCTTCGAGGACAAGGTCGCGAAGGTGGCCTCGTTCGCGATCGCGTCGGATCAGATCGCGGACGTACTCGCTGGTCGACCCGTAGCCGTCGTGAGTGACCCGCTCATCGACGAA
>ENA-ORXT01005502-ORXT01005502.1-marine-metagenome-genome-assembly--contig:-NODE-5502-length-12406-cov-17.407900_pt1 | contig 12406 bp, 13 predicted proteins | sample MGYA00237868_ERZ511482 | MGnify/ENA metagenome assembly ERZ511482 | reverse complement strand
AGACGCTGGCACGGCTGGTCTCGGTGATCGATGCGCTGGAGGGCGTTCGCACGGTGCGCTGGTCGGTGGATGTGGATCCGGTGGACCTGTTCTGAGCGCGCGGCTGGCGCCGAGTCTCCCAGGCCTCCCGAGCGTCAAGTCCAGGGTTTCCCCTATGGTCGTTGCGGCCGTGAACGGGCTGGCATTGCCAACAGGAGAACGCTCGAGGAAGGGAATTCCATTTGAACGACGGACCGTGGAAGGAACCTGCGTGCAGCATCGAATGCCCACCCTCGGCTCCCGGTCCGGCGCCGCCCCTGTCGACCGGCGCGCACCGCTCACCGCCGGACGCTCCGCGGTCGTACCCGCCGCAGATCCTGTCCTTGCCGTACGCATCGAGAGGTTGGAGCAGGACTTCGCGAATCGGGTAAGGCGCGATCCCATGGCGTTCCGCGATGCCGTCGAACTCGCGCTCGGCCGCGCGGCGGACCGGGAGGTGGTCAACGATCTCATCGACGCGGTGCTCGACGATCGCGTGCCGATGCCGGCAACGGTGCGGATCGTCGAGGCGGGAGCGCTGGGCGAGGGCGGACGAGGGGCGTATTCGAGTGAGGGCGGCGGCACGCTGTATCTCGACGAGCGCCTGCTGGAGGAACCGGCGACGCTGGAGGCGGTGTTTGCCGAGGAGATGGGGCACCACATCGATGCGCTGATCGGTGACGAGGACGCCGCCGGGGACGAAGGGGCGATCTTCGCCGGTGCCTGGCTCGGAGGGGGGCAGGGCGCGATCGGTGCGAACCTGCTGGAGTCGTTGCGGGTCGAGGACGACTCGGACACCTTCCGGATCGACGGGCACGAGCGGGCGGTCGAGTTTTCCCTGGGCAACGGCCCCTTCGACAACGGGCACGTCGGCGCCACGGTCTCGGGCGTCGACCTCCGGGACGTGGACGAGGCGAGCATCGCCACCATCGAGCGGGCCGTTGCTCGACTTCCTGCTGACCCACATCGCGAACGGTGACTTCGGCTACCGCTTCCAGTGGAAGCCGGGGTCGGTCGCCATGTGGGACAACCGCTCCACCTGGCATTGGGCGCACAACGACTACCACGGCCATCGTCGCCTGATGCACCGGATCACCCTGGCCGGCGATGCACTGCACGGTGCCGAACCGGTCTCTGCGGCGTGAGCGCTCCACCCGTCTCGGCACCGGCACGGCGGGGTCGGTCAGGGCTGCAGCTCGGCGTGCACGTCGGCCAGCAGAACACCACCATGGCCGAGCTCGTCGATCGAATGCAGCGGATGGACGCCGTCGTTGACTGGATCTCGGTGTGGGACCATCTGTACGAGGCCCCACCGAATGGCGGGACGACGCCCCACTTCGAGGCCGTTGCGACACTCGGCGCTGTCGCCGCCGTCACGACCCGAGCCCGACTCGGCTGTCTGATGTTCTGTGTGCCGTTCCGCAACCCTGCGTTGTTGGCCAAGGCGTGCATCGCGATCGATCATGCTTCGGGCGGTCGCTTCGAGCCCGGTTTCGGTGCCGGTTGGCACGAGCCCGAGTTCAAGGCGCACGGCTACGACTTCCCGTCGCTCGGGACGCGCTTCGACATGCTGACCGACGGCCTCGAGATCATCACCGCCATGTTCGACGGTGGCACGACGACCCATGAGGGCGAGCACTTCTCCGTTGACGAAGTCACCTGTGTGCCCGGACCTTTCGACGGCGCGATGCCGTTGTGGGCTGGTGGCCGCGGCCCGAAGCGAACCCCGGCAATCGCGGCCCGCTACTGCTCGGGGTGGAATGTGCCCTACGTCGGGCCCGAAGAGTTCGGTCGTCTCAACCGACGACTGGACGACGCGTGCGCAGCGGTCGGCCGTGACCCGGCCACGTTGGAACGCTCGATCAACCTCGCATTCCACATGGGCGCAACACGTGACGCCGCCGATGGCGAGTTGCAACGCATCGTCGATCAGTGGGGCCCGGAGATGGCCGAGCGAGTGACTGCGGGAGCGTTGACCGGAACACCGGAGGACGCACTCGAGCAGATCGCTGCGTTCCGTGACGCCGGCGCCGATCTCGTCAACGTGGCGCTACGACTCCCCGTCGACGACGAGGCCTTCGATGCGTATCTCGCAACCGTGATCCCAGCCGCTCACACTGCGTTCGGCTGAGCGGACTCGATGATGTCACGACGCGCCGCGATCAGCACGCCGATCGAGCACGAGGCGGCGACGACTGACACGCCGATGAGGACGCCGGCAGTCGAACTCACGGTGGCGAGCGTCGTGATCAGCAGCGGCATCGCCATACCCGGGTACGCCAGCAAATAGAACGTCGAGGTCAGCGACCCCCGCCGCGCATCGTCGGCCATCAGTCCAATGAGCGAGAGACACGAGACCGTGATCGTGCCCGACGCTGCCCCCAGCAGCGGAGCCGCGAGCAGGACGAGCGGCCACAGGTCGGCGGCGAAGGCGACCGTGCCCGCGATGTAGCCGGCGGTTCCCGTCGCCATCCCGATGGGCAGCGCGGCGCCCGGACCGATCCGTCCGACCAGCGGCCGCGCCATGATGCCGGACCACGCGGTCAGCGCCCCCGCTGCGGCGGCGACGGTCACATCACTGACGCTGATCGAGTCACTGACGAGCACCGGAAAGAGGGCGAAGCCCGACGATGGGAACCCGAACACCCAGACCGCGGCGGGAACGACCACCACGAGAAAGGACTGGCGCGCCGACGGCGGCACGCCGAAGGAGACGCGCATGCGTCGGCCGGCCTCGGCCGCGTGTGTTTCGGGAATGCGCAGCATCGTCCCGATGACCACCAGCACCCCGGCTGCATGGACCACGAACGCGACCACGAGCGGCCCCGGCAGCAACCAGAAGGTGAAGGCCGAGATCACCGGCCCGACACCGAAGCCGGCAAAGGTCACCACGGTCGTGCGAACCGCTGCCCGGTGTTCCCCACCGGGCCCGTAGAGCTCGAGGAGCCAGGCGGTGCCGACACCCAGGACGGCACCACTGACGACGCCGAGCAGGAAGCGACCGACGAGGAGCCAGATGAACTCGTCACGGCCGGCGATCATCACGAGCGAGGCGACACCGGAGAGCGCGGTCATCGGCAGCACGACCGGTCGGCGACCGAAGCGGTCCGACATCGAACCGGCCAGTAGTAGCGCGCCGAGGATCCCGACGACGTAGACGACGAAGATCGCCACCGTCGCCGACTCGGAGAGTTCGAGTCTGCGTCGGTATTCGACCAGGAACGGCGTCGAGACGTTCGTGCCGTAGGCAACGATGAAGATCCCCGCCGTCAACGCAGTCCGGTGCCGCGTCGTGTCGTTTGCCTCGGCGTTGGGCACGGGAGCACGCTACGTCGCTACGTCTCCTGCGTCCCCACCGGGAAAACGACGATTCCCGGACCCTGCTGGAAGGTCCGGGAATCGTGGATGTCAGATGACATCGCCTGGAGGCGACGATGGGAATCGAACCCATGTACACGGATTTGCAGTCCGTTGCCTAAGCCACTCGGCCACGTCGCCAGCTAGGTGCACGATAGCGGCCCGGAGATGCCGATCAGTGTTCGTGCCCGTGTTCGCGCCTGGGTTCGTGCGCGGCGAACCAGTCCGTCAATCTGGCGAGGCCGTCATCGATCGACACCTTCGGAGTCCACCCGAGATCGGTCGCCGCCGGGCGCGGGTCGAACCAGTGCGCCGTTCCCAACTGTTCAGCGACGAACCGGGTGAGCGGCGGCTCGTCATCGCCGTCGCGCAGCCGTGCCGGGAGGCGATGCCAGACGCGCTCCAGCACCGAACCGAGGGTGCGGGCCGCCCGCAGCGGCACGTCGCGGGGTTCGAAGGGGACGTTTGAAGCAGCGCAGATCCCGGCGACCAGGTCACGGATCGGTCGAGGTTCGCCGTTCGCGATGACGTATGCCCGGCCCGAGCAGGTCGCGCTGGGCTCGATGCGATCGACGGCGGCGATCAGAGCATCCACAGCGTTGTCGATGTAGGTGGTGTCGACGAGCGCGCGACCGCCGCCGACGAGCGCAAGACGGCCCTGTTCCGCCCGGTCCACGATGCGGCCGACAAGCTGTGTGTCGCCGGGACCCCAGACCAGGTGAGGACGGAGTGCGACGACGCCGAGATCGTCCGATGTCGCAGCGAGCGCTTCGATCTCGGCCAGCGCTTTGGACTCCGCGTACCAGGCGCGCTCACGACCGAGCGTCGGCTGCTCGGCGCCGACGCCGATGAGCGCTTCGCCGCCATGAGCCACCGACGGCGACGACACCTGCACGAAGCGGGCGATGTGGTGTTTGCGTGCTGCTGTGACTGCATTGCGTGTCCCGCCGACGTTGACGCTGGTGAAGTCGTCAGCGGACCCGACGACACCGACTCGTGCCGCCAGGTGGATGATGGCGTCGCAACCGGCAGCCGCAGCGGCAACGGCGGTGGCGTCGCGGACGTCGCCCAGGTGCTGTTCGACGGTGGCGATTCCCGAGAGTTCGTCGACCGGCCGTCGCTGAAAGCACACCACCTGGTCGCCGCGCAGTGCAAGTGTGCGGGCGACGCCGACGCCGATCAGGCTCGATGCTCCGGTGACGAGAACGCGCATCGATGGGCCTCCGCTCACCGTCGCCAGGGCAGACGCGACGTGCCGGGCGCATGGGCGCGTTGGCCGGCGAGCACGTTGTGCGCCCAATCCGCAACGGCGCGACGTTCGATCTTGGCATTGTGTCTGATGTCGACGGGCAACGATCGAAGTGTCAGGACTGCAGCAACGGGTTCGGCGACGACCGAGCGAACCCGGGCGGTCAGTCCGGGCGGCGCGAGACCGTCGGCACTCTCGGCGTCTTCGACGACGATCACCAGTTGTTGACGTCGGGCCGGACCGACGCCGACAGCGGCGACCCGCCCGATGCCGAGCTCGCGTTCCACGAGCCGCTCGACAGAGACCGACGTCAGGACGCCTCCAGCGGTGCCGATGGTGTGGACGGCGCGGCCTTCGACCCACAGACGCCCGGTGGCGTCGAGATGGCCGACGTCGCCGGACCGGTGCCAGCGTTGCCCGTCGCCCCGATCAGGGCGGGCGAGGCGCTCGACTGCCCACAGCCCGACATAGCCGTCCGAGACCCAGGACGCGTTGATGACGATCTCGCCGGTGACGCCCGCGCCAACCGCAGCCGGCGGATCTGCAGCGTCGAAACCGAGTGGGAGGATGGCGATAGTGGCCCCGTCGACCGGGTGGCCGACACACACGCCGCCAGCTGGCTCGTCCGCGGTGGCTGCGTCGATCGCGGCGAGGTCGATGTCGGCAACGGGCAGCACCTCGGTCATCCCGTAGGGGGTGTGCAGTGCGGCGTTGGGTGCGAGCACGCTGAACGCTGCCAAGGTCTCTGCCGGCACCGGCGCACCGGCCGACATCGCGAGCCGGAGCCGTTCGAGTGCTGACCAGGACCCCGGCGCACCAGGAGACGTCGTAGAGGTCACTTCGGTCGCTTCGGTAGCAGTGGCGAGGACGTTGGCCAGGGCCGCGGGCGACGCGAAGGCCAGGGTGGCGTCCAGGCGTTCGCATGCCGCCGCGAAGGCGTCGAACGTCAGGCTGCCGGGCGTCGTGACGTCGCAGTCCGGCAGGACGGTCGCGACACCGAGGGCGGGGCCGTAGAGCGCAAACGGTGCGAAGGCTGCGAGGAGGCGGTCGTCGCCGGTGATGCCGTACGTCGCAGCGAGCGCATCGCGCTGCGCTTCGAGTTGGCCGTGCCGGTAGCGGACGCCCTTGGCCGGCCCGGTCGCACCCGACGTGAAGAGGATCGCAGCGTCGGCGCCGGCTCGTGGTGCGGGAGGCAATGCGCCCGGTCCGACCGCCATCAGGTCGCCGATGTCGATCGCCGTGGCGCGTGGCGCCCAGCGCAGCGCACGCGCTGCGGCCAGTGCCTGCTTGGGTCCGATCACCCAACTCGGACGGGCACTCCGGATGGCGCGACCCAGCCCGCCGAGACCGAGGCCCCGGTCGGCCACGACCGTGACGCCACCCGCCCGCCAGGTGCCGTAGATCGCCGCTGCGAGTTCGACGCCTGGCGGCGTGACCATGGCGACACGATCTCCCGGTCGCAGTCCGCGCGCTGCGAGTTCGACGGCGATGTTGTCGACGCGTTGGGCCAGCTCGGCCCAGGTCGTCTCGTGACCACTCGTCATGTCGACGAAGGCGACGCTCGAGTCGGCGCGCCGAGCATCGAGTCCACTCCACAGTGTCCGTCGGCGAATGTCAGAGCCGGCGCCCTCAGAGCGTTGCGCCGCAGCAGGTTGCGGTGCACTCGTGACGGCAACCGGGTGCGTGCCGGCCAGGACATCGCCGAGCCACAGCTCGACGGTTCCGGCGACATCGGCTTCGGCCATGACCAGATGGTTGGCCCGCGGGTAGCGCATGATCCGGGTGTTCGGCAGCCGCTCGGCGAGATCGGCAGCGAAGTCGTCGTTGAACACTGGGTCCGCAGCACCCCAGGCGAGCAGCACCGGGGCGCGCACGTCGCCGAGCCGGGACGCGACATCATCGAGCGCGGACTCCGAGGGGTGTCCGCCGCCGGGGTGCAACGGAATGTCACCCACGAAGTCGGCGATGGCGGCGCGGTGCGCTGCAGTCCGGTAAGGGGCTCGGAATGCAGCTCGATCGGCTGCGTCGATCCTGCGGCCTGACAGGCGGGCGGTGCCTTCCACGAAGGTCGGCGTACGCCGACAGACGATGTCGCGCAGCGGAGCACTCGCGGCGAGCCGGATGATCGACGGTGACCGCCGGCCAGCGGGCACGGCGATACCGGTGTTGCACAGGACCATTCCGGCCAGTTCGTTCGGATGATCGACGGCCCAACCCATCGCGACGGCGCCGCCCCAATCGTGTGCGGCCAGCAACAGTGGCAGATCTCGGTCGATGTCGAGTGCCTTGATCACGTCGCCGAGGTCAGCAACTCGAGTCGCGTAGCGCCGGAGGCCGGTGCGTTCGCTGTACCCCATGCCGAGCTGATCGACAGCGACCACCCGGACGCGGCCACCGAGGGTCCGTAAGAACGTGGCCCACGCATAGGCCCAGGTCGGGTTCCCGTGAACGCAGACCATCGTGGCGACGGGCTGCTCACCTGATGCAGCAATGGTCGGGCCGCTGTCGAGCACGTGCCAGCGGTGGGTTCGGCCGTCACGGCTTGCGACATCGAGCGTGCGCGACCACCTGGGATCGAGGTGCCACGCGGCGAGGTCGTCGGCGTCCGGAACGTCGGGCACCCACGACCGCGTCGCGGCAGAACTCACCAGACGATTTCGGTGTAGCTGGTGTTCAGCCCCGACCCGATCCCCATGAGGAGGACTCGCTGACCGGGAGCGATCTTGTCAGCAACACTCGCCAACGTCATCGGAATCGCGGCCGGGCCGACGTTGCCGTTGGTCGGGAAGGTCTGCGGGGCGCGCGAATGCTCGATCCCGAGGCGCTCACAGAGGAGCCGCGTGTGGACCGAGCTGACCTGATGAACGATGTACCAGTCCATTCCGGCTTCCCAGTCGAAGTGTTCACCGGAGTTCTTCCATGCGGCCTCTGCGAGGTCGAGGCCGGCGATCAACAGAGCGTGGGTGTCGGTGTACATCGCTTCGAGATCACCGATGCAGAGCTGATGATGCTCGGTGCCGGCCCGGGCGACACCACCGATGAGTCGATGTGCGTCGGGGTGCTTGTCCATCCGGCAGAGCAGTGCTGCAGCCGAGCCAGAACCTAGGGTGAGCGACGCGAACTCGGCGAAGATGTCCGATGCCTCGGTCGACGGCTGCTGCAACCGCTCGATCGTCTTTTCCTGTGTGTACCGGCTGCCTTCACCGTCGACGACCAGGGCGTAGTCGATGGCACCCGAGTCGATCGCTGCGGCGGCGATCTGCATGCCGTTGACAAAGGCCAGGCAGGCGTTGCCGACATCGAAGTTCAGACAGCTCGGAGCAAGGCCCAGCTGGTGGTGGACCGAGCAGGCAATCGACGGCTCGAGGTGGTGCTTACACACCGACGTCGAGATGAGCATGCCGACCTGCTGCGGGTCGATCCCGGATGCGTCGAGTGCCTTGCGGCCGGCGAGCGCAGCGGCCTTATCGAAGGTGACGTCTTCGGGCCACCATCGACGCGACTCGATACCTGCCAGGTCCGACAGGGTCCCCGCCTTCATGCCGGTCCGCTCGTAGGTGACGGCGAGCTGTTCGTCTATCCAGGCCGACGTGACGATCTCGGGTGCTTCGACGGCTTCAATCGACAGCACACCCACGTTGCGGTGCTTCATCACGGAGTTCGAGGTCATCAAGGCATTCCTTTCGAGCGAACGGCCGATCCTACGCGACGAAGTTCGCATCGTGACAGTTCGTGCCGGTCATTGGATCATTCGACCGATGTTGGGCGCGTGGTGAAAAACAAAGAAGCTCCCGGCGTGGACCGGGAGCTTCTGGAGCGGATGACCGGGATCGAACCGGCGACCTCAACCTTGGCAAGGTTGCGCTCTACCAACTGAGCCACATCCGCATGTGAACCGCCGAATCTAGCACTCCGATCGACGGATCGGACACGCGATCTCAGGTCCGTTCCTCCGGTGGGCGGAGATCGATCGTCAGCGTCAAGATGCCGTCGTCGAGTGCCGCAGTGGCATCACCGATGATTGCGAAGTCCTGAAAATCTGCTTGTTGTTGCGCAAGGAACATCGCTCGTTCGTCACCGCCGACCGGTGGAAGCGGCCGCTGTTTGACAGCCTTGGCACGGTCACGGAAGCGGTCGAGCATTGCGTCGAGGTCGAGAGTTGCCACGCTCCGATCGTAGCTCCCTCGTGTCGCGCTGGCATCTCAGTCCGTGGACCGAAGCGGCGTTGATCCGATGTCGATTTCAGCGTCACTACCGGTGGGTGTGTGGTCCCCGCCGTTGCGGTCGGCGTTGGTCACCTCGGCGACGGCGACGTCGTCGTCGGCATGTACGCGCACCACGGGCCGCGCACCCTCGGGGCGCAGTGCATTGAGATCGCGTCGCATCTCAGCAGGGCCCTGCGCTCGCCAGGACCGGTCGTCCATTCGCTCCAGCGGAGCCAGGAGCTGCGGTTCGGGCCGTGTCTGCCTGATCAACCACAGCGCAAGCACGAGCAACGCCACACCGATGACTCCGAGCGCTATCACCACGGCGTAGACGGCGCGCGTCGAGGCGTCGGCGCTTGCAGCCGCCACCACGGCACTCAGATCGGTCAGCCCCTCCACATTCACCAAAGGAGAGTGTGCCATCTCGGTGGTCCCAACGCATGGCTCATCGCTGATGATCCGGGCACCACACAGCGGTTCGCCCACCGATCGAGGATCGCTCGAGCGGGCTTCCGTCGCGAGGACAGGGTCCCGCTGCACGACGACGGTCGGGGTCGAGGGTGCCCATTGTCGAGCCGCCAAGGCCCAGCATGATCGGAAGGCGGCGCCTGACCGCTCGCACGAGGTCACCGATCTCGGAATCGAGCAGTCCGTCGGCGCGACGCGTCGGCGCGATGGCCGCCCACCACAGCACTTCGTCCGCGCACAGGTTGCCGAGCCCTGCGATGACGGACTGGTCGAGCAGCAGCGACTTGATCGCTGCGCGCCTGCCGTCGAGCGCTGCGCGTAGCGAGACCTCGGAGACCTCGAAGATGTCGACGCCGAGCTTGCTCACGGCGGGGTCCAGTGAAATACGTCCGAGCCGGCGCGGATCATTGACCCGTAGCGCTGGAACGATCTCCGATTCAGCACTCGATCCGGCGGCGGTGAACAGGCGCAGGGTGTCCCATTCAGGCCGGTCGCGCGTCGAGGAGTACTCCAGCGACTCGATCGGCGCCGCGCCATCGACGATCACCCGTCCGGTCATGCCGAAGTGCAACCCGAGTGCCTCGCCGCCGACCATGACCAGGACGATCTTGCCGTGGCGGACAACCGCGTCGATGCGCTGTCCAGCGAGCGCGACGACGGCAGGGTCGCTGACGCGCGGGTCGACCCAGATGTCGGCGATGGTGCGACCGACGAGTTCCTCGATCGAACGACGCCAGATCTCCGCTTCGAGTCCCTCGGGCACGGATCCGGGCCGGCAGCGTTCAGAGGATCGACTTCGACGCGGACGCAAGCATCTGCTCGATCGGCTCGGCGAGCTGATCGCTGTTGATCAGAAAGGCGTCGTGGCCGTGCGGGGAGTCGATCTCGACGTACTCGACGGGGACGTCGCGGGGTTCGAGGATCTCTGCGATCTGGCGTTGCTGGTAGGCCGGGTAGAGCATGTCGCTCCAGATACCGACCGCCAGCGTCGGGGCCGTGACACGCGCCATTGCCTGCGCCAGGCTGCCCCGCCCACGGGCGACGTCGTGGAGGTCCATTGCCTTGCCGATACTGAGGTAGCTGTTCGCGTCGAAGCGGGTCGCGATCTTGTTGCCGTGATGTTCGAGGTAGCGCTCGACTTCGAACCGCTGCCACATGCCGAGCGTGTCACCGACGGTTGCCTTGTCAGCCAGTTCGCGGCCGAATCGATCAGTGAAGATGTTGTCGCTGCGGAACGTGACCTGGGCGACCATGCGCGCGATCGCGAGGCCTTCGGACGGCCCATCGCCGTCGTGCGCGTCGTAGTAGTCACCACCACGCCACTTCGGATCCAAACCGATCGCCCGCCGCCCGATCGCGCCCCAGGCGATCTGCTGGGCGGTTGCTTGCATGCAGGTGGCGATCGCGATGAGCGAGCGGACCCGTCGGGGGTACATCACAGCCCATTCGAGCGCTTGCATTCCACCCATCGATCCGCCGATGACCGACATCCAACGGCTGATGGAGAGGTGTTCCATCAATCGGGCCTGGGCGCGCACCATGTCGCGGATCGTCACGACCGGGAAACGTGATCCGTATGGCTCGCCATCGTCGGGATGCGGTGATGCAGGCCCGGTCGATCCCTGACAGCCTCCGAGTACGTTGGCGCACACGACGAAGTACTTGTCGGTGTCAATCGGCTTTCCGGGCCCGACCGACTCGTTCCACCAGCCGGGCGTGTCGTGGCCCCGGCCTGCAGGCCCGCTCGCATGGCTGTCGCCGGTCCAGGCGTGACACAGCAGCACGGCGTTCGATCCGTCGGCGTCGAGCCGCCCCCAGGTCTCGTAGGCGACCACGACGTCGCTGAGCGCAGCACCGGAGTCCAGCGCGAAGCGGCGATCGGTTGCGAACGTGAAGAACTGACGATGTCCGGCCTCGTCTCCCGGTCGCCACGCTCCGGTGGCGGGAAGCGCGAGCGGGTCGGACATACCCAGTCGAATGTATCAGCGGTGCTCTTTCTGCTTCACGAGGTTCGAAAACACCTGTGTCCTCGCACGACGCACTTCGGGTAGACCGGCGAGCCCGCAAGCTGCCCAGCGGCAAGTTCCAAGCCCGCTATTGGCATCTCGGCAAACAGATTGCTGCCGAGCACACGTACGCGAACAAGACCGACGCCCGCCGTTGGCTGTCGACCATCGAGGCCGACATCGTCCGCGGTCGCTGGGTCGATCCCGACGCCGGCAAGATCACCTTCGGCGAGTACGCCAACTGGCGGATCGAGCAGCGCCCGGTCCGGCCGCGCACGAAGCAGATCTACGAAGGCCGGCTCAAGCACATCACGCCGACGTTCGCTCGGTGAGCCTGTGCGACATCCGCCCGATCGACGTACGCAGCTGGCACGGCGAACTGTCGCGTGGCCAGCTGCATCAGAACACGATCGCGAAGATCTACCGGCTGTTCCGCACGGTCATGTCGACCGCCGTCGAGGACGACCTGTCGCGCCAGAACCCAGTGCGCATCAAGGGCGCGTCAGCCGAGCAGGTGATCGAGCGCCCGTTGCTGACGTGGGACGACGTGCGAGCGTTGGCCGGGGCCATCCATCCAAGGTTCGAGTGCTTGGTGTGGACAGCTGCAGCGTCGGGTTTGCGGTTTGGCGAGTTGGCCGGGCTCTCGATCGGCCACGTCGACCTCGACCGGTCTGAACTACGCGTGTCGCGAGCGCTGAATGACATCCAAGGGAGTCGGCCCGACACTCGGCCCGCCGAAGACGGATCGAGCGGTGCGGACGGTCGCGATCCCCGAGGCGATCACGCTGCGTCTCGTCGTCCACCTCGACCAGTACGTCGAGGACTCTCAGTCGGACTCGTTGGTGTTCACATCACTGCGAGGCGGCCCGCTACTGAACACCTACTTCGCTCCGCGCTGGTCGAAAGCGCGCAACCGAGGTCGGTCTCCCCCACGTTCGATTCCAAGATCTGCGTCACCTCGCCGGGACCGAGGCCGCGACCGCGGGCGCGTCACTCCGGGAAGTGATGGCGATGATGGGCCACGCGCCGAGTGCCGCGTCCCTCCGCTACCTCAAGCCGTCCGAGAGCCGAGGACGCAAGATCGCCGACGCCATCGGCCGTCG
>ENA-ORXT01005500-ORXT01005500.1-marine-metagenome-genome-assembly--contig:-NODE-5500-length-12409-cov-82.821116_pt1 | contig 12409 bp, 12 predicted proteins | sample MGYA00237868_ERZ511482 | MGnify/ENA metagenome assembly ERZ511482 | reverse complement strand
GTCTTCCCCTTCGCCCGCTTCCCGGGCGTGGACACGGTGCTCGGTCCGGAAATGCGCTCTACGGGCGAAGTCATGGGTCTGGCGGATAATTTCGGCATGGCCTTTGCGAAAAGCCAGCTCGGCGGCGGCGTGACCCTCCCGAAATCCGGCAAAGCGTTTATCTCAGTGCGCGAAGACCACAAACCGGGCATGGTCGACATGGCCAAAGATCTCATCACGCTCGGCTTTACGATTATCGCCACGGGCGGGACGACGAAATACTTGCGCGAAAACGGCGTCGAGGTTGAATATGTCCGCAAGGTCCATGAGGGCCGCCCGCATATTGTCGACCAGATGAAAAACGGCGACATCGCGCTCGTCTTCAACACAACCAGCGGCAAGCAGAGTCTGAACGATAGTTTCAGCTTGCGCCGCACCGCGCTCACCCAAAAAATCCCCTATTTCACAACAGCCGCCGCCGCCCGCGCGACGGTCGAAGCGATGAAAGCGCTGGATCAGGGAGATTATGAGGTTGAGAGTTTACAGAGTATTGCGGCGGGGTAGGAATGGTATGCGAGAACCAGTTTATTGAACTAATTTTTTGCCGCCTAACATATGATAACCTGCGTGGTCATAGCCTTCAAAAACGCGGCCTTCAGTAGTGATTTGTATATGAAGCGGTTCGGCAACAGGGTTGCGGTTTGGAACTTTTATACCGTGACCGTGTTTCTCCTCCAAGCACCCTAACTCTATTCCTTTTATATCATAGTTTTCGGAGATGAGATCTCGAAACTGATCAGTGAGATCTATCGTAGACATTGTTCCTCCGTGAAGCGTAAAAAACACAGCGCTAAAAATTGGCGATCCACTAGAAACCGTTTCGCTGATCGCCAGTAATTTTGAGGAGTCACAATCAATTTGCATTTTGTGTATGGTGGGCCCGAGGGTAGGGATTTCATCATGAATTCCATGAGATTTCGGGGCGCTGTAAGAATCCGATGAGGCTAATAGAGCCGCTAAAATTATAGAAAAAGCTATTGTGAGTTTTGACATTGACCTTTTGCATCCTTTTCGGCGTCTTGAACGTCCTGTTCAGAAATTGTGTTAGTCTCGGCTATACTTTTTGGAGGATCAGCTCCGTCATACTCTCTAAGGACACCATGAGGTCCGATTATGTAGTGTGTATAACGTTTTGTCCAGGCAGCGGTGTCAGCACCTTGAATTCCAGCGATGTCCCTAAAAAGTGCAGCTACGGCGAAATCACCCGCATTCTCCGTTAAACTGTGAGAAGGGGCACGATTTCTCGAATCTGACACACTTGCCAAGGAAGGGTCTGGCTCAGTTGACGGCGGATGAGAATGTACCATTCCTACAATCTGACCGTATTCATATCCAGAGTTGTTTATTTGAGCAATAAATTGCTGCGTTAGAATCGCTCCAGATTGTCCTGTGATGGGTGGCAGGGCAATTATCAGCCCATTTCCTACGTCAATGAGTATAGAGCCGTGTTCTAATTTGATATTTTTACCACGAATAACTTGAGCAATTCTCCTTGCTTCTGTATCTTTAATCCTCTCGCTTCCTTGCTCCTTAATACAGTTATTAGCTTCTTCACTTTCACCCTCTGTATCGCCTTCAGCTTCAACAGGATCGGTTTGGGCACCTTCGCCTATGCCTGAACTGCCGAGAATGTCGCCACCAATCTTGCCGCCCGAAAATGTAAATGTCGTGCAAGGTTCCGGGGGTTTTTTGCCTGTCGTCCAACACTCGTCTGGTGTCAGTGTACAACCCGTCTGTGCAAGCTTTAATAACTTATGAGTTGATAGCTGGGGGGTGTAATTCGCCGAATACGTGTTTTGTGGTTGTTGAAAAGCTTTCCAAGTTTGATCTAAGTCTACTACAATAAAATCCATGCATCCCTCCAAAGTTTTCATCTTTTTGTACCCTCCTCCATTAATTCCTGTCAGTTACAACTTTGGTATAACCCTACGATCGTAGGGTTAGCGCTGGTCACACGAAACATGAACACGACCTGTCCGCCCGCAGAGCGTCCTTGACAGTGCCCCCTAAAACCCCCTAAATTAGGGGTGTCTTTGGATTTTCGTCTCCTTTCGATTGACTTAGACAATTTCGGCAGCGGGATGGCACTCCCGCTGCCTTTTTTATGGTCTGATTTGCGCCTTGGCGCTATTTTCGCGAGGGCGCGGGGAGGGCCGCGACAACATTTTCAGCTTGACGACTGTGTTTTTACCCCTATCTGCTTGCGGCTTATAATTTTGACGGAAAGATGATTTCGCCATGCAAAAATTTCCAATGACTGTTCAAGGCCATGCGGCGCTGGAAACAGAGTTGAAACATTTGAAAACAACGGAACGTCCGGAGATCATCAATGCGATTTCGGTTGCGCGGGATCATGGTGATTTGAAAGAGAATGCGGAATATCACGCGGCTAAGGAAAAGCAGGGCTTTATCGAAGGCCGTATTCAAGAGCTGGAGTCCAAGCTGGCCCTTGCGCAGGTCATCGACCCGAGCACGATGTCCGGTGAAGTCGTGCGTTTCGGCGCAACAGTCAAAATCGTCAATGAGGACACCGATGAAGAAAGCACATATCAAATCGTCGGCGAAGACGAGGCCAATGTGAAAGACGGCAAAATCTCTGTAACGTCCCCCATTGCCCGCGCCATGATTACCAAAGAAGTCGGCGATGTGTTTGAAGTCATCGCGCCGGGCGGGTCCAAAGGATATGAGGTCCTCGAGGTCTATTATAAGTAATGGCTGACGAGGATGCAGCCGAGGCATTGCGGTGTCTCGTTCTCTCTGACGGTCGGCGCGGGATTGAGAACCAAGCCTTAGGCTTGGCAGAAAGCTGCGCAAGCCTGCGTCCACTCAGCATCCAAACCTATCATATTGCGCATCACAAAGCTGTCTCGTCGCTTCCGCCGAAAGCGCAACTGCGTTTGGCGAAATTCGACATGCCGGAATGCGACATTGCCATTGGCTGCGGACGGCAAGCCATCGCCGCGCTCATGCACCTCAAACAAAGGCGTCCGAATGTGATGACGGTCTATGTCCAAGACCCGCGCATCGATCCATCAGCTTTTGATCTGGTCATTGCGCCTGAACATGATGAAATTAAAGGTCCGAATGTTGAGACGATGATCGGATCGCCCAACCGCGTCACGCGAAACAGAATTATCGGCGAAACATTGAGCTTTGCCGACGGATTAAAAAAATTGCCCATGCCGCGCACAGCGCTCTTGATCGGCGGAACGTCCAAAACGCATGACTTAGACAAAGCCAGTCACCTCGTGCATATGCATACAGCTAAGACCTTGGCGGCTGCGGGTCAGTCTTTGCTGATTACGACATCTCGCAGGACCCCTGACTATGCTGTTTTGGATTGGAAACGATTTGCATCGGATATTGATAATGTTTGGCTGCATGAGGGAGACGGGCCGAACCCCTATTTCGCTTTTCTCGGCGGAGCGGATATGATTTTGGTGACCGAGGACAGCACCAATATGCTGACCGAGGCTTGCGCCACAGGCAAAGCCGTTTTCCGCTTGCCCATGTCGGGACAGGCCGGAAAATTTCAGACTTTATATGACGCGCTGGAAAACCGTTGCGGTGTAACGCGGCATGAGGGTCAATTGCGGGGACTGTCTTATCCGCCGCTGGCTGAGACAGCGCGTATGGCAGAGGCGGTATGGACCCGTTTTGATCAAAGGGCGGGGTAAAGTCAGGCCATGTGGAGATGCCTCAGCCAGGCTTGCCTGATTTTGCTCGCTGTCATTTTGTCCGGATGTAAGACCATTACCCTGGACGAGTCCTTTGTCTTCCAACCCGGGCAATTTGGCGATCCAAATGAAAAGCGCCTGACGACCCTGAAATACGAAAACATCTTCGCTGCCCCAACTGATCTCACCATTGATGTCCGGGCTGATGGTCAAACTGCGCAGCACCACATCAAATCCAGCGAATTTGTGAAAACCGAGCTGACTCACGATTTTTTAGACAATGACGGTAAAGTCCTCGCCATTACGCGGATTGAACGCGTAGGCCCGTCTCGGCCCTTAGTTCTACATTGCGGCGGGAACGCCTCTGACCGCTATGAGACGGGAACGCTCTATGCGCAGAAAATGATCTCTTTCGCCGATGTGCTGATGTTTGATTATCCGGGCTATGGCGACAGCGCTGGCCGGGCGGATGCGGACAGCCTCCGCTCTGCTAATCAGGCCCTCGCCAATTATATCAATACGGAGCTAAGCCCCCGCCGGCCGTTCATCTTGTGGGGACATTCGCTCGGCGGATTTGTTTGCGCTGACATGGCGGCGAGGCTCCATCACATTGACGGCATTATTCTGGAAGCCACGGCTACAAATGCGAAAGATGTCTCGAAAGCCGTCATCCCTTGGTATACGAAGATTTTCATTCGCGCGCGGACCGCGCCGAGCTTAGACGCCTATGATATGAGCGAGACTTTGGAAACATCGACTGCGCCGATCCTCATTCTTGGCGCAGCGAAGGATAAAACCTTACCTGTCGAGCTTAGCCGCAAACTGTCACAGGACCTGACGGCGGCGGGGCGAAATGTGACATATGTAGAATTTCCAAACGCCAATCACATTTCCATCCCAACGCAAGAGAATTTTCAGACCACGGTCGAAGGCTTTATCGATGGGTTGGGCAGGATGCAGGTCAGTCAAGTTGACTACGGTGTACTTCCCCTTGAAACTAAGAGAGACTAAAATGGCTTCAGAAGTTTTACTTGAATTAAAAGCAAGTGATGACCCGCTCGACAGGGCTCTGGCACGGACTTTGGAGGCTTGGCAATCGGCTAAACGCAATGTCGGGGACATGGCATCTATGGGTTATGAACCCAGAGATATTAGAAAAATGGGCGCGGCAAAACTCATCGCAAATCGAGTGTTGAACGCAGCGTCAGGTTTTAACGAGGTGGGCAACGCAGAGAGCTATGAACAACTCGTTCTCGATTTTCCGGATTACCCCGAATTTACAGCTGATGTTGTGCAAGCTGCAAAAGTTAGATTAGGCTTGGATGAAACTGGGGTGCCTAGTTTTGCCGATCAGCCAGTGCAGTTTTTGATTAAGTCAACGGTGTCGGCGATGTTTGGGCAAGGCGTCTTGAATTGGTCAGATTGGCCTAGAAGAAAAATGGACATCCCAAACCTTCACTTCGAAAATTCATCTCTCGAAAAATTCAGACAGGACGGTTTCGTCGCGCTGGTCTGGATACATGAAGGCCCAAGAGAAGGCACGAAGGGTGAGGGCCTGACCGGTATAATCGAAGTCAGTCCAATCGGCTTAGATGGACAAGCTTTCGTTTTAAATTCGTATAGATTTAAGCATGCAATGCGAATGGATGAAGTGCGGTCAAAATTACCAGAAAACGGTTTTGTTAAATCTCTACATAATAGTCGTGGAGATAGAATTTGGCCCATACACCAAGCTGATTCAGACTCTTTACTCGGCCTCATTCATCGGAAGGCGATTGAAATAGCGACATATCCAACTGAGCTTCAGATTGACGTTTCTCCACCAAAAAAACTTCAGAAGGGAGTTGAACGTCTTCAGAAAATCATATCTCGACCCAATCAAACGGCGCTCCGCAAAAATCTACTGGATGCCCGAAAGGCGATCTGCGCAATCACGGGTCCATCCGTTGAAAAAGTCTTGGACGCCGCCCACATTAAACCCTTCTCCATTGATGCTCCTGAAAGAGATACACCCGAAAATACCTTGCTCCTACGTGCCGACGTACACCGGCTTTTCGACAAGTTTTTGATTTCAGTTGAACCCACTTCCAAAACAATAGTGGTTGCACGGGAATTGTCTGGTTCACTCTATGGCAAATTTTCGGGTCAAAAAATAACCGATGATATTGCTATGGACAGTCTGGATTTTCACTTCGAAGAATTTACTCGAAGGCAAAGACCTTAAGGACAGCTTGTGTCACCCTCGCTGCGCACCCATTTAATTGCGTCTCTTAGCAGGTCATATAGTCTTGCTGTTCATCCGAGTGGGAGAATTTCGCGCCCAGTCCCGCCATGACAGGATGGGACGTCGCAAGGGACACAACATTTGTTGTTTGAAATTGTGGATCGGCCGGGTGGCTTATAAATTCTGTTCCCAGCTATGTTTCCCACCACGGCCAAACTTCCGCCAGGCTGCTGTCGCCCATCGCATGTTGGGCAATCAGCCCGCCCCCATTTTCGACAAATGTCTCGGTTGCAACCTGCTGATCTTTTGAAAGTATGTCGCCTGTGGCGGAGTTCATGACGATGACGTCAAATTTTTCGAGGAATTCGGGTGAAAACACGCGAGCGTCGTCCGTCGTATAAAGGCCGGACCCGTTCTCATCTGCCTCTCGGGCCCAAAAAGCGGACGCCCCCGCGATACCGCTATCATGACGCCAGTTTATTGTGGCCGAGAAAATGAGAGTTGCGCCTTCGGGCATATAGTCAATGCTGCGCGGTAATATCAATGCCGCCTTCGGATCAGAGGCTTCGGTAGCTTTTGTTTCAGGAACGGGGTCTGTTTGCCCAGCGGGCGCGAAAGCGCAAATTAGAACGGCTGAGAGGATAAGAGATAGATGTTATATAAGGGGCTATTGCCAGAGAATATTCTTAATGACAAAGCTGTTGTTAAATCTGGCTAATATGACCCAAATTGGCAGCGTATCAGAAGGCGGGCGCTTACTCTCCACACATAGTCGCGTTCAGGGCGTTGCGGGAGCGGGGCGCCCCCCCTACATTGCAATCAACAGTTAAAAGCCTGAAAATTGAAACGAGACTTCCATGAGCGATATTATTCATCACCGCGTTCTCATCATTGGGTCCGGCCCCGCAGGTTATACGGCTGCTGTCTATGCCGCCCGGGCTATGCTTGAGCCGGGCATCGTAGCCGGGCCGCAGCCGGGTGGTCAATTGACCATCACGACCGATGTCGAAAACTACCCCGGCTTCCCGGAAGTCATGGGTCCGGACCTCATGGATAAGTTTAAAGAGCACGCGCTGAAATTCGGCACGGCCTTTTATGAGGACATGATCACAGATGTCGATTTTGCTCAAAAACCCTTCGTGATGAAAAGCGAGAGTGGGAAAACATATACGGCAGACTCGGTGATTATCGCGACAGGCGCACAAGCGAAATGGCTGGGACTTCCGTCTGAGGATAAATTCCAGGGCTTTGGTGTGTCGGCCTGCGCGACGTGCGACGGGTTCTTTTACCGCGAGCGGGAAGTCGTGGTAGTCGGCGGCGGGAATACGGCCGTCGAAGAGGCGCTGTTCCTGACCAACTTCGCCTCTCGCGTAACATTGGTCCATCGCCGCGATACGCTTCGCGCCGAAAAGATTTTGCAGCAACGCCTGTTTGACAATCCGAAAGTCGAAATCCTGTGGGATACAACACTGGAAGAAATTCTGGGGGATGATCAACCGCTTGGCGTGACAGGCGTTCGCCTCAAAAGCGTGAAGACCGGAGAGGTTTATGACCGCGACACACACGGCGTCTTTATCGCGATTGGCCACAAACCCTCGACAGGGGTCTTCAAAGGCCATGTCGTCATGAATGAAGGCGGCTATATTACGACCGCCGCAGACAGCACCGCGACCAATATTCCGGGCGTGTTTGCGGCGGGCGATGTGTCAGATGAGGATTGGCGCCAAGCCGTCACCGCAGCCGGCCTCGGCTGCATGGGCGCGCTGGAAGCCGAACGTTATCTGGCGGAACTGGACGCGGCGAAAGCGCCGCATTCTGCTCAACAGATAGAAGCGGCCGAGTAAATGCCCCACGCCCTCGATTGGGATAAGCTAAAGACATTTCACGCTGCGGCGCAGACGGGCTCTCTGACGGCCGCGGCAGATAAGCTGAAAATTTCCCAATCGGCGGTGTCGCGCCAGATTACCGCGCTCGAAGAGTCGCTTGAAATGCCGCTTTTCCACCGTCATGCGCGCGGCCTCACTCTGACCGAAGAGGGACAAATATTATTCAAAACGGCAGATGATGTTGCCATCAGGATTGCCCGTGTTCAAAGCCGCGTCATCGACTCGCGGCAAAAGCCCCAAGGCATCCTACGCGTGTCTACACCTATTTCTTTAGGGTCAAATTGGCTGCCCTCGGTCTTGCCCGAATTTATTGAGACCTATCCGGACATTGATATCCAGCTGATTTTAGAGGACGCGGAGCATGATTTATCGACTTTTGACGTCGATTGTGCTCTGCGACCTTGGCCTTCCACACAGGGCGATGTGATTGAACGTAAGCTGGGCCAGATCACCCAATCGCTTTATGCCAGCCATAAATATTTATCGGAACACGGCGCGCCGACTTCCGCAAAAGACCTTGATAATCATCGAATTGTGGCTTTCGGGGATCTCATTCCCAAAAATTTGCATAGCGCCAACTGGGCGCTGGAAGTGGGACGGGACGCTATAGACATGCCGCGCAAGCCGGTTTTGGTCGTCAATAATCTGCATGGAATCATGCGCGCGGCAGAGGCCGGGATCGGAATTGTGGGCATTCCTGACTATATGACCGTGCTCTCGCGGCGTTTGGTGCGGGTGCTCCCCAATGTACGCGGGGAAAAATTTGATCTTCATTTTGTCTACCCCACAGAATTACGAGGGTCAGTGCGAGCCAAGGTTTTCCGCGAATTTTTAACGGATGTGACGAAAACCTGGCCGAAAAGCTGATTTTTCGAGAGAGTATGACGCGGAAATGAATAGCTGCTTCGGAAAACGGCCTTTTCTATGCTTTATTGCATAGCTCTCTTGCGTTCACGCTGGTTCCGAACGCAGCCCTATATCCCTATATACTAAGCACGAACGCGGCATTGTCCTCCTAGATACCGCCGCGCTTCATACCGCAATCACTCTCCCCGATTGTTTTGCGAAGACTTTTACGGCCCCTGCTTCACTGCAGTGGGCCGTTTTTTTTCTTTATTAACCTTAATCTTGGAGAACAACAGCACCGCAAGGGCGGCGGAAGCAGGGCAGAGAGAAAACATGCCGAATGAGAAGGCTGTAATAGCAGCGGAAAAGATCGAGCGCGATGCAGAATTTGCGGGGGTACTCGCTCAGAACCTGGTGTCGGGAGTAAGCATCCTGGATGAGGATATGAATTATCTCTTCATATCCGACTCCGTCTATGAGAATATTGGCGTCACGCGGGATGAGCTAAAGCCCGGTGATCATTTATCAAAATGCCATGAACTAATGCTCGCAAACGGTCTGCTCACGCCAAATATGTTGGAGGCTCAACATCTATCCCCGGATGATCAAATAGAGCGCAATAAATCCGGTGAAACAGCGAATTCAAGGTTATTGACATTAGGTGATGGCACAACCCACCGGTTTATCCGGAAATATTTGCCCTGCGGCAAAACTGTCTCGATTGCGGATGATGTGTCTGATCTTGTGGAGAAAGAGAAACTGCTAGACAAAGCATTGGCGCTTGGCGAGGCAGGCTATTGGTCTCTGGATATCCCAACAAAGACTTATACCCTCAGTAAGTCCCTATATAAATTTTTTGGAGCGGACATCGGGCATCGGCTGTCAAAATACGGCGTGATTTCGGCCATTCATCCCGATGACCGCGAGCAATTCAGAGCCGCGCTGAGTAATGCACCCAAAAATGATAACCTGTTTGAGGTCGTCTGCCGCGCAAAAACCCATAGAGGCGGCCTGCACTGGGCGAATATGACGGGCAAAATCATTCGCGACTCCAAGGGCAAAGCCATACGGCTTGAGGCATTTGTGAAAGACGTGACACGCCAGCGTAAACAATCCGCAGATTTAGAGGCCGCGAAAGATGAGGCCATTGCCGCCTCACAGGCTAAATCTGAATTTCTCGCCAATATGAGCCATGAAATCCGTACGCCAATGAACGGGATATTGGGGATGGCCGAACTGCTCAGCAATTCTGAAATTAGTGAGCGTCAACAGGAATTTGTGTCAGTCATCAATAGCTCCGCTTCGGCGCTATTGACGATCATCAACGATATTTTGGATTTCTCAAAAATCGAAGCCGGGGCGTTTGCCATGGACCCTGTCCCCTTTGATTTAAAATCTTCCATCAATGATGTGACAGCCCTGCTGCGGAATACCGCGCAGGAAAAAGGCCTTGAGTTGATTATCAATTACCCGTCCGAACTTCCTAAGAACTTTATCGGGGATGCGGGCCGTATTCGCCAAGTCATTACGAACCTGGTCGGTAATGCCGTCAAATTCACGGAAACAGGACACATCACCATTGATGTCGATATCCAGCCCAGTCGAGATATGGTCGTTTGCACATTGGATGTGAAAGACACCGGCATTGGAATTTCACCAGAAAAAATGAGCCGTATTTTCGAAAAATTCACCCAAGCCGATGGGTCAACCACGCGTGTTTATGGCGGAACGGGATTGGGCCTGACGATTTCCAAACATATTGTGGAAATGATGGGCGGGCGCATGCGCGTCGATTCCACATTGGGCGAGGGCTCCAGCTTTGGCTTCCGCATCCCGCTCCCCATCGATAGTGACGCCAAAACGGAAGCCTTCGACAGCAGCCTCGTCAAGGGCCGGCGGGTGCTGATCGTGGACGATATTCAAATCAATCGAAATTTATTTACCGAACAATTACGTGTCTGGGAGATGGAGTCGGATAGCGCCAATGACGGCGTCGAGGCGCTGACAAAAATAAAGGCGGCGCAAGATGCGGGGCAACCCTTTGATCTCATTCTGCTGGATTTCCTCATGCCGGGCATGAACGGTCAGGAATTTGCGCAACTTCTCACCCGGACACCCTCTATCGGGAATCCGCAAATTATTATGTTGTCGTCCTGCGATCAGCCCGTGAACTCATCATCTCTGGCCCGGATCGGGATTGATAGCTACCTCGTCAAACCTGTGCGTGAGCGCCGCCTCTTCGATACGATTGTCCGTGTTCTCTCTAATCCTGTTGAGAGAAGCGTGCCGGACATTTCCAAAGAGGAAGAGTCGACGCCCGTTATCTCGACAAAATCAGAAATTTTGGTAGCCGAAGATTTTAACCTCAATCAAGAGGTGGTCAAACTCATGCTGGCGGAAACACCGTTCCAACCTGTATTCGCGTGCAACGGCGAGGACGCGCTTAGACTGTTCACCGAAGATCCCGGACGTTTCCCACTCATCCTGATGGACGTTTCAATGCCCATCATGGATGGGTACGAGGCGACACGCGCTATTCGCGCTTTTGAACGGGATAATGATCTGCCCGCTATTCCGATTGTCGCGCTGACGGGTCATGCGCTTAAAAATGACCGAAAAGATTGCTTGGAGTCCGGGATGAATGACTACCTCTCTAAACCTGTTAAACAGGGTGAGTTAGTGGAAAAACTGGAAACCTATACCGGCAAAGCGATAGACACTCGCCTAACAGCCTAGAGACAGGACGAAAATGACACGTTTCAAATCTACCCAATTTACTGCCTCCGTCCTGTGTCTGGCGGCATTTTCCGTCGCGGGGTGTTCGGGGCAATCATCCGGCTCGGCCCTGACAGAGTTTCAATCCCATTTGCAAAGCCTTTGCGGGAAAACATTTGAAGGCCAAGTTACCAGCACGGATGCGGTCGATGAAGATTGGCGCAAAGAGGTGCTCACGCTGGGGCCTGTAACTTGCCCTAACGCCGAGACGACAGTTCTTCCGCTCGCTGTGGGTGCGGATAAGAGCCGCGTCTGGACATTGACACTGGAAGAGGATGGGGAAGCGCTCGATTTCCGTCACGCCCATACGCTCAAAGACGGCTCACCCGATCCGGTGACCGGATATGGCGGTGTGGCGACAAATGCGAACAGCACAGGGACCCGCGCGGTCTTTCCGGTCGATGAATATTCCAAAGCGAATTTTAAGGAAAATGGTTTGGACGTGTCTATGACAAATACATGGTCGATAACCGTCGATCCGGGCAAAACCATGAGCTATAAATTGGAACGCGAGAACAGAAATTTCGTGGCCGAGTTTGATTTGAGCGAAGCGAAGTGAGGGCGGTTATTACCGTGAGTCACACCGACACGAGCGCAGCTCGTCCGGTGCCCATTCCGTGAAATTTCGGGATGAACTCGCTAGGCATTTGGCCTCGCTTTTTGCCAAATAATATTGTTCGGCTCCTAACTAACCTTCAGGGAATGGGCACCGGGCGTCCTTGTTGAAACTAAAGTTTCAACGGAGGCCGCGTCGGTGTGACAAAATTAGAGCGTCTGAATTGGCCATCCGCGTTTCAAATCGTTGGGCCGCGCCTGAATGTTTCTTGTTTTCAATCGTTTACAAAATAATCAAAAAACAAAATCCTCGAAACCCCCAAAATGCCGCATATTTAACTCGTTCTTTCGGACATAGGACAGGTTAGCGCTTTCTGACTGGTCCGGAGGACGGTGTGTCTACTGGA
>ENA-ORXT01005499-ORXT01005499.1-marine-metagenome-genome-assembly--contig:-NODE-5499-length-12410-cov-3.901646_pt1 | contig 12410 bp, 11 predicted proteins | sample MGYA00237868_ERZ511482 | MGnify/ENA metagenome assembly ERZ511482 | reverse complement strand
CCAGGCGGGCCTTCCTTTTTCAATCGATAAAAAGAAAGGAAAAATCTTGCTTGTATAACTTTTCAAGCGCTTCAAAACCTGCGCTGCTCCATATACAAGCTTGCCTACGCTTCTTTTTAAAAGGATACAACTTTGTATCTCTTTTTTTGGATACAAGTGTATGACCCAAGACACGCAGCCGCAAGGGGTACAGGCAATAAAACATGTAGGCAAGCAACCTAAACGATAGCCTTTCCACCGTTTTATTGATACACCCGAACATAATCTACCTCCATTTTCTTTGGCCAGATACTTTCATCTACGCCATGTTTACCGCCCCAATTTCCACCAACTGCAATGTTTAAAATGAAGTGGAATGGATGGTCAAAAGGCCATTTTTTGTAGGTGTCTCCTTCTTTATTAAAAGTGTGGTACAACACATCATCTACATACCAATCAATTTTGTTTTCAGTCCAATCAACTGCGTAGGTATGAAAATTATCTTCGGCATCGGGCTTATAAATGGCACCTGTTTTTTGCGTTCCATACATGCCATTGAAAGCCATAGTGTGTGGCGTACCAAAAATAGTGTCCTTTTCAAATCCGACATGCTCCATAATGTCAATTTCACCACTTCTGGGCCACCCTCCATATTTATCATCGGTGGGCATCATCCAAATAGCTGACCAAGTCCCCAAACCACTCGGTATTTTTGCTCTGACCTCCATTTTACCATATTTGAAATCGCCTTTGTTTTTACTTAATAATCTAGCAGAAGAATAATTTCTGGTTCCTATTTTTTCTTTATGCGCTTCAATGATTAAAAAGCCATCCTTTACCCGAGCATTTTTTTCTTTTTTATCGGTATAAAACTGCAATTCGTTGTTGCCCCAGCCACAACCCATTGGTAAATCGCAAGCATCGCCCACATTGTATCCCCATTTAGTATTGTCAGGCAAACCATTTACCTCAAACTCATCTGACCAAACAAGTGTTCGCTCTCCAGATTTTATAGAAACAGTTTCCTTTGTTTTCTCACCAACGCCTTTGTTGTTCATCTTATCAACTTGCGAATTTTTACAAGCCCAAAAAAACAAACAGTAGCTTAAAAACAGCATTAATTTAATATTCATAATTTCGTATTTATTATTCAATGCAGAGTGTTTGAGTCTTATGTATATTTTCCCACATTCCCACATTCCCACATTCATTCATTGAATCATTGCCTATTGATTTTATATATAATTGGATCAAACGTCTCAGAGGCCACCATTACTTTGTCGCCTATATTTAGCCCTAGTATCTCCGATGCTTGCGCAACAATTTCAACCACATTGGATTGAATTAATACCGTAACGATGTACAGCGTCTCTTGCGCTTCAATTTTTAGAACATCTCCTGTAAACCTAAATTTACCACTAATGTTTTTATTAATAAAAATTTGAGATGGATTCCCTTGATTAATAATTTTTCCTTCCTTTAAAATCAATACCCAATCAGATAATTTAATGATTTCTGCAATATCGTGGCTAATGAGAATGGTCGTTAAGTTAAATTCTTTGTGGACCTTTAGTAGATAGTCTTGTAATTTGAAACGGATTTTTGAATCTAGGGCAGACAGCGGTTCGTCTAGTAATAAAATTTGAGGTTGTTGGACCAATGCCCTAGCGAGTGCGACCCGTTGTTGTTGTCCACCAGATAGATTTATTGGGGTTTTGTTTTGCAAATCTCCCAATTCCATTAAATCTATGATGTCTGTTACATAGGTTAAATTCTTTTTGTTTTTTGAGGCAAAAGTTAAGTTTTTCTTGACTGTCATATTGGGAAATAAGGCATAATCCTGAAAAACAAAACCAACATTGCGTTTTTGTGGCGGCAAATTGATTTTACGATTTTTATCAAACCAAACTGTATTATCTACTTGTATCATACCTTGATCCGGTTTTAAAAGCCCTGAAATCATTCGTAAAGTAGACGTTTTACCAGCACCAGATTCTCCATAAATGGTCAACAATTGCCCTTTAGGAATGGTATAGCTAAGTTCTAAGACCATTTCTCCAAGTGTCCCATCTAGCTTTTTATTAATATCCAGTTTAATCATTTCCAGAAACGTTTTAAATAGCCTCCATTTATTATATATACGAACAGTAAAATGCAAAAGGACAATACAACTAAAATGGCGGAATACTTATTGGCTGCTGCATAGTTTAAGCTTTCTACTTCATCGTAAATAGCAATAGAGGCGACCTTGGTTTTACCAGAAATATTTCCTCCAATCATCAATACAATACCAAACTCTCCAATGGTGTGGGCAAATGCCAGTACAATACCAGTTAATAAAGAGGCCTTGATGTTGGGTAATTGAATGTGGAACAGTGTACTTGATCTTGACTTTCCCATTACAAAAGCCGCCTCGGATAGGGAAGACGGAAGACTGGATAAGCCCGATTGAATGGGGTGGACCATAAAGGGCAGGCTGTATATAACAGAAGCAACCACCAAACCTGTAAATGAAAAAATCAATTGAATGCCCAAATACTCGTTTAACCAAATCCCAAAAGTGTTTTTTGGGCTAAAAGCGATTAGAAAATAAAACCCTAAGACAGTAGGAGGGAGGACCAACGGCATGCTCACCAAGGTCTCTATAATTGGTTTGAATCGAGACTTTGTTTGCACCAGCCAATACGCTAAAGGAATAGAAATGACCAGTAAAATGAGGGTCGTTATCAGTGCCAATTGGAATGTTAGTATGAGTGGCGTCCAGTTCATATTTGCTTAGGAAGGTGTAGATTTATGTGTTTTTTAAGACTATTCAAGGGTCAAATATCCAAAGTCTTTTAGTATTTTTTGCGCTTCTTTGGAAAAAAGGAAGGATTGAAATTGTTTTGCTTGTAAAAGAGGGGTTTGAGGATGTTTGACGATGACAAAGCCCTGAACAATATCGCCATATAGGTTTGAATCAATAGCTACCCATCTGCCTTTGTCTTTTAAATTGGAAGAAAGAACCACCGACTTAGCAGTAAATCCTATTTCTGCCGATTGTGTTACAACAAACTGATTGGTTTGTGCTATACTTTCGCCAAAAACCAGCTTATCTTTAATGGAGCTCCAACTTTTTTTCTTTACCAACACCTCTTTTGCTGCCAATCCATAAGGAGCAGTTTTGGGGTTAGCCAACGCAATATGTTTGATGGAGCCAATAGAAAACGAATCCAATGAAAGTGGAATGGTTTGATTCATCGTCCACAAAACCAGTTGTCCATAAGCATAAGAAACAGGCTTCGAATGGGTAAATCCATTTTCATACAATGCTGTAGGATATTTCATATCGGCAGATAAAAACACATCAAAGGGCGCCCCTTCTTGGATTTGTGCCGTTAGTTTTCCAGAAGAAGCAGTAATCAATTCGGTTTCTATATGGGTTCTATTGGTAAATTCGTCCATCAACCCTTTTATGGCAAACTGCATATTTGCCGATGCGGCAATACGTAATTTGGGTGGCTTAGGATTGGTGTGAGTACAAGCAAAAAGTAAGATAAATATCTCTCCTAGACATATAAGTATTTGTATTGGCTTGTTCCATATAAACATCAGAAATGTGGTGTTTTAAGTTGAAAGAAAAGATGGCGAACAAAAAAGTATATAAATTAGCCCTTTTTTTTCTTCTTTTAATGCTGTTTCTTTTTTTATGCCTATATTTGCCCTATATTCGCATAATATTTTTAACCGATAAAACATTTTTAAGAATGAAAAAGTTATTTATTTTAATGGCAATGGTTGCCTTCGTATTTACTTCATGTAAAAAAGATTATACTTGTACTTGTACAAGTGATACTACAGGTGTAGACCCTATTGTTTACAACTACGACAATTTTAAGAAAAGTGATGCAGAAGATGCTTGTGATGCTTTGAATAACGTAGCAGGTGTTACTTGTGTATTAGACTAATTGTCATTTACCTTAATTAAACTACAAAAAACTACTAGTATTTTTTGTGTGTTATAAAGGTATTTAACGATTTAATAAACTGATTTTTTGGTGGTAATTTTGTTACCGTCAATAAATCAGTTTTTTTTTGTCCTATTAATAAAATCGTCCATAAAAAAATCCGTTAAAAACGAAGCATCTGCAAAACAGTATTGCTGATGATTGATCGTTCTTAACGGATGCCCTAAAGATTAAGGGGTCTCACAAGAAATAATATACGCATCTTTAAGGCTCTTTTTTGCATTAGCTTCACCTTTTTTATCTGCAATAGCTATGGCTATTACCTCAAAAAACAGGATTTTGTTAATGAAAAAAACATCTCTTAAATCTTGCGTATATTATTTCTTGCGAGACCCCTAAATTCTAGAAATTAATCTAAGAAATCGACTTTCCCTGAATCTAAATTATAGTACGCAGGAACTATTTTTACAGAGCCATTGATAACGGCTTCTTTGATTATGTTTGATCGGTTGGTTAATTCTGCAACTGTTAATCGAGCATTTACCTTAACAACTTCGTTAATAGAAGCACCTTCAGATACTGCATTCATAGCAGGCGTAATATGTGCCAATAAATGATTGATATTGTAACCATTGTCACCTCCATTCACAGCAGCCGTTACTGCTCCACAGCTTTGATGTCCAAGAACGACAACCAAACCTGAGCCACAATTAGCTACTGCATATTCGACACTGGCAATAGAAGAAGTGTTCGCAACATTTCCTGCCACACGAACCACAAATAGTTCGCCTAGACCTGTATCAAAAGCCAATTCGGGAACAACCCTACTGTCTGCACAGCTCAATACAATAGCATAAGGCTCTTGCCCAGAAGTCAACGCTTCTCTTCTTGAACTGTCCTGTAATTGTCCATCTAATTTATCGGCAATAAAACGTTTATTACCTGCTTTCAATCGATCAAGTGCTTCTTGATTATTCATAATCGTTAATAATTTAATTTAGTAATATTTATTTATTTAATGATTCATTTATAATGCCAAGTACACCGTAAATTAAATAACTAAATAGTCAAATGATGTGGTGCTTTTAACATCTCAAACCTTGTATAGTCATTTAACAACTATTGACATGTATTGTTTAATTTTAAGCGATTAGCATTTTTGAAAAAATAAAAAAGGCTGCTCTCCAATTTGGAGAGCAGCCTTTTACTTTTATATAAGTAGGTTAATAAAAATAATCGTCAACAGTGTCGATTATTTTTGTTTACCTACTTATAATCAGATTCGTTTATTTCTTAACGAATTTAATTTCAAATACTTCAGTACCATTAGCGATGTTCGCAATGTAAGTACCTCCAGCAAAATCAGCAACATCCATTATGGTGTAGTTGCGACCAGAGATAGAAGCTACTTGTTGAATAGCAACCAATTGACCAGCAGTGTTGTAGATAGAAATAGTAATTTCTTGCTCAACAGCCGTATCAAAAGTAAACGTCAAATCTTTGTCAGCAGGAATTGGCGCAGCGCTAACCAATTCAAATCCTGCCGTAGGACGAGTTAAGATGATAACATCAGAAGCTTCTTTAGCAGCAGCACCTAGTTCACGAGCCAACAAACGATAGAAGTTATCGGCAGAAACAAATGTTTTGTCTAAGAAACTGTAAGAAGTAGAAGCATTGGTTGTTCCAGCTCCATTAATTTCTGCAATGGTTTCAAAGTTAACACCATCGGTAGAACGCTGTAAGATAAACGCCTCATTGTTTTCTTCAGAAGCCGTTGCCCAATTTAACTCATTACCAGTACCTCTTACTTTACCATCAAAACGCAATAATTCTATTGCAGTTTTAGTACAAGGTGTTTCTGGTGTTCCAGTAGTATCAGCAGTACAGCCAAAGTTATCAGTAGCGGTAACAGAGAACGAAGAGTTGTCGGTATAAACAATAACTTCATTACTAGTAACTTCAAACTGACCATCTAAATCACCAGTAGCATTATAGAAAATGTCGTTTGCATCAATAACAACAACACTGTTTTCAATAGCATATTGAGGAAGCCCCCCAGAGAAGCTGTATCCCTGTGTATACTCTCCGATTTCTTCATTACAATCGTAATCAGCAGCAGTAACAACCACAGGTTCAAATACAACTGTTTCACTAATAGCCGTTTCTAAATCCCAACAGGTCAAACCAGTTAAAACAGTAACAGCACTCAATCCAATCAAGTCATCAAGGTTAATAGGAGCCGCTTCAACAGCATCTATGTTTGCAGCATGTACAACATAGCTTCCTGGAGCCAATGCATCGAATGCACCATCTGTGTTTATAGAGACAATCGTAAAGTCAGCATCGTTTAAGGTCAATACATATAATTGAACAAAATCAACAGCATTGAAACCATCTGCACCTACTGCAATAGAAGAACTTGCACAATAGAACCCACTAACATCACCTGTAAGAGAACCAGCTTCTGCATCACATAGAGCAGTACCAATAGTCAAGGTAGAAGGATCACTTAAATCAGCAGATATTGTTCCATTGTCAATACCCATTTGTAAAGAACCTACAGATCCAGCAGCAGTAATGAATGCATCTAAGTCACCACCTACTTCAGCTTCTACTACATTATATGAGTAAGCATTGTAGTCGCCATCAGCCAAGCCAGTCAAATCAAAATTACCATCGGTGTTGAATTGAATGATGTTGCCATCAGTATCCGTTAAAACAAATGCAGTTAAGAAACCAGTGTCGGTATTGTTACCAGAAACGACAACCATACCATCAGTATCAATGGTTACAGAACCAGCTTCTGGAGCTGCACAAGCAGGATCATTCGCATCAAGAATGGTAACGAAGTTAGCACCAGCCGCAATATCGTTGTCAAAACAAGGAACAACCGTTCCAATCAAGTTGGCATCCAACCCAATAGCCTCTTCTAATTCAACAGGTAATTGTGAAGTCAATAGACTTACAGCCATCACAGAGAACGTACCAGAAGTATCAGCAGTAAAGTTACCATCTAAACTGATTTGAAGAATTGTCAAAACAGTAGAACCATTGACTGGATCAAACGGAGCCGTTAATAAGAATCCATTGGTATAGTTTGCATCATCCATATTCATCCCTTGAGAAGAAACAGTGAATGTTTCACCAGAACAAACGTTGGTAGGAATTGGGTCAAGGGTACCCGCTTCTGCCATACAAGGCACATCAATCATACAATCGAACGCAACACCTGTAACATCAATAGAAGCACAAACAGTACCGCCATTTTCAACAAAGTCAGCTACGACATCACCAGCAGGCAATCCAACCAAAGGAATTGGATCAAACGTATCGGGAACAACCGCCGAGTGAACGGTGTACATACCATCATTTGGAATGGCAAAAGTACCGTCGAAAGACAAACCAGTAATGATTAAATCAGGACCAGCAGTTAATACATAAGCCAAGATAAATCCATCAGGAACAACTGCTCCTTCATTCATAACTGAAATAGAACCATCTGCACAATCAGCATCTACTGCAACAGTAGAACCCGCAGATGCATCACAAGCAGGCGTACAATCTTCTCTGACAACTTCTATAGGATTTGATAATTCAAAACAATCACCAATGATTTCAAAAGCTTCACCAGGAGCAGGCAATGTGATGTCACCATCATAAGCCAATCCCCAGATCTGACAGTTACCAACACCCGCACCATCGAACTCAAGCATACCATCTGTATTCGGACCAGCTAAGAAAATAGTGGCATCTTCGTTTGTCACAACGTAAACATAGTTTTCACCAGCAATACCAGAAGCCGTCACCGCAACATTGTCAGCAGTACCATCACCTACACAAAAAGTAGTGGGATCATTTGTTGTAATCGTTCCACCAATAGCAGTACAATCAGGCGTACAATCTTCTCTGACAACCATTAAAGAACTAGACAATTCAAAACATTCGCCAATGATTTCGAGTGCTTCACCAACTGCAGGTAAAGTAATGTCACCATCATAAGCCAAGCCCCAGATTAAACAGTTACCAACACCCGCACCATCGAACTCAAGCATACCATCCGTATTCGGACCGCCCAATAAGATGGTTGCATCTTCGTTTGTCACAATGAATACATAATTTTCACCAGCATTACCAGAAGCAGTAACTGTTACATTATCGGCCACACCATCACCCACACAAAAAGTAGTAGGATCGTCTGTAGCTAAAGCACCACCAACAGCCGTACAAGCAGTTGTTGCACACAACTCATCGTAAGACATTGTCAAACCAATAAAATTACCATTGGCATATTTGTCAACAGGATCGTTGTTGTCTGGGTTAAAATTGGTACCAGATTCGTCTACCATATCTCCAGAAGTATTGGCAGAACCAGTAATCTGTAAATTAGGGTTGCCCATTGAATCTAAAACATCGAAACAAATTTCCGCAACATCTTCTGCATCGCCAGTAATTTCTGGACAAGCAAAAACAGGACCGATTGTTGGGTTCAAAAGAACCAATGTGATCAATACATCACCAGGAACCAATCCATCTAATCCGTGATCAGAATAAGGATTGAAACCCGACATACATTCTGCACTAAAATCATCTTGATCGCCATCAAAATTTTGTGCAGCATAGCTACCAGTAGTAACATCATTGGCATTTCCGCTAAATGCTAGGACATTTGAATCATAGCTGAAACGAATAGAGGAATTCCCAACATAATTAGCACCATCTTGAGAGGAAAGTTGCAATAAGACACAATACTGGTCGGAATCACAAATATCACTTGTCGGAACAATCTGTACATCCACAGATTGAGCCGCTAGTCCAAATGGTAACAACATAGTCAAGAAGAGAAACATCTTGAGAGTTGACTTTAAAATCATAGTCTTTTATAGGTTTTGATTTGTTAATAATTTTATATTGATTGGGTAAGTACATCGCTTGGCGAAAAGTTATAATCCTAAATAATGCTGGTATAAAAAAGAGAGCGTATTTAAGTAATTTTCTGTGTTGATTTGTGTACTTACTCTGTACCTTGCAAAGATGTTGAAAAAAAACGGCTTTTACAAGGTTTTTTTAATTATCCTTTCCCCAATTTTACACCGATTACAGCTGTTTTTTTGCTTAAATATTTTGTTGTCGCATTGCTGTTTTTATTTTTTAAATAATATGTTATTTGATTTAAGTTGTAAATAGCTGATAATCAGCGGTTAATATCTTAATATTTGCTTATGGAATCAACAATCTATACCTTTGTTTTGTTTGGAACGTTGCTCAATGTTGCGACCGTCTTAATCGGTGGTTTGTTGGGTTTATTTATTAGAAGTAATCTACCCGACAGAATTAGCGCCATTGCCATACAGGCAATGGGTCTGTTTACCTTCTATTTGGGTATAACGATGACTTTGGGTAAAGAGGGGGAAATCTTATTGGTCGTTTTTAGTTTGGTGATTGGTTCGGTCGTTGGTGAAAGCTTAAAGTTGGAACAGCGATTTGAGAAAAGTATCGAGCGTTTTAAGAAAAACAAAGCTGCCGATGGAGGCAATTTTACAGAAGCCCTCATCACTACTTTTGTGTTGTTTTGTGTCGGTCCAATGACCATATTAGGTGCTATTGAAGAAGGACTTGGGAATTCTTCTAATTTGCTGATAACCAAGTCAATAATGGATGGATTTACCGCACTTGCCTTGGCTGCTTCTTTGGGTAGAGGTGTCGTTTTTTCTATTGTTCCGCTCTTCTTTTTTCAGGCGTTCCTGACCATTTCGGCAAGCTGGGTTGCGCCCTATTTCTCTGATATCGTATTGGCTAATATCAGTATTGTTGGAGGAATTATGTTGCTGGGATTGTCTATAAATATTTTAGGAATAAAAAAGATATCTATCTTTAATATGTTGCCTGCTCTGCTTATTGTGGTGCTTTTTTCTCTTGCGTTGTAATCATAGGGATGGTTAATTTTTATCAACCATCAACTATCAACCATCAACCATCAACCATCAACCATTGGCGTGCCTAAAATAGGTTGACCCTAAAAAATACCAATCACCATAATTTCTACAGCTGTCGATACTTGATGCCTTCTTGATAGGTGCCTAATATTTGGAGTTCATTGGTTATCTTCCGTGCTTCGACCATCATTTCTTTAAATCGGTCGTAGTGATCAAAAAGGAGGTCGGTAATAAATAGATATTCCCAAGGGCGACCAATGACCGGCAAGGATTGTATTTTGGTTAAATTGACTTCTTTTTTGGCGAACAAACCAAGTACTTCAGCCAAACTTCCAGGTGTGTGACCTGTCTTAAAATAGAGACTGGCTTTATTTATGGTTTTGTTTTCCATATTTACGAGTTCTTTGTTTCGTAGAATAAGAAATCGGGTAAAATTTCTAGGGTTGGTTTCAATGCCTTTATCTATAACGGTCAAACCATAAACTTGAGCCGCCAATTCACTAGCAATAACAGCTATATTCGGATTGGGATTTTCGGCTAATTCTTTGGCACTCAATGCAGTATCTTGGGTTTCTTTTAAAACAATATGGTGGTGTGAATCAAAATAATGTAGGCATTGTAGGAGCGCCATTGGGTGGGAGCGGACTTCTGTAATTTGATCTAGAGTGGTTGTTTTATTGGTCAGTAAACAGTGTTTTATCCGTTGATATACTTCTCCGACTATCTGCATATCAGATGCCATCAATTTGCTGTAATTGGGTAAAATGCTGCCTGCGACTGTATTCTCTATAGCCATTACGCCCCAAGTTTCAGGATTTTTTTTGAAGGCACGAAACACCTCTTCAAAAGAGTGACACTCTATTTGTTTGATGTGTTGTTGTTCTCCAAAATACTTATAAGACGCTACGTCATGGTAACAGCCTTTTACGCCTTGTATGGCTACTTTTTGCACAAAAAATTATTTAAAGTTGCATTCACTAAATTATACGAGTATCCATCTTTTGCAATAATCCCAAAATTCACAAATCTGGCCTTAGTGGACTATATAGTCGAGCATCAAAAGGAGTCTTGAATTTCCTTTAGTTTCTTTTCGAATTCTTCAATAAAATCCTCTTCTAATTGGCGATGGCGCTTGGCTATTTCCCAGCGTTCTAATTTATGAATGGTTTGTAGAATTTCAAATTCTTTCTCAAACTGTTTTTGAAGTTTGTCAACGGCTTGATTATTCGTATCAGTCAGCACCTTTACTTTTTCCGTTTCATCTGGAGTAATTTTCAATTCAGAAAGAAGGGTTTTTGACTCATCGGCCAATTTTAACTCTGGATCTTCTTGTTTTTCGTTTACAACCTCAACCGTTTGCTTTTTATGGTCAACCTCTTCGGTTTCTGTTGTATTTTCTATTTCATCTAAAGGAGTAATAGGTTGTTCTTCATCAACAACAACATCTTCAACTATAGGTGGTGTTGGGGATTCCCGATGTACTGTTTCAACCTCTTCCTCTTCCTCAACTTCATCACTCGCTAAATTGGTTTCTTCAAATTCATTGAACTCTTCGTCGTCGTCGTCAAACAGGGCACCATTGTCTTCTTCTTGTACCGTGTTTTTTGCAAACTTTTCCTTTAGAGCCGAAGTAATTCGCTCACCCAACTTCTCATAATCTTCCAATCCGTTAAGACCATCAACCATCTCGCTTTCTATTTTCTGTTTCATCAATTTTATAAGATGATCACGTGTAGTATTATCCATAAAGATTAATTCTAAAAATTTGTTACGATTTTGACGAAACATATTTGATTTGGTCAATTAAATTAATATAAAAAGGTTGTTTTAGTTGAAATTAGTAAGAGGAAGTCCTTTTTTTTGAAAAAAACAAGCCATCCTTAAGAAATGAACCAATAAAATGGCTAAAAAGTTTCCTGATAATCAAACTTTTGTCATATTCTAGCTCAACGTTTTTATTTAACTCATAAAGATTTTAAATTTGAATCAATATAAGAGTTTTGAATGACTGAATGGTGAATTATAAAACGCTACGATCAAGGGGTACATGCAACGAAGTAGTTCGGCAATTTTAGACGTGTAGCCTAATTAGGAAACGCCCAAAGATGAAAACGATGATGAATTAGGTATGGTAGCACACATTCGCACTTGTTGGGCGAACGATGATTTCTCCATACCACCAGAAACCCCCAAATCAGAAGTTCCCGAAGACAATAATATTCAAATACAGTTTTATCCCAATCCAGTTGACGATGTTTTATACATAAAAGCCATCAATTTCGAGACCGCTTTTATGCGCATCATCGACATCAATGGTAAAATCATCAAAGACCGAATAACTCCCCAAACCAATTTTGAAATCGACACTTCCATTTTACCCGAAGGCATCTATTTTATACAATTAACCAACGAGGATTTTTTAATGCATCAGCGGAAGGTTGTTGTTGTACGTTGACAATTTTGGGATTTTGGGATTTTGGGATTTTGGGACTTTGGGACTTTGGGACTTTGGGACTTTGGGATTTCGGGATTTCGGGATTTCGGGATCTCG